>Ga0335075_10010069_pt1 | contig 14362 bp, 17 predicted proteins | sample Lox_Sample_24_FD_206723 | JGI IMG/M metagenome (GOLD analysis project Ga0335075, IMG submission 206723) | Soil microbial communities from Loxahatchee National Wildlife Refuge, Florida, United States - Lox_Sample_2.4 | ecosystem: Environmental > Terrestrial > Soil > Wetlands | place: USA...
GGGCCCGCAAGCAGCGCCGTCCCGCCGCAGGTCTCCAGGCCCAGCCGCCCGCCGTCACGCAGCGCCGACGCGCGCGCATATGTGTACTTCTGCTCGGTAGCGGTCATGGCCGCGATCCTAGGGCCCGGGGGTGACATTCTCGCCTGCCGTCGGCGAGGAGATCGACGGGACTTCAGGTCCGCCAGGTGGCCAGCAGCCTCGCGGCCCGCTCGCGCTGTTCCGGGAGGCGCTCGGCGTCCCGCCAGGACCCGCCGGACTGGGTTAGGGTCGGAAGGTGACCCGCCCGATGCCCGCCGCCGAGGTGGATATCTCCGCCGACCTGGTGCGGCGGCTGCTGGCCACCCAGCACCCTGACCTCGCCGACCTGCCGGCCGAGTTCATGGCGAACGGGTGGGACAACGTGATGTTCCGGCTCGGAGACGAGCTGGCGGTCCGGATGCCACGGCGCCAGCTCGGCGCGCGGATCCTCCTGCACGAGCAGCGGTGGCTGCCGGCGCTCGCGCCCCGGCTGCCGTTGCCGATCCCGGCGCCGGTCCGGATCGGCCGGCCGGGGGAGGGCTACCCATGGCCGTGGAGCGTGGTGCCTTTCCTGCCGGGCAGGCCGGCCGCGGCCGTGCCCTGGTATGACCCGCTGCAGGCCGCGGCGGCCGTCGGCGGCTTTCTCGGCGCGCTGCACGTCCCGGCTCCGCCGGACGCGCCAGAGAACCCGGTCCGCGGCCACTGGGTCGGGGGGCGGGCCTCGACGGTCTTCGAGAACCTGCGCCTGGCCGCGGACCAGGTCGACCGTGCCGCGGTGCTGCGGACGTGGGAATCCGCGGTTTCCGCGCCCCGCTGGGACCGTGCCCCGGTGTGGGTGCACGGCGACCTGCATCCGGCGAACATCCTGGTGCACGATGGCCAGGTGAGCGGCGTAATCGACTTCGGGGACATCACATCGGGCGACCCGGCGACCGACCTGGCCGTGGCCTGGATGCTGCTGCCCGCCGCGTGCCACGACGCTTTCCGCGACGCGTACGCCCGAGCCGGCGGGCCGCTTGATGACCCGCTGTGGGCGCGCGCGAGGGGCTGGGCGCTGCGACTCGGGCTGGTGTTCCTCGCGCACTCGGCGGACAACCCGCGGCTGCACGAGATCGGGCGGCGCACCGTGGCCGCGGCGGGAGGCTAGCGCAGCTCCTGGATGCGGACCAGGTTGCCCGCGGGATCGCGAAAGGCGCAGTCGCGGACCCCGTACGGCTGCCGGGTCGGCTCCTGGACGACCTCGGCGCTGGCCTGCAGCCGATCGAAGGTGCTGTCGAGGTCCTTGGTGGCCAAGAGGATCCAGCCGTAGGTGCCCTTGGCCATCATCTCGGCGATGGTGCGGCGCTCGTCGTCGGTGATGCCGGGGTCGGTGGTCGGCGGCGCCAGGAGGATGGACGTGCTTGGCTGGCCGACGGGGCCGACAGTGATCCAGCGCATCTTGCCCTGTCCGACGTCGCTGCGGACCTCGAAGCCGAGGGCGTCACGATAGAAGGCCAGGGATGCTTCCGGGTCGTCGTGCGGGAGGAAGCTCGCGTGAATGGTGATGTCCATGGCGGTCAGGCTAGTTGCGGCTCGGCGGCCGGCGCTTCTCGATTCCTGACCGGCCTGGTCACCTGTTTGGCCAGGCACGGCGGCATCCCCGCGGTCGCGCGCGCCGCGCGGCGCCGGTAGGCGCCAGGCGGCATGCCAACCAGGTCGGTGAAGCGGGTGCTGAAGGTGCCAAGCGATGAGCAGCCGACCGCGAAACAGACCTCGGTGACGCTGAGGTCGCCGCGGCGCAGCAGCGCCATCGCGCGCTCGATCCGCCGCGTTATCAGGTAGGCGTACGGCGACTCCCCGTAAGCGAGCCGGAACTGGCGGCTGAGGTGCCCGGCCGACATGTGCGCGCCGCGGGCGAGTGCCTCGACGTCCAGCGGCTGGGCGTACTCCCGGTCGATCCGGTCGCGGACGCGGCGCAGCCGCGCGAGGTCGCGCAGGTGCTGTACCGCAGCGGGTCTACTGGTCACACGCGAAATCGTACGTCACGCCTGAGTTGGCGCTCGTCCGGTCTCGGGGTCGCGCCCGGTCAGGCAGTACCGGCGTCCGGTCGGGTCGGCCATCACGGTCCAGAACGGGAACGTTCCGGCGACCCGTGCTCCGCGTGCGACATGCAAGTCCGCGACCTGGTCCCGGCGGGCGCAGGCGAAGTCGACGTGGGCGGTCACCCGGTCGTCCGCGGCCGTGCTGTCGCGCCGCTGCAGCAGCAGGCAGACGGGCATCCCGGCGGGCCGCCGGAGGTAGCTGAATTCCGGCCGCGATCCGGATCTCGCCTCCCAGCCGGTCAGGGCCGCCCAGAAGGAACGCTCGCGCTCGAAGACCGCCGGGGGGATGTCCAGGCACAGCTGATCCGCGCGGCTCGCGCCCGCGCCGTCCATGCGGGAAGGCGCGGGCACCGCCGTCTCTCCATCCCATCGCACCAGGCAGAAGGTGAAGCCGCCGGGGCTGTCGACGACGATCACCTCCTCGTCCTCGCGGTCCCGTACCCGGGCGCCGAGCGAGACGGCTAGGGCCGCCGCGTCTTCCAGCGTCCCGTCAGCGGGATCGTCGTGCAGGTCGAGGTGATGGCCGCCGCCGCCGTCCATGACCCGCTGCACGCGCAGGTAGGCGTCTCCGGCGGACGGCAGCAGCGTGGCGAACTCCCCGGCCGTTCCGCGAAATGGCGACAGGCCGGATCCTGTCGCCTCGCGCCAGAACGCCACGCCCGCGTCGAAATCATCGGCCGGGAAGTCAAGGAAAACGGTAAGCCACCGGAACGCCATGCCACCAGCATGCCCCGCCACCGCCCCACGCTGACCGTGATGCGCCAAAAATGTAAGGTTCCGGTTCGGATAAAGGAGCTCACGACCCAGTGAAAAAGCCTTTTACCGAGATTGGGACTGGCACATATCGTTGCCTTATGCGGCTGCTTTCGGTCAACGTCGGCAAGCCGCGGCCTAATCCGTGGAAGCCTATCGCGCTGACGGGCATAGACAAGCGGCCGGTCAGCGGACCCGTCATGGTCACGGCTCCAGGCCCCAAGGGCACCGGCGCCGTCGGCCTGGCGGGCGACCGCGTCTACGACGTGAAGAGTCACGGCGGGCCTGACCAGGCTGTCTACGCCTACGCCCGCGAAGACCTCGACATATGGGCAGCCGAACTTGACATGCCCCTGCATAACGGCGTCTTCGGTGAGAACCTCACCACCGAAGGCATCGACGTCAACGGCGCGCTGATCGGCCAGCGCTGGCGGCTCGGGCGGGACGTGGTCCTGGAGACCTGCTGTCCCCGGATTCCATGCGGCACCTTCCAGGGATGGCTGGCACAGGCCGGCTGGATCAAGCGGTTCACCGAGGCCGCCAAGCCCGGAGCCTACCTGCGGGTGATCCAGCCGGGTCAGATTCGCGCCGGCGACCCGATCGTGATCGAGCACCAGCCCGATCACGACATAACCGTCGCCACCGTCTTCAGGGCGCTGACCACCGAGCCGGAGTTGCTCGCCCGGCTCCCGGTTGCCAGCGCACTGCCGGAAGAGACTAAGGACCTGGCACGCAAGCGCGCCGGCGCGACCTGATGCCGCGCGGTGTCGTCCGCGAGGATGTCCTCGTAGACTCCGATCTTGAACCTGATCAGGTCCAGGCAGCGGTCTAGCTTCTGCTGCTGCTCGCGGTGGAATGTCAGTCCCAGGGCATAGCCTCGGGCTATGGACATTATCCTGATTCCTGGCCTGTGGCTCGACGCCTCGTCCTGGGACGACATCGTTCCGGTACTACGGCAAGCCGGGCACCGGCCCCGTGCGCTCACCCTGCCCGGCATGGAGTCCAAGGACGCCGACCGTTCCGGGATCGGCCTGCGCGACCATGTCGACGCGGTCGTCGCGGTGATCGATTCCATCGCCCCGGCCGATCGCAATGTGGTGCTCGCCGGGCACTCGGGCGGCGGCGCGATCGCCCACGCCGCGGCTGACGCCCGGCCGGAGCGCATTGCCCGGGTCGTCTACGTCGACAGCGGTCCGCTAGGCGACGGCGGGGTCATCAACGACGAGCTTCCGGCCGAGAACGGCGAGGTCCCGCTGCCGGACTGGTCGCTGTTCGAGAAGGAAGACCTGATCGATCTCGACGAGGACCTGCGCGCCGCGTTCCGCGCACGCGCCATTCCGTCGCCCGCCCGGGTCGCCAGCGACCGCCAGCAGCTGTCCGACAGCCGGCGCTACGACGTGCCCGCCACGGTGATCGCGTGCGAGTTCCCGAGTTCCATGCTCAGGGACCTGATCGAGCAGGACCACCCGTTCGTGCGCGAGCTCTCCAAGATCCGCGACATCACGTACGTGGACCTGCCCACCGGCCACTGGCCGCAGTTCACCCGGCCCGCCGAGCTCGCGGAGGCGATCCTCGCCAGCGCCGGCGGCCCGGCGTGAGCGCCACGCGGCCCTTCGCCGTCCGCTTCGCGGCTGCCCGCGCCCGTTACGGCCCGCTCGTCCTCGGCGCCGACCCATCCGGCTCGCTCCTCGAGCGATGGGGGCTCGGTGATTCCCCGGACGGCCTGGAGCGCTTTATCGACATTGTGCTTGAGGCGGCGGCCGGCAGCGTCGGCCTGATCAAGCCCCAGTCGGCCTGCTACGAGCGGCATGGCTGGCGGGGCATCCGCGCCCTGACCCGGCTCATCACCGCCGCCCGCGGCGAGAACCTGCTGGTGATCCTCGACGTCAAGCGCGGCGACGTGGGCAGCACCAACGAGGCGTACGCCCAGGCCTACCTCGGCAAGGGAGCGCCGCTTGAGGCCGACGCCATCACCGTCCATCCCTACCTGGGCATGGCCGCCATGGGCGCGTTCGTCGACCTGGCCCACCAGGCTGGTTCCTGCCTGCTGGTCGTGACCCGCTCGTCCAACCCCGAGGGCCGCGCCGTTCAGGCGGCCCGCGACGACGGCGGCCGCACGGTGGAGGAGCGTCTTCTCGGCGACATCGCGGCGCTCAACGCCGCGCTGGCACCGGGGCGGATCGGCCCGGTCGGCGCCGTCATCGGTCCTGCCCCGATCGACCCGCCGCTGGACCTGGCGTCCGCGAACGCGCTGTTCCTCGCTCCCGGCGTCGGCGCCCAGGGAGCCACGCCCGCCGACGTCGCCCGTACCTTCGCCGCCTGCCCGGAGCGGGTCATGCCGAGTGCCTCGCGGTCCCTGCTCGCCGCGGGTCCCCGTCCCACCGCCCTGCGGGACGCAGCCGCGGCGCTCAACGACGAGTTCCGAACACTGCTTTGAGCTAGGGTGCTGTGCCGTGCTGACTTGCGGGGCGACCCCGCACTCCCCGATAGGAAGGCGATATGAAGAGGGTAGATCCGCAGGTATTCCTGGTCGCGCGGCCGGAGGTCGACTACGAGGCGGTCGCCGCCTACCTGCACGAGGTCGGCGGGGAGAGCTGGCTGGAACGGCTGGACCGGGATCAGCTGGACAACGACGCGCAGAACCTCGCCGAGTTCGCCGGCAAGATGTGCTACCGCTCATGGGAACCGGGCCTGAACCCCAACGTTCGCAAGGTCCGCGACGACCAGGTCAAGTACCTGGAGAACATCCTGCGCAGCGGCCACGGATCGGTCCTCGAGCACGTCAGCTTCACGTTCGTGCTGCATAACGTCAGCCGGGTTCTCACCCACGAGCTGATCAGGCACCGGCCGGGAACGGCTGTCTCACAGGAGTCACTCCGCTTCGTTCGGCTCGATGAACTGCCTTTCTGGTTCCCGGAATGGGCGCAGCAGGACCCTGAGCTGATGAAGCGCGCCACGGCGCTCCTCGCCGAGATGGAAGCCTTCCAGGGCTGGATGGCGGAGCATTTCCGGCTGGACGACGAGAGCGTGAAGATGCACGAGAAGAAGCACAAGACCTCGTTCATGCGCCGCTTCGCGCCGGACGGCGTCGCCACCGGCCTGGTGTGGACCGCGAACATCCGGGCGCTGCGGCACACGATCGAGGCGCGCACCGATCCGGGCGCCGAAGAGGAGATCCGCCTGGTGTTCGGCAAGATCGGGGAGATCATGCGGGCGGAGGCGCCCGCCTTGTTCGGCGATTACCAGGTCACCGACGGCACCTGGACCCCCGGCTGGCGCAAGGTGTAGAGCCCAGGCCGAGGACTACGGCAGCGACCGGACGCGCATCGTGATGGGCAAGCCGCTGTCGTGAGCCGCGTTGGCCCCTGAACCGAGTCAGGCGACGTTCGCCCTGGCTGCCCTGATCGTGAAGACTTTATTCCTGGCGAAGGAAATTCATCGTATAGGTGCACAAAACATTCGCGATAAAAAAACTCTTCACGAAAACGTGCGCTAATATGCGGACGATCTTCGTATTGCGGGAAATTCTGCTGGGCAGGATTCAGCGATAGCTCACGAAGTATCCGAAATGTCGTGCGGGGCGCCGAACTCGCGCGGCAGGTCGTAGTGCAGCCGTTCGCGCTGTGCGCCGAGGTCGCGCAGCGCGGAAACCGTGCTGACGATCATGGCGTCCGGGCCGCTGATGTACACGTCCCGTTTGGTCCACGGCGTCGTGGCCGCGATATCCGCGATCGTGCCGTGCGTGATGTCCGGCCCGGCATGCTCGGACATCACCGGCACGACATGCAGCCGCGGGTAATCAAGCTCCATGGCGCGCAGCGCGCGCATGTCATACAGGGCGTAGGAGTTACGCGCGCCGAAGTACAGCGCGATCTTGCGCCGTCTGCGCGAACCGCTGGCGCGAGCGATCGCCTCGATGATCGCCTTGATCGGCGCGAGGCCGGTGCCGCCGGCCAGGCAAAGCACGTTCCGTTCCGACTCCGTGTCCGCGATCATCGCGCCCTCGGCCGGGCCGAGCACGAGCGTGTCGCCCGGCCTGGCGTGCAGCAGCGAGGTGCTGACCAGGCCGCCCGGGACCGCGCGCACGTGCAGGGTCAGCGTGCCGTCCTCGCGGGGCGCGTTGGCGATCGAATAGCGCCGCCACACGCGGGGCCAGCGCGGTGTCTGCACGGTGATGTGCTGTCCGGGCAGGTAGGGCAGGGGCGCGTCCGGGCGCAAGGTCAGCACCGCCACGTGCGGCACCGGCGTCTCGCACTCGGTGACCTCGGCGGTCCACCACGCCGGGGCCTGGGCGGCGTCCTGCTCCGCCGCCGCGATCATGGCGTTGGCGGCGTGGTCGAAGCTGCCCTCCCATTGGACATCCGGTGCGAACCGGCGGAAAGTGGCCTGCAGCGCTGTCCGGAAACTGTCGTAGTGCTCCTTGCGGACGCCGTACTTCCGGTGCGCGCGGCCGAGCGCGGCGAGGTCGTCGGCGAGCTGCCCGGGCTCGCTGGCGAGGATGCGGCACAGCGCCCGGTAGAAACGCTGCCGCTGGGTGTCCATCGCGGCCGGAAACATGGCCCTGATCTCGGATTCGGCCGCGAACAGGTGACCATAGAAATAAGTCATCGCCGCGTCAGACAGAGCCTCGTTCGGCAAGAATGGCGGTACAGCCGGTCCAGAACCCCCGATTCTGTCGGGTAGTTGCGACGTCACAGCGCACAGTGTCGCATTCACGGCAGAGCGCTACAAGGGAGTTTCGGCAGACGTGACAATACCGTGCGCGGAGTTTGCAGGAGGAAATCGGATGAGCCGCCCGATCATTGGCATCACCAGCGAACTGGACGCGGCTCGATGGGGCTACTGGATCCGGGAGGCCGTGGTGTCGCCGGTGAGCTACACCCGTGCGGTGGAACGGGCCGGGGGAGTGCCCGTGCTGCTGCCGCCGGTGCCGCCTGATTCGGTGAGTTCGCTGATCGCCGGGGTCAATGGCCTCCTTTTCACTGGCGGCAGGGACATCGATCCGGCGCTCTACGGGCAGGAACGGCTGGACGAGACGGACGTGCCCGAGCGTCGCAGGGACCGGTTCGAGCTAGCCCTGATGCGCGCCGCCGTCGAGGCCGGGACGCCGTTCCTCGCGATCGGGCGTGGCCTGCACATCCTGACCTTGGCGTGCGGTGGCGACCTGAGCCAGCACCTGCCCGCGCACCGGCCGGACCTGGTGAAGTACCTGCCGCACGACGTCAAGCTCAGCGAGGACAGCCAGCTCGGGAAGTTGCTCGGCGTGACGATCCAGGTGCTTGCCGCCCATCACCAGGCCCCCAGCCGCATCGGAACCGGGCTGGCCGTGGCCGGCTGGTCGCCGGACGACGAGGTGGTGGAGGCGCTCGAGGTGACAGGCCACAGGTTCGGCGTCGGAGTGCACTGGCATCCCGAGGAGGGCGATGACCCGCGGCTGCTGACCGCGCTGACCGAGGCGGCTCGCGCCGGGCAGCCACCCGCCGCCCCCGCCGGGTCGCCCGCACCCGGGCCATCCACCGCCCCCAAGCCGGGGAAGCAGAGAAGGGCTAAATCGGCTCGTAGCCGCTGATCCAGTGGACGCGCAACCAGTTGATCGCCGAGGTCCACGCCCCGGTCACCTCGAGGACGCCGACGACGACGAGCAGCGCCCCGCCGATCCGGCTCACCATCCGGGCGTGCCTGCGGAAGAAGCCAAGCACGTTAACCACGCGCTGGAAGGCCACCGCGACGATCAGGAACGGGATGCCGAGGCCAAGCCCGTAGACAAACGCGAGGAACGCGCCGCGGGCCGCCCCGCCGGAGACCACGCTGAGCGACATCACGGCCGTCAGCGTGGGGCCGAAGCACGGAGACCAGCCGAAGCCGAACATCATGCCAAGCAGCGGCGCGCCCGCCAGCCCTGCCTGCGGCCGGGCCGAGGGCTTGAAGATACGACCGGCGAACGTGAACCGGTCGAACAGGCCCGCGAACAGCAGGCCGAGCAGGATCGTGACCCCGCCGAGTATCTGGGTGAGCCCGGTGTCGTGCGCGCGCAGCAGCCCGCCGAGGCCGCCGGCCGCGAAGCCGTAGGTGGCGAAGACGAACGAGAAGCCGAGGATGAACAGCAATGCCCCGGCCACCGCCCGGCCCTTGCCCGGCGCGGCGGGCCCGGCCGCGGCCGTCCCCGTCGCGGCGTGGGTGCGTGTGTCCACTCCGCCGCCCGCGGCCTGCGTCGTGGCCGTCGCGGCGGCGACCGCGGGTTCACGCCGCGCGTCCAGCGTCCCCGTGCCCGCCCCAGCGCCGGACATCCCGGTTATGTACGACAGGTACCCGGGGACCAGCGGCAGGCAGCACGGTGACAGGAACGTCACCGCGCCGGCCGCGGCCGCGACCGGGATGGCCAGGATCAGCGGCCCGGACGTGACCAGGTGCTGGATGCTCATCCCCGCGGCTTACCCAGGATCACCAGGTTCACCGCGTAGCAGGCCATCGCGATCGCGGCAGCGAGCGCCATCCCGAACGAGGCCCCGTTGTCGCCGCTGTTGGTGAACGCGGACCCGGCGCCGAAGGCTCCGAGCACGGCCAGCAGCCCGATGACCGACGTCGCGGTGATCGGGGAGATCCTGGCCTGGACCGCCCGGAATACCAGCATCGCCGCCGCCAGGACGATCAGGATACCGAGCACGACGTGGATCGCGAGCAGCGGGCTTGAGAACATGCCGATGGACTTGCTCGCGGTCGGAGCCGTGCCATAGAGGTTGTACGCCGTGCCCAGAACGAACTGCAGCACCAGCATCGTCAGGGCGCCGAAGCTGGCCATGCGCAGCCGTTCGGTTTGTGCGACGCGGCGCTCGCCCGTTCTCGTTCCGCTCAGCGTGGACATGCCACCAAGTATTACCGACGGCGGGCATGCGCGCCGTCGCCCCCTGCATAAACGGCTATGGTTACAGGCGTGAATTCGGTCGCACAACAGGTCCCAGGGACCCGGCTGCTGAAAGCCGGCGTCATCGCCTTCCTCGTCGTCCTGGCCAGCTGGATCGTCTATGCCGTGGTCAGCGGGAAGAACGGGGCCACGGATCCCGTCGATCTGACCGTCTACCGGGATGGCGGGCTGATTGTCCGGCATATCCGTCCTTTCTACGATCCGCACGTGACGGACCCGTTGTACCACTGGGGCGGATACAGTTCGCTGGCGCTGAAGTTCACTTACCCGCCGATTGCCGCGGTCGCGTTCTCGGTGATCTCCTTCATCCCGTGGAAGGCGTTGTGGGTGCTGTCGGTCGTGGTGAACATCGCGATGCTGCTGGTGGCGCTGTGGTTCACGTTCGGCGGTCTCGGCTACCGCGACCGCCGGGTGCGGCTTGGCGCCACGCTGGTGGCGGCGGCGATCACGTTCTGGCTGCAGCCGGTGGTGCGGACGATCTACCTCGGCCAGATCAACCTGATCCTGATGGCCGCGATCATCTGGGACATGTGCCAGCCCCGCGAGGGACGCTGGTGGAAGGGCTTCGTGACCGGGATCGCGGCCGGCATCAAGCTGACCCCGCTGATCTTCGTGCCATACATGGTGGTGACGCGTAGGTTCCGTGAAGCGGCGATGATCGTGGCGGGTTTCCTGTTCACGATCGTGGTCGGCTTCCTCGTGCTGCCGGGCGACTCCGATCAGTGGTGGCTGCACGGCCTGATTTTCAAGGACGCTACCCGGACCGGGTTCATCGGCTGGGCGGGCAACCAGTCGCTGCGCGGGCTCATCGCCCGGCTCAGCGGAAGCGTCGCCGCGAGCCAGGATCCGTGGGCCGTGGCCGGGGTGATCGCCGTTATCCTCGGCGTCGCGGCTGCCTACTACCTCGACCGGGCGGGCCACCGCATGGCGGCCATCCTGGCGACCGCGCTGAGCGGCCTGCTGTTCTCACCGATCAGCTGGGACCACCACTGGGTCTGGGTCGCGCCGGGCGTCGCCGTCGCCGGGCACTACGCCATCAAGAACTGGAATACCGCACGCGCGAAGGCGCGCTGGTTCGTCGCGCTCGCGATCGGCATCATCTTTGTCTACGCCGCCTGGCCGGACGCGCTGTGGGAGAAGGCGCGCAACCTCGGCAAGTTCTCGCTCGGCTTCCTGTGGGCCCCGCCGAACACCGACCCGATCCTGTACGAGGAACACGGGGACCAGCCGTGGTTCGTGGAGTACCACTGGCATGGCCTCTGGCTGCTCACCGGCAACGCCTACATCCTCGGCGGTCTGGCGCTGCTGCTGGTCCTGGTCGGGATCTCTTACCGGCTCAGGAACGCCAGGCCGGTTCCCGAATCAGCGGGAGCCTCATCCCTCCCGGCCTCGGTTCCGGCGTCTGGGTAGCCGGCGCTGCCGGGCGGCCCTCCTGCAGGCAGGCCGGGGCTGGCCACTGCGGTCATCGACGCGCAGCTCGGCGTGGATGGGGCCGCTGGTGAGCCCGGGCGCGCGGGCTGCTTGCCCGGCAGTGCGGATGGCAGCATCGAGGACCGGCTCAGGCAGCGGGGACGGGGTTACCAGGGGCAGGACGCTGCGCTCAAGTACGGCCGTTACGCGCGCGGCCAGGCCGGTCATCGGTCCATCTCTGTGCCAGCGGATGGTCCCGGCGGGGTGTACGCCGCGCCGCGGCCCGCGGCATCGAGCGCGGCTTCCAGGTCGGCGATCAGGTCCCCGGGATCCTCGATGCCGGCCGACAAGCGGAGCAGGTCGTCTGGCACCGGGGAAGAGGGTCCCTCACTGCCGCGCCGGTGCTCGATCAGGCTTTCCACCCCGCCCAGCGAGGTGGCGCGCTTGAACACCCGGACCTCCCGCAGCACGGCCCGGGCATGCTCGGCCCCGCCCGCCAGCCGGATGGACAGCATCCCGCCGAATCCGCCGGTCATCTGCCGGGACGCAACCCGGTGGCCCGGGTGATCCGGCAGCCCGGGATATAGCACGGCGCTGAGCGCCGGATGCTCGCGGAAGTGAGTGGCGATGGCCAGCGCGGTCTCCGAGGCGCGGTGCACGCGCAGGAACACGGTGCGCATGCCGCGCTGCAGCAGCCAGGCCTCGAACGGGCCCGGCATCGCGCCGGCGTTGCGGCGCCAGGACCGGATCCGCTCCCAGAACGGGTCCCGGCGGGCGGACAGCACCGCGCCGGCCAGCACGTCGCCGTGGCCGTTGAGGTACTTGGTGGCCGAATGCATAACCAGGTCGGCGCCGTGCTCGAATGGCCGGGTCAGCACCGGCGTGGCCACCGTGTTGTCGACCGCCACCCGGATCCCGGCCGCATGCGCCAGTTCGCAGGCCGCGGCCAGGTCGGTGATCTCCCACATCGGGTTCGCGGGAGTCTCCAGCCACAACAGCCGGGTCTGTCCCGGCCGGATCGCCGCCGCCACCGCGTCCAGGTCGGTGGTATCGGTGAACTCCACGTCCAGGCCCCAGGACAGCGCGAACTCGGCCAGCCACTTCCGCACCCCCCAGTACAGCATCCGGGAGACCAGCACGTGGTCGCCGGGCAGCAGCGACTGGAACACCGCGGTCGCGGCCGCCATCCCGGAGCTGAACAGCGCGCACCTGCACCCGTCGCCCTCGAGCGCGGCCAGCAGTCGCTCGGCGTGCTCCGAGGTCGGGTTGTCGGCCCGGATGTAGGCCCGCCCCCGGGGATAGGAGCCGTCCGGCTCCTGCTCGTAGTTCGTGGACAGGTTGATCACCGGGGCCAGGCCACCCGATGCGGGGTCGGTCTCGCCGAGCCCCTGGGCGGCCAGGGTCTGCGGAGACAGGGAGGGTTGCTCCATCAGGCCATGGCCCCTTTCTCGACTGCCGGCAGCCCGCTGTAACACCGCCCGGTGCCATACGACGGGTCAGCCTTCTGTGCAAGAGATGCTAGCGGCCGCGCCGCGCGGGGCCTGCGGCGCACTAGCCGGTCAGCTAGCGGGGCGCTTGCGATGGCTCCTGGCGTCCGAACGCCCCGGGACCGGCGTGGAAGAGTCCCATCAGCAGGGCGCCCGCCGCTGCCGCGCCGAAGGACCAGCCGGGATGGCGGCCGGCGTGGGCGAGGTAGAAAAACAGTGCCGCTATGACGAAAGCCGCCCAGCCGGCGACGAAGTTGGGAACAGGGCCGTTACCGAACGCGCACGGGTACCTCTTCTTCGTGATGCCGCGCGTGAAGTGCGGGTAACCGTTGGCGGCCAGCAGGCCGCCGAGGAAACTGAAGACGATCGCCTGCCACATGCGGGCAGCTCCTAACTGTTACCGGGGGCTGTTACCGTGGGATTGCCGTTGGAGCATCGGCAGGAGCACTGCATCGACGAGGTGCTGCACGAAGGCGTCGTCTAGCGGCTCACCGGTCACGAGCAGCCGGGAGAGCAGCACCGCCGAGCTGATCTCCGCGAGCAGCGCGGCGTCGGCCGCTGCCGGGATGTCGTGCCGGGCGGCCGCCCGGGCGATGACCGCGCCGAACACCTCCCGCTTGGCGTCCAGAACCTGATCCCGCACCACGGCGGCGAGTTCGGGATCACGCCGCATCGCGGTCAGCAGCCCGAGGATGAGCGCGGTATCCCGGCCCGTCAGGCTGGAGCGCATCGCCTGAAGCGCCGCGAGAAGGTCCGAGCGCAGGTTGCCGGTGTCAGGTGCGGCGGTCCCTGGCTGGCCGAAATCGGGATGCAGCCCCGACGGTGATTGCGGAATGATTGCCGCCGTGGACAGGGACGAGATCACCGCGGACGTCGCCGCCCGGCTGGTCGCCGGGCAGTTTCCCCAGTGGGCGAGCCTGCCTGTCGTGCCGGTCAAGCTCAACGGGTGGGACAACACGACGTTCCGGCTCGGCGACGAGCTGTCCATCCGCCTGCCGAGCGCCGACAGGTACGCTGCGCAGGTCGGCAAGGAGCATCACTGGCTGCCGGTCCTCGCCCCCCGCCTGCCCCTGCCGATCCCGGAGCCAGTGGCCATGGGCCGCCCCACCGGCGAGTTTCCCCGGCCGTGGTCGGTTTACCGCTGGCTCGCTGGCGAACCCGCGAGCGCCGGCCAGGTCGCGGACCCGGCCGGATTTGCTTCCAGCCTCGCGGGGTTCCTGGCCGCGCTGCAGGCCATCGACGCCAGCGACGGGCCTCCGGCGGGGGCACATAGCCAATTCCGGGGAGGCCCGCTGGCCGCCTGGGACGAGCAGACCCGGCAACTGACCCGCCTGACAGCAGATGACATCGACGCCAGCGCGGCCATCAAGGTCTGGGATACGGCCCTAGCCAGTACCTGGGAGCGGCCGCCGGTGTGGGTGCACGGGGACGTGACCGGGTCGAACCTCCTGGTCGCGGACGGGACGCTGCGCGCCGTCATCGACTTCGGCGGCGCGGCCGTCGGTGACCCGGCCTGCGACCTGGTCATGGAATGGACGTTCTTCACCGGTGACAGCGCCGCGGCATTCCGCCGCGGGCTGCACCTCGACGAAGCGACCTGGGCTCGCGGCCGCGGCTGGGCACTCTGGAAAGCGCTCCTCATGATCGGCGAGGAAAAGGAAGGACGCAGCGACGCGCAAGACGCAGCCCGC
>Ga0335075_10010070_pt1 | contig 14362 bp, 16 predicted proteins | sample Lox_Sample_24_FD_206723 | JGI IMG/M metagenome (GOLD analysis project Ga0335075, IMG submission 206723) | Soil microbial communities from Loxahatchee National Wildlife Refuge, Florida, United States - Lox_Sample_2.4 | ecosystem: Environmental > Terrestrial > Soil > Wetlands | place: USA...
CGCAGGACACGCTGAGTTACAGCCCGGTCCTTTTCGCCGTCTCCGTCATCATCGCCGTAATCGCCGGGACCGCAGCGCTCTGGGCGGCAGTGCGGCTGGAAAGCGCATGGTCGGCCTTCATCGCGTCCCTGATCATGGGTGTCGCGGTCAGCGGCATGCACTACACGGGCATGGCAGCTCTCCGCGTCCACGCCAGTGCCGGCGCCGCCGTGACGGCCAGCGCCAGCGCCAGCGCGGCGGCGTTCCTGCTGCCGCTCATCATCGGGATCAGCTGTACCGGGTTCATCTTCTCGGCAGTGATCGCGCTGTCGCCGACCGCCGCCGAGATGCTCGCGGAAGCTGACCTGATGGCGCGACTCGGTGCGGGCGCACGAGACATACGCCCCGCCGAGCGCGCACCACTTCAATCTCGCGACAATGGCGACCGATGAGATCGAGTTCGCCGAGGCCCGCTCGCCGAGCCTGGCGCCAGGCACGGGGGCCGAGTTGACCGAGCCAGCCGCTTCATGATCGAAATCGAGGGCAAGCAGGTATATACCGAGCTTTCCGAGATCGTCGATCCGGCGCACACCGCGCTGCTGATCGTCGACATGCAGCGCGACTTCGTCTGCGCCGGCGGTAGCTTCGACTCCTTCGGCGTGGACCTCACGATGTACCCGCCGGTGATAGAGCGGATCGCCGAGCTGATCGCTGCCGCCCGGCACGTGATGCTGGTCTTCATCCAGAGGTTTGAATTTGATGGCGGGGTCGCGCTCATTGTCGCGGACGGCGCGCGTCATCCCGCCGGACTGGACTAGCCGATGTCAGTCCTGCCGGAATCGGGGATCATCTCGTTCGCGCGCGGTATCCCGGCGCCCGACATGTTCCCCGCCGATGAGCTCGCGGAAGCCGCGCAACGGGCGTTCGCACGGCACCGTGCGACTGCCCTGAACTACGGCCCGCCGGCCGGCTTCGGGCCGCTGCGGGAGTGGATCGCCGCTGAACACGGGGCCGCGCCTGAGCAGATCGTGATCACGCCAGGTTCCTACATCCTGCTGACCTTCCTGGTGCGCGTGCTGCTTGAGAAGCCGGCTCCGGTCCTGGTCGAGGTACCGAGCTACGACCGCGCAGTCAGCCTGCTGCGGACGACCGGCGCCCGGATCCTGCCGGTCCGGCGCGACGAGAGCGGCCTCGACTTCGCCCGGCTGGAGCACTACCTGGCGACCGGCGAGCGTCCCGCGTTCTGCTACCTGCTGCCCACCTTCCACAATCCGACGGGAACGACGATGACGACGGCCGATCGCGAGCGTCTCGCTGATCTGGCTATGGCCCATGACCTGCTGCTAGTCGAGGATGATCCGTACGGCCCGTTGCGGTTCGATGGCGAGGAGCCGCCATCATTGCGCAGCCTGCTGGCCGCCCGCGGCGCCGGCCATCTATCGGTTTTCATGTCGTCGTTCTCCAAGGTGGTCGCGCCTGGCCTGCGAGTCGGGTACGGGGTGCTACCTGAGCAACTCGCCCAGCGGGTGGCCGCGGTGGCACTCGGCACGTACGTGTCGCCGCCGCTGTGGCCCCAGGCGGAGATCTATGAGTTCCTGGCCGGCGGCTTCCTGCCCGCGCACCTCAGCCGGGTGCGCGGGCTGCTGCGGGTGCGCCGCGACGCGCTGGTGACCCGCCTGGCGGCCGGCCTGAACGGTATTGGCCAGGACGGTATTGGCCACGAGGGGGCCGGCCCACGGTGGTCGAACCCGGACGGCGGCTACTTCCTCTGGCTGGAGCTGCCGGCGCAGCTCAGTGCCGCCGACTTGCTGGCCGATTGCGAACGGGCTGGCGTGACCTTCGTGCCGGGCTGGGGCTTCTTTGCTGACGGCGGGGGCGGCAGCAGCGCCCGACTGTGCTTCAGCTTCCACTCTGCCGAGGAGATCGCTGACGGCGCGGACCGGCTCGTGGCGGCGGCCCGTGGCAGGCTCGTCGGGACCGGAGCAGCCTGATGGAGTGGCATCGTGGCGAGTACACAGTGACCGACGATCTATCCCGGATGGACGTGCGGCGCATCCATCAGTGGCTCTCGCAGGAGGCTTACTGGTCGCTGGGTCGCAGCATTGAGGACGTCGCGGCGTCGTTGCGGCAGTCACGAACTTACGCCGTGCTGCGCGACGACGAGCAGGTAGGCGTCGGACGTGCGATCACCGACGGCGTGACGTTCGCCTACCTGTGCGACGTGTTCGTCGCTGAGCCGTACCGCAACCAGGAGATCGGCGGATGGCTGCTCAGCTGCATGCTGGCTGACCTGCGCGACTCCAGGATCCGTCAGGTCCTGCTTGCCACCAGAGACGCCCACTCGCTCTACCGGCGTGCCGGCTTCCACGAGATGAACCGGCCCGAGCGCTGGCTGGAGCTTGATCCGGCAACCGAGGGCACGACGCAAGGAGACCGCGATGGCGCGCGATGACCTTTTCTCCGGCGCACCGACTCGGCGGTGCCGGGGCGAACCCTGATGGCGAGCTCAGAGGAGTCCGAATCGCCGGCGGCGCCGGCCTGGCAGGTCGTCATCGCCGACACGCTGGCCGCCCGTGGCGTGACCGTAGCCGCGTACGTGCCTGACACCCGGCTGCAGCCAATCCTGTCCAGGCTCGCTGACAACGGCGTCTGCCTGCGGTCCCTGACCCGCGAGGAAGAGTGCGTCGGCTATGCGGCGGGGCAGCGGATCGCCGGCCAGCGGCCGGTCGTGCTGATGCAGAGCTCGGGCCTGGGCAACGCGCTGAATGCTATCGGCAGCCTTGCGGTTCCCTATCGTCTCGGGCTGCCGCTTGTGGTGTCGATGCGCGGCACCCTCGGTGAGGCTAATCCGAGTCAGGTTCCGCTCGGCCGCGCGACAACAAGTCTGCTTGGCACGCTAGGGATCCAGTCATTCTCCGTGCGCAGCGACGCGGTTGCCGAGCAGGTGACGGCCGGAGTCACGACGCTGGCATTCGAGGCCGGCGAATGCGCAGCGGTGATTCTGGAACCCGAACTCGGAGGCGGCCGTGAAGGCAACTGACGTCGCGCTAGCGATCGTCGACACCTATCCCACGGCGTTGTGTGTTTCGTCGCTGGGCACCGCCACCTCTGCGCTCCGGGCGGCATCGGATGACGGCCCGCACTTCTACCTCGGAGCCGCGATGGGCTCGGCACTTGCCACCGCGATGGGCGTGGCTGAGGCAGTTCCCGGCCGGCTCGTTGTTGCCCTGCTCGGCGACGGCGAACTGCTGATGGGCGCCAGCACCTTGTGGTCAGTTTCTGCTTACCGGCCAGGCAACCTCGTCGCGGTCGTGCTGTCCGACGGGGGGTACAACATCACCGGAGGGCAACCGCTCAGCGCGCAGCCGCAGTTCGCCGCCGTAGCCGAGGCCCTCGGCGGGATTGCCGGGGCGCGCGTGCAGACCGAGGCGGCGTTGCGCACAGCGCTGCGCGAGCTGGGCAGGCCAAGCCTCATCGAGGCAGAACTGAGCGAGCGGGCCTGGCCGGGTCCGTCACCATTCGTCGATCCGGCCAGGGTGCAGCTTGCCTTCGCCGCCAATGCGGCCGGCGGCACCAGGTAGGCACATGCCAGACGCAGCCGAGCTGGCTCGGGCGGCGGCGGGCGCGCTGGCTGCCGCAGGCGGGGCCGTCCTGTTCGGGGTGCCCGGTGGCGGGGTCAACCTGGATGTCATCGGCGCAGAACCCCCTAGACTGCCCGAGCATGGGTCGAAGCGATGGCTGATCCCGACGAGGGTGTGGCGGCTGACGGGACGATCCGGACCGGCGCGCGCCGTGACCGGGTGCCTGCGGCCTTCGAGCCCGTCCTTGCAGATGCGATCGCCCTTCTTGGCGACTCCGGAGCATCGCTATATGTGTACGGATCGGTCGCTACCGGCACCGTGCATCTTGGTTCATCGGACGTCGACCTGCTGTCGATCGGTCTTCTGGATGCCGCCATTCTTGAGCGCGACCTCTCCGCGCGATACGCCGATAGGTGCCGGGGCGTGGAGGTCGCTGTGGCCACGGCGGCAGACTTGGCCGGCGATACCGACGCGGCATACGGATATCGGGTCTTCCTTCGCCACTACTGCGTCCATCTCGCGGGCCCAGACCCTGCCGCGGCGCTACCGGCATTTCCAGCCGACGCCACGGCTGCCCGCGGATTCAACGGCGACCTCGGCCAGCACCTTCAGCAATGGCGGCAGGGGCTGGAGTCCGGGATGGTGGCGGCCGACCTACTCGGTGTCCGGGCCGCCCGTAAGACACTCCTGGCCGTTGCCGGGCTGGCCAGCGTCCACGACCACACCTGGACGACCGACCGTTCACATGCCGTCCGGCGCTGGAGTGAACTCGAGCCCGGCCTCGCCGGCCAACTGAGCCGACTGCACTCGTGGGCCAACAGAGAGCGCCGCCCGACACGCGAGGAAGTCGAACTCGTACTCGCCGACGACGGAACCGTCTCTGCGATCGTCGAGCGCTTCGGCAGCCTGATCGGCCTCTGGACAGACAACCCCCACGACCAGTAGGCCAACCAATAGCACGTGCGTCCAAGGCACTTTCCTAATGAGAGAACTGGCCCGTTCTGCTCTCGCTACGCCGACGCAGCCGCCCACATCAGCCGCGCACTTAGAGTCGGCGCTCGGGCAGTGGCGGCGTCCTCTCGGGCAGGCCGCGCCTGTGACCTGGTGTAACCGTCACGAGCTGTTTAGCGTGGGGCTCTCGTTGTCTTGCCGGGGCCTCGGCTGGCCCAGCATCTGGGGTCTCAGCCCGAGCCCCGGAGACGCCCATGGTCAGCACAAACCCCGTCCGCCGCACTCATGTCGCCGTTCCGCTCGTGCGTGTGAACGTTGACGTGGTCTTCGGCGCCGCGGCGTCGTGGAGTGGCGTAATCGGTGTCAGCGCGTGTTGCCGGTGACCGGCCGGCGAGCGATGAACACATACTCCCGGCTTTCGCCGGTCAAAGGCTCGCGTGCGAACCCGCCGTACAGGGCCTCAAGTTCCAGGCTGGCGACGTCCAGCAGCCCGAGCCACTCGTTCTTGGTCGCCCACCATAGGGAGCTCTTCGCGCCGCTGTCGAGGATGATGTCGATCCGGTTGTCACCCACCGAATACCGGTTCGTGTGCGGGACCGGCTCCTGCTGGTGCTCGCCGTCCAGGCCGGCAGCGATCCGGTGGTCGAACGCGAAGGCGTTCCAGGCAAACCGGCCTCCCGGCCTGAGCGAGGCAGCGACGCGATCGAAGACGCGCCGCCGGTCGTGCCAGGTCGGCAGGTGCAACAAGGCACGGGCCGGGCAGTAGATCAGCTCCGCCGGCTCATCGAGGGCAAGGTCGCGCATATCGGCTTGGCGCAGATCGAGCCCAACACCCGCCCTGGCGGCCCGGGCTCGGGCCTGGGCAAGCATCGCCGGGGATGAGTCGATACCGGTCACCGGCCGGCTGGTCGCCTGCGCGACCGGGATCGCGACCCTGCCGCTGCCAACTGCGAGTTCGACCAGCGGGCCATCCGCCGTGCACGCGAGCTCAACGTAGAAAGCGATGTCGGCCGTCACGTCAGCCGACCATTCCTCATACCGATCCGCGAACGCCTCGTCCCAGCTCACCAGTCCATGCTCCCGGCGACCGATGCTTACGTCGAATGGGTTAGGGCTCCACTACCGGTCGCGGGCCACCGCTGGGCTAGGCCGCCGTTGACTGCACCGACGACCGCCCCCAAGGCGACGGCAGACCATGATCGGCACCGCGCCCGAGCCGTCGTTCGGTATCGATTCGGCCACCCGCGCGGCTCTAGGGGGTCCGATGAGGAGAACTGGGCGATCGGAGCGTCACCGCAGGGTCGCTCTGCTCCGGTAGGAGATCATTGAATAGGTCCCTGCGTGAGTTGCTTTTCATATACCGCTTGAGATCCTTCGGGGTGGAGGTCGCCCTCGCGGCTGAGGTTCCAGCCACGTCGTTCATAGAGAGTCCGCGCGCGGTCGTTGGTCTGAAGTACGTGCAGCTGCACGAACCCGAACCCTTCGTCGCAGAGAACCTGCTCGGCGAATGCGACGATCGCGTCCCCGAGCCCCTGACCCCACCTGCCCGGTGCCACCGCTACGCCGCTCAGGTGAGCTCCGCCATGAACTGGCTCGCCTCCTGGTCCGACCAGAGGGGTGGCGAAGCAAGAGGCGACCGGGCCTTCGACGTCCTCGGCCAGCACAGCAACCGCACCCGCAAGCCCCAGCCGGTCACGCAACTCCTCCACCGCCTGAGGGTCAGGAAAATCGGGTATGGCTGTTCCACGTCGTCGGGCGTTGGCTCGCTCCCACAGCAGCTGCAAGACGTCGGCATCACCAGTACCGGCACGGCGAAAGCGAAGATCGGACGCCATATTCGCCATGCTGACGCAAGCGATTCCAGGCAGGCCAGAGGTTTACCAGCATCGCCCAAGGGACAGCGCCCGCAGGAGGATCCTCAACCGAGCTGATCCTTGTGAGACATGGCGGGCTACTTTGCGTCCTCGTCGTGCTGATCGGTCATCGGCTCAAGGGACCCGCTCATCGTCTCTCAGCAGAGAGTAAATGACCCATCGACCCATTGCCCCGCCCGGTAGCTCCCGAGGCGTTCCCAGGACGGCTCGCGCTCCATCGTGTGGCCGACGGTATCCAGTCGTCGGCGAGCATGGCCAGCCATCGGGAACCGGTCGGGTGCTCCTCCGCTGGCAGCATTGCAATCGCCCTGAGGCGCGAGGGTCGCGGCGTTGCGCTAGCCGACATGACTCGCGGGCTGCAGGGCGTCGATGAGCAGGCGGCGAGTGTCTGCTGGCCGCTCGGCCCACGGGGCGTGGCCCGCGTCCTTGAGCACGATCCGGTTCGCATTGGGGAGGGCGGCGAGCAGTGAGTCGCTCGCTGTCGAGGGGCGCGGGTCGTCGTCTCCGAAGATCATGGTCACAGGACACGTGATGCGCGCGGCGGCCAATCGGAGATCCTCAGTCTCGCGGTCGTTCCATAGTTCCCGGTAGGCGGTGGTGTTGATGGCTGCGCCCGCCGGTCGTGTCTCCCACAGCGCCACGGCGTGCCTGGTGGTGTCCGAAGTCTGCGCGAAGTCAGGGCGCCACTGGAGCACGCACCGCTCGCGTTCCTCGGCGAGCGTCCGGTCGCCAGCGGGAGTCGCCGACAGTTCGGCCAGGCGCTCGCGATCCGGGCCGAGGCGGCGGTCCTGCTCAGCGGCGAAGGCGTCCCGGAAGCCGTTGCCTGCTCCCACGCCGGCGATGTAGGCGACGGCGGTCGTCCGGTCCGGGTGCAGCGCGGCATAGCGCAGCGCGAGCTCGGCGCCCCAGGAGTGCCCGGCCAACGCCCACCGGTCGAAGCCGAAGGCCGCCCGGACCTGGTCCATGTCATCGACTGCCTGCTCGATCGTGAACGGGCCCCGGTCGGCGGTCGAGCGCCCGCAGCCGCGCTGGTCGAACCTGGCAACCGTGAACGTGTCATCGAGCAGCGCCGCTAAAGGAGTGAGGTAATCCCACAGGCCGTGTGCCACGAACGCTGAGGGAGGCGTGTATGTAGCAGCCTTCTGGAGGCGGTGCTGTGCAGGAGATGAAGGTAGGTCCTTCGGGGTCGCCCTGCAGGGGGAGGCCTCAAACCACCGCAGGCTGCGTCGGTTAAGTGCCGTTCGTGGTGAGCGCTGCGGAAAAGGCGCGGCAGTGATCGCGTCAGGTGTGGGTCGGGAAGGCGAGCGAAAGCGAACCGCTGTTGACGTGTCGTAAGTTTTCTCAGTGGCGTCAAAACCGGGGCATGACCTGGGCTCCGGGACAAGTCTGGGGGGAGCCTGCTGACTGCCCAGATGGCGTCCGGCATGTAGGCGGCGCGAGCCTGGCCCGGGCTCTTGCACGGAACGTGGGAACCTGTCGCCCCGATAGTGTCGCCGGTGCGTTGGGCCGGCGGCGAGAGGGAGATCCCCAAGCGGTCAGCACCGCAAGGGGCGGAGTACCGTCGCGGGGCACGGGGGCGGACCTTCTCGTAGTAGCGCTGAGGCCCGGTAATGCGGGCGGAGCGAAGGGGACGGGTCATCTGGGTCTGCTTGGTGGTCAACCGGCGGTGCCGGGAGGAGCCAGATGAGCGGGCTGAAGCCGTTTGAGATATCCAAGCACATGGTCTATGAGGCCTATCTGAGGGTGAAGGCCAACAAGGGCGCGGCGGGCGTCGACGGCCAGTCGGTCGAGCAGTTCGAGCAGGACCTCAAGGGGAATCTGTACAAGCTGTGGAACCGGATGTCGTCGGGCTGCTATTTTCCGCCGCCGGTGCGGATGGTCGAGATCCCCAAGCCAGGTGGCAAGGGGGTCCGGGTTTTAGGCGTGCCTGCTGTCGTGGGCAGGATCGCGCAGACTGTGGCGGCCATGGCTCTGGAGCCGGAAGTGGAGAAGATCTTCCACCCCGACTCGTACGGCTACCGGCCCCGCAAGAGCGCACTGGACGCGGTGGCGGCATGCCGGGAACGCTGCTGGCGCAGCGACTGGGTTATTGATCTTGATATCAAGGGTTTCTTTGACAATCTTGATCATGACCTGGTGCTGAGGGCGGTAGCCCATCACACCGACCAGAAGTGGATCCTGCTGTATGTGAGGCGGTGGCTCAAGGCACCGCTGCAACGGCCGGACGGCACGCTGGTTGCCCGGGATCGCGGCAGTCCGCAGGGCTCGGCGATCTCACCGCTGCTGGCCAATCTGTTCATGCACTATGCGTTCGATGCCTGGATGGGCCGGGAGTTCCCGGCCGTCCGGTTCGAGCGGTACTGCGACGACGTGGTGATCCACTGCCACAGTGAGGAGCAGGCCCGCCGGGTGCGGGATGCGATCGCGAGACGACTGGCCGGATGCGGCGGGCTGCAACTGCACCCGACAAGACCCGCATCGTGTACTGCAAGGACGGCAAGAGGCGTGGCTCGTACGACCACACCTCGTTCACGTTCCTGGGGTATGAGTTCCGAGTCCGCAAGGTCCGGGCAAGGCACGGAGAGTACTTCTTCGGCTTCAACCCGGCCGTTAGCGACGAGGCGGCCAAGCGCATCCGGGCGCAGATCCGATCCTGGCGGCTGCACCTGCGCAGCGCATGGACTCTCAGCGAACTCGCGCGCGAGATCAACCTGGTCGTGCGGGGGTGGATCAACTACTACGGGCGGTTCCGCCCGTCGGCGTTGTATCCCAGCCTCAACCGCATCAACGACTACCTGGTGCGGTGGATCGTGCAGAAGTACAAGCGGTACCGGGGCAAGTGGAAGCGGGCGCGGGAGGCGCTACGGAAAACCGAGAAGCTCTACCCGCTCTTGTTCGCCCACTGGAAGCTCGTCAAACCGTGACCGCAGTACGGCTAGATGATGGGAGCCGTGTAAATCGAGAGGTTTACGCACGGTTCTGAGAGGGCCGGGGGGTGAAACTCCCCCCGGCTACTCGCCAGGGCCGCCGTGCAGGCACACAACTGGCGGCCCGGTGCCGCTAACAGTCGTCCACAGCTTGGAACTGTCCCGCAGCCGCGCCATCGCCGTGTTGCTCATCACGGGCGATCTTAATGGGCCGTTCTGCCGCAGCCAGACTGGGCGCACGGGATCCGAGGCCGCCGAACAGTACCCGGGTGTCGATTCGGGCCGGGGCCGCTCGTGACCAGTGTAGGAGCGACCGGCGTGAGCTGAGTCTGGCGTCCCCGGTCCGCTGCCAGTGCGGCACAGACGTATCAGAAACGAGGAGATGACGAATGAGGCTGACCCTGCACACGTTCCTCACGCTCGACGGTGTCATGCAGGGGCCCGGCGGCCCGGACGAAGACCCCGACGGCGGGTTCGCCCACGGCGGCTGGTCGTTCCCCTACGGCGACGAGGACTTCGGTGCCGCCGTGGCCGGCTGGTTCGGCCACGCCAGTGCCTTCCTGCTGGGACGGAAGACCTATGAGATCTTCAGCGGCCACTGGCCGCGCGTCACCGACCCCGCTGACCCCATCGCGGGCAAGCTCAATGCGCTGCCGAAGTACGTCGCCTCTACCACGCTGGCGTCCGCGGACTGGCACAACTCCGCGCTGCTGGGCGGGGACGTCGCGGCCGAGGTCGCCAAGCTGAAGGAACTGCCGGGCGATGAGTTGCAGGTGCACGGCAGCGGCCAGCTGGCGCAGACCCTGATCGAGCACGGTCTCATCGACGAGTACCGCCTGCTCTACTTCCCTGTGCACCTGGGCTCGGGCAAGAAACTATTCAGGGATGGCGCCACGGCGGCGGCCCTGCGGCTGGTCAGCACATCGGCCACGGGAGCCGGAGTCATCATCGCCAGCTACGCGCCGGCCGGGCCCGCGCGGCATGGCTCATACGCGCTGCCCGGCGAGTCGTAACTCCGTGAGCGGCGGTAGCTTAACTGGCCCTGCCGGCCTTCTCCGCGATCACCTCGCTGCGGACCTTGAGGTAGCGCAGTCGCGCCGCCCGGCTTCCTGCCTTCGCTGTCGTCTTCAGGGCGGTCCCGCGGACGGCGGGGCTGGGGCGCTGCCGGCGGGCCGGGCATAGCTGTGGCACCCGAATGTCCTGCGCTCGGCGGCTGGGCGTCGCTGATCGCGGGCTGCTCGAAATATGCCATCGTGCGCCAGTTCATGAGTACCGGCATCAGCAGTAGGCACGCCGCAGCGCCTACCGCTGCGACGCCAAGAAACAGCTCGAGAGAGCTCACGCCGTCACTCGCGGCAATGTTATAGCCATATCGAGATAGGCCGAGCCCGGCCGGGAACAGCGCCAAGAGCCCGGCAGTCACGGCAAGCGGGAATGCCGACAAATGCTCGTGGCCAGGGCGGGTATCGATAGGCAGCAACGCCGCGCAACCAACGGCCGCGAGCAGGTATATGCCTACGAGCATTAGACTATATCGTGAAATGCTAAAACTTAGCGCAAAGACTACAACTGCAATCATGAAGACGCCTATGTTCGCTACGTGCTGCCGGGACTTCATGCCGTCGATGATCCCGAACACCACCCGGCAGCCTTGCACCAGCGCAGCCCAGAAGGCCACTTCAATCAGCACAAGGAAATGCAAGTGGCGAGCGCTCGGCAACGGGCCTGTGAGGTAATGCGGGGCGGTAAGGCAGGCAACTGCGCAAAGTCCGTACAACAATGCAAGCCCAGGGTAGACGCGAAACCGAACCGGAACTCGCCGGTTCGTTCGCAGCGCCCGCAGGCCGTCAACTGGCGCGCACAGTGATCGACTGACCAGCAACTGCGCGATGAGCAGGACACTCACCACCACGGGGAGACTCCACCAGATGCTGGTCGCGCGAGAAGCCAGAGCATAGACCGGTGCAGCTACCAGGCCTGCTGCGAGCAGCCCGTTCACGAGCAGGATCTGCCGCCTAGCGCGCAGCGGTTTCAGGCTCACGACATAACACCGCACGCACTGGAAGCTCAGACCGAACCCGACGCCCACGAAGACGGTAGCGATCAGCAGCAGCGGATAGCTGAAAGCCGCCCTCTGGGCCCACTCGGTTGCGACCAGCAAGATCATGCCCACTAGGCCGCAAGCTAGCCCGACACGGTAAGCGTCCCCAGCGCTGAGCCGGCTGGTCAGAGAGGTCGAGAACAGCGTCGCCACGACAGCCGCAACAACCAGCGGTATGAACAAAGTACCGTACTGCAGGAGCATTAGATCATAGTGATATCGAGCAAGGAAAATACCAGTATATGAACCGAATATGGCCGCTACGGCGCCCTGGATAATTACGCCGGAATAGATGACAGTCCGATCGCTCAGTATCGTGGCCATGAACTCTCCTTCAGATGCGGACAATGCTGCGCCCGCGCGCCAGGGCGCAGAGTTTGTCCGCCTCACCAGCCCGCGATCCTCCTGGCTGGCAGTCCGCCGCTAACGGCGCGAGCGACGTCGCAGGTCACCGGCAGTGTTTAGATAATGTGCCCAGAGCCTGGCTCGGCAACCCGGCCGGGTTGGGCACGCAGACCCACGAAGCTCACAACGCGCTGGGTCAGCACGAGCGCTATAGTCTGAGCAGTTGCTCAAACTGATCGCTTTGGAGGTCGGATGGCCAAGGCAGGGCCGAAGACCGACGCGGGGCTGGTGAAGCGCGGGCGATCAGCTGAGGTGCGGGGCTTGCTAGTGCGCGCGGCGATTGACGCGCTGCGCGAGACCGGGTTCACCGGTGCCAGCGCCAGGGAGATCGCAGGCCGGGCCGGCGTGAGCCAGGCGCTGGTGTTTTACCACTTCGGCTCTGTCAACGACCTGCTGCTAGCCGCACTCGACGAGGTCAGCGTGGTGCGGATGGCTGCCTATCGCAGCCTGCTCGAGCAAGCTGACTCCGCGGCCGCGCTGGCCGAGTCTGCTCGCCCGATATTTCTGCAGGATCTTGACTCCGGGCACGTCCGCGTACTGGTCGAAATGATCACCGGTGCGCAAGCCGTTCCCGGCATGGGGGAGCAGGTGGCGCAGCGGCTAAGGCCGTGGCGGGAGCTCGCCGAAGAGGCGATGCGACGGGCGCTCGGCCGGTCCGCGGCGGCCCGGCTGGTTCCGCCCGCCGAAGCCGCGCGAGCTCTGGTCGCAGGCTTCCTCGGCCTGGAGTTGCTTGCCGCGCTCGACGGCGACCGCGATGCCGCGCTCGCCGTTTTCGACCGGGCACACTCGCTGGCCCGGATGCTCGACATTCTCGGCGGTATACGGCTGCCTTCATGGAGGACGGATGAGCCAGCTTGACGCGGTCACCGGAGCATTCAGCTTCTCGGGCGCGGCCATCGCGCGCGAGCTACTCAAGCGCGGCCAGCAGGTGCGGACGCTTACCGGGCACCCGGACCGGACGCCTGCTGGTACCCAGATCGACGGCCGGCCGCTGGACTTCCGGGATCCGGACGGGCTACGCGAGTCGCTGACCGGTGTTCACACGCTGTACAACACGTACTGGGTCCGGTTCGCTCACGGCACCATCAACCATGATGTGGCAGTCGCCAACAGCCGCGTGCTGTTCGCCGCCGCGGTGGCCGCAGGAGTTCAGCGGATCGTGCACATATCGATCACCAATCCGAGCCACGATTCACCGGACTCATACTTCCGCGGCAAGGCAGCCGCTGAGCAAGCGCTGGCCGAATCTGGCATACCTGGCTACGCGATCGCCCGCCCCGCGATCCTGTTTGGCTCAGCCGGCGTGCTGGTCAACAACGTCGCGTGGCTGCTGCGCCGGGTGCCTGTGTTCGCGATCGGCGGGCGCGGCGACTACCGGCTGCGCCCCATCCATGTCAACGATCTTGGCGCGCTGTGCACTGACCTCGGAGCGCGGACCGACACCATAGTCCTTGACGCGGTCGGGCCAGAGTCGCTGACGTTCCGTCAGTTCGTCGAGGCGATCCGCGCGGCCGTAGCAAGCCGGTCGCTGGTAATCCCCGTTCCCGGCGTTCTGATTCCGGTGCTGGCAGGCGCGCTGAACGTCGCGCTCCGGGACACGCTGCTGACCCCGGACGAGTACCGGTCCCTGGCGGCAGGCCGGGCGGACTCCGCCGGTCCGGCGACGGGCACGACCGTGTTCACCCAGTGGGTCCAGGCACACGGAACTGAGCTAGGCCGACGCTACCTGAACGAGCTAGACCTGCACTTCCGGGCGGCCTAGTTACTGGCGATAAGAGCCCAGGAAGCTAGCAAGGCGGCCGATCGCGTCGTCCAGCACCGGAACGCTTGCCAGGAACACCAGCCGGAGGTGATCCGTGGTCGGCAGGTTGAAGCCGCTCCCGTGCGACAGCAGCACGTGCTGCTGTTCCAGCAGGTCGATCATCATCTGCTCGTCGTCGTGGATGGGGTACACCCCGGGATCGAGCCGCGGGAACAGGTACAGCGCCCCGGCGGGCTGGTAGCAGGTGACGCCGGGGATGGCAGTCATCCGCTGCCAGGCGTGATCGCGCTGGTCGCGCAGGCGGCCACCGGGTTCGAGCAGGGGAGTGATGTCGGCCCCGCCGCCGAGCGCGGGCGCGATGGCGTGCTGAGCCGGGACGTTCGGGCACAGGCGCATGTTGGCCAGCAGCTCAAGTCCGTCCAGGTAGTCCGCCGCGTGCTCACGCGGCCCGGAGATGACCAGCCAGCCGGACCGGAAGCCGGCCAGCCGGTAGGTCTTGGAAAGTCCGCCCAGGGTCAGCACGAGCAGATCGGGCGCCAGCGCGGCGGCCGAGTGGTGCACTGCGCCGTTGTAGATGATCTGGTCGTAGATCTCATCGGTCAGCACCAGCAGGCCGTGCGCGCGGGCCAGCTCCAGCATGCCGAGCAACGTAGCTCGCGAGTACACCGCGCCAGTCGGGTTGTTCGGATTGATGATGACCAGTGCTCTGGTGCGCTCGGTAATCCGGCTGGCCAGATGCTCGAGGTCCGGGTTCCAGTCCGCCTGCTCGTCGCAGCGGTAAT
>Ga0335075_10010072_pt1 | contig 14361 bp, 23 predicted proteins | sample Lox_Sample_24_FD_206723 | JGI IMG/M metagenome (GOLD analysis project Ga0335075, IMG submission 206723) | Soil microbial communities from Loxahatchee National Wildlife Refuge, Florida, United States - Lox_Sample_2.4 | ecosystem: Environmental > Terrestrial > Soil > Wetlands | place: USA...
AGGAGAACGTCACCCCGTCGGCGGTGATCCGGGAGAACGCGGCCGGCGCCGCGACCGTCCCCGGCACCGGGATCCGGTCGGCCGCGTCCGCGCAGAAGGCGAGGTAGTCGGAGAAGTACAGGCCCTCCTCACTTTGAGGTTAACGCAACCAGGGAAGAGGGCTCATGAACTTCGAAGAGGGCCAGCCGGTCGAGGTCAAATACCCGCTGAGCCGAGAGCAGGAGCAGGACGACCGGGCCGCGTGGCCCTGGCTGCCCGGCGTCATCGAGGAAGTCTGCGGCCCGGACGAGTGGCTCGTCTGCGTTGACATCCCCCAGCTTGAGGACGGCACGCCGGCCCCGGCGGGCGCACCCGGCGATGAGCTGTTCTTCCCGGTCGTGTTCCGCGACAGCAGCGAACTCCGGGCGGTGTCCGAGTGAACACCTTCATCCGCGCGTCTGCGTTCCTCGTGGTGCTCGCCGTCGCGGGCATCGCGTTCTGGATCAGCTTCGAGCACATCGTGCACGTTGCCCGTGCCTACGGTGAGGGCGGCGCGATTGCCTGCGCGTACCCAGGAGTCATAGACGGCCCGCTGATAGCCGCTTCGCTGTCGATGTGGGATGCCGCCCGGCGCGGTGCCAGAGCGCCGTCGCTCGCCTGGTGGGTCCTCGGTGCTGGCATCGCGGTCAGCCTCGCCGCCAACGTGGACGCCGGGGCACAGCACGGCATCGGCGGCGGCCTGGTCGCCGTCTGGCCGTCTATCGCCCTGGTCGGCAGCTTCGAGCTGCTGATGCAGATGGCACGCGCCGGGCATGCACCCAGCGCCCAGGAGAGCGGCGAGACAGTGGCGGACGCCGCGCCCGTGGACGCCCCGGTGGACGTGCCTGTGGACACGGCCCCCATGGGGGTACCCACCGTGCCCGCGCCCGTGCCCCGGACAGTGGCGGCGCGTGCCCCGAGGCGTGCCCCGGTGAGCAAGTCCAGGACACCGGAGCGCGTGTTCGCGGCCGAGATCGAGTCGGGCACCCTGCCGTCCCTCCGGCAGGTCAAGGCGACCATGCACGTCGGCACCGACAAGGCGCGGGCCGTCCTGGCCGAGCTGCAAGCGGCCGTGCAGCCTGCGGAGGGGGTGGCCGTCGATGCGTAGCGACAACCTGCCCGCCGTGCAAGACAGTGACGACCTGGACGTGATAGACGGCCAGGTGGTCGAGGAGCCCGCCGCGCAGCCGGTGATCACGCTCCGTCCCGTGCTCCAGGTGGTCCAGGTGGTCAACGTCATCGTCCGCCACGAGCGCGCCCGCCGGGCCGGCCGCCACCTGGGCTACGTCCCCTTGGGCGCGTACGTGCTCGGCAAGCGCATGCGCGAGTCGCGGAGCACAGTCAGGTACGACCGGATGATCCGGGCCGCCGAGGCGGTGGGCGACCACAAGACCGCGCTTGAGTGGGAGGACCGGCGGGCACGGTTCCTGCGAGAGCGCCACGCCCGGCGGGTGGACGTCATCGGGCTGTTCGGGAGGTTCGTCGTCGTGGCCCCGCGCGTCGCGGGCGGCGGGGTCGCAGTCCTGGGTGGCGTCGGGCTGGTGCTCGCGTTCGCCCATCACAATCCGCGATACGTCGCCGTCCCGTTCGAGGTCGCCGCCGGGGTTATGGCCGCCGTGGCGTTCGTCGTCTCCGTGGTCTGGGGTCCGCTTCTGCTGGCCGCGCCGTGGGTCGCGGTGGCGGCGCTGTGGCACATCGGGCGGACTGCGGCGGGCACAGCCGGGCCATCGTGGCTCCGGACGGCATCAGACGCCGACGACATGCCCGTTGACGAGACGACGATAGCTAAGGCGCTAGAGGCGCTGCGGATACCGCAGATCTCCGGCTACCTCAAGAGCGGCCTGCCGCTCCAGTACCTGGTGCCCTGCCGTGTGGACGGACGGGGGACGCACGCCGTGATCCGGCTGCCTGCCGGGGTCACAGCGGAGAGGATCGCACGGCGTCGCGCCGACCTTGCCACCGGGCTGTACCGGCTGGCGAAAGAGGTGTGGCCGACCACCGGGGCGGAAGCCGGAATCCTCGATCTGTGGGTGGCCGACAAGGGCGCGCTGGCCGAGGGAGCCGGCCCGTACCCGCTGCTGGCCGAGGGCGCGGCCGACTTCTTCAAGCCGGTGCCGTTCGGCCGGACGCTGCGGGGCGACCCGATCGGCGCTCCGCTCGCTGAGCGGAACACGATCGCCGGCGGCATGCCGGGCCAGGGCAAGTCCAGCGCGGCACGCGTCATCATGGCGGGCGCGGCCCTGGACCCCACGGCCGAGCTGCGCATCTGGGTGCCTGACACCAACTTCGACTTCGAGGCGTTCAAGCCGAGGTGCTCCCGCTACGTCATGGGCGCGGACGACGCCCGCATCCTGGAGATCCTGGAGGATCTGCGGGAGCTTAAGGCCGAGGTCCAGGCGCGCGGCGACCTGCTCGTGCGCCACGGCGTCCCTGCGGTCACCCGCGAGCTTGCGTCCGCCGGGGTCGGCCTGCACCCGCTGGTCTGCCTGCTGGAGGAAGCCCACGTTGCGATCCAGCACGCGGAGCACGGCAAGGAGATAGCGCAGCTCCTGGTGGACATCGTGAAGCTGGGCAGGAAGCGCGCCATTCACCTGATCGTGTCCACCCAGGCACCGACCAAGGATTCGATGCCGCGCGACGTCACCCGGAACTGCTCCAACGGGGTCGCGTTCGCCGTGGGCGACCACGTGGCAAACGACGCTCTGCTGGGCCAGGGCGCGTACGCCGGCGGGCACCGGGCCACCGACCTGATACCCGGCACCGACCGGGGCACGGCGCTTGTGAAGGGCTTCAGCGGCGAACGGTCAGAAATGGTGCAGGTCTACTACCTGGACGTCGCCAAGGGCAGCGACCAGGTGACGCCGATCATCGAGCGGTCGCTTGCTGAGATAGCCCGGTCCGGCCGCCAGGTGCCCGGCACCGTCCGGGCCGTGGCCGAGTCGCGCGACCTTCTGGCCGACCTGGGCCAGGTGCTCGGCACCGACCGCGTGCGGCTGGCCGACGTGCCCGCGATGCTGCGCAAGCTCGCCCCCGCGTGGGCACCGTACCGCGCGCTGACCGGTGTGGGCCTGCGGGAACTGCTGGACGCCGAGGGAGTGCGGACGACCAACACGGGCAACGTCCGCGAGCTTGACCCGGCCGACCTGCCTAAGTTAGGCAGCGGCAAGGGGAGTTAGGTTTCTAACCCGCGCTCGTGCCGGCCTAACTCGGCTGGCGACCTGCGGAAAGTTAGGTGAGTTAGCCGCCCGGAGGGGGTGAACCCTCCGGGCGGTTGTGCTTGCCAGGACAGTGCCGGACGACCGAGGGGAGCTAACTAACTACCTGCCGTGGATCATAAGGACGGCATTCTGTCAAGAGGTAAGAGGAGATTAATTTGTGTGAGGTTTGACACGGAACGGGCGGCCTGGCAGGATTCACGCGATGCCCGGACAGGCCGGGCCACGGAGGACGGGAGCGAACATGACGCAGCCGCAAGACACCGCCGGCATCGTGGACGGGCAGGACGAGCTGGAGCCGATGAGCGGCCCCTACGACTGGGCCGAGGCAGCCGCACAGGGCCTGGAGCGCATCGCGGCGTTCATCCGGTCGCGCCCGGAGGTCGTCGGCCCGTTCGATGACCTGGCCGGCCTGGTGGCGCACCTGGAGGAGCTGGCGGACGAAGCCGGCATCGAAGACCACACGAAGCGGTAAGGCGCGTAGCCAGCAGACAAGACGAGAGCCCCCGGCAGCACCTGCCGGGGGCTCACTCATGCGCCATCGGGTCGATGCCGAGGTGCAACCTCATCACCAGGCCGTCGGGCTCGACGTCGAGGTAGACCGCGTGGCCGTCTCCGTACTCGATGACGACGCGCCCGTCTGCTGCGATGGTGACTTTGGCCTGTGCCTTGTCCATGCGCCAGATTCTACCCATGACTACCCAAGACACCAAGGACTGCAAGAACGCCAATATGGCCCTAGAACGGGCTCCTGGGCCACCTGGGTAACTTCCCCCATGTGAGCGTGGACTGGACGTCGTTCGAGCCGCAGCACGGCCCTGTGGCCCGCTACAGGCAGGTCGCCGAGTTCATCCGCGCCGCCGTGGCGGCCGGGGACCTCCAATCGGGTGACGCGCTCCCCACCGAGTCGCAGTTGAGCGACTACATGGGGGTGTCGGTGGACACGATCCGCGCGGCGCTTCAACTGCTCCGTGACGAGCGCCTGGTGGTCACCAGCCAGGGCATTGGATCGTTCATCGCCCGTTAGAGCGAACGCGCAGGTCGCGCGGATCAGCATCTATGACCGTCCCGAAATGTGAGATACTCATCTCATGGAACAAGACAATGAACGACGGAACGTAATGGTTGTCATGCCGTTCGAGCTGGCCGAGAACTCGTTACGCGCCGCCAACGCCCGTGGCATGTCACGGTCGGCGTGGATCAGGCACCTGATCGAGCGCGAGCTGGCCGCGCCCAAGACAGGCAGGGCACGTGACTAGCCCGCTGCCGCCCGAGCTCACGGCGTGGCGGATCATGGCCGAGACGGGGCTGTCTGCGGCCGAGCTGAACGCGCTCGACATGGACGACTACGCCAGGCTGACCGGCCGGCCCACCGTATCTGAGAGCGCCATAGCCTCGCTGGACGCCGGGCACGCGGCCCGGCCGCCGACACCAGCGCAGCCGGCCCCAGCGCCCGCGCAGAGCGCGCCGGGCATCCCCCATCAGCCCGACGTGGCTTCGATGGATTGGGCCGAGTACGCGGCCTACAGGCAGTCGTCCGGGCTCGCTGATCGCTCGACCGAGGGCATGAGCCGCGCCAGCGTGAGCATCACGAGTCGCTTCGAGCGCAGCGACGTGCCCGCCAACGGGCGACGCGAGTTCTACCGCTAGTCCGACACCACCGGCATCATTTAAGGAGAGCATCATGCCGTTAGGCAGCATCACCAGCCCGCGCGCAGGCGACCGGGCACACCGCCAGAACCGCAACCCCCGTGACATCACCGGCCGCGAGTACCAGCGGTTACACGCAGAGGCGGACGCGCGCAAGGCCGCCGCCTCGGTGGACATCGAGACAGTCAAGCGCGCCGAGTATGAGCGCGGCTTCGACGCTGCCTTCGGCCCGGCGTTCGACGCCGGGGTCGATTGGCTGCGGGACCAGCTCGTACAGGCGGGCGTTGACGTCGATGCCGTCCTGGCCCTGGACGACGAGGACGACGACGCGCCCGGCGACGACGACGAGGGCGGCGAGTAATGGCTGAGACCGACTTCACCGCCATGGAGCGCGACCGGCTGCTAGCGGAGCACGACGACGGCCAGGACGACGACGTTGAGCGGCAGATCGCAGAGGCCAGGCGACGGTACCCGGCCGCCCGCGTCTTCTGGGACTCCGAGTTGGGCGATGTCGTGGTTGATGTCTCGACCGGGGCGAGGCGCTAGATGCCGCCCCGGTGGGAGCCCCCAGGGGTGGCGCACCTCTACCACGGCACCCGACGTGCGATCCGCGTTGGCGACGTCATCCGGCCGGCCATCGCCCTGGGCGCATCGTCGCGGCACGGCGCGCTGGCGGCAGACGAGCGCTTCCTGTCGTTCGCCACCGACTCGCTGTCGGCCGCCGAGCTGTTCGCCGTGACCGCGCTGGGCGACGGCCGGCCGGTCGTGTATGAGGTTGCGCCGGCGGGCGATTACGTGAGTTCGCCACTCGGGCCGCCCATGCCCCCCGGCCGCGAGTTCCGCAGCGCAGACGGCTGGCGTGTGATCAGCCTTGCCCGGATCGCGGGACGACACGTGCGGCAAACGCCGACCACGCCGGCCGCGTTCGGATGGGCGGCGGCCCATGCCTGACATCGGCGGATCTCAGCGCGACGCGTTCGGGGCGGGTGTCAACCACGTGACCAATCCGGGCCGGGCCAACGACAACTCGATGACCCTCGGCGGCAGCCTCCAGGCCGTCAGCGACCGGTGGAACTCGATGAGCCCCCATGGCGTGCTGAACGCCGCGATGACCGCCGACGGGCAGGTTGACAGCCCGTACGAGCGCCTTGGCCGCGTTGCCGGCGGATACCAGCCGGGCCAGATGGAGCAGATGACAGACCAGCTCGACCAAGGCAGCAACGACAACTTCGAGTAGGAGTCCCGCAGTGGCACAGTTACCGAACTTCTCTGGCCTGACGTTCACTGAATACCCGGTCGTCACCCAGTCCTACAACAGCACCACGGGCGTGACCACGTTCGCGCTCAACTCCACCCTCGTGACCGATGCCGCCGCAGGCACGTCGCTCGTCGCCCAGGTCAGCGACGTGAATACCGACCGGACATTCAACCCGGTCGCTGAGGGCAACCCGGTTGCCTCTGGCGACGCTGCGGCCAAGTGGCTGCCATCGCTCGCCAGTTTCTCGGGCGCGACCGTAACCGACAACCTGGACGGCGGCAATATCGATGTCGGTCAGGTCACCATCGTGCTGAAGCCCACCGCCGCGAACACCGTCGAGGCATCAAGCCCGATGGTCTTCAAAGTCAGCCAGTCCGCGACGGTCACCCTGGCCACCGGCACGTTCTAGGAGTCCCGCAATGGCCAACCGATACCAGCGCGACCCCCGAACCGGCCGGTTCGCCCGTCCCGTCGCCAACGTCGATGCAACATCCCGGTTCGATCCCATGGACGACTCGATTGAGCGCATCGAGGACGTGTCGGCCGCCGACGTCGCGCCCGGCATGAAGCGCCCGAGGTACGCGCCCGAGGCGGACGGCGGCGGCTGGTGGCCGGCCCACCGCATGATTGCGCACCGCGCGCCCGCCATGGTGCCCGAGGACGGCGGCGCAGCGACCATCTACGGCGGCACTCACGGCGACGTCATGCGCGAGGCGGCCCGGCACGGGGCCGGCCCTATGGACTCCGCCAGTTACCTGGTCGGGTTGGACGACGGGCTCAGTCCTGAGCAGCGGGCGGACGCGCTGGCACGCCGGGCAGCGCCCGCGAAGATCACGATCCACGGAGACGTCGATGACCGCTAACCACCACTTCACCAAGCCGGCCGAGGTGCAGCACGACGAGCTGTTCGAGCAGACCAGGAAGTACAACGGGCTGACGGTCAACATCCCGGTGCACGCGTCGCACGTGGTCACCGTCTCAGATGATCAAGATCAGTTCGACGACGCCGTGTACGCAGCGGGCGCAGACCTGCTGGGCGGCCAATACGGCTACGTACGGCAGGGATTCGTCCGCCGCGCACTGCGGCCGGCGTCAAGCGCCCAGGGCCGGGGACGGTGGCGTTGATGGCCCCCCGTCCGTGCCTGCACTGCGGCGAGCCGACCCGCAGCATGACCGGCTATTGCCGCCGCACCAAGGCGTGCAAGCACGGATATAACGCCGAGTGGCACAAGGGCGCAGGGATGCCGGGGTACATCCCGCCGTGGGACCGCCAGGACCCGGAGCATCTGCCCCCTGAATAACCGCCTGCCCCTCGGTCGAGGTCGAGGCGGGCGCGATCGCTGGCGCTAGCCTCCACGCGGCTGGCCAGAGCCTACACGCGCAGCCCCCACGCCAAGTGGAACGAACAGACAACGAACGTGGAAGGTAGCCATGCCAGAGAGAGTCTGCCAGCGGCCCGGCTGCGGAAACCTGATCCGGTCGTCGCGGCGGCGGGATGCCAGGTGGTGCAGCAGATCCTGCGAAGGGAAGGCCCGTCGCTCGGCTGCCCGGAAGGCCGGCTTCGAGGACATGTACGGGGCGGCAGCCGAGTTACTGCCCGTGGAAGATCAGAGTCTTGCCGAGCTGCACGAGCGGGCACGCCCGCCACGGCGGTGGGACGAGCCAGACGACGACGAGCCCGCGTGGGCGGAAACTGACCGGCGCATCCGGTCCCTGCTGACGGAAGACACCCCGCGCACCCCCAGGGCGACGTGGCGGCGCTGGCGGGCCTACGGGAAGCGCCACGGCACCGAGCACCCCGAGCAGACCGAGGACCGCGTGCAGCGCCACCAGGCCGCAGAGGCAGCCCGCACGGCCCGCATCGACGCCCAGGCGGCCGGGCGCGTCCAAGACCGCTTCGACCCGAGGACGGCACCCAACGTCGCCAGCAGTGCGCGCCAGTCACGGGCGCTGAACGCACGCTACGTGGACCAGCCGCCCATGCCTGCACCAAGGTTCGACTTCCAGGGCGAGTCTGTCAGCGGCGGTCCCTACGGCTACGGCCGGGCATCCGGGCAAAGGCCAGGGCGCACGGGATACGCCTGGAACATGGAAGACGGCTTCACGTACTAGGACAGCGGAGAAGCTGAGTCAGTCCATCTTGCCTCTGATGTCAGCTCCATGCCCTCACTGGCCGCTGGCGCGGCCTGCCCGCTTCGCGGTCACCGTTCGGGAGGACGCCGGGCAAACCCTCGGAAGATCCGGGCACAGGGCATATCCCAGGCAAGCAGACGGGCGTAGCCACTAGATCAGACAGAGGATGTTCTCTCTATGTGTCTTCTACTGTGTCTGCGCCTTGCCCGGCCTATGGGCCATGGTCGCTGTCGCTCCCATGTCCCGGCCGGGTACTCGGGACTTTGGGGGTTTGGGTTTGGGCTGGCACCTCAACCGATGGTGAAGACAGACCTGGCCCCCCGCAGGGGGCAAGGTCTGTGTTCTCAACCTGACGGAGCCTCGAACACCGTGGGCTTGCGCTTCACCACGGACGCCGGTTGCCCGGCGTGACCTGCGCCCTTGCGGGCGGCCCTCGCACTGTGACGCGCCGCTGCTTGGGTCCGCAGGGAGGGGCTGGGCTACGGGCCGGCGACGTCACTCTGTCTTCACGACTGCATAGTTCTCGATGCGTGAGCGCACGCCCTGCCCGCGCGGGCAGGGGAGAAGTTCCCCATATGACGGGATAGCACCGGGGGCTGGCCGGCGGGAGCGTTTATTTCGCCTGCTCCGCTTGCGTTCGATCCATCTGGTGTCTACAATACACCAACCGCGCGATGGTTAAGGCCGCTGACCTGCGGAAATGTGATATCACATTCCTGACCAGCAAGTCTCGATGTCAAGTATGTTGACATCGAGAGATGTCTCCTGTAGAGTTGTGCATGCGTTCGCGCCATCTCCAGTCGGCCGTCCAGCCCATCGGGCCGGGCGGCCCTCGTGGTTCCGGGCAGATTCCGGGCGCACCGCACATCCCCGCATACATACGAGACACCTCATGCGGAGGGCGGCCACCATCGCAGCTTCCCCCGCGCCCTGGTCCTGGCAACTCCACCTAGTCCCCATGGCCCGTGTGCGCCAGGCATCAGGCGCAGGATCGCGCCGGCGCGCGTCCGCACAGTGGCGGGCAGGTTGTGGAACATTTCTATGTTCCACAGTGGAACATACGGATGTTACAGTGGAACATAGAATGTTCCACCCAGGATGTTCCAGATGTTCCACCCGAGGGGAGTGCCGTGAGCAAGATCGAGGTTGCCCGCCAGGCCATGCGCGAGCACCCGGAGATGTCCAGCCGGGCCATCGCGCAGATGCTCGGCGTGAGCCACATGACCGTCGTGCGCGCCCGGAACATGGCGGATGTTCCAAGAGATGTTCCAGATGTTCCAGCGCCCGCGCTCGCAGACGGCATCTACGTGGTGGACGCCGGGAAGCCCTACCGGATCGATTGCGCGCCCGGCGACGTCTTCACCGTGGACGACGCCGGCCAGCTCGTGCCCGCGCCGGGACTGGGGGCGGTGCCTGATGGGTGGGCGCTCCTGGCCGTCCGCGACCCCGCGCCCGAGCCACGCACCGGGCGGCGCGTCAAGGTCAGGGCGAGCTAGCACCCGGTCGCGGTGGCCCGAGTAACCAGCCCGCCGCATCGACTGAACTCTTGAGAATAGTCATTCTCTAGAGTAGACTAATCTCATGACTCCAGAGAACGCGCAAGACGCCACCGAGCAGGCCCCGGAAACAACTCTAGAGAACAGGAAGGGCCGTCAGGCGGTCGCGCTTCCCGCTGAGTTCGAGTCGATCGCGACCGCGTACGCCGCGCACCTCGCCCGGTCCCCGCTGCGGGGTGCGACCCCCCGGACCTACCTGTCAGCCGTCCGGGTGTACCTCGCGTGGCTGGCCGAGGGCGACCACGACGGGCGGCCCCTGGACGACCCGGCCGCCCGCGACTGGGCCGTGCGCGACTACCGCACGCACCTCGTGACCGTGCTGAAGCGCTCGCCCGCGACCGTGAACAAGGTCGCGGCCGGGCTCGATGACTTCTACACATGGCGCGGCCTGGGCAAGGCGAACGTCAAGCGCCAGGAGCTGGCCGCACGCGCGCCCCGTGCACTCTCCCCCAGGGCGATGACGCGCTACCTGCGGGCCGTTGAAGCCTGCCCGAGCGCCCGCGACCGGGCCATGGCGCTGCTGCCGTTCTACGCCGGCCTGCGCGTCTCCGAGGTCGCCGGGCTCGACCTGGACGACATCTCCATGAGCGCCCGCAAGGGCTCGATCCGCATCGTAGGCAAGGGAGAGAAGACGCGCACGGTACCACTGCACGCCAAGCTCCGCGATGCGCTCACGGCATGGCTGGCCGAGCGCCCGGCCACCGAGGACAAGGCGTTGTTCGTGACCCGCATCGGCACGAGGCCGACCGCCGAGGCCGTCAACGACGTGATCTCGTCCATCACCCGGACGGCCGGGCTCGACGAGCATGTCACGGCCCATGTCCTGCGGCACTGCTTCGGCACCAACCTCGTCCGCGACGGCGTTGACCTGCCCACGGTGGCCGGGCTGATGGGGCACGCCCGGCTGGAGACCACGCGGCGGTACTCGGCCCCCAGCGCCGACGACCTGGAGCGCGCCATCGCTTCCCTCCCGGTGGACGCGTGACCACGCAGGCCAAGCCGCCCAGGATCGGACACCGCATGCGCGAGCTACAGGCGATCGTGTCCGCCATGCCGGGCATCACCAAGAGCGACGCGCTGCGCGCAGCAGGATTGCCAACGCACGGCATGGGCGCGGGCCGCGAGCTGAACCGCGCCATCGCAGCCGGCCTGATCTTCGTTGAGCACGAGAGACCGAACCTGTGTCATCTCTTCGCATCCGAGCGCGACCGCAGGCGCTGGCACCTCGTGCGGGCACTCCTGGCACCGGGCACCCCGGCCGTGCGCGTGGCCGGGATACGGGCCGAGATAGCCGCCCTGGACGCCGAGCGGGCAGCGACCTGGACGTCAACTCGCGTGTAAAACTCCGCTGTTGAGTTGTCAAATAGCGGGTGAGCAGCTAGCCCAATTCTACCTCGGCTACCCTGTTTCCGCAGGTCAGACGCGGTTTACGGATACCTGCGGGCACTTGACAAACAAGATCCCTAGTCACTCGGTAGGTTTCATGACGGGCAGATTTGAAATCGGTCTATGAAGCCGGCCCCCCCATACTCGACCGATTCGCGGCCTGGATCGGGGGGCCTGGTCTCATTTTTAGAGATTCGGCCGCGATGCCCGGACAGTGCCGGGCCAGGTGAGCCCCCGCATTCCGGAGGGCACCTCCCCATCGCGGGAAACCAGGTCGGCCTATACATGCAGACAGTGGCGAGGACTACAATGAAGGTATGCCGAACTTATGCCTGAAAACGGGCGACACAGTGTGGGACTGGACGATCGTTGACCCTGACCTACGCATCCACTACGGAGGCCGTATCCGCCGGGCCGCATTAGTCCGGTGCTCGTGCTCGACGGCTGACACCGTGGTCGAGAAGACGATCACCTGGGACCACCTCCGGTCGGGCAATGACAAGTCCTGCGGCCACTACCGCGCGTCGGGCGCGTGGCGTCCAGTGCGGCCGAAGAGGCTTCACCTGACCGTCAAAGTCCGGCTTCACGTCGATCCCGAAGCGCTGGCCGACCGGGCCGTCATCAGGCGCGCCTGGAACAGCGTCAAAGACCGCTGTCTCAACCCGAACACGCCGCACTACAGGCACTACGGCGGCCGTGGCATCTCCTTGTGGGAACCGTGGGTCAGCGACTCGACCGCGTTCACCGACTGGATTATGGCGAACCTCGGCCCGCGCCCGGACGGCATGACGCTCGACCGGATTGACAACGACCTGGGCTACCAGCCTGGGAATCTCCGGTGGGCGACGCCTTCGCAGCAGTCGGCCAACCAGCGCAGGACCCGCCGGCGGTTCGCCGGCGTCGTCCGGACGCCGGGCGCGTCCACATGGGGATACCGCATCAGCCGGAACAAGCGCGCGTTCGCAGCGTACGGGTTCGCAACCCCAGACGACGCGGCCGACGCGAGAGACGCGCTCCTCGTGTCGATTGGCGAGATCCCCTGCCGCAAGTCTGACAACCCTGACCGAACCATCTAGGAGACACCAGAATGGATCTTGACGACGATGACCTGACCCCCGTAGGCGCGGGCGACTTACCCACGCCAGTGGTCGTCCACGGCCGGACGGTGGGAACTTTCACGACGCCCGCCTACAGGCACCCTGACGCGCTGTGGCAGCCGCTCTCCCGGCCCACGAGCATGTCCAGCGACGGCAGCCAGGGCAGCCCGCTCGGCTCCGTCAGGAACGCCCTGCGGCCGGGCGGGTCGATCGAGCACCAGCCGGTTGACGGTGCCGAGCGCGACGCCCAGCGGACCGCGCAGCACATCGCGGCCGGCCAGCAGATCCGGTCGGCGCTCCGTGGCGGGGCCTAGGCCGCCTCCGCACGCGCCAAGAGGTCAGCGAGGCCGCCCAGCTCAATCACCGCGTGCAGGCCGTCCTGGTCGATGATTATCGTGCGCGGGATCTCGCCCGGCGTCATCGGCCCGGCCGCCAGGTCGAGCGGCGGCAGCTCGTCCCTGCTGGCCACGACGCGCACGCCCGCAGACCGGAGGAACTCGTTGCGCTGGACTGTGCCGAGGGACTCCCAGTGCGCCCGGAACTTCTTCCCGGTCCGCACCGGCTTGACGCTGGCCGGGACGGGCTCCATGCCGACGAGGCGGCGAAGTTCAGCGCGTGCCCGGTCCCGTTTCGCCGTCAGCGAGGACACGTCGCTGCCCAGCGCGTCGCCCATCTCGATCTCGCCTGCAAGGTGGGAGAGCTGATCCTTGATCCGGGCGATATCGTCGGAGAAGTCACGGCCGGGTACCAGCTTCCGCTCGATCAGCTCACGTGACCCCGCCAGGTCGAGCAGCGCGCCGAAAACAGCACCTTCCAGCCTGTCGGCCTTGACGCGCTTCGCGTAGCACGCCCGTTCACGCTGGTCATTCGTCCGGGCCGATGCGAAGCAGTGGTAGTAGCGATGCGTATACGCCCCGTTCTTGGTGGTCCTGGTTGTCACGGACGAGTACATCTGAGCCCCGCAGTCCCCGCAGAACGCGACCCGCAGCAGCGGCGTGGTGTTGACCTTCGCGCCCGTCCGGTTCTCCCCGATGCGCGCCTGGACCTTCTCCCAGGTCTCCCGGTCGATCAGCGGCTCGGCTCGGTAGATGACCTCTCCGTCGTCGTCGCGGACCGCCTCTCCCCTGGCGGACGTGGCAGCGCCCAGCAGGCCCGGCCCGCGCAGCACGATCTTGACGGTTACCGCAGTCCACGCGGTGCCCTTAATCGGCTTGCCCTGGCGCTTCCTGATGGCGTCCCGAGGCGACGGCACGCCCGACTCGTTCAGCCACTTCGAGATGGCCCCGAACGACTCGTAGCCGACGTACCGGGCCGCCATCTCCCGCACGACCGGGGCGTACTCCGGGTCCGGCACGACCCCCCAGTTCTTGTCGAGCTTGACCGGCATGTACCCGAACCCGATCTGGCCTCCGGGGTACTTGCGGTCCTTGCGGAGCTTGTCGTACGCCTCACGGGTCCGGGCGCGGATGGTCTCGCGCTCGAACTCAGCGAACACGACGATTACCTGGGCAAATGCCTTGCCTGCCGGTGTGGTGAGGTCGATCGCCGGGTCTATGCAAACGAGGGTCTTGCCCCGTTCTTGCAGCCACTTGACCAGGCTCTCGAAGTCGAGCAGCGACCGCGTGAGCCGGTCGAGCTTCGCGCAGATCAAGCCGTCCCAATCCCCCAGCCGCTCGTCCTTCAGCCACTTGCCCAGGCCGGGCCGGTCCCACGGCGGCACGCTGCCGGACACCCCCAGGTCGTAGTCCTCGGGCTCGATCGGGAGGAGCGTATGGTTGCCTAGCTGCGCGTACTGCCGCATGCGCCCGATCTGACGATCCGGTGACGTCGATTCGTCGTTCTCCAGCGACAGGCGGACAGTGGGGAGCAGTCGCATTACGGGCCTCGTTTCTGTATCCTGTTGCGTAAAGCTTAAAGCACTTCTTCGTAGCACTGGTTGACGGCGTACATCAGCTGCTGGATCGACCCGGCGGCCGACCGCAGCGCCAGCACCGCGGTGCCCGCGACCGAGAGCGGCAGCGCGCCCGAGGCGAGCAGCGCGCCCAGCG
>Ga0335075_10010073_pt1 | contig 14360 bp, 11 predicted proteins | sample Lox_Sample_24_FD_206723 | JGI IMG/M metagenome (GOLD analysis project Ga0335075, IMG submission 206723) | Soil microbial communities from Loxahatchee National Wildlife Refuge, Florida, United States - Lox_Sample_2.4 | ecosystem: Environmental > Terrestrial > Soil > Wetlands | place: USA...
CCGGAGAAGGAAACCGGAGAAGGAAACCGGAGAAGGAAACCGGAGAAGGAAACCGGAGAAGGAAACCGGAGAAGGAAACCGGAGAAGGAAACCGGAGAAGGAAACCGGAGAAGGAAACCGGAGAAGGAAACCGGAGAAGGCCCTGATTGCCGCGGCGGGGCGGTGATCGGCGTATCGCCCGGCGGCCATCCTGGCGGTACCTCGGCCACCCGGCACCGCCAAGCCCGCAGGCAAAGCTCCCGGGCGCCCCGCGCGACGGGCGCCCGTTGACGGCCCAGCCGGGCTCTGGGCGGAGATCGGGGCCGCGGACCAAGGCTTCGTTCTTTCCGGTCAGGAGCATGACTACCATGCTTGTGGCTACAATCTTGCGGCAGCGAGGGCGTTCACCCTCGCGGCGCCGAAGGCGAGTTGGGGTGTCGGCTCGCGGGGCGTCACCAGCTCTGGGCTGCCCAGGTGAACAACTGTGCCGGAACGGCCACGGACACGCGATGCGGAGGTGGTGATGGCTGACGGCTGGCGGCCGTCCCCGTTCCGCGAGTTCATTATAAAAATTCACAGCAGATGCGACCTTTCATGCCGCTACTGCTATATGTATGAAATGGCCGATCAGAGCTGGAAATCGCGACCTAAGCGTATGTCCCGCGAAACGGTCGGGTATATTTGCCATCGAATTGCTGAGCACGCTGCAGCACACTCGCTTGAGTCAGTCCATTTAATACTTCATGGTGGCGAGCCGCTTTTGGCGGGCACGGAGTTCATTCGGTATTTTGTGACGACCGTCAGATCCACGCTTGGCTCCCTGGTGCGTGCGACAATCAGCACGCAAACGAACGGGGTGCTGCTCGACGCGGATTACCTGAAGCTTTTCGATGAACTCGGCGTGCAGGTCGGCGTGAGTCTTGATGGTGATGCGGATGCCCACAACCGTCATCGCCGCCGGGCGAACGGTGAAGGCAGTCACGCCGCCGTGGTGCGCGGCCTGGAGCAACTGACGTCCGCGCCGTTCAAGCACCTCTTCACCGGCCTGCTGTGCACCATCGACCCGCGGAACGCGCCGGTAAGCACCTACGAGGCCCTGCTGAGATTCGGGCCGCCGTCGATCGATTTCCTGCTCCCGCACGGCAACTGGTCGGCTCCCCCGCCGGCCCGGGTGATCAATTCCAGCGAGACCCCCTACGGCGACTGGCTGGCCGCGGTGTTCGACCGCTGGTATCAGGCGCCCCGTCAGGAGACGAAGGTCAGGTTGTTTGTCGAGATCATGAACCTGCTGATGGGCAGGCCGTCGGCCACGGAAGGCATCGGCCTTTCGCCGGTGGGGACGATTGTGATCGAGACGGATGGCAGCATCGAACAGGCGGACAGCCTGAAGTCTGCATACGAGGGGGCGCCGGCGACCGGGCTGCACACAAGTCGCGACTCTCTTGATGACGTTCTGCTTATGCCGTCGATGGCGGCCCGTCAGGGCGGGGAACAGGCGCTCTCTGCGGCCTGTCGGTCGTGCCGCATCCGCCAGGTGTGCGGCGGAGGTCTGTACGCCCATCGCTACCGGGCCGATAACGGATTCGATAATCCCTCGGTGTACTGCCCCGACCTTATCCGCATTATTGATCACATCCGGCTCGCCGTGGAGGCCGACGTGGCGTCCCTGAGGAGGGCTCGCTGATGGAGTTGCCTACGCACCGCATTCCGCCCCAGGTGTTCGCTGCCTTGGCGGCCGGCGGGGGCGGGGGTGACGCCGTCCGCCTGCTGGCGCGGGTGCAGTACAGCAAGCATGTCCTTCTCGTCAGGCAGGTCGTCGAGTCGGCCCGCGCGGCCGGGCATGAACAGGCCGCACTGGCCAGGCACGGCTACGACCTGCTGGCCGGGGCCCAGGACCGTGACCGTGCCGCCGTGGAGGCGGTGCTGCGGCATCCACCGGTCGGGGCGTGGGCGCGGCACGCCATACAGATGCTTCGTGACGCCCGCACCCGGCAGCAGGCCGCTCCGGGACAGCTGAGCTGCGTGGCCGCGGCCGCCACCATCCGGGCCGGCCTAAACTGTTCCGCCGAGGTGCCGGTCACCGACGGGGCGGTGATGCTGCCGTCTCTGGGGCGGATTGACCTGCCTGAGCGCGCGCGCAATGCCCGGGCGCGCCTCACCGTGGCAGGCGGCCGGGCGGAGATCGTCAGCGGCGACTGGCATTTGCGCCTGCCCGCCGACCTGTCGTCGGACGCACCGGAGTGGGCCGGTCTGCGCGGCCTCGCGGTCGAGACGGCCGGGAAGAAACTGGAGATCCTGATCGAGGACCTCGATCCCTGGCGCATGCCCGGATCCGGCAACCTGCGTGGTCGCCTGTCGCCGGCCGAGGCGGAGCGCTGGCAGTCGGCCCTCCATGGCGCCTGGACCGTGGTCGCGAGCCAGCATCAGGTGCTAGCGGAGGAGGTCGCGGCGGCGATCAGGGTATTCACGCCGCTCATGTCGCCACCGGCCGGACTGGTGAGCGCGACCTCTTGTGAGACGTTCGGCAGCGTCGCGCTGTCGGCGCCGCCGGATCATGTCTCGCTGGCGGTGACGCTGGCCCACGAGACCCAGCACGCAAAGCTCTCTGCCCTGCTTGATGTGGTGACGATGCTGCTGCCCGATGACGGGAGGCGTTATTACGCGCCATGGCGTGACGATCCGCGGCCGCTGGCCGGGCTGCTGCAAGGGGCGTACGCGTTCCTGGGCGTGGCGGGCTTCTGGCGCCGGCAAGCGGGCGTTCAGGCCGCTCGCCCGGACGCGACGACGGCTTACACGGAGTTCGCGCGGTGGCGCGATGCCGTGCGGCTGGTCGTGACTACGCTGGCCGCGAGTGGCCGCCTGACCGCGTACGGGGACCGGTTCGTCGAAGGGATGGCACGTACCGTGGATGCCTGGGCGGCCGAGCCCGTGCCTGCAGACGCGGCCGGGCGCGCGGGCGAAGTGGCGCGAGAACACCGCGCGCGCTGGGTGCGCGTCAACGGACAGGCGGCGAAGGCTGCCGTAGGTTAGATCGGCGGCGGATCGAAGTCGAAGTCGAGACGGCGATACTCCCGGACCGCTTTCGTATCCGGGTGTTCGAGGCCTAGCACCGCGTCGTAACGCGACATGGTGTCCGCGAAGACCTCGGCCGCGTGCTCGCTGTCTCCGTCGGCCCGCAGATCATGGGCGAGATTGGCGGCGCACGCCAGCGTGAGCGGGTGATCTTCGCCAAGCAGCTCTTTCAGCAAGACCAGGCTGCTCTCATCCAGCTCCCTGGCCGCCCGGGTCTCGCCGAGGATCGCCAGGTCGCTGGCCAGGTTGAGAGCGCCCATGAGCGTGAAGTGGTGCTTACGCCCGAGGCTGGCGTCCAGTTTGGCCAGCGAGGCCTCATCGAGCTCGCGGGCCTGCTCAGTGTCTCCGCGATCGCGCCGCAGCAAGGCCAGGTTCACCGCGCAGCCGTAATTGTATGGATGATCGCGTCCGTAGATCTTTGGGTAGCGATCCATCGTGTCCATGGCGAGCTCGAAGCCCTCTTCGACCCGGCCCGCCATCCGCCGCGCATTGGCCAGGTTCATGGCCGCGGCCAGGGTGTCCGGGTTATCCGCGCCGAAAATTCGGCGTGCCCTCGCAAAGGTTTCCTCGGCCAGCTCCAGCCCATCGTCGGTCGCTCCGGACATGCGCCGGGCGATCGAGAGATCCTTCGCGGTACGCAGGGTCCACGGGTGCTCGGCGCCAAGCTCGCCCACGCCGAACGCGTGGGCGTCTTCGCCCAGGTCGACGGCCTCGCTGTAGTTCCCGCTGAGCCTCACGATCCGGGCCAGGCCGTTCCACGACGACAGGATCTCCTGGGCGCTAACGCCCGAGCCCGGGCTGCGCTGGCGCTGGTAGGTCTCCATGTGCAGCTGGCGGGCCCGCTCGTAGTCGCTGGTCAGGACGTAGTCGAGGGCGAGGTTGTTGGCTGCCCTCAAGGTGCGCCGGTCCGACACGCCGAACACGCTCTCGTGCCGCCGCAGCGAATCCTCGTCATGATGCCGGGCCTTCTCGAATTCGCCCCGCGCCCGCAGGTCGGCACCGTAGCTGGTGGTGAGCAGCAGCGTCTGCTCGTCGTCGGGGCCGAGAACCTGGATCGTACGTTCCAGCGTGGCCTGGTTGATATCGAACGCGGCCCGGTAGTCCCCGAGCTCGCGCAAGATGTTTCCGAGATGCCGCCGGGCGAACAGCACGTAGAGGTCGGACTCCTCGCGGGGATCCCGCTCCCAGGCCGAGATGACCAGCTCGACGAAGGAGTGCGCGGCTGTCATGTCGCCAGAGGCGTAGAGGTACCTCACCACGTCCAGGCAGAACTGACGAACTACGGGGTTGGGGCACTCGACGACGTGCGACGGTTCGGCGTGTCCCAGCAGGTCGTTGTAGCGCGACCAGTTGAGCCGCACGTCCGGGCTCTTGGGAGCCGCGTTAGCGAGCAACACGTGCACGACGTGCCGCATTCGGGCCTGTTCCTCCGGGCTCAGTTCATCCCGGACCAGAGCCTGCACTAGGCGGTGCACCTGGATCGTGCGGCTGGCAGCGTCGATCCGCGCCAGGGCGTAGCGGCCGAGTTCGCGGATGGCGGTGCTCAGCAGGATCGGATCGGCCAGCAGCTTGTACAGCTGGGGATGAATCAGCAGCCGGTGGTGCGGGTCGGTGCCCGGCGTCTCGTTTTGTTCGGCGTCGGCCAGCGGCACGAACACGTCGCGCGGAATCGGTTCAGGCCCGAAAAAGGCGCAGCAGCGCAGCAGTTCGATCGCCTCGGGCAGCTTCTGCTTGAGCTGGGCGACGGAGATCGACCAGGCGGCGGTCATCGAGACGGGGTACTCCGTCGGCTTGCCCTCGGCCAGCAGCTGGGTCGCGTGCTCGCGAAGCAGCCGCAGGTACTCGTCGATGGACATTCCGGTCTCGGCCTGCAGTGCCGCCGCCTGCTCGAGGGCCAGCGGCAGGTCGCCGAGTTCCTCGGCCAGCCGGCCCGCCTCGTCCTCGCTGACCCCCCTGGGGACCCGGCGGGTGAGGAATTCGATGCTTTCCTTGCGGCTGAATACGTCCACAGGGAGGGTTTTGACGACGGCATTCCACCGGGGGTTGCGGGACGTTATCAGCACGTGCCCGAACCGGCCGCGGGGGATGATGTCGGCGATGTCCTCGGGCAGGTCGGCGTTGTCGAAGATCAGCAGCCACCGCTTGAACGGCTGCCCGCGCCGCAGTGACTCCAGGACCGCCGTGGCGGCGTCCTCGATGCCGGCGGCCGTGGGGGACGGCAGCCTCAGGTGCGGCGCGAGCGCGGCCAGCGAGGAGCGAACCAGCACCGGCTGATCGGCCGAGATCCACCAGACAAGGTCGTACTCGTGCGCGTACCGCCAGGCGTACTCGATGGCCACCTGCGTCTTGCCGACGCCGCCGAACCCCTGCAGGGCGGTCGGCACCACCGCGGTGACGTCGCTGGCCAGTGCTTCGCGTAACGTTTCGAGGATTCCCTCTCGCCCCGTGAAGTTCTTGTTGCGCTGAGGAATCCTGCCCCATACCTCGGGCATATCAGCCCGGCCATCACCGACATTGGCTGACAAAGCAGACACCAAACCCGCCTCCGCGTCCCATCCCGGCACGTACGCGCATGCCTGGCCTAATCCTAAGCATCCCAGCGAGTGATCAGGCGCAACGCCGGGTTCAGAAAGGCGCGTATATGCTACGCTGCTGCGCGCCAGGCAGGAGTTTCGGAGCTGCAAACGGCGCCTTTGGGGGCAAGGCGGTGTTCGGTAGCGGGACCGAGGAGACCTTCGGCGCAGCAGCGAATCTTGATCGTGTGACTGGAGGATTCCGATGCCGGATACGCCTAATGATTTTGGTGATGTCCTGATCGACGTCACAGGGCTGTCGCTTCGGGACGTGGACGCCATGGACGAATCCAGCCTCGCCGAGGCGCTCCGGCGAGTGCTCGACGAGGAGCAGACCGGGCCCGTGGCCGGCTTCCAATCGAAGATTTAGCAGGTAGCTGCCGCCATAGATGGCAACGTCGCTGATCGGCGAACGGGTTCCATTACTGGCCCACTTGACCACACCGGTACGGTCATGCGCATATGGTCCCAAGGGACCGGGGCGCGGACGTCGGGGCGGTGCTGGGCGTGCTGGATACAGACTGGCGACGGCTGATCGATCAACTCAAGCGCGGCGACTGCACGCCGTTCCTGGGAGCGGGCGCGTGCCAGGGCGTCCTGCCTAGCGGTGCCGAGTTGTGCCGCCAATGGGCGAAGATCTACAACTACCCCTTCTCCGATAATGGCGACCTCGCACGGGTTATGCAGTATGCGGCGATCCACTTGGGCGACGACATATACTTGAAGCAGCAGGTTTGCCGGCAACTTGAGAATGCGGAGCCGCCGAATTTCGGGGACCCTGCCGAGCCGCATTCCTTGCTGGCGCAGTTCCCGATCCCCGTATTCCTGACGACGAACTACGACGATTTTCTAGTCCGGGCGCTCAAGGATGCGGGCAAGAGCCCGAATTCGGCTATGTGTTCGTGGTCCCCCGGCGTGAGATATGACCAGGACCTCTTTGAGACAGAGTTCGGGATGAACCCCGACGCGGTCAATCCACTCGTCTATCACCTGCACGGCAGTCTGCAAAAGCCGAGGTCACTGGTCTTGACCGAGAGCGATTATCTCGAGTTCCTGGTCAGGATCGGAAGCGCGCATGATGTCGAGGCCCAGCGTGACCTGCTTCCCGGACCCGTACTGCCCGCGGTTACCGAGAACGCTCTGCTGTTCATTGGGTACAGCCTGCAGGACTGGACGTTTAGAGTGATATTTCATGGCCTTCGCAGCACGATCCCTGCCATCCACCAGAGACGGAATATCAGCGTCCAGCTAGTGCCGCCCCTTAACAAAAGAGTTGCCGAAGCGGAAAACCGAGCTCGCGAATATCTGAAGCGTTATCTTGAAGAGAACTGGCGTATATCCATCTACTGGGGTACCGCCGCAGACTTCTGCCGCGAGCTGCGTGAGCGGCTCGATTCGGCGTCATGATGTCGGGCGCTGCGCCCGACGGTCCCGGCTTCGGGCCGTATGTCGGCCTGCGTGCCTTCCGGATTGATGAGCGCGGAACGTTCTACGGGCGCACTAGGGAGTCCCTCGAGATCGCCAGGCTCTGGCGGGCCAAGAAGCTCACCCTCCTGTACGGGGCCTCCGGGGTGGGCAAGACATCGCTGCTGCAGGCCGGCGTGATCAGTGGGCTGGACCCCTCACGCAGCGATGTCTGGCCGGTCGGCCGGGTCAGGACTGGACTACCCCATCCGGAGGCCTCGCCGCGGTCGCGCAACCCCTTCACGTTCGCCCTCCTGTCGTCATGGGCCCCCCAGGATCCGCCCGGCGAGCTTGCGGAGATGACCATCTCGCAGTTCGCGAGCAGCCGCGGGCAGAAAGAAGACCGCTACGGAGATCCGGTCCCGATCCTGGCCGCCATCGACCAGTTCGAAGAGCTGTTCAACAGCCTCCCCGATCTGCGTCACCGGGAGCCGTTCATCGAGGAGCTCGCGGAGGCCGTTGACGATTGTCAGGGGATCCGCCTGCTGCTCTCGATCCGGGAGGACTATCTGGCCGCCGTGCTGCCCTATGAGCAGACGCTGGCCGGACCGTCGCGCACGCGGTCCCGGCTGCTGCCGTTCGGCCGGGACGCGGCGCTCCAAGCGATCCGCGGCCCGCTGCGAGGGACCGGCCGGTCATACGAGCCCGCAGCCGCTGAGGAACTCGTCACCGAGCTGGAGACCATCAGGGTGACCAGCGAGCGCGGCGAGAAGAGCACGGTCACCGTCGACAGCATCGAACCGGTCCAGGTTCAGATCGTCTGTTCGGCGCTGTGGGAGTCCCTTCCTGACGAGGTGTCGGTTATTACCCCGGCGCACGTGCGCGCGTACGGCGACGTGGACAGGTTCCTGGCTAATTTCTGCCGTCGTGCCCTGAGCGCGGTCGCGAAGGACCACGGGATCCCGGCCGCGGAGATCCGGTCGTGGCTCCAGCAGACGTTCATCACCGAGCTCGGCACCCGTGGCACCGCCTACCAGGGGATCGAGGAGACCGCCGGAATGCCCAACGAGCTCGTCTGGGCGCTTGAGGACCAGCACATTCTCAAGGCCGAGCACCGGTCGTCGACGCGCTGGTATGAGCTACAGCACGACCGCCTCATTGAGCCGATCCGGCTGGCGGACCCGGCCGAGCACCTGGCAGCGGCGAAGGACGCCCGCAAGGAGGCGGGCAAAAGCGCCCGTGCCGAAGCCTTCTGGGCGCTTGTCGAACGCCATGCGAAACAGGCCCTGCGCGCCTCCGGGGCCGATGAGCTGCGCGTGCGGGCTGAGGCCGAGTACCTCATGGGCGAAGTTGCCGAGCACGGTGGCGAGGCGGGCGATGTGAAGGCCGCCCTGGATCATTACCATCGGGCCGCTGAACTCTTCGAAGTGCTCCAGTCCCCCGCGTCGGTGGGAGAGTCGCTGGCCGCCTCCGGCCGACTTTCCCTGGCGCGCGGATGCCATGCGGAGGCGGTGGCTGACCTGCGGGCCGCCATAGCCAGGATCCCCGGGCACCTGGACGTCCAGACCGACCTTGCCCTGGCGCTGTGGCACAACGGGCAGCAGCATCCAGCCCTGGCCGTCCTGAACAGCGTGCTCGCTCTGGACAGCAACCTGGCCGCTGCTCTGCGTGTGAGGGGCGAGATCCTGGCCGACATGGGGAACGCTGAGGGCGCCCTGCGCGACCTGGACCGGGTGCGCCACCACCAGCGGCCGAGCACCCAGGCTGCCCGGGCGCTCGCGCTGGCGCTGGCGGGTCGCCGGGACGCCGCGGAGGAGGAGGCAGCCAACGCGCTCGCCAATGACGCAGACGACGGGCCGTTGCTGCTGCGCGTCGCGAAGGTCTGGCACCTGACCGACCACGAAGACGCGGCTGACCTGGCCGCCGCCGCGCTCGAGGCGGCGCAGACGCCGCTTCCGCCGCATCTGCGAGGAGATGCCCAGCGATTGCTCAGCGCCTATCGTCCCGGCGCCCTCGACTCCGGGTAACTGCTTGCCGTCGCCGACCCGGCGGCCCAGACGCATGCGCTCTGTGCCACGCCGTCGCCACGGCCCGGCGCGCCTACGGATCAGATCGGCGGCGGGTCGAAGTCGAAGTCCAGCCGGCGGCCTTCGAGGGCCGCCATGGTGTCGGGGTGCCTTTCCCCGAGCGTCTCCCGGTACAGGCCCAGCGTTTGCCCTGAGAGGCGGTCCGCCTCCTCGTCAAGGCCTTCAGCGCGAAGGTCGGCTCCCATGTTCGCCGCGCAGCCGAGCGTCACCGGGTGGCTCTCGCCAAGCAAGCTGCGCAGCCGGGTCAGCGCGTCCCTGTTTAGCCTGAGAGCCCCGGCCGCATCGCCGAGCGCGTGAAGGTCGCTGGCCAGGTTCATGGCAACGGTCAGCGAGTAGTGGTGGTCGCGGCCGAGCCTGGCGTCGAGACCGACCAGCGCGGCCTCGTTGAGTTGGCGGGCGCCTGCCGGGTCACCGGCCACTCGTCGCATCAGAGCCAGGTTTCCGGCACATCCGTGGCTGTAAGGGTGCTCGGGCCCGTACACGTGGGGGTAGCGGGCCACGGTGCTCTCGGCGAGGGAGAGCGCCTCATCGGTCCGCCCCATGGTGCGCCGGATGTTGGTCAGGCTTATCGCGGCGGCCAAGGTGTCAGGGGTACCGGGACCGAAGAGGGCGTTGCATCGGGAGTGGGTGTCTGCCGCGAGGGCGAGGGCGTCCTCAAGGGACGTCGCGAGAAACCTCAGGGCGATCGCCTGGTCAATCGCGGCTCGCAAGGTCAGGTAGTGATCGGCAGTGAGCATCTCCTGGCCGTAGTCGCGGGCTTCCGCACCCACATCACAGGCGGCACTGTAGTTTCCGCACAGTCTCAGCGCGCGGGCCAGGCCGCTCCACGAACTGAGAAGCTCGGTGGGGGACACCGCAGGTATGGCGTCTCGCCGCAGTAGATAGGTGCGCTGATGCTGTGTACGAGCCGCCTCGTAATCGCTGTTGAGGCCGTAGTCGAGGGCAAGGTTGTTCATGACGCGCAGAGTCTGGGGATTCGAAGCCCCGAAGACCTCGGTATGCAGGATCAGCGATTCTTCATCGCGTTCGCGTGCCTCGGCAAAATCACCGTGGGCCCGCAGATCCGCGCCAAGCGAATTCCTCATGGCCAGGGTCAGCCGATCACGTTCGCCGAGAATCCTGCGGCTTAGCTCCAGGGTGTCAATGTCGACCGCATACGCCTCCGAATACCGGCCCAGTTCCCGGAGCGCATTGCCGAGGTGGCGCTTGGCGTCGATCACGACGTCAGCTTCCGGCCCGGAGTCTTCCGTCCACTGCCTGATCAGGCGTTCCGCCAGAGAATACGAGGCTCCGAAATCGCCAAATCGGTAAAGGTACCGGACGACCTCCAGGGCGAAAGCACGAATGGCCGGAGTGCCACAGGACGGCAGATCAGTGGTCCTCGAGGTCACATGGGCCACCAGTTCGTTGTACCGCGGCCATACCGCCCTATTGTCAGGATCTTTAGGCGAGCTGGCACCGAGGAGGACATGCGCGTCGTGGCGGTAACGCTCCCGCTCAGTCTCGCTGAGCTCCTCCCTGAGCAGAGCCTGAACCAGGCGGTGAACGACTATCGTGCGGCGGTCGATCCGGACCAAGCCGAAACGAGCCAGTTCCCTGACGGCTAGAGCCAGCGCGATGGGGTCCGCGGTTAGCTCGCTGATCTGGATATCCCCGGCCTGCGCACCGTGCTGGAACACCTCGAGGGGAATGGGCTCCGGACCGAAGAACGCGCAGGTGCGCAGGAGCGCCACTGCGGACGGGAGGCGCTCGCTGAGCTGGGCGACCGAGACCCTCCAGGCCGCGGTCATCGACAGTGGGTAGTACTCCAGCGGCTTGCCCACCCCCAGGATCTTGCCGGCCTCGTCCTTCAGGAGCCGGAGGTAGGTGCCGACCGCCATTCCGGTCTCAGCCTGGAATGCTCCTGCCTGCTCGAGCGCCAGTGGAAGGTCACCGAGTTCCTCGGCGAGCTCGTTGGCTTCAGAATCCTCGATCCCTCCGGGTATCCGCTTGTTCAGGAACTCCAGGCTTTCATTTCTGGGGAACACATCGACCGCCAGCTTGGTGGCAGCGACCTCCCAGCGGGGGTTCCGCGAGGTGATCAGGACGTGGCCAGGTCCCTGGGGGATGCTGTCCTGCAGATCGTCCGGCTGGTCGGCATTGTCGAAGATCAGCAACCAGCGGCTCACCGGGCTGCCCAGGCGGAGCGCTTCCAGCGCCGCGTCAGCCGCTCCGTCGACGCTCTTGCCGATCGCGGACGGCAACTCGAGACGCCTGGCCAGGTCGGCCAGCGAGGCGCGGGCCAGCATCGGCTGTCCCACAGCGATCCACCAGATAAGGTCGTACTCTGAGCCGTAGCGGTGCGCGTACTCGATGGCCAGCGCCGTCTTACCAACTCCGCCGTAGCCCTGGAGGGTGTGGGGCACGACCACGGTGATCTCGCTGGACAGCGTTTCTCGAAGCCGGGCCAGGAGGTCCTCACGGCCGGTGAAGTTCTTGAGCCGCTGCGGGACGTTACCCATAATTTGGGGCACAGCGGACAGAGGCTGCAGAGCTTTCGATTTCGTCACACCGCCATCTTAGATGCCATTCTATCGATGCATAGGCGATGGCGGCCGAGTTCACATTGATGGTGTACTCGGCTAAGGTGTTGATCGGCGAAACTTGTGCGATGCCGACGTACGTTTGCCATGTACCGTGGCCGTTAACAGAAGGCTCGCCCCGGCGGGGGATGGGGGCGGCTCGTGGCGAGGACTGGCATGATGCTCATGAGCGTGGTTCAGCCATATCCGGGCAGCCGTCCTTTCGCTGAGGCAGATTTCGATCGTTTTTTTGGCCGTTCCGAGGAAACCGAAACTCTGACTGGCCTGTGGCTGGTCAATCGCCTCACCTACGCCATTGGTCCCACGGGTATCGGCAAAACCTCATTGCTGCTGGCCGGGGTGCTGCCGTCAGTTCAGTACTCCCGGGGCGGTGAAGGAAAGCGAGGCCGCTCTGGCGGAAGCCCCGCGGAACGGCCCGGTGCTCCTCTACGCGGCGCGCACCGCCGAGCTCGGCGGCGACCGAACCGCCGCGGCTGAGCTCGCCGAGCGGGCGATCAATGCCACCGACCCGCCGCTACCACTGCACCAGCACGACGAGGCGCTGAAGCTGGCAGGCCCAGGCGACCATGATGCCGAGCTCAGGTGACCCGTTAGCTATCGCCTCTGACTTGGACCTGCGGCAGGATGCTGCCATGCCTACCCACGTCGCCCTGCTGCGCGGCATCAACCTGGGCGGCCACAACAAGGTCGCCATGGCGGACTTGCGCCAGGTCGTGACCTCCCTCGGGCACGACGACGTGGCGACGTACATACAGAGCGGCAACGTGGTGTTCAGCACCTCGCAGACCGATACCGCGGCGCTGGCCGCCGCCCTGGAGCAGTCCATCGCCACGGCTCTGGGCGTCAAGGCCCGGGTCGTGGTGCTGTCCCGCGAGGAGCTGGCCCAGGTGGCGCGCGACAACCCCTACTCTGACGAGCCGAACCCCAAATGCGTGCACGCCGTATTCCTGAGCGGCGAGCCAGGCGCTGAGGTGGCGGACCGGGTCGCGACGGCCCAGGAGCAGGTCATGCAGCAGGGCAGCCGTGACACGGCCCAGGTCATCGGCCGAACCATCTTCCTGCACACGCCGGACGGGTATGGGCGCAGCGACCTGGCCGCGGCGCTGGTCAAGCTCGGCCAGCGGAAGACGGACGACGTGGCCGGCACGGCCCGCAACTGGGCGACGGTCACCAAGCTGCTCGCCCTCTGCGGCCCGTCATGACAGCGAGTCGGCCGCCTCGCGCAGCCGCCCGAATTCCTCGGCCAGTGTGTCCACGGTCCAGTGCGCGTTGAGCCCGCTCGGGTTGGGCAGCACCCACAGGCGGGTGCCGCCCGCGGTCAGGTCCTGCGGTCCCACGGCCGCGCGCGCGTGGCCGAACGCGGTCCGGTAGGCGGTGACGCCGACCACCGCCAGCCATCGCGGGGCCAGCCGCTCCGCCTTGGCCAGCAGTGCCCGGCCGCCGTCCCGAAGTTCCTGATCGGTGAGCTCGTCGGCGCGGGCGGTGGCGCGGGCGACGATGTTGGTGATGCCCAGCCCCAGGCCGAGGAGCTGCTCCTGCTCATCCGGCCGGAGCTGGCGCGGGGTGAAGCCGGACCGGTGCAGGGCCGGCCAGAACCGGTTTCCCGGCCGGGCGAAGTGATGCCCGGTGGCCGCGGAGTACAGGCCGGGGTTGATCCCGGAGAACAAGACCCGCAGGCCGGGCGCGACGATGTCGGGAATGGTCGTGTCCCTGGCCGCGGCCAGGTCAGCGGGCGTCGGCCGGCGCGCACCCGTCACCGCAGAAGGCTCAGCCACGGGCCAACCATAGAGGGCGCCGCCAAGCCCGGTAGTACGGTGCCATGAGTGACGTTCTCACCGCCCGGAACGAACGGACATTTGATCTTGAACGTAACGCCAGCACCCACCCATTCGACTGGGCGGGCAGCTGGCTCCGTCCGCCGGGCGGGCGCGTGATCTCCTACCGTTCGGAGGGCGCCGTCTGATCAGGGTAGAACCCGACCGGTTCGAGGAGATGGTCGCCGCGGCGCTTGACTCGCTGCCCGATGATCTCGGCCGCCTCATGCGCAACGTGGCGGTCACCGTCGAGGACTACGGCGGTCCGCCCGGGCTGCTCGGGCTCTACCAGGGGATACCGCTCACCAGCCGGACCGCGTCGAACTACGCCGGGGTGCTGCCCGACCGGATCACCATCTACCGCCAGGCGATCTGCGCGATCTGCTCCACCGAGGAGCAGGTGGTCGAGCAGGTGCGGCGAACCGTGATCCACGAGGTGGCGCACCACTTCGGCATCGACGACGAGCGGCTCCGCGAGCTCGGCTGGTGAGGCGAGGGGCGCGGACGGGCGGCGTCAGTGCACGGCGCCGCCCGGTGGGCGCCAGTATCTCCAGCCGGGATCCACCGGGAAGTAGCGCGACGGCCCGGGCGGGACCGGGGCCAGGCGCTCGCGCGAGATAAGGGTCAGCCCGGCGGGAATTGGCTCCCACCAGGGCTCGCGGTTGAACATGCGGCTGAACATCTCCCACTGACGGCCCTGGGTGCCAAGCACGAGCTCGGCTGGTACCGGCTGGTCCGGGCACTGCCAGCGGAAGTCGCCGGACAGGCGCAGCGACGCCTCCCGGTTGGGCAGCGCCGCGTGTGACGTGAGGCAGTGGAACACCAGCGCGTCCCCGGCGCGGTAGTCCG
>Ga0335075_10010074_pt1 | contig 14360 bp, 11 predicted proteins | sample Lox_Sample_24_FD_206723 | JGI IMG/M metagenome (GOLD analysis project Ga0335075, IMG submission 206723) | Soil microbial communities from Loxahatchee National Wildlife Refuge, Florida, United States - Lox_Sample_2.4 | ecosystem: Environmental > Terrestrial > Soil > Wetlands | place: USA...
GGAAACCATGAGCCACTTTTGCCGCGACATCCTGGCCAACATGGAACCCAAATATCTACTTTTCTTCAGAGTCTTGAAGAAGAGTTAGCCGTTAAAGAGAATCTAACAAACATTCCTCTTTCATAAGACGCGGCAATTGGGGCTTCGAATATTACGGCACGTATCGAGAACCAAGAAATCCTGATCGCCCTGGGACGAATGACATGTTAGACCTTCCTTCCGATGTCAAGAACTATTGGGCTAAGAAAGTGGGTGCTAGGCGCAAACCGCGTTGGGCCATTCATGCAATCCAAAAGGCATGGCCGAAGACTGTCATCGGTTGGCTTGGGAAGTCCGTCATAGAATACAGTCCGGATCTCGAGTTGGCATTGGGCGAGCCACTGAAAAACAAGATATCTGACCTAGAAGCAGAAGCAGAAAAGGTATCTGCTGCTGAGGATCTCCAGTGCAATGGATACGACCGAGCTTTTTGAGGCACTCGTTGCGAAGAAGCACGGTCGTTGACTTAAAAAACGTTGACCTACATGAAGAAATTTATTGTCAGGATTCGCAATCGTGTCGTATAGCACAACTTCTATAGTCGGTATTAGAGGGGATGCTAAGAGTAAAGCCTCAGGGCAGTAAAGTTCATCAAATGTTTACGGTTCAGAGGCATCGATTTGTATTAGATCAAGACTACATCGTGAGAAACTCATTACCACAAAAAAAGGTTTCAAGCTGAATATATCTCATGCCCCGATCTGGCTCTCTTCTCTCTGTGACTTCCTCCGCCTTGGAAGTTGTTAATTGATTTCTGATAGTCGTGTATAGCAGATGTTGGAAGACAATCTATGGTAGCTGGATAGCTGTCATTGATATGTCAACTGGCACATAGCCCGTTCACTCTCAAATCGCCTTACAAAGCGTCCACAACTCCACGAGGGTAAGCGCTTCAAGCATGGCCAATACCAATAATCACAGTATAATATTCGGCGACACCATCTGCATATAAGCTTCGATAGTCTCCCCTGGCAAATGCGTAGGTGGCATAGGGTAAACCAGTGAAAAAGGTGTATGACGATGGAGATGATTGCCCAATCACTAGTTGCCTTTATGACCTTTTTTCTGTACTTGGTGAAATGGGTCCGGTCATAGTGATTTCCTCTTCGAGCCTCCTCTATGCAGATGGCCGCTACTACCGCTTCGGTAATGTCTTCCATGATCGTGCTTTAGGAGAAGTCTGACTAGAAGCGGTTTCTAAGACTCCAACAATCGGCATTCCTGTCCGGAAAAGAACTCGTGCGAATTTCATATTTTAGTCGACAATATCATGGAGTTGGGAGCGGGTAAAGGCTAACCCGCAGAGGTCTGTCCTTGGTGTTTCTTAGGAGTGTAGACTAGGACCAGAGAGTGTGTTGAACCTAAAAGGGGTAGAACATGATGAATGACTGAATGGAGTAGCATTATCTAGTATTGCAGAGCATAGAAATTATTAAGAATAGTCACCACATTGCTTCTCTTGAAATTAAGGAGGTCATAACGTACAGCATCAACCCCAAGCACTTGGTTTAGGAGTAAGATAGATACCAAGAATTTACTGGAGGCTTGCGATTTGGCCATGTGGGACTTATACTTTCATTTCGGTGTGTAGCCGACTGCAGCATAAATACGCAATGACAATATAAGCTCGCAACAACAGTATGAAGTACATAGCGACAACAGAAATATGGCAACTTCACTTATACACTACTAGTGATTATGGGATTAGTCTCAAGGCTTGTCTTTCTGGGCAAGCGTCTCGTGCTGTTTGAGCCGGTAACTGCGCGCTTCATCTAGTGACTCAGTCTATGCAATATCTATACATGGAATGCTAATAGTTGGGTTGTATCATGAGACAGTGCCAAATAGATCTTGCAAGTAATGGTTCGATGATCACGCTTAAAGCAAATTCCCCACTCTTCAGCATTAAACAGGCTAGCTTATGCAGCGCAAATAGAACTCAGACTCGATACTCTTCGCCTTTTCCTCTTACCACGTATGAATTATTTTTTGCTTACATTCGTTACCCCGTCTACTCACCGAAGAGCTCGTTCGAGTAACTAGGCACGAGAAAGCCAAAGCCCCGGCAATAAACATAGGATGAAACGACATCTCTCCCTCCCGCCCCAAACCTCGCTACAGAAGTAGCTCAGACTAATCACAACATCTTTGTGCAACCCCAGGCCTCGGCACCGAGGAACCAACACACCCCTTCGCCCGAGGCTGTAGGCTGTAGCAGCCTTCTACAAATCTTGATGTCGGCGACCCCACTGGTTGCTTTGCATGGAAGCCGACATGAAACAGCCGCAAGATATTATGCTTATTTGCACTTCATAAGCGTCCGGTGTTATAGATAAGAAACGGCCCGGCAGACTGGGTTCACTGCACTGTGCTCACTGGGTCATGCCCACGTGGAAGATCTGCAGTGCCCCATAACAGAGTACATGTAAAACAACGCCTAACATGCAAGCATCATGGCACTTACTAGCGTCATAGCCCCCTGCATATACGAAAGATGCAAAGTCAAAGGCCGATACTCTGCTCATAGAATGGAGATGAATATCTTCCGTGCATACCTATCTTCTGCGCAGGGCAGTGGCGAGGCCGGACGAGGATGTGGATACTATGAGACAGGCCGACTCACTTCACCGAATCCCTGATGCTAGATGGAACGCGTATATAGTCAAATGAGAACTTGATATCTCTAAATGCCGTGTGCACATACATACAATGTTTGATCCATCCAAGCTCGCTAATGATACCAAAGACGCCCCCCACACGCCGATCCAGCCATACATCCATCCAATTCCCGATTTCTCATGCATTATCTTCAGTCACTCTTCCCCTTCGTTCCTGGCGCGCCATGTAATCGTCCCCTGAGCACAGCAGCATGGTGATCCATCCCACTGCCCGTGCCCACAATAGGCCTTGAGCTATCCGTACCCAGAGGCTCAAATCCCCTGCCATCATCACTGCCCGCACCATCCAGCAGCTCTATCAAGTCGCCCTCGCCAAGTTCCGGTGCTGCCTTGTTGCTGCCCATACCCAGTTTCGGCGTGCCCGGCGTGGCCTTGATAGCGATTCTCCTAACCCAGCCCTCGATCGCCGCAGCCGCGTGTTCCAGACCCATGCCCATGCCCATGCCCTGCCCACCTCCGCTTGGCGTGGTCGTGCCACTCCCGGCTGCAGTGGGATATGAGCGCGGCATTTCACCGATGGAGGCGAGTTCGTCATCGAATCCGTAGGAGACCGTCTCGCCGCCAACTATTGATGATGACGGCAGGTGGCCTATGCCTAGGATGGGCACGTGCTTTGCAGCCCAGGAGTTGAGACCATCCTGTGCGGGACCGGGACTACGCACATCAAATGTCCCCACGCCACCAGGCCCACGCAACCACCTAGGTGGCGCAGATGGGTTGCTGCCGCTGTCTCTTCGAGAAAACGGGTTTGATGTTGGTGCGGGAAAATAACTCGCCCCTCGCGATGGAGACCGTATATTGCTCCTTTGCCGGGTTGGGATGCCAATTGCACTTTCATTCTGTTCTTGCGGTAATTGGGGTATGTGGTGGACGTCAAATGAACTTCTAGGAGTCGATAAGGAGGATGAGTTGGCATGGCTCTTTCTTCGTCTGGGAGGAAAATATCCTAGTGTTTTTTGAGGTAATCGAGCTATCTCAATTGGTTTTGCAGATGGCGAGGAGTCGAGGAGAACCCAACGGACATGAATCCATGGCTTTTCTTCCTCTTCTGCTTTCGTTTGTTCTGTGTTGTACCTATCAAATAATGAGGAACCTGAAGTCCCTGTATCTTGGGAATTCTGGCCCCATGCCCCACCATTTGTGTATGATCCGCTGCTGCTCGGCAGATCTTCCATTTCAAGCGTTGAGGAGAGAAGGTCTATAGGTTTGTTGTCTGATGGTGGATCGCAGGGTCTTCCTTTTATTGCACATGCATCAACTGGTAGGAAGACCACCTCTCGAACTTGGATCATGTCGTTGGGGTATAATCCGTTTGCTTTTCTGAAGACGGCAGGCTGGCAGTTGTATTTCAGCACCACACCGGCCAATGTATCTGTCGGCTGAACATGGTGCACATAGACTAATGCATCATCTTCTTCAATCTTTTGTTTTGGGGTAGTCGGTCTCTCCAAGGATGTTCTCCGTTTGTAATTTCCATTCACATCCAATCCACCATTTGTTCCTTCATGACTCTCCAACACGCTAGCTGTTTTCGTAGCTTTCACAGCAAGATCCCTGTCTGCCAGTAACCCAGCTCCAATGCTATCACCTCTCCTCCGTAGACTTCCACTGGGCCCCCAGGTCGAGGGAGCCTTCTTCGCCGCACTACTTCCTCTTGCCCTTTTCCTCCCTAGATCTCCTCCTTTTCTGCCCATACCAGCCCCCTCCCCATCACTGCTACTTTCAACCACATCCGTACCCAGCACCGAGCTCGCAAGTCCTTGGAGCGCTGTCCAACTCCCTGTCCAACCGCCGTCCCAAAGGCCCTTCCCAAACCCCACACTGGGGCTTAAAGCACTACTCGCCCCATCGTGGCCGGAGCGTACCAGACCTCCTACAGGCCGCGCTATACCGCTGGCAGTCCTCTGCGAACCCACTATCCGACTTGGATGTCGAGAGGGTATTGGACTCACAGCCCTGTTCTCACTACCTCCCTTGGCGCCTGGCCCAGGACTCGTTAGCTCCGTTGAGATGAGCCTTCGGTTACGCGGCCGGAGTGCAGGAGTCGAGCCACCGGGAGCGGCGTTGCTGCTGTGAGCGGATCTGCTGAGGTCGGGGCTGGGTGTTGTTGCTGAGGGATATGGCGAGGTCATGCTCTAGTTGGGAGCCGAGGACGGCGAGGGCGCTTCTGGCAGATCATGAGTATATGACTAGGTACCGTTGGAACACTTGGAATAGGATTAGGGATTATAAGTCTTGTAATATGATGCTCGTTGTTCGTGGATTAAAATTGTTCTATGTGGTTTCGAATGGACTCGCTGTTGTTTTGGATAGTTGAGTATGGAAGATGCCGAAGCATGACTTCGTCATCCCTCGATTGGGTCCCTCGGCCCTGTCAAGACCCCGAAATAAAGTTCAAGAGTCGTGAAAGTCTCTAAATTCAGCTAACCTTTGGCCTGCTGATCTGAAAAATAGGTCCGGCAGGTTTTATATGGTTGAACACAGCATCACTGGAAGTCATATACATAATTGCCAAACCCGCAAACCCATCATAAAATTATTCACTATTTCGTACAATGTATCTTAACCACTAGTTTTGGGGCATATTAACCTACGGGCGAAACGTTGCCCGACAAAGACGCCTGTTACATATATCACACCAATATTCCAAAGCCTCAAATCATCCAGCTCGCCATATTCCGCGCTCTATGCAAGAGGCATTTCCGCACCATTCATCCCACTTAAATCGCCATTGATTCCGAAGAATTGGAACCTAATGGATGCGTTAGCACGAGGGGGAAAAAAGGGCTAAATAAGTAAAATAGACCTCTCACCAATCTTCAACATTCAAAGTTGTTGGCACAGCAGGTCCTTGAGCAGAAGCATTGCTCCAACTATCACTGGGACTTTGTCCATCAACTGCCATGCCATCAAAGCCCTGCCACATATTTGGCTGTGCCTGGTACTGCCCCATACCCGGCGGTACCATCCCCGATTGTAGAGGGCTGCCGCCCATCTGTCCTCCTTGGGGTACTCGCATTCGCTGAGGTAGCTGAGCAGCTTGACCAGGAGTTGGCATTTGCTGCATATTCTGCGCATGCATTTGAGGCATTAGATTCGGGTCTAAGTTGTGATTGGTTTGAAGCGGCGAGAACTGGGGGATGGACATATTAGCAGATCCTTCAGGGAACAGCTGATCCGGCTGAAAGTTCTCCCATATAGATTGAGAAAGATTGGGTGAGTTTCGAGTGACAAGATAGAGGTCTGGAGGGGTTGCCGGAACTGAGAAGGATGGATTGAAGGGTGTCGGAGGTCTTGTGTGGGGACGAGATGTTGTCCCACCCATGAATGTATCAGCACTCTGCCTTCCTGTCGGAGAAGTGATGGGCGGCGCCATTGCTGAGAGATTGCCAAGATCTCGTGACGGAGTCGTAGTTGGGGACTGTGACTGCGGTCGAGATCGCTCATACGACTCTTGTGGCGCTGGTTGATTGAGATGGTTGAAGTCCAGGGCCATATCATCATATTTTCTTTTGCTTTGATCTTCCCGTCGGCTATGATTGTGGAGCTGATTGATGCTTTGAGCTGCTTTCTTATGCCTTTTCCCAGCAGCTTTCTGTAGCCTCTCCTCTAAAACTTTGTTGCCGAGAATAGACTCAAACAAGGTGTAGACCATCTTAGCCACCAACCAGACTCTTGATACATCTCGCAGCGCGGTCATGCAGATTCGCATACGTTCTTGCGTTGCTTGAACTACTGAAGGGACCGAAGAGCGCATCTGGTAAACATGCATAATAAGGGCAGAAAATAGACTATAGACAATGAATGCAGGACAATATTGGAGTTCGTTGTGAGCTGATAAATTTTCGATGATAGATGTGATCATCGCTGCTGCTTGGAAAGCGATGTTACGAGATGGATATGCCGAGTCCTCGGGGTAACCTCGCGATCCACCCTGTGACGTTGCAGGCGGCATATGAGCGCGATGAAGCAGACAAAGCGTAGTGTAGTAGTTCGAATGTAGAAGTGCAGCCCAAAAATGATGGGCTGACGCCTCCCAACAGACTTCCTTCGGGCAATTCTGTAGCCAATCTGCCAGAGCCATATCGCTATGGGTGAGATCAATCGCGTTCTGGCGGCGAGCTTTCGAGGCTACAGAATACTGCTGAGAGAGAACCAGGCCCATAATCTCACAAAGTTTGACATATTGGAGGAAGAATTGTACATGCAACGGATCGGGGTGGTACTCGCTCGGATAATCTGGCTCGTCTTCCTGGAAGTCCTCTTCGCTGATCATCTCGACGTCGGAATCATCTGTGTTGATGTGCACTGGTCGACCCAGAGCGACTGCGACGGAGCGATCGCGTGTAAAGAGCGTCCACCATATACGTTTCCATAGTTTCTTATCCGCCTTACTAAGTTGGGAGCCCTCGACGCTCCTGTGCATGCCAGTGCCTTGAGCCACTATTGTAGCAACCCTGCTCCAGTAGAACACATTCTTCGTCACGTCTTCGGGTCCCTCCCAGTACCAGCCCATCAAGACAAGAGCCTGGACAATCGTAACACGGTCATCTTCATAATTTGCATCATAAAGCGCCTTTGCTCTCTTGTAGAAAGTCAGAGCTGCAGGTGTCGTAGATCCATTCGCATCCATCAGCTGGGGGTTGTTGCACACCCTAGAGCCAGCAAGCAAGATAGCCTGTAGCAACAAGAGCGAAGGAGGATTCTTCGCATCTCGGTACTGTCGCATGAATCGATTGCGGTTGATGACTGGTACAATTGGGGCAACCCATTGGAAATATGCTTCAACCAGCTCATCACACAAGGCTCGTGGTGGCAGCAGAAAGGCTCCTCGCTGGTGCAATATATCGATCTCCACATTGTCTAGCTCTGTCAACCTCGCCCTTGATCCTCTAACATTTTCAGGCAGAGGATAGTGGACAACGTCTGCATGTCCATGTCGATCGTGTACCAGCAAGGTAAGATTAGAAGATTCGCCCAAATATGCCACTCTTCCAGCTTCTTTGATGGGCGCTCTACTAAACTTGGGTTTCATGAACTGTATGTAGGTTTGGTCGTCTTGTTCGCGCTGCGCAGCCTGCGACTCCGTGAGAGATGTAGGAGGGGTCCCGTCCACCGAATTGTAAACACTCGTACTTCGCGTATAGGCTCCTGGGGAGCCTTCTGGTGGTGAACGGTCATCGGTAGCCTCTCCGCGGTCGCTGTTCTTGTCAGCTGGGAAGCCCACACTTGGTCACAAAGCCATACCTATCCGAATCTCTTGCTCGCCCGCCTTGCGTCTTCTTTCGCTTTGGCGTAGGGATTTTACACTCGATGGAGAATGCAACACAATTTGTGCATGGAACTCCCAAGCTCGCGGCATCGCAGCGTACCTGTCAGAAAGTTAACAGCGATCCTGTCTGCTGGCCAAGCAATTGCCGACTGCAGCATTAACATGGCGTGCCTGTCAGGCGAGCAGACAAGAGAGCAGCGGCAGTAAATCCGGTACGGGAAGAGGGGATTCGTACCTTTCTAGCATGGCATGTCTACACGTCGATTAGATGGCACGATCAGCATATGTCCCTCCATTACTCCCTCGGTACCGAGGCACCTCGCACGAAACGAAACAAGCAAATACAAAAGGGAGCTCCATACCTCACACGCTCTTGATGCGCGTTGCCTAGCATCTCATAAGTTAGCAAGAAAGAGCCTCTCAAGCCCTACAGTGAGGCGACCAACCGTCTAAAACTTGGATGCCCTGGCGTTTGACTATTTGGAGCAGCATTGCTCCCTTGTGGAGGTGGGCCACTCATTGGACTATTATTAGGCCTCTGCGCCGGCCTTGCGGTGTACTGTTGCTCGCTGGACACGTCGTCCAGTTCCATATGATGGCCCCGAAGTTCATCCGCGCAAACCGAGACGTTTACGATGAAGTCGGAATGGCTTCGATGGGAATCTGAGTCTATTTGACGGTGTCAAAGGTGTCTCAGTCACTGTCGGCGATTGTAGTCCTGTGCTCAGAGCTCATGGAGGGTGGTCGCTTAGTGGCCCAGTAGTGCCCGTGGGGTGCAGGCCTTCGATTTCATAAGCCTGCCAAAAGACGGTCTGGGGGTTTTCTGCCTAAGTACGGAGTAAGGTTTTCTTGACGTTTGGACGGTTTAAGTACGTACAACAACGCCCCCTTCTTAAATCTCTCCTTGATCATAGTGGCATGTCATGCAGCATAAGTACACAAAAAGATTTTGCCCACATACTAGAACTCCCTGCGCTACCCCTAATCTGTCCGAGTATGGGTGTTCCCGGGAAACCTCAAACGCATTATAGTTTTCTTTAGGGTGTTAGGTAGCCGTTTGCGCCATCTTAACAAGATGATCAGCGCAAAATGTGATTGAGTTGCGTCAGGTACTAGATCTGCAAACGCGTGTCTCGACCGATGTTGTCAAGGGTAAGGGTGAGGGATCTCCTAGGTTCTGCCCTAACATGCTATGTCATGCTATACTATGCCCCATGAGTATCTTCTCGAAACCCGTCCAGAAGCTGCCCGCATATCGCATTCGATGCATGCTCCAGTACCTTACTCCTGTCTGGACGAGCCTGCATGTACTCCTTATGCACAGACACTCACATACATGTGAATTTTTTACCCCCCAGCTCCATCGAACCGCACGGAAGCAGCCGGGAAACGTGTTTCGTTTCCCCCATCAGGCAATAAGGGATATTGAAGTTGGAGGCGATCATGCAAAACTTGAAGCTAAGATTGCGGGGATGCCGAGGTATCTCTCTGCCGCAAGGTCTCTGCAAGGCTGAGGTAATACAAAGTAATAAGTTGTAGACATACGTGGTCTAAATGATTGTCCTATTTTTGACATGGATTATTATATTATACATCCTATATTGCTATGAAAGACTATCTGTTGATGGATACACCATTTTCAACCGGTTTCCAGGCGATGCTGCCATTACTCCGTTTCGTTTCTTCCACGATGGCCCCCAACGCTTTTTCCTTGGTAATCTGGGGCGAGTTATCAACCTCTACACCTGCAATGAACAGCTCACTCACTCCCTCCAATGCGGCTACAAAGACGCATAGCAGACTTGCGATGACAAAGTGACTAATCGTGGATCCTATCTCCAGCCAGGATCCCTCGTCCCTCACTACCCAGAAGAAATGGAGCGTGAGGAAGTCGCTGATTGCCATGACCACCATAAACAGGGCCGAGGGCGCGACTCCAAGTCGCTTATTCAGGATGCCAAGATTTGCTGAGATTAGTGCGAAAGGGATCATCAACTTCAGTATGAGCAGTGCACCCTGGGAAAACGGGTCAAAGACGGGGATCAATCGATAAACACTATCCATACTGAAGGATGACACCGAAGCCATGTTTCCGGTGCTGAAAAAAGCCGACTGAATAAGAGTCAGGAAGAAAAGGGATACTCGTGCATCTGCGAGGGCGAGGGCACGATAGGGCGAAGTCAGTGATGCTGGTAGGACAGGGTGCCCATTAGTTTGCTGATTCGTCAACACTTGCGCTTTTGTGGACCAGTAGATGCGGTGTTCTAGAAGAACCCATGTGACTAATGTGACACAGAATGCGAAATAAAATAAGCCCTCGTATGATATTGTGAGGATGACGAATGTCGGCGCAAATGTCAGGAATATGATTACGAGTCGATGGAGGTAGTGATTATTAGGTTGCAAACGATGTAAGAATGGCATGGTTATTGATAACACTATAGCATAGATTAGTAGATTAATTGCGTAGCGGATACAAGACAACCGTCGCTATTCTTACCCAGAACAAGCCATCCCACGGTCTGGTTGCCACGTGGAAGCCCCTGCTTAGCTTGCAAAGACATTGCGCTTGATCGGGTGGTCATCATCGCCTGAATAATTAGACCAACCTACACTATAATTAGCGACTGTTTCAATCAATATGCGTGTTTACGCACCTGAGCACCAATGAGCGCTCTCGAAAATCCATTCTGGGCTGGGGCTGTAGAGTCGATTTTAGACCTAAAATTGGCAAGTATCCTTTTCTGAAACACCAAGTAAACAACGCCAATAGCCACCATCAAAGATCCGCCCGTAAGGCTAAGATTAGTAGGTCAGCCCAAGAATTTCTAGGAGAGGTTTGAGACCAACATTAACCTTACGTCCTCAATCTTGACCACTGGAAGGAAGGTGAATGCGCTCATTGCGAGGCATGCCAACCCCCAAGTTGCAACAAGAATTTTGTTTTCCTCAATAAATTGTCTACCATAAAACGCTGGCCAACTTGTAGCCAGGATATACAGAACCGAGAAAATCTCGCGGTGAGTATAGCCCAATGCCTACAACGCGCATCAGCATAATGTTCCTCAAGGATAGAAATTTCCAAAGAAAAAAAGCTCACAAGACATTCTATTAGACCAATATAGATGGCAGCTTTTAAGATCAGCAAAATACGTCCGCCAGCAGACGTAATGTTACTGGATAAGATATTCTTTCCCTCCACCAGTGCCTTCCGACGGGCGAAAACTTCCTCCCAAAAAGCGACCGGAAAGATGGCATAGGCGTAATAAGTTATAGGTGACTTTGATGCGATGAAAGAAGCAAAGAGGATGAGCAAGACGGACGAGAAAAAGATGGTGCTAATCAGAGTCCTGGAAGTCTCGGTTTTGCCATGGAGGATATGAAGATCGATGACAGTCGTCAGAGCAAATGCTATCCAACCAAGATAGCCGATGGTCACAAGAGCTCGAAGAAATAGCCAGTCATAGGTCTGCAGGTAGCGAAGCCCTTCAAGACCAATCTTGATCAATGAATTTGATTCTGAGATAGCTTCCTCATAGCGACGCTCATCGATATGGGCCTGAATAAGAGAAATTCGGTGCTCGACCGAGTTTCCTTCATCACCTAAGGCTTGGTAAGGTCTATATCGAAGTTCCGTGGCTTTCTTTTGCTCTTCCTTGACTTTATACATTTCTAAGATGCCCTTTGCGTTGACCAACGCAGCCTCAGCCTTCTCGGGAAGGTCTGTTGACAAGTACGACAACGGTAGTTCGCCAACCGAGTTCACAGGAAACGGGAGACCAGCAAGATATGCCATGAGAGTAGCAACATCCGCTTGAGAAACATCATGTCGCTGAATATGATCAAATCCCCAATCAGAAGATAGTTTATCATGACCAGGCGCAATGGAGTCTTGGCTAACAATTGGTTTTGCAACGCCAGATCCCCATACAACTAAGGGAGTCTGGGTATTGTCTGGATGACCGTCGCCGTGGCTGCCAAAGTCACTCATCCCATGATCAGCTGTGAAGACAAAGGCGGTCTTGTCATCGTTATAAAACTCCTCAATTAACTTCGTCACCTCTTGCACTCCTTGATCAACCACTTTGATATTATGGAGGTACTCCTTTGAGTATGGTCGGTATGAATGACCAGTTGTGTCCAGGCCGAGTAAATGAAGAAAGAATACCAACTTGTCTTCTCGTAGCGCAGCGTCCAGCGTAGCATTCCTGGAGGCTTCAGCGAACAGAGCCTTCACCCTGTCAAATACCCAGATATCCAAATGCGTAGCATCCATTGAAAAGTCTTCTGCCTCAGCCCCATATATATCAGCGTCCACTCTACCCGGAACTGCGCCTTCCTTAAACATGGGTAGAATATCCGGACTGCCCCAGCTCCAAGTATGTCTGCTTTTATTGAAAACACTGTCGAAGTTTACAGGGTTGAGTTTCCAGCCAGTCGTTACGGCAGATACATCTTCGTATAAACCTGCGATGAGGGCAACATGTCCAGGCCTTGACTCGGTGGGTACACGTGTGTGAGAAACGCCAAAAGTGCCGTGTTCAAGGACTCGGGAGCGCAAGAAGGGTGCGAGGGGTCGAGGCGTAAGATCCTCATCGGTTTTAGGGTATGGTTCAGGGAATGACTGGAATGCCTTATCTGCTCGTAAACCATCACCTAAACTTCCTTAGCACCAATGCTCTAACAAATCTGAAAATTCGGTCGTACCAACGAATAACACGAGTCTTTTGGCCGGAGCTGCTACACCCTCTGGTCGCTCCACCTCAAACTCACGCATACCGGACACAATGGGGCTGATGAAATATATATCAAATATAGAATAAATGTAGACCAGATGAAAGACTACCGCAATGGCTAAAAAGCCAAACCGATTGATCCGCGCCATGATTTGCAAGTATGGTTTTCTTGTCGATAATGCAACTGAGATTTCAATTCACCGGTTAGCAAAACGTCAGCGATCAGGACGGTCTCGAAAGGAGCGGCGCGTCCAAGACATGGACAAAAGGCATTAAACGCAAGGTTGGAGGAAAACAAGTTGGCTTGTGTCGAGGCTGGGGTCAAAAGGTTGATTTAGACCCGGCTGCAAATCTGACCCATCAAGGCTGGCCAATTTCAGCACATGGCATTTTAGACGAGAATATTTAGAGCAGGGATTACAAAAAGGGGCATTTCAGGGGCAATAGAATTGCAAATTAGAACAACTAGTAGCATTTGATGTAGGTATATCGACAATATTGATACACTGTGAATTGATCACATAGTTCTACTCTGGGATGAGTACAACTTGCAGTTAAAGCGCCCGCTGCGATTCCATAATGCCATCAACTCCAGTATTCCTAGACTCCTAATCCCGAAATCCAAGTACTGTGCCAGCATGTCAATACTAATTCTGCTTTTCTGTTAAAGCCTTCACGACTCTTGCGTAAAATTTCGCAGAATGTGGCCGGGGAAACGTTATCTCATCAATTAGGTATTCAGGAAGCATCTCCATCAGCACCTTGTCTCTACTTGGGTCAAGTTGAGGAATATAGATACAATGAGCGTCATCGTAGCTTTCAGCGCCTTTCTCATTGGCAACGGCGAGCTTGAAATGGAGTGCTAGGTCGGGTCAGTAATTTATGACTTTAAAGGCGGGCCAAGCGACTTACTACCATTGCGACCTGTTTGAATGCAATCATAGACATCGTCCTCTGCCTCTCTCTTCACATCACGAATGATAAGACCTGTAAGGTCACTGTAAAGGTCCTCTTTCAGCTGTGCAGTCTGAGCTGCCTGCGCAACTTCTGCACTTCCCATCAAACGAATTCCACCATTCGCCTTGACTGCACTTCCAGGCCCTCTTCCGTTCGCGCTCTCTACGAATGCTGCTAAGTTTCTATTCGCCGCGAGCTTCGCTGATAAAGTCTTGTTCTCAACGTTTGCATCAGAAAGAGATGCTGTTAGTTGGGCAACCTTCGCCTGCAGCCTAGAGATATCGGCAGCTTGTGTGTCAACAAGCTTCTTAAGGTCGCGGGATTCCATTAATTGGGAGCTTTGCGCCGCCAGGTCCGCTTTCAGGGATGCAATCAAGTCATTTGCAGCTGTTGATTTTAGAGAAGCATTTAAAACAATTACAAGCAACGTACCTTTCTTGCTCTCCTCGCTCTGCTTTTTCAACCTCTCGAAGTTGTGTTCGGCTTCCTTTATACCTATCTCGCGAACGGTACGATACTTCAGGTCCAAGTTTTCAAGCTTCTTTGTCATTTCGCCTAGTTTCCGCCTAATAACAGGGTCGTTTCTCTCCGTATCTGATACGCTTCCAGCTCGCCTTCTTGGAACGGAAGTCTGCCGTGTCTGAGAGGCAGCTCGGGGGATACTTGTATAACGCCCAA
>Ga0335075_10010075_pt1 | contig 14360 bp, 12 predicted proteins | sample Lox_Sample_24_FD_206723 | JGI IMG/M metagenome (GOLD analysis project Ga0335075, IMG submission 206723) | Soil microbial communities from Loxahatchee National Wildlife Refuge, Florida, United States - Lox_Sample_2.4 | ecosystem: Environmental > Terrestrial > Soil > Wetlands | place: USA...
GCCGGTCGGCGGTCACGCTCGTCGCGGCGCTCGTGCCGACCGGCGCGGTGCTCCTCTGGCTGCGCCCGCTCGCCGACGAGACGCTCTCGCGGAATCCCGCGCCGGTCGCCCTCGCCAACGCGCTCCGCCAGTACCGGAGCGAGCTCGTCGTGTCGAACCCGCACCACTACCGCCTCGCGGCCGAGGTCTTCGGGCGCACCGGAGTGGTCGCGATCGTCGCGCTCGTGCTCCTGCCCGTGACCGCGCTCGCCTGGCGCCGCCGCTGGGCGGCGTTCGTGCTCGGCGGCTGCTTGCTGGTGCTGCTGCTGATGGAGGTGCCGTGGCTGTTCGTCCACTTCTCGAACGCCGTCTCCCTGTCGCAGTCCCGCCGCGCGGCCGGCTTCGCGCCGCTCCCGTTCGCGCTCGCAGGCGCGGGGGCCCTCGTTGCCCGACGCTGGTTCGCCGTTCCCGCAGCGCTCGTCGCCGGCATCGTCGTGCAGCGGCTCTGGCCCGGCGACTTCGACTACGGCCTCCGGCACGGCGGCCCGGCGATCGCGACCTGGATCGCGCTCGTCGGCGGCCTCGCCGCGATCGCGCTCGTGCTCATCCGCCGACCCTCGCCGCCGCGGGAGCATCACGTCGTCGGCTTCGCCGCAGTCGCGCTGCTCGTCCTGCCCGTCGCCGTCCACGGCCTCTGGCACTGGAGCGCGCGCACGCCGACGGACCCGGGAGCGCTGTCGCCGCGGCTCGTCCACAACCTGCGCACGAAGGTGCCGAAGGGCTCGATCGTGATCGCGCCGCTCCAGACGAGCTACCGCGTCGTGGCGGACGCCCCGCTCTACGTCGTCGCGCTGCCGATCAGCCACGTGGCGAACACGAAGGCCAACATGCCTTACGCCCGCGCCGCTGCGATACGCCACTGGGTGCTGAGCGACGATCCGGCCGTGGCGCGCGAGTACGGCGCCACCTGGGCGATCCGCGCCGGGCGTCTCTACCCTCTCCGTCGGTGAAGGTCCTGATCGTCACGCTGTACTTCCCTCCCGCCGGCGGCGGAGGAGTCCAGCGGCCTCTCAAGTTCGCGACGCATCTACCCGAGCTGGGGATCGAGACGCACGTCCTCGCGCCCGACGACCCGAAGTGGATCCACCGCGACGAGGATCTCGTCCCGCCGACGCTCGCGTGGGTGCACCGCGCCCGCTACCTCGGGCCGAAAGGGCGGAGGCCGGCGGAGGAGCTGCACGGCACGGGCGGGCTCGAGCGGCTCGCGCGGCAGACGCAGCTCGTCGGCCGGCGGCTGCTCGTCCCCGACGAGAACGTGAGCTGGAACGTGACGGCGATCCCCGCTGCGATTCGCATCGTCAAGCGCGAAGGCATCGACGTCGTGGTGACGACGTCGCCGCCGTCGTCCGTCCACCTGATCGGCGCCGCCGTGCAGAAGGCGACCGGCGTGCGCTGGGTCGCCGACCTGCGCGACTCGATGGTCGCGAATCCGCACCGGCACGCCGAGCGTCTGCTCGTCCGAGCGAAGGAGCAGGGCGAGCACGCCGTCGCACGCCTCGTCGCGGCCCGTGCGGACGCGATCGTCGCGGTTTCCGAGGCGATCGCCGACGAGACGCGCGCGCGCGCGCCGAAGGGAACCGTGACGACGATCGCGAACGGATCCGACTTCGACGACTTCGCCGGCCTGGAGCGGCAGCCGAGCGACCGCCTCCGCATCACCCACGCCGGCTCGTTCTTCGGCAAGCGCGACCCGCGGCCGTTTCTGACGGCGCTCGAGCGCAGCGGGCTCCAGGACGTCGTCGTCCGCTTCCTCGGGGACTTCCGCTCCGCGGACCGGGAGTGGGCGGAGACGCTCGCCCTCGGTGACCGGCTCGAGCTGATCCCCTACGCGCCGCGCCGGCGCTCGCTCGAGCTGCAGCGCGACTCGGAGGCGCTCCTGCTGCTAATCCCGGAGGCCGGCGGCCGCGGGAAGGGCGTGCTCAGCGGCAAGGTGTTCGAATACCTCGCCGCCGAGCGGCCGATCCTCGCACTCGTTCCGCCCGACGGCGCCGCCGCGGCGCTCATCCGCGACACGGGGGCCGGCGTGGTCGTCGCACCCGACGACGTCGACGGCATCGTCGCGGCGCTGCGCGACCTGCACGACCGCTGGCGGGGCGGCGGCCTCGACGAGGCGCCCCTGCCGCCCGAGTGGAAGGAGCGTGTCTCGCGCCGCGCGCGCGTGCAGGAGCTCGCGGACGTCCTGGAGCGAACGGCATGAGGAAGCTCACGAGCTTCTTCTTCCTCGCGAGCGTCTTCACGATGACGTTCGAGAAGCTGCACTGGAACGTGATCGGGAACGTCGTGCTCGCCGACGCCCTCTCGATCGTGTTCGTGCTCGCGTTTCTCGTCACGACGAAGCGCGCGCGGGTCCCGCGGACGACCGCGGTCGTGCTCGCGTTCTTCGGCGCCTTCCTGATCGTCTACCTCGTCGGCTTCTTCGACCTCTCGAACTCGGATGCGACGAAGCAGTGGGTGAAGGGCCTGACCATCTGGATCGTCCACTTCGCGTTCCTGGCGTGCGCCGTCGCCTGGCTCGCGCGCCGCGGCCAGCACTACTTCTGGCGGACGCTCGGCTGGTTCACGGCAGGCCTCGTCGTCAATGCGGCGTACGGCGTGCTGCAGCTGCTCGACGCGCGGCGTGGAGGCAACCTCGACGCGCTGGTGGTGTCGCCCCTCACCGGCGGTGCGAGCGAGATCAACATCTACGGTGCGGTCAACGGCGCGAACGTCTATCGCCCGAACGCCCTCACGGGCGACCCGAACCATCTCGGGATCATGCTGATCGTCCCGTTGCTCGTCCTGACGCCCATCTACCTGCGCCTCGAGCGAGGCCATCGTCTGCGCACGCCGCTGATGGCGACGATCGGGTTCCTGCTCGTCGTCGAGGCGCTGACGCTCTCGCGCAGCGGCCTGCTCGGGCTCGGCGTCGGTGCGATCGTCCTGCTCTTTCCCTACCGGGGCTACCTCGCGTCGAGCCGGCTCCTCGTCCCCGTCGGCGCGGTGGTTGCGCTGCTCCTCGCGATCGTCCTCTCGCGGCGGCACTTCTTCAGCGTCGTCCTCAAATCGAGGGTGGAAACGAGTGGAAGCTCCGAGAACGCCCACTTCCAGGTGTACAGCTTCATCCCGCACGTGCTCAGGGCGGACCCGCTCTTCGGGTTCGGCCTGAACACGTTCTCCGTCTACTACCAGTTCATCACGGGCAAGACGAACTGGGGACCGCACTCCTACTACGTCGCCCTGATCGTCGAGACCGGGCTCGTCGGCACCCTCGTGTTTGCCCTGTTCCTCGTCTGGATCTTCCGCCGCCTGCATCACGCACGAGCCCTCGGACGCGCGCTCGCCGCGGCGCGCGACCCGCTCGCCGCGCGCGTGCGTCCGCTCGCGTGGGGCTGCACCGCGGCGCTCGCGGGAACGCTCGCGTCGAACGTCTTCTACCTGACCATGCAGTTCTCGTACTTCTTCGCGTTCCTCGCCATGTCGCTCGCGATCCCGATCGTCTTCGCGCGACGCGAGACGTGAAGGTCGTCGTCCTGACGACGTCGTATCCGCGGAATCCGCGGGACACGGCCGGCAGGTTCGTCGCGGACGCCGTCGGGGCGGTCCGCGCCCAGGGCGTCTCCGTCGAGGTCGTGTCGCCCGCCTCGTTTCCGCACTTCGGCCTGGCCTTCGGAGACGGACTCGTTCAGAACCTCCGGGCGGCTCCGTGGCGCGCGGCGTTCGCGCCGGCGTTCCTCGCGGCGTTCGCGCGCGCCGCGCGACGCGCCGCCCGTGACGCCGACCTCGTGCACGCCCACTGGATCCCCGCGGCGCTCGCGGCGCGCGCAACCGGTAAGCCCTACGTGCTGCAGGTCTGGGGAACCGACGTCGACCTCGCGCGCCGGGCGCCCGCGATCGCGCGTCCGCTGGTCCGCGGTGCGCGCGTCGTCGTGGCCGCTTCCGGCTTTCTCGCGGACGCGGCCAAGGATCTCGGAGCACGCGCGGTGGAGGTCGTGCCCGCGGGCGTGCGGGTCCCGGCTGACGTTCCGGAGCCGGACGAGCCCCCGCACGTCCTCTTCGCCGGACGCCTCAGCCCCGAGAAGGGGATCGAGGAGTTCGTCGCCGCCACCGAGGGCCTGCAGCGCCGGATCGCGGGTGACGGCCCGCTCCGCGCGCGTGTGCCCGAGGCCGCGGGGTTCGTCCCGCCGGGCGAGATCGGAGCCTGGTTCGGGCGGGCGGCCCTCGTCTGCGTACCCTCGCGAAGAGAGGGCTACGGGGTCGTCGCGCGCGAGGCGCTAGCCTGGGGGCGCCCTGTCGTGACGACGGGCGTAGGCGGCCTCCGCGACCTGTCCGAGGGCGTGCGTGCGGTGCCTCCAGGCGACGTCGTCGCGCTGCGCGCCGCGGTTGTCGCGCTGCTCGAAGATCGCGCGGAGCGCCGGCGGCTCGGCGCCGCCGGACGCGCGTACGCGCTCGAGCGCCTCTCCCTCGACCGGGAGGCCGTAGGCCTGATCGGCGCATACCATCAGGCGCTGCATGCCTGACGGACTTCGCATCGCGCTCGAGGTGCTCTTCTGGGTCTCGCTCGCGGCGCTCGCGTGGACGCACGTGCTCTACCCGCTCGCGGCCGCGGGGCTCGCGCGGGTGCGCGAACGCTCCGTCCGCGCCGTCGACGGCCACGTCCCGAGCGTGACGGTGGTCGTGGCCGCCTACAACGAGGAATCCGTGATCGAGCGCCGGCTCGAGAACCTGCTCGCGCTCGACTATCCCGCGGACAAGGTCGAGATCCTGGTCGCCTCGGATGCGTCGACCGACCGCACGGACGAGCTGGTCGAGGGCTTCGGGCCGCGCGTCGAGCTCGTTCGTTGCACGCGCGGCGGCAAGGTCGCCGCCCAGGACGAGGCCGTTCGCAGGTCGAGCGGCGAGATCGTCGCGTTCTCCGACGCGAACGCCACGTGGGCGCCCGACGCGCTGCGCCGGCTCGTGCGCGCCTTCGGCGACCCGGACGTCGCCTACGCGTGTGGTCGCCTGCAGCTCGAGCGGGCCGACGGCTCGAACAGGGAGGGGCTCTACTGGCGATACGAGCTCTGGCTTCGGTCCTCGGAGTCGCGGCTCCACTCCGTGACCGGGGGAAACGGATCGATCTACGCCGTGCGGCGCGTCGACTACGTCGACGTCGACCCGCGCTTCGGCCACGATCTCGCGTTCCCGTATCTCATGGTGCAGCGGGGGAAGCGCGCCGTCTACGTTCCCGACGCGCTCGCGTTCGAGAAGCCGACGCCGTCGAACGAGACGGAGTACCGGCGCAAGGTGCGGATGTTCGAGCACTGCTGGCTGATCACCCTGCGCGGCTCCCTGCTCCGGCGCCTCCCCTTCGTCTACCGGCTCGAGGTCTTCTCGCATCGGCTGCTCCGCTACGCGAGCGGGCTGCTCCACGTCGTGCTGCTCGCGACGTCGATCGCGCTGATCGCGCAGGGGCCCGTCTACGACGTCGTGCTCGCGGCCCAGCTCGCGCTCTTCCTGGCCGCCGCGATCGGCGTCGGGATCGCGCGGTACTACTCGCTCGTCTCGCTCGCGACGATCGTCTCGCTCTGGAACTACCTTCGCCGCGGCGTGCCGGCGACGTGGGCGCCTCCGGAGGGGACGCGATGAACCGGACGGCCGACGTCGCGATCGCGAGCGTCGGCCTGGTGCTGTCGGCTCCGCTCGTCGCGCTGGCGGCGGCGGCGGTCAAGCTCGAGGACCGCGGGCCGGTCCTCTACCGCCAGACGCGTGTCGGCCGCGACGGCGCCGACTTCGAGCTCCTGAAGCTGCGGACGATGGTGGTCGGCGCGGAGCGTCAGGGCGCCGGCTACGCGATCGACCGCGGCGACCCGCGCATCACGCGAGTCGGTCGCGTGCTGCGCAAGCTCTCGCTCGACGAGCTGCCGCAGTTCTGGAACGTCATGCGCGGCGACATGTCGATCGTCGGGCCGCGTCCCACGCTGCGGTACCAGGTCGACCGCTACACCGAGCGCCAGCGGCGCCGGCTCGAGGTGCGGCCCGGCCTCAGCGGGTGGGCCCAGATCCACGGGCGGGCGACGTTGCCGTGGGACGCCCGCATCGAGCTCGACGTCTGGTACGTCGAGCACCGGTCGGCCGCGCTCGACCTCTGGATCCTCCTGAGGACGCCGCTCGCGCTCCTGCGCGGGACCTACAAGGGTCCCACGGGCGGCTGGCGGGCTTCCTCGTAAGCGCCGCTCTCGCGCTCCCGGAGCCGCGTCTCGAGCAGCGCCAGGCGCTGCGCCAGGATCACGTTCTGGTCGGAGAGGCGCGAGATCACCGTCGAGTAGTGCAGCAGCACGAGGATGACGAAGAGCAGCCCGACCGCGAACAGGACGGCGGGCGGGTACCCGCGCACGCCGAGCCAGCCGGCAATCGTGTTCAGGCCGCCACGCCACGCGGAGAGGACGATCAGCACAACCCCGGTGAAGAGCCACAGCAGCGCGTAGCGCTCGCGCAGCCGCCGTGACCGGATCAGCTCGAAGACGACCACGATCAGCGCCAGCGAGGCGACGGTCGCGACGAGCGACAGCTTCAGCGGGGTGCCGGCGGCAATCACTCCGACAGCTCCTCGAGCGGCACCACGCGCCGCCGGAACAATCCCACGAAGAGGGCGAGCAGCACCTTCGCCATGTAGTAGATCGAGCTGAGCGCCGTGATCGACGACCGGCCGTGCTCGCGCTCGCGCATGCGCACGGGCACCTCGCAGAGCCGAAGGCGGTGGCGAATTGTCATCACCATGCCCTCCACCTCCGGATAGTCGTGCGGATAGTCGGCCGCAAAGAGGGCGAGCGCCTTGCGGTTCAGCGCCTGGAATCCCGACGTCGTGTCCGTGACGCGCTGCCGGGCGATCGCCGAGACGACGAGCGCGAGCACGCGAATGCCGATGCGCCGCAGCACCGAGGAGCGGAAGCCGTCCGTCTCGCCGAACCGTGTCCCGACGACGATGTCGGCCTCGCCGGCGAGCACCGGTGCGAGGACCTTGGGCAGCTCGCTCGGGTCGTGCTGCCCGTCGCCGTCACAGCGGACGGCCAGAGCGTAGCCGTGCTCCCACGCATACTTGAACCCGGTCTGGACGGCCCCGCCGATTCCGAGGTTGAACGGCAGCTGCACGACGTGCGCCCCCGCGGCTGCCGCGACGGCGACCGTCCGGTCGACCGAGCCGTCCGAGACGACGACGACGTCGATCGCCGGGTCGAAGGCGCGGAGCTCCTCGATCACACGCTGGATGTTGCGCTCCTCGTTGTACGCGGGGACGATCGCGACGCGGCGTTCAGCCGACATGTGACGCCTCCCGCAGGCCCGCGAGCTCGAGCAGCCGTCGCGCACGGTGCCGGTAGGTGTGCTCCTCGAGCACCCGCTCGCGCGCCCGCCGGCCGAGCTCCTGCGCACGCTCGGGATGTTCGAGCAGCTCGCGGTACGCGGCGGCCGCCTCCTCCGCGTCCTGCACGAGCAGCAGCTCGGCCCCCGGCTCGAACCACCGTTCGATTCCCGCATACGGATTCGAGACGATCGCCGCCCCGGCGGCGGCGAGCTCGAACGGTCGCGCGGTCGAGGAGGCTTCGACCGTCGCGTGCGCGCTCCGCGTGACGCAGAGGTTCACCCGTGCGGCCGAGATCGCCCGCGAGAAGGCGTTGAAGGGCACGTCGCCGACGAGCCGCGCGCGGCCGACGTCGCCCCGGAAGTCGCGGCCGCCGAGCGCGAAGTCGACGTCCGGCAAGGCGCGCGACGGCTCGCCGACCATCGCCGCCATCCAGTCGCGGCGGAACTTGTCGCCGTAGCCGTAGAAGAACACGTCGGCGCTCTTCTCGACCGGCGCCGGTGCGAAGAACTCGGGATCGGCGCCCCAGAAGAGCGCCTCGGCCCTGCGCGCGCCGAGCTCGCGCAGCCGTGGCAGCGCGCCCTCGGAGTTCGACAGGACGAGGTCGTACTCCGACGGGTCGGCGTCGTGGTACCAGTTGAACCCCGTGTCCATTCCGCCGAACTCGGGGAGGCTCATCGGCGCGTCGCCGTCGTAGAACACCACCGGCACGCCGAAGCGCGCCCGGAGGTGGGACGGGATGCCTCGCAGGTGGGCCATCGGCACGGTGAAGATCACGACCGCGTCGGGCCGCTCCTCCCCGCAGAGGCGCTCGAGGTGGCGGCGCCACCGCGGCGTCACCCACCGCCAGATCGCCTCGCGGGTCAGACGGTCGCCGAGTCCGTCCTCCGGGCTCTGCTCCGCGCGCCGCAGATAGCTGTCCCCCTTCGCTCGCGCGACGAGGTCGCGGGCGCGCGCGAACGACTCTCCCTCGACGTACGTCGGGTTCGGAGCGGTGCGCCACCACGGCGACTCGATCGGACGCCCGCGATAGGGCGTGACGACGAGGTCGACGCCCTCTTCGTAGAGTCCCTTCCAGAGCTGCCACCACGCCGGCGTGCAGCCGTAGCGGAAGTCGAGGTCGACCGCGGAGGCGACGGCGAGGATCTTCATGCCGACGAGTCTCTCAGAGCCTGGTTACGGCGCTGTTATCACGAGGGCTTCGTCACTCTCGCGATCCAGTAGTCGCTGTAGGTCTCGAGCTGCATGCAGGAGGGTTCGCAGGGAACCAGGCGGCCGAACTGCATCGCGCCGATCGGTGCGCCGGAATCGCCCGGGAGGATCGCGACGCGCGATCTCGGGATGCCGTGCGTGACGGCGTACCAGAGTGCGTGCGTCTGGGCGTAGATGTCGTCGCGGTTGATGTAGACCGGGGCTCCGTTGCCGAATGCCGTCGCGAGCAGGCCCGGCACGCCCTCCTCGAAGAGCAGCGCGCGTCCGCCGTTGTACTTGTCGTAGTTCTGGATCCACTGCGTGAACTGCAGGGCGAGGAGCGCCGCGACGGCCCCGAGGACGAACCGCACGGGCCAGTCGCGGCACGCGGCCCGCCAGAAGAGGTCGAGCCCGGGAATCGCGAGGGTGAGCAGCAGCATCGGGACCGGCAGCAGACGGAGCGAGTAGTAGCGCTGGTCGGTGATCGCCGCCGGCGCCGGCGAGAGCACGAGGGCGACGACGATCCAGAGCCAGAAGCGGTCGCCGCGGTCGCGGCGGAACGCGGCGACCACCCCGACGGCCGCCAGCAGGAGGATCGCCGCGTAGAACTCGGGCGCCCCCCAGACGTGGATGTACGGCCTCGGGTCGCCGGAGACGACCCAGTGTCCGAGGTCGCCGTCCCGGACGTAGTTCGAGAGGAAGTCGCCGACGATCGTCGCCTTCGACATCCCCGCCGTGACGAACGTCGTCGACTGGTAGCGGGCGCTCAACGCGCCGCCGTGGCGGAAGTAGTACGTCGCCATCGGCACCATCGACAGGACGTAGACACCCCAGGTCGAGAGGAGCCAACGCCAGCGGCCGCGCCCGGCGAAGACGATCAGCGCCGCCGTCCAGAGCGGCGAGAGGAGCCGGCCGGCGGCGTACGAATAGGCGAGACCTGCCAGGGCGAGCCCCACGGGCAGCGCCCGCACGAAGGCGCCTCGCGTCGAGCGGCGGGCCCACTCCAGGGAGACGAGCACGAGCGCGATCAACAGCGGCTCGATCGTCGTGTCGTACGCGTCTCTTCCGAGCTCGAAGAGCCACGGCGTCAGCGTCCCTGCGACGATCGTCGCGACGGTGACGAAGACGCTGCGCGTCAGCCGCCAGGCGAGCAGCCCGAGCAGCAGGATCGCCAGCAGGACGACGGTGGACGCGGTCGCGAGCGCGGCGGCCTTCGACGGTCCCGTGACCCGGAAGACCGCGGCGAGCACGTAGACGAAGATCGGGCTCTTGTAGTCGCCGAACGACACGAAGTACATCGGCAGCAGCGCGCCGTTCTGGTCGTGCAGGTTGCGCGAGAGCGTGTAGGCGTTGTAGGCGACCGACGCCTCGTCGCGGATGAAGCCGGGCGGCGGCGGCGGCCCGACGGCCACGAAGTAGACGCATGCACCGAGCACGACGAGCGTCGCCGCGGCGAGCGCCGCGCGCCGCTCGTGCCGCAGGGCCGTCAGTACGCCCCCCGGCTCGACAGGATGGCGATCGGCGTCTTGAACAGGATCGTGAGGTCGAGCCAGATCGACCAGTTCTCGAGGTAGTAGAAGTCGAGCCGCACGAGGTCGTCGAACGTCAGGTCGGAGCGACCCGAGACCTGCCAGAGGCCCGTCATCCCCGGCAGCACCTTGTAACGCCGGCGATGCCACGGCTCGAGCAGCTCGTAGTCGCGCAGCGGCAACGGCCGCGGTCCGACGAGCGACATCTCGCCGCGCAGCACGTTGAGGACGTTCGGCACCTCGTCGAGCGAGTAACGGCGGAGGACACGCCCGACGCGGGTGACGCGTGGGTCGTCGCGGATCTTGAAGAGCGCGCCCGTCGCCTCGTTCGCAGGCTCGAGCTCGAGGCGGCGATGCTCGGCGTCCGCGACCATTGTCCGGAACTTCAGCATCCTGAACGGCCGTTCGCCGAGACCGACGCGCGGGTCGGTGTAGAGGACGGGCCCGGGCGACGTCAGCTTGACGAGGAGCCCGATGGCGAGCCACAGCGGTGCGCCGAGGACGACGATCAGCGTGCTGACGACCAAGTCGAACAGGCGCTTCGTCAGCCAGTCCGTCCCCGCGAAGATCGGCGGACGCAGCTCGAACAGCGGCAGGCCCTGCCCGGGCACGTACTCGCCCCGCTCGACGAGCAGGTCCGTCGTGCGCGGTGCGACCCGCACCCTGACTGCGCGGCGGTGGGCCGCCTCGACGATCTCGAGCAGGCGCGCCTCGTCGAGCCCGGCGTCGGCGACGATCACCTCGTCGAGTGTGTGGCGGCGGAGCATCGCCTCGAACTCGGGCCCCGGCTCGGCCTCGTCGATGAACGTGTAGTAGATGCCGCCTCGACTGACGCCGAGGAGCTCGCGCACGTGATGACGCTGCGCGGGGTCGCCGACGAGCACCGCCCGGCGCCGCACGCCGACCGCCCGCATCAACGCGCCGGTGAAGCTCTCGTAGCACGCCCGGAAGAGCCCGATCAGGGCGGCGACGAAGATCGCACCCACCGCGTAGAGGCCGAACGTGGTGAAGTGCTGGCCCGTGCCGATCGCGAACGCGAGCGCGAGGGCGGCGACGAGCAGCACGCTCGGGAAGACGCGGCCCGCTCCTTCGCGAACCTCTCGCGGTGCGTACAGGCGCGCCTGCCAGAAGACGAGCACCAGGAGCAGGACGAGAAACGCCAGCCAGCTCGTCTCGTTGTTCCAGAGGAGCCCCCACAGCACCGGCTTCGGGTCGAAGATCAGCGCGCGTAGCGTCAGCGCGGCGTACAGCCCGAGGACGAGCCCCCCGACGTCGACCGTGACGAGAGCGAGGATGCTCAGGCAACGCCGTACGACGGCTCTGATCGAGCCCGGCGAGAAGAGATACGGCGTCGCCGCGCGGACGTCCTCGGCGGCCGGCTCCTGCTGCGGCGGGCTCTCCGTCGTGCCGGTCGTCACGAGCCGATCGTAGCCGGGTCGCCGAAGGGAACCTCGGGCGCGGCCGCTGCGCGGCGGGCGAGCTCGTCGATGCGAAGCGGCCGCCGGCGGACCGCCAGTGCACGCAGCAGCGCCTCGACCGCGAGCAGACGGGTGCGCTCGACGAGCTCCCAGTCGTGGAAGTGCACGTGCACCAGGCCGGGGAGCCGGAGCAGCGCCCGACCGAGCATGCCGAGCGAGTGCGTCGCCGGCAGCTCGAGCAACGAGGCTCCGCCGGGCAGCGCGAGCCGCGCCGGGCCCTCGAGCTGCAGTCGCGGCGCGTCGTCGGCGAGATAGCTCTGACGGAACGTGGTGGCGGTGCAGTCGACGTAGCCGAGCTCCGCGAGGGTCGTCGCGAGCCGAGGCTCGAGGTACCAGCCGCCGCCGCAGAAGAACCTCGGCTCGAGGTCATGGGCGCGGAGCCACTCCACCTCGCGCCGGACGACGGTCGCTGCGTCGACGGCTCCGACAGGCCGCGCCCGCATCGGCCCTCCCCAGTGGGTGTGGTGACCGAGCGGCGCGAGCTCGGCGGCGCGGCGGGCGCGTGCGAGCCACATGTCTGCGCTTTCGCCGCTCGCCTCGTCGGGAGGCCGTAGCATCGGCGTCACGACGAAGCCGCCGGGGGCACGCTCGAGCAGGCGCTCGAACCGCCGCCAGACGTCGTCGTCGAGCGGTCGTTCGACGTGGCACGAGACGACCGCGTAGCCTGCAAGGCTCTGCACGTGCGCATCTTCGCAGCGTTGAACCGTCGTGCCCCCGTCGTCGTGGCGGTGGCCGCGATCCTCCCCCGCCTCGTCGTCGTTCTCGCCGAGCGCGGCAGCATCCTCACCGCGTACACCGAGAAGAGCGACGACTTCGCGCAGACGTTCGTGAAGAGCGGCACGTTCGGGTTCGTCCCCGGTGTGCCGTCGGCCGACACGCAGCCGCTGTACGGCTACTTCCTGATTCCGCTCTACTGGATCTTCGGGCGACACTGGCTCGTCGTCGGGCTGGCGCAGATCCTCGTCGCCACGGGAACCGCGCTGCTCGTCTACCTGATCGGCCTGCACGTCGTCCCGCGTCTCGCGATGGTCGCGGCGGTCGTCTCGACGTGGCATCCCTACCTGATCTGGCACGACGTGCACGTCAACCGGGAGATCCTCGACCAGTTCGTTCTCGCGGCGCTCGTCCTCTGTCTGATCGAAGCGGTCCGGCGGCGTTCGCCGAAGCTCGTCGCGCTCGCCGGCGCGCTCGCCGGCATCGCGATCCTCGGGAACGGGCGGTTGACCGCGCTACCCCTCGTGCTCGCGGTGTACGTCGCCTGGCGGCTCCCGTCGAGGCGCGTGCTCGCCGTCGTGCTCTTCCTCGTCGCGTCGGCGCTTCTCGTCTCGCCGTGGGTCATCCGCAACAAGGTCCAGGTGGGCTGCTTCGCGATCACGACGGACGGTCGCGCGCTCTGGAAGGCGAACAACATGAACACGTACCGCGTGCTCGCGGGCGGCGGCTGGATCGACGACGTGCCCCCGCTTCCCGGGGCTCCGAAGTACACGGCCGAGTACGAGTGGGACTTCTACCGTCTCGACCACAAGATCATCCACGTGAACGAGTGCGCGCAGATGACGCTGTACGAGCACGCCACCTTCACGTTCTGGCGAAAGCACCCGGTGGAGAAGGTGAAGCTGATGGGCCAGGCCGTGCGGATGCTGTGGGACCCGCGCGCGCACGAGACGTCGGGCCGGCCGGGCAAGGGAACGTGGCTCGACACGATGCGGAGCTACGCGGAGCCCGCCTACATGATCCCCGTCTACGTGCTGGCCGTGATCGGGCTCTTCTTCGCACCCGTCTGGTTCACGTCGCTCGCCCTCGTGCTGATGGCCTACAACACGGCCGAGGCGATGCTCTTCGCCGGTACGACGCGCTACCGGATCGCGTTCGACTTCCTGCTCGTGCTGCTCGCAGCCTGCGGCGTCGACGGCCTCTGGAGCAGGCGCCGGTACAGGGCGGCCACGCCTTCGGCGGCCGCCTCCGCGGAGAACTGAGTCGTCGCGCGCACACGCGCCGCCGCGCCGAGCGCGCGCGTTCGCTCCGGATCGGAGGCGAGCTCGACGATCGCCGAGGCGAGTGCGACGTCGTCGCCGGCGGGAGCGACCAACCCGGTCTCGCCGTCCGCGACGATCTCCGGCAGGCCGCCGACGTCCGAGACGATGGCCGCCCGCCCGCGCTCGGCCGCCTCGAGCGCGACCATGCCGAACCCCTCGCCGCGCGACGGGACGATCACGATCGCGCTCCGCTCGAGCAGCGGGGCGACGGGTGACACATGTCCGAGCAGCGCGACGCCGGGAGGCGCCGCCGCACGCAGCTCGGCCTCGAGCGGTCCCGCCCCGGCGAGCTCGAGCGTGAGCTCCGGCACCTCGGCCCGGGCGCGCGCGAATGCCCGCAGCAGGACGTCGAAGCCCTTGATCGGGATGAGGCGGCCGATCGCGAGCAGCCGCGGACGGTCCGGAGGCGGTGGCGGCTCGGAGCCGGGCTCGATGCCGTAGTGCAGCACGGTGAAGGCGCCGGGCGCGAAGCCCTCCGTCTCGACGAGGTACGCGGCAAGGCCCTGCGAGATCGCGATCTGCGCGTGCGCGAGTCGGCCGACAAGACGGTCGCAGAGCGCGACGGCCCGATTGTCGCGGAACTCGTTGAAGCCGTGCTTCGTGCTGACACGCAGCGGCACGCGCGCGAGCGCCGCCGCCGGGAGGCCGTGGACGTCGGCGTGGACGAGGTGCGTGTGCACGATCTCGGGACGGCGGCCGAGCAGCCGCGCGAACACGGTCGGATCGAGGTCGAGTCGCATCCGCAGCGTCGACGTCGGGACATCGCGGTCGC
>Ga0335075_10010076_pt1 | contig 14357 bp, 7 predicted proteins | sample Lox_Sample_24_FD_206723 | JGI IMG/M metagenome (GOLD analysis project Ga0335075, IMG submission 206723) | Soil microbial communities from Loxahatchee National Wildlife Refuge, Florida, United States - Lox_Sample_2.4 | ecosystem: Environmental > Terrestrial > Soil > Wetlands | place: USA: Florida...
ACGGGTAGTCGCTCGCGTCGGTCGCGTTCTTGGCCAGCGCGGTCGGGAAGCCCGCCAGGATGCACATGTTGCTGGGCAGGCCACCGGACTGCAGCGTGCTCAGGTCATACGACAGCCCGGTGGTCGGTAGGGTCGCGCCCGGGGCCGGGAGGCCGACGCCGTTGGGGCAGGCCTTGCCGGTGGTGTCGAGGAAGTAGACGGTGTTAACGCCGTTGCTGCCGCTGCCCTTGGTGTAGTACAGGACGTTGTTGGCGATGGTCAGGCCGCGGAAGTTGTCGTCCTTGCCTACCTTGTCGGCCTTGTCGCCCAGCTCGGCGACGCTGAAGCTGCCGACAGGAGTCGGGGCGCCGGGCGTCTGGTCGTACGGGCTGCGGGCTGACGGGGTGACGATCTGGGTCCCGGCGCCGAGGATGACACCGTTGGGCTGCGGGTTGCTGCCGTTGCCCGCGTTGCCCGCGGTGTAGTAGTACTCCTGGCCGTTGACGATCGCCGCGATCGCGGCGCGCCCGTTGTTACCGCTGTAGGCGTTGGTCTCGGTGAAGCTGAAGTGCCCGCTGGAGTCAAGCTGGCCGATCGTGCGGTAGTCGACACCGGGAACCGGGTTCGTGGGGTCGATCGCCCCGGGGGTGTTGGAGTTGGAGGCGTCAACGGTGCCGGGCGCGGCCGCGTAGCCGCCGAACGTCACGTACTTGCCGTTGGTCGACAGGTTGAGCGCGCCCTCGGACTTGGAGGAGAAGCTCGTGCTCAGGTCCTGCGTTGGCACGTTGATGGTGGTGACCGGCCGCCCGTCCGGGGTGATCTCCTTCAGGTACAGCGGTGAGGTCACGCCGAAGGCGGGGTCCACGGTGACGTTGTTGAACACCTGCGGGTAGGCGCCGTTGGCGATCGCCGCCACCCCGGCGGACCCGGCCCCTGGCGGCAAGATCGTGGCACCGGTCACGATGCCCGGGTCGTTCTGGTAGTAGCTCTCGCTGACCAGCAGGTCACCGGGCACGATCGCGGAGCCGTGGTGCCCGCTCGTCGCTGGCCTGGCGCTCGCTCCGGCAGTGGCAGTGGTGGCGGCGAGCACACCCGCGGCGCTGAGCACCACGAGGCCGGCCGCGACGCCCGTTCTTGGACGCATGGTCCCCTCCTGACATCCCATGTCGTTAAAACATCCGGCCTATAGAACCGGAGCCAGCCGACGCGCAGGCGACCCAGAGGTGTCCTGAAAGTGTCACGGACACGATGATTGAGATCTATCCGGAGGCGCCGTCCCCTTGCTGGCGCCGGTCCGGCGAGGGCGGGTTTCTTGCAGCTTGTTCGGGGTAACCGAACGGTAAGCAAAAGTTCGGTACGGTGTGGTTCCGGGCGATCATGCGGGTGTGATCGACGCTGACGCGGGAAAGCGGAGATGGCAACGCGCTAGGGAGGATCCCTAGCAGGATCCTGAGGAAGTTAACCCAAGCAAAATACAATTTTTCAGCCAATTTCAAGCCGATTCCAAGGCAGGGGGGCACCACTAGAGGGCATGGGTGCAGAAAATCGGGGAAGGACGCCGTCATATGAGCATGACTGTCTGGCAATGGTTCGAGCAGCGCTCGTTTCATCACCGGGACTTCTCTAGTCTCGCACTGCTACCAGCCGACCGGTCGGCTGGTGGGCCCAAGCGGGCCTCAGTTACCCTGATCCTTCCATGCCGCAACGTGGCCGACACCATCGGGACCATCCTGGACACCGTCGCGGGCCTGCGGGAACGTACCGGGCTGCCCGAGCAGGTGATCGTGGTCGACGCTGACTCAGCCGACGGCACCGCGGACGTCGCGCGCGGCCGTGGCGCGGAGGTCTACTCCGAGAACGAGCTTATGCTCCAGTACGGCCCGGCACAGGGTAAGGGCGACGCGATGTGGCGGGCACTATCGGTGGCCCGTGGCGACATCGTGATGTTCGCTGACGCGGATACTATGGATTTCCGTGAGCACTTCATCTATGGGACGCTAGGTCCCCTGCTCGCCGATCCGGCGATCGCGTTCTGCAAGGCGGCCTTTCGGCGGCCGTTCACTTCTGGTGACAAGTCCGTCGCTGATGGCGGCGGAAGGGTCACCGAGCTGATGGCCAAGCCGCTGGTCAACCTCTTCTACCCGCAGCTGGCCGGCTTCGTGCAGCCGCTGGCAGGAGAGTTCGCCGCTCGCAGGGAACTGCTCGGCGCGATCCCGTTCTTCACCGGCTACGGGGTCGAGATCGGCATGCTGATCGACGTCTACAACGAGATCGGCCTGCAGGCCATGGCCCAGGTCGACATCGGCACCAGGCAAAACCGCCACCAGGCGCTGGCGAACCTGAGCCGGATGAGCTCGGTCGTGCTCCGCACCGTCGCGGCGCGTGAGGGCATCGCGGCCAGGTCGGCCGACGGCTCGGGCGGCCTGTGGGACGTCCACCAGCCAGAGACCTACCTGCACGCGGTGGCGACGGAGAACGGCCTGCGCCTCGACGAGCACCTCAACGACCTGGTCGAGCGCCCGCCGCTCGCGCGCCTGGCCGACGAGGACGCGATTTCCATCATCGCCTTATTTTCTGCCGGTACATAACCGCCCTAGGCCCCCCGCAAAGCGGGCGGGGGGCCTAGGGCGGACCGCGCCTCCATCGCCTGTTAACCAGAACGTAAAATAAGCATGGCACGCTGTAACCATGAGGACTCGTGTGGACGTCCCGGTGGTCGTCAGCGGATTCGATCACCTCGCGCTGACGGTGGCCAGCGCGGACGAGGCAGTTGCCTTTTACACCGACGCGCTCGGCATGCGCGCGAGCAAGCTTGGGGAAGGAGAGTGGGCCGTCTCGTTCGGCGAGAAGAAAATATGGCTGCTTGAGGAGGAGCACGGCCAAGTCCCGCGGGCTAGCCGGCGGGTGCCAGGCAGTGCCGAACTGTGCCTGATCACCCCGGCGCCGCTGGAGTCGGTCGTCGGCCACCTCGTCGCAAGCGGCGTCAAGATCGAGGCGGGGCCGACCCGGCGCCTGGGCGCGAACGGTCCGGTCACCAGCGTCTGCGTCCGCGATCCTGACGGCAACCTGGTGCAGATCGCCAGCTACGACAGCCTCTAGCCCGCGACGCCTGGATTCAGTGGGGGCCGGAAACGGCCCCAGTCGCCCCCAATAGCCTATCGTTACCTTCATGCGACGCTGGCAGGGACGAGACTCGCGGATTTCACGCAGTGTATCGGGTGAGTGCGCTGTTGTAATCCTGGTCGATGCGCTATACAAGGACTACGACTGTCCGAGGGAGCGCGATGCTGCCACGCAATAGGGTCCAGTCCCCAGCTGAGCAGAAAGTTACCCTGGTAGACCGGGTCCAGCGGGCCATAGACCGGATTCCCTTTCCGCAGAGGATCGTCCCGATAGCCGGGGCGATCATCTTCGGGTGCCCGGTGCTCGCTCCAGCGGCGCTGCTGAGCAAGGCACGCTCCAAGATGGCCTCGGCCTATGTGGCCATGCTGGCGATCTGGATCATCTTCGCGCTTGACTTCGACAGTCCCGCGAGGAAGGGACCAGCACCGGAAGTCCGCTGGACGATCTTCGCGCTGCCGGTCGCTATCGCCCTGCTCGCGCACACAAGGCCGCTCAGCCGCCGGTACGTCCCGTGCCGGACCGTCGCGGCCGTGCTGCTCTGGCCGGTCATCCTCATTATCGTCTTGCTCAACAACCTGCCTAGCTTCATCCCCGTGCCCGCGTTCGTCGTCGCGGTCTGGGTGGTTGCCATCGTCGCGCTGGGCTGGCGGGTGGCCAAGGGCGGCCCGGCCGAGCCGCGGATAAGCGGGCAGCCACTGGGCGGGCCTGGCGGCTACGCCGACCCCGCCGCCGGCCCTGCGGGCGGCATGCCACAGGGCGGGCAGCCACCGATGGCGATGGCGGGCGCGCACGCGGTTGGCTACGGCGCGCGGGCGCAGGGCGTGGCGCAGGGCCACCTCGACCGGGCGGCCAGGCAGCAGCCGCCCGCGCCGCCCAGGCAGCGCCCGCAGATCAGCATCGAGGAGGCCATGGCCGACCTGGACGCCATGGTCGGCCTGGCCGGGGTCAAGGAGCAGGTGCGGTCGATCGCCGCGTCCATCGAGGCGGCCCGCCGCCGGGCGGTCGCCGGGGTGAGCACCGACAAGCCGATGCGGCACTTTGTCTTCCTCGGCCCGCCAGGCACGGGCAAGACCACGGTCGCGCGGGTGATCGGGAAGATCTTCTACGCGTTCGGCCTGCTCGACCTGCCGGACGTGGTCGAGGCCCAGCGCTCTGACCTGGTCGGCGAGTACCTGGGCGCGACCGCGATCAAGACCAACGAGCTGATCGACTCCGCGCTTGGCCGGGTGCTCTTCATCGACGAGGCCTACAGCCTGGTGAACGAGGGCGACGGGCAGGCCGACAGGTTCGGCATCGAGGCCGTGCAGACGCTGCTGAAGCGGGCCGAGGACGACCGGGAGAACCTGATCATCATCCTGGCCGGGTACGAGCAGCAGACGGAGGGGTTCCTCGCCTCTAACCCGGGCCTGGCGTCCCGCTTCGCCACCAGGATCCGGTTTCCCACGTACTCGCCGTCGGAGCTGCTCGCGCTGGCCGACGCCCAGCTCGCGGCCAAGGGCGAGGTGCTGGCGTCGCCCGCCCGGCCGACGCTGTGGCGCATCCTTGAGGAGGTCGGCCGCCGCCGGATCACCGACGAGCTTGGCAACGGCCGGTTCGTCCGCACCCTGCTCGAGAAGGCGGGCCAGGCCCGCGACGTGCGCGTCATGGGGACCGGCTACGAGCCCGACCCGGTGGACCTGATCACGGTCGAGGCGGGCGACCTGGACCGGGCGTTCACCGAGCTCACGTCCCGGCTGCGCGGCTACGAGGACACCCCGACGCTGGAAAGCGCCCTGGCCGAGCTGAACGAGCTCGTCGGCCTTGAGCCGGTCAAGCAGCAGGTGCAGGCGATCGCGGCGCAGCTGCGTGTGGCCAAGCTTCGAGACCGGCAGGGGCTGTCCAGCCAGCCGCCGGCCAGGCACTTCGTCTTCACCGGGCCACCCGGCACCGGCAAGACCACGGTCGCGCGCATCCTGGGACGGATCTTTGCCGCCCTGGGGCTGCTGGTGCGGCCTGAGGTCATCGAGGCGCACCGGGCCGACCTTGTCGGCGACCACCTGGGCGCGACCGCGATCAAGACCAACAAGCTGGTGGACTCCGCGCTCGGCGGCGTTCTGTTCATTGACGAGGCGTACTCGCTCATCAACAGCGGCTATTCCGGTGGCGACGCGTTCGGCGCCGAGGCCGTGCAGACGCTGCTCAAGCGGGCGGAAGACGACCGGGACCGGCTGGTGGTCGTGCTGGCCGGCTACCCGGCCGACATGGACCGCTTCCTGCGCAGCAACCCGGGGCTTGGGTCCAGGTTCAGCACCCGCGTCACGTTTCCCAGCTACTCCGCGCGCGACCTGTCGGACGTCGCGGTGCTGCTGGCCGAGCAGGCGGGCGACATGTTCGAGCCGGATGCCGAGCGGTCCCTGGCGGACATCTTCGACCGCGCGGTCAAGTCGGGCCGGATCGACGAGCTCGGCAACGGCCGCTTCGCCCGGTCGCTGTTCGAGCGGGCCTGCGCCTACCGTGACGTGCGGGTCGTCCGGCTCGGCCTGGCCGAGAGCGCCACGGCCGAGGAACTGACCACGCTGACCGCCGCTGACGTGCTGGCCGCCTTCGAGGAGCTGACCGTCCAGGGAACGGCCTGACCGCCCGCGAGCCGCCCGTAATAACCTGGCCTGCATGACGGGCTGGGACTTCTGGATTGACCGGGGCGGGACGTTCACCGACATCGTCGCGCGGGACCCCGACGGCGTGCTGCGCGCACACAAGCTGCTGTCGAGCAACCCCGGAGCCTACCGGGACGCCGCCGTCGCCGGCATCAGGCACCTGCTCGGCGTCCCGCCGGGCGAGCCGCTGCCCGCCAGCCAGATCAACGAGGTGCGGCTGGGCACCACCGTGGCGACGAACGCGCTGCTCGAGCGCAAGGGCGAGCCGACCGTCCTGGTCATCACCCGCGGCTTTGGCGACGCGCTCCGCATCGCCTACCAGAACCGGCCGCGCATCTTCGACCGGCACATCGTCTTGCCCGAGTTGCTGCACACCCGGGTCATCGAGGCCGACGAGCGGGTCGGCGCGCACGGCGAGATCATCACGCCGCTGGATGAGGAGGCCATCACCGCGCAGCTCGCCGCGGCGCACGGCGACGGCTTCCGCTCGGTCGCGATCGTCTGCATGCACGGCTACCGCTACCCGGCGCACGAGAAGCGGATCGGGGCCGTGGCCCGCGCGCTCGGGTTCACTCAGGTCAGCGAGTCCCATGAGGTCAGCGCGCTGATGCGCCTGGTGTCGCGGGGGGACACCACGGTGGTGGACGCCTACCTGTCGCCCATCTTGCGGCGCTACGTGGACGAGATGGAGAGCGAGCTGCGCGACGTGAGGCTGCTGTTCATGCAGTCCAACGGCGGCCTGACCGACGCGGCCAGCTTCCGGGGCAAGGACGCGATCGTGAGCGGCCCGGCCGGCGGCATCGTCGGCATGGCCCGCACCGCCGTGGCGGCGGGCTTCAGCCGGGTCATCGGCTTCGACATGGGCGGAACCTCCACCGACGTGTCGCACTACGTCGGCGAGTTCGAGCGGCAGTACGAGACGCAGGTCGGCGGCGTTCGCATGCGCGCACCGACGCTGGCCATCCACACGGTGGCGGCCGGCGGCGGGTCCATCTTGCGCTTCGACCGCGGCCGCTACCATGTCGGCCCGGAGTCGGCAGGCGCCCAGCCCGGCCCGGCCTGCTACGGCCATGGCGGCCCGCTGACCGTCACCGACGCCAATGTGCTGCTCGGGCGGATCCAGGCTTGCCATTTCCCGAACGTCTTCGGCCCCTCGGGAACAGGATCGCTTGACGTCGCGGCCACCGATGCCGCGTTCGCCCGGCTGACCGCGGAGATCTCCGACGGGCGCGGCCCGCAGGAGGTCGCCGCGGGGTTCCTCGGCATCGCCGTGCAGAACATGGCCAGCGCGATCAAGAAGATCTCCGTGCAGCGCGGCTACGACGTCACCAAGTACGTGCTTTCGACCTTCGGCGGGGCGGGCGGCCAGCACGCCTGCGCGGTCGCCGACGCGCTCGGCCTGACCAGCGTGCTCATCCACCCGCTGGCGGGCGCCCTGTCGGCCTACGGCATCGGCCTGGCCGACGTCATCGAGATGCGCGAGAAGGCGGTGGAGGCTCCGCTCACCCGGCAGCTGGTCAACCGGCTTCAGGACACGTTCGCGGCGCTCGAGGACTCGGCCGCGGAGGAACTGCCAGGCCCGCCCACCGTGACCCGCCGGGCGCACCTGCGCTACGAGGGGACCGACACGCCGCTGGTGGTGGACTTCGGCACCGTCGATGAGATGACCGCCGCGTTCGAGGCCGCCTACCAGCGCCAGTTCTCGTTCCTGATGCCGGCCAAGTCGATCCTGGTGGAGGCGGTGAGCATCGAGGCCGTCTGCGGCGAGGGCGCCCGTGAGGACAACCTGCGGGCCAGCCTGGCGCTGCCGGGCGGCTCGCCGTCTCCGGGGGGTCCCGTGGGCACGGCCGAAGGCGATTGGGCAGGCGGTCGCGAGGGCGCCTCCGCGGGCGGGCTGCCACGCGAGCGGGTGCGGATGTTCGCCGGCGGGCAGTGGCGGCGGGTGCCGCTGTACCTGCGGGGCGACCTGCGGCCTGGCCAGGCGGTCGACGGGCCAGCGATCATCGCGGAGGACCTGGCGACCACGGTCGTCGAGCCGGGCTGGCGGGCGGCCGTCACCGACCGCCTGGACCTGCGGCTCACGCGCACCGCGGCGCGGGCGTCGGCGCTGAGGGCGGGAACCAAGGTGGACCCCGTGCTGCTTGAGGTCTTCAGCAACCTGTTCATGTCGATCGCCGAGCAGATGGGCGTGCGGCTGCAGTCGACCGCGCACTCGGTCAACATCAAGGAGCGGATGGACTTCTCCTGCGCGCTGTTCGACTCGGCCGGCGGCCTGGTCGCCAACGCGCCGCACATCCCGGTTCACCTGGGATCGATGGGGGAGTCGATCAGGGTGGTGATCGAGCGGAACGGCGGCCGGATGAAGCCCGGTGATGTCTTCGTCCTGAACGATCCCTACCACGGCGGCACCCACCTGCCCGACGTCACCGTGGTAACTCCGGTCTTCCTGGCGGACGGCGCGGGCCAGCAGCCGGTCTTCTACGTCGCGTCACGGGGACATCACGCGGAGATCGGCGGCGTCTCCCCGGGGTCGATGCCAGCGAGCAGCACGCGGGTGGAGGAGGAAGGCGTGCTGATCGACAACTGGCTGCTCGTCACCGGCGGGCGGATGCGGGAGGCGGAGACGCGCGAGCTGCTCACCGGGGCCGAGTACCCGTCCCGGGCGCCCGAGGTCAACCTGGCGGACCTGCGCGCCCAGGTGGCCGCCAACGAGCGCGGCATCGGCGAGCTGCGCCGGATGGTCGGCGAGTTCGGCCTTGACGTCGTGCGGGCCTACATGGGCCACGTCCAGGACAACGCGGCCGAGGCGGTCGCCGGGGTGATCACCGCGCTGTCGGACGGCTCGTTCGATTACGAGCTTGACTCCGGGGCCCAGATCCGCGTCGCGGTCCGGGTGGACCGGGCGGCACGGACCGCGACCATCGACTTCACCGGCACGTCCGCGCAGCTGCCCGGCAACTTCAACGCCCCGTCGAGCGTCGCGCTCGCCGCCGTCTTGTACGTGTTCCGCACGCTGGTGGGCAGCGACATCCCGCTGAACGCCGGCTGCCTGCGGCCGCTGCGGGTCATCATCCCGCCAGGAACGATGCTGTCGCCGACCTACCCGGCCGCGGTGGCCGCGGGCAACGTCGAGACCTCCCAGGCCGTTACAGGGGCGCTCTACGCCGCCCTGGGGGTTCAGTCCGAGGGCGCTGGGACGATGAACAACGTGACGTTCGGCAACGAGCGCTATCAGTACTACGAGACGGTCGCCAGTGGCTCAGGAGCCGGGGCGGGACCCGACGGCACCGGCTTCGACGGGACTGACCTCGTCCAGACGAAGATGACCAACTCGCGGCTCACCGACCCCGAGGTGCTGGAGTGGCGGTACCCGGTGCTGCTTGAGTACTACGAGATCCGGCGCGGATCTGGTGGCGCAGGACGCTGGCGCGGCGGCGACGGCGGCACGCGGCGGCTCCGATTCAGCGAGCCGATGACCGTGACGACGCTGGCCGGGCACCGCCGGGTGCCACCGTTCGGCCTGGCCGGCGGGTCACCGGGCGCGCTCGGCCGCCACTGGGTCGAGCGAGCCGACGGCTCGGTCACCGCGATGGAGGCGTGCGACACGGTTCGCCTTGCGGCAGGCGACGTGTTCGTGCTGGAGTCTCCGGGCGGCGGTGGCTACGGGGAGGTGCTTCCTGGGGGATAAACGCCAATCCCTCAGCCAAGCACGAATAACATCTCGAGGTCGCCGAGGCCGTTGTCGAGGTCGTCCATGCCAGTGGTCAGGTCGCGCAGCAGCGCGGCGAGCACTTCCTTGTCGTCGCCGGCCGCGTCGAGGACGTCCATCAGCGCGTGCAGGACCAGATGGCGGTCCTCGCCGCTGTCGAGGAGCTTCTGCGCGGCGGTCCACAACTCCTTCGGGTCGCCCCGCCAGAGCCGGTCGGCGATCGTCAGGTGCCGCTCGATGTGCCTGCCGACGCCGGCCGAGCTTGGGCTGCCTGTCCGGGTGTCGTGGTCGGCGGCAAGCAGCAGCCGCCGGTCGGTCGGGTCGGCCGGGTCAAGCTTGGACAGGTCGACGCCACCGTGCTTGCCGCGCAGGATGGGGAAGATGAAGGCCCGGCGCGGCAGCGCCTCCAGGTCGGAGTCCGGCAGCAGCCGCCGGACCAGGACGTCGTCCAGGCCGAACTCGGCCGGGTCGTGGTAGAGCCGGGTGAACATGCTCATCGAGTCGAAGACGACCTCGACGACCTCGCTGATGTCCCGCTGGTGCCAGGCGCGCTTGCGGCCGGAGAAGCGCACCCAGGCCGCGAGGACCAGCGGCATGGCCTCGCGCTCTGGCGTGGTCAGCATGACGCGCCGCGGGACCCACTCGAGCAGGAACTTCCGCGCCTTCGCCGGGCTCATCCGCAGCGGCCGGCCCGCGTCCAGGTCACAGCCGAAGTCGATGATGTGATCGGCGCAGCGGCTGGCCGCCTCGCGATCGGACAGGTCCTCGGCCGCGTCGGAGCCGAGGAACTCAGCGGCCAGCAGCGCCCGCTTGTCCTTCGACCACTGCCGCTTGGCCCGCAGCGTGCGGCCGGCGGCGGGCGGCAGCGCCCGGACGCGGGACCTGATGAGCGCGTGCCTGGAGGCGAACGTCTCGCCGACCGGCGGGTCGGTGGCGGCGTTGGTGGCGGCGAGCGCCTGCTCGAGCGCCTTGCGCGCCTGGCCCGCGTCGATCTGGCGGAAGACGTCCTCGGGGCCGGCGCCGTCGGCGGTCTCGATCCCCGCCTTGAGGTGGCAGTGGTCAAGGAGCTTGTCCACGTGCGAGGTGACCCAGCAGTCACGGATCATGCCCTCGGTGTTGTGATCCACGACGGAGACCAGGGCGTGCGGCTCCTCGCCCGCGTAGCTGAAGACGCAGATGACCTCGTCCTGGTCGCCCCACTTGTCCGGGTTGACGTAGCACTCGGCGGAGGTGACCGCGCCCAGGCGCTCAGCCCAGGCGGGGGCCTTGACGCCGCTGTCCATCATCGCGATCGCGGCTCGCTCGGCCGCGATCGCCTGGCGGGTGGTGCCGAGGCAGGCGATGCCAGAAAGCAGCGCAAGCGCGACCGGGCTCGGCTTGCCCGCCGCGTACTCGACCAGGCCCTCGCCGATCATCCGCTCCACGTCCTGGCCGCTGTGTCGCTGGTCCCACCAGGTGCCAAGGAACTGGCTCACGATAATCTCGGCATCGAGGGGGCTACGGACGGCCAGCAGTTCGCGCGCGGCGCGCAGCAGCTCACCGAAGAGCGCACTCGGGGCCCCGCCAGGCTCGCTGGGGGGCTGGCTGCGTCGGCTCTGCGGACTCACCCTGATAGCCTCTCAGATCTGGATATGTGATCGCTACGCTACGGTTTGCTGTCACGTCCTGGTCGAGGAATCGGTCAGCGGGCACCTACCTCATCCGCTATAGGAGAATCTACCCATGTTGTCATGTCGTTGCGGCCAACACCGCGCCGTCATCATGACGTAATTCGCCGGGAAGCCTTGCGCGTAGCTGGCAGCGCAGGTATCCGGTTTATGGCACGCTTAATCTGAATGACTGCTGTGCGGACGGTGTCGCCGCGAGGCCTGGCGGATGCCCGCTGGCGCGCGGGCAGTCCGGCGGCATGGCGGGACGCGGGAAGGAGCCGCCAATGGCAGGCACCTGGACCAGGAACTTCAAGCGCGGAGCAAAGCACAGCGGGTGCAACGGATGAGCACGGACATGTCCGTGCCTGAGCAGCGGGAGGCCGGGTTGGACACCACCGATTCCGGGCTTCCTGACGCCGTGCTTAGGCAATCGCCCGCGGGAGTGGCGTTCCTTGGTGCTGACATGCGCTTCGCCTGGGCCAACCCGGCACTGGCCCGGCTCTACGGGCGGAATGAAGATGATTTCCCCGGCCGGGCACTGGCGGAGGTGCTGCCTCCGGTCGACGCGGCGCGGGCTGAAGCCGCGGTCACCCGGGTGCTGGCCGAGGACAGCCCGGCCGTCGAGACGTTCGCGGCAGCTGACTTCGGCACCAGTCCAGCCGTGGCTCGCGGCGGGCAGCCGCGGGTGTTCCACTGGTTCCCCGTGCACGACGCGGATAGCTCGGCCATCGGGGTAGGGCTGATCATCTCGGGCGCCGCGTCCACCTCGCCGGGCGAGGAGGAACTGCGGCGGAGCGAGGAGCGGTACCGGGCGCTTGTCCAGGGTGGCGCGCAGGTCGTCTGGGTCGCCTCGCCTGACGGCGAGATGATTGAGGACTCCGCCGACTGGCGGATGATCACCGGGCAGGGCGAGGAGCAGTTCCGCTCCGGAGGCTGGCTCGAGCCGGTGCACCCGGAGGACCGGGAGCGGGTGGAACGCGACTGGCGGGAATCGCTGCGCTCCGGCCGCATCTTCGAGGACCGGTTCAGGATGCGGACCCGCGGCGGCGGCTACCGGCACTACGACGTGCACGCGGTGCCGGTGGAGCGGGACGGCAAGATCGCCGAGTGGGTCGGCGCCTGCACGGACGTGACCTCGCAGCGGGAAGCGGAGGAGATGCGCGGCCGGCTGACCGAGCAGCTGTCGGCGGCGGCACTGCGGACGGCGCGGCTGCAGCAGGCGACGTCGATGCTGGCCGAGGCGCTGACGGTGGAGCAGGTGGTCGAGGTGATCACCGAGGTGGGCCGGACCGCGATCGGCGCGCTGCGGTCAGCGGTGGCGCTGCTCGAGGCGGAGACGCTCCAGTTGCGGGTGGTTAACCCGGACGGGCTCCCCGCGACCGGTCCCGATGCCGCCGGGCGGCGGCTGACGATGGACACGCCGTCGGTCATGACCCGGGCGATTGCCACCAGGCGGCCGGTGCTGATCGCCGACCAGGCGGACCTGCACCAGCAGTTCGAGGGGGAGCCCGGCGTCGCCGAGACCGGGGATGAGAAGTCCTGGGTGGGGCTGCCGCTGCTCGCGGCGGGGCAGCCGCTCGGGGCGCTGCGGTTCTCGTTCTCCTCCTCCCGGCGGATCAGCGAGGAAGAGCGAGTCTTCCTCGAGGCGCTCGCCGGGCAGTGCTCGCTGGCGGTCGAGCGGGCGGACATGTACGAGCGTGAGCACGCCACGGCGATGACGCTGCAGCGGTCGCTGCTGCCGGACAAGCTGCCGGTGGTGGACGGCCTGGTGCTTGAGGCGCGCTACCTGCCGGTCACCAGGAACATGGACATCGGCGGCGACTGGTATGACGTGTTCCGGCTGCCCGAGGGCCGGATGGCCGTCACGGTGGGCGACGTCATGGGCAAGGGGCTCACCGCGGCGGCGGGCATGGGCCGGGTCCGCAACGCGTTGCGGGCGCTGGCGCTGACTGACTCCCGGCCGATCGCCGTGCTGACCGGGCTTGACCGGCTGTTTTCCGCCACTGAGCAAGAAGAGCAGGTAACCACCGTCACCTACCTGGTGATCGACCCGGTGACCGGGGAGGGCCTGGCCGGCAACGCCGGGCACCTGCCCACGCTGCTGATCGGCCCGGACGGCAAGGCAACCCTGGACTCGGCGGAGGCGGGCACGCCGCTCGGCTGGCCAAGCCCGCGCAAGCAGCACTCGTTCCGGATGCCGCCGGGCAGCACCGCCGTCTTCTATTCCGACGGGATGGTCGAGAACCGGGTGCGCGGCCTGGACGCCGGCCTGGATGAGCTGCTCCGGGTGGCCTCGAGCGCCCCGCCCGACCACCTGGACAAGCCTGCCCAGTTGCTCCAGTACCTGCTAGACCATATGCTCGCCGGCCATGAGCAGGATGACGACGTGACGGTGCTCGTCATGCACGTGCCCACGGCTGCTGGCGCTGCCGGCGCTGCCGGTGCTGATGGTGCCACTGATGACGAGACTGGCCCGACGAAGGGGCGGCAGTGACACGGAGCGGTTCATCAGGCTGCTCCGCAGCGTACAAGGCACTCCCAGGCGGCACCTATGGTTGTGTGAGGGAGGAGGCGGGCGGGTTGGCACTGTTGTCGCAAGCACCGTTGGCTGAGCCACTGTTCTCGCAGGCATTGTCGTCGCAAGCATCGTCGTCGCAGGCACTGTCGTCGCAGGCGCGACTATCGCGCGGAGCCTGGCCTCCCCGCTCGTGCCGGGTGTCAAGCCTCTCGCGGGAGGGCCACATTATCGCTATGCCTATGCCGCGCGCCCAAGCAGTAAAGTCGCGGTGCCCCACGGCACCGCCTCCGCTGCGGGCGCTGCTCAGCCAAGCAACCCAGCGAAGGAAGAGGTGACCGTGGTGGCGAGGGCTGCCAACTCCGCGGCGCGCAAGCGCTCCCGGCCGTCCGGATCCACGGGCCGGGACTCACGCGGAGCCGAGCGGGTGCAGGAAGTCGTTTCTGAGCAACCGCCGTCGGCGTCGCCTGTGCGCGACGCGGCCGGCCTTCGGGGTGGCGGCGGAGCCGATGAGCTCATCGTGGTTCCCGCTAACGGCGTGACCGGTGGTGACCTGGCGGTCGTCGACCTGGACGAGGACACGGGCATCCAGGACGCGGGCGAGGCCGGCGAGCTTGGTGACGCTGGCGACCCGGATGACGCGGTCGACCTGGAGGGCGAGGACCTCGAGGCCTTCGAGGACCTCGCTGAGGAGGACCTCGAGGACGAGCTCGCCGACGAGGACCTCGCCGTCGACCTGGAGATCG
>Ga0335075_10010077_pt1 | contig 14355 bp, 11 predicted proteins | sample Lox_Sample_24_FD_206723 | JGI IMG/M metagenome (GOLD analysis project Ga0335075, IMG submission 206723) | Soil microbial communities from Loxahatchee National Wildlife Refuge, Florida, United States - Lox_Sample_2.4 | ecosystem: Environmental > Terrestrial > Soil > Wetlands | place: USA...
GTGCGTGCGCGGACCGCCGGCTGGAGCAGCAGGCCCCTTTCGGGTCTTTGACAACTCTCCCTGCGTGGCCGCCGCGGCAGCGGCCACAAGCTCGATCTCCCCCGAGCGGACGCGCATCGTGCCGGTTCGGACGAGCAAGGTGCGGGCGCCCCACCGATTTGCATCGGTCAAGCGGACGAAACTTCAGCAAGGCTCCCATGCCGCCCCCGGCGTGGAGAAATCCCTGCTCAGCCTCGAGGAATCCCTGCTCAGTGTGGAGGGTGGGGCGGTCCGGCGCTCAGCCGACGGGAGCGGCGGGCGACTTGACGAGCTTGGTCTCGGGCGAGATGTAGGTGCCGCGGTTCTCGCCCTGGCAGATCGCGGCGATCGCGTCGGGCTCCTCGAAGTCAAAGACATGCAGCGGCAGCTCGTAGTCCCGCGCGAGCACGATCGCCTGCTGGTCCATCACCCGCAGGTCGCGCTCCAGCACGTCGCTGTAGCCGAGAGTGTCGTAGCGATGGGCGCTCGGGTCCTTACGCGGGTCGGCGTCGTAGATCCCGTCGGTACCGTGCTTGGCCAGCAGGATGGCGTCGGCGCGCAGCTCGATGGCTCGCTGCACGGCCGGATAATCGGTGGTGACGTAGGGCTGGCCGATGCCACACGAGAGCAGGACGAGCTGGTCACGCTCCAGATGCGCCAGCGCCTTCAGCCGGATGAAGGGCTCAGCCATCGACTGCATCGGCAGTGCGGTCATCAGCCGGACGTCCTCCAGCCCGCGGTGCTTGAGCACGCCGCGGAGGAGGATGCCGTTCATCACCGTGCCGAGCATGCCGATGTTGTCGGCTTCGGCGCGCTCGATGCCCCAGTCCTCGGCGACATTGCCGCGGAAGAAGTTGCCGCCGCCGACGACCACGGCTTCCTCGACGCCGAGGTTGCGCGCGGCGATCAGCTGGTCGGCGACGTACTCGATGGCCTGTGATTCGAGCCCGAAGGCCGCAGCTCCCGCAAAGGCGCGCCCGCTGAGCTTGACCACCACGCGCCGGTAGCGGAGCGAAGACACGGGGCAAGCGTAGCGTATGGGCAGCGCTGGATCGGGTGGCCGCGAGCCGCCGGGAAACGTGTCAGGCTGGTGGTCAGATGCCGCATCCGGGCGCCGCCAGGACGTCGCCACCCCCGCCGGCGGGCGCCGCGCGGGCGCGGGCGCGTAGCTGGTTCTCCTACCAGGCCAACGTCACCGGACGCGGGATCGTTGCCAGCTACAGCGCGCGCTTCTGGCTGATCGTCGCCATGGTCGGCGTGATCGCGGGAGCCGGGGCGTCAGCGCTGGTCGGGCTGCTGCACCTGGTCGAGCACCTCGCCTTCGGCTACCGCAGTGGGCCGTTTCTCGACGGCGTGGCCGCGGCGGCGTCGTGGCGGCGGGTGGCGGCGCTCGTCGTGGCCGCGGGCGTGGTGGCCGTCGGCGTCTACGTGCTGGGACGACTCCCCGTGTCGGGCGGGACCGAGGTGGCGGAGTCGGTGTGGCTGCGCGGGGCGCACATGTCCGTCATCCAGAGCGTCGCCCGGGCGGTGCTGTCGATCATCACCGTCGGCCTGGGGGTGTCGCTGGGCCGCGAGGGCGCCCCGCAGCTGGTCGGGGCGGCGGGCGCGAGCCGGCTGGCTGACTGGGGCGGCCTGCCCACCTGGCAGCGCCGGCTGCTCGTGGCCTCCGGCGCGGGCGCGGGCTTCGCCGCGGTCTACAACGTCCCCCTGGGCGGGACGCTGTTCGCGCTCGAGGTGCTGCTGGGGACGCTGTCGCTGCCCCTGGTGCTTCCGGCGCTGGCCACGTCGGTCATCGCCACCTGCGTGGCGTGGATCTTCCTGGGCACGTCGCCCACCTACCGGCTTCCCTCCTACGCCGTCCATCCCCAGCAGCTCGCCTGGGCCGCGCTGGCGGGCCCGATCATCGGCGCGGTGGCGATCCTGTGGGTGCGGATCATCGCCTGGGCCGGGACTCACCGTCCGACGGGGCGGGGCCGCTACATCGCGCCGCTGGTCGTCTTCCTCATCCTCGGGCTGGTCTCCATCCAGTACCCGGAGCTGCTCGGCAACGGCAAGGGGGTGGTGCAACTCGCCGCCGTGGGGAGCGTCTCGTTCGGCCTGCTCTGGGTCCTCTTCGCCCTCAAGCCATTGGCCACCGCCGCCTGCCTGTGGACCGGCTCGCCCGGGGGCCTGTTCACCCCGTCGCTGACCATCGGCGCCCTGTTGGCGAGCATCCTCGGGTATGGGTGGCTGCACCTGTTCCCCGGCGCCCGGCTCGGCAGCTACGCGATCATCGGCGGCGGCGCCTTCCTGGCGGCATCGATGCAGGGCCCGCTGTCGGGCGTCGTCCTCGTCCTCGAGCTGACCCGCAATTTCGACTCGCTGATGGCGCCCACGCTGCTGGCCGTGGTGGAGGCCACCGTCATCGCCCGCCGCCTGGGCGCGCCGTCGATCTACTCCGCGCGCCTGCGGCCCGACCCCGACGAGCTCACGGCACGGTCGCCGGGGGGTGCGGCGATCGACACCCTGGAGCGCGTGGGGTCATTGTCGGCCGACGCCGACCCTTCGTTCGACAGCCCGGACGCGGGCCCTTAACGACGAAAGCCCCGGCCGCCGTGAGGCAACCGGGGCTTTGGTCAACAGTCAGTCTGATTAGGCGGCGCGCCGCAGCTCCTCGAGCTGATTGCTCATCGCCAGGCGGCTGAGGCCCTGGGCCTCCAGCTCGCGGGCCTTGCTGAGCGGAATGCCCAGCTCGATGCCCGTCTGACGGAGGTTGAGGGGCTCTGCGCCGGCCAGGCCGAACCGCAGGCGGATGACGTTGCGCTCGGCCTCGGGCAGCTGGGCCACCGCGCCGGAGATCAGCTCCTGGCGCTCGGCCGACTCCACCTCTTCGGTGGGCTCGGGCCGATCGGAGGCGAGCAGATCGCCAAAGGCGGTCTCGCCATCCTCGCCAACGGGCTGGTCCAGGCTGGTCAGGCCCCGCGTGAGCTCGCGCAGCTCGGCGACCTCTTCGACGTCGAGCTTGGCCTCGGCCGCAATCTCCTCGTCGGTGGGCTCCCGGCCCAGCTTGGTGCTGAGCTCGGACTCCACCTTGCGCACCTTCGTCTGGCGCTGTGCGACGTGCACAGGCAGGCGGATGGTGCGCCCGTGGTTCTGCAGGCCGCGCTGAAGCGCCTGGCGGATCCACAGGGTGCCGTAGGTCGAGAACTTGAACCCGCGACGCCAGTCGAACTTCTCGACGGCGCGGATCAGACCAAGCATGCCCTCCTGGACCAGGTCCTCCATGGGGAGGCCGTGGCCCTGGTATCGACGAGCCTGAGAGACCACGAGCCGCAGGTTGGAGTTGATCATCTTCTCCTTGGCGGCCAGGTCTCCACGCTCAATGCGCTTGGCCAGCTCGATCTCCTCGTCAGCGGTCAGCAGGGGGTGCTGGCGCGCCGACCGCAGGAACAGGTCGAGCGAGTTTTCAGTCATCGCGCCCGTGGCGCCTGGGGTCAGACGCTCACCGGTCGCCGGACGGCGCTCGGCGGACCGAGCCGCGCGACGCCGGGGCTGGCGGCGTGGCGACGGGGCAGCCGCGGACGAGCCATGCTCGCCACGACCGCGGGCACGCGTGCGCTGCTTTGTATCGTGATGCTCGTTGAGACCCGGTGTGGGGGTCTCGCGAGCGTCGGTTTCAGGGCTGTTCAGAACAATCTCCGTGTCTCGCATGGGGTTTTCTCCATCGGTAATGGTACCAGTTTGTTCGACGATTGTCGAACTAAGGCCGCCGCTACCGGGCTCAGAGCAGAAAAGTGGGCCTGGGGCGCTATTCGCCACAGACCCATCTTTCCCGCCTGCGTACTGATTACGCAGGCACAATCTCAAATGGACGTATTGACGGGCTAAGAATGTCGACAACTTGTGCGTTACCGCACTTTCCGGACCCTGGGTGGGCGGGTCCCATCAGGGTCCGGTTGTCGCTATGTGGGGTTAGACCCGTCGATCAGCGGTTCGGTTCAGGCGCCGCTGACCAGCTTCGTGATGTCGGGAGTGCCCAGACCGGTGACCAGGTCGTAGCCCGGGCCGGCGGTGTAGGCGCCGTTGGAGCCGATGGTGATGTCGTTGAAGGAGCTCGACTCGCCGCTGGAGTAGAGGACCGGGCCGGCAAAGCCGAGTCCGGTGTTCGCGCCGTTGACACGAGCCCAGATGCCCTGCCATGACGGGGCGCTGGCGCTGGTGCCGCCGATGCCCTCGACCGACCCGTCGACCACGACGTCATAACCGCTCTCGGGGTCGGCGTCGAGGCTGACGTCCGGCACACCGCGCGTCGGGGGTGCCGCGACGCCCAGCACCTTGGTGTTGGCCTGGAAGGACGCCGCCGGCTCGATCGGGCTCAGTCCGCCGCCGCCCGCGTACCAACCGATCTCCGACAGCGGGTTGTTGTCGAGCACGCTGGTGCCGCCCACGCCGATGCCGTAGGGGCTGGAGGCCGGGTAGTTGGTGTCGGGGATGCCGGCGGGGACGCCGTTGACGCCGGTGACCGCCGGGCACTGCGAGCCGGTGTCACCGGAGGAGAAGAACATCGTCTGGCCCTGGGCGTCGGCCTGCTGCAGCACCGCGTCGAGCCCGGAGGTGAACCCCGAGGCGTCGGCGAGGATGTCGCATTCGCCGGCCGAGAAGCTGCCCTGCTTGGCGATGTCGTCGGTGACCCACTTGTTGATGGTGGTCAGGATGTCGGAGTCGTCGAGCGACGGCCCGACGTAGACGTTGAGGGTGGAGACGCCCGGCGCGAACGCCGTCGAGTACTGGCTGTCGAGGTCCCACTCGTCGTCGCCCGAGGTGTCCGTGGACGGCGTTCCGACGTTGATCTGGTTCCAGGTCACCGTGGGCAGGCCGTAGGTCTTCTCGAACGTGGCCAGGTCCGCCTTGGGCTGGCTGACGTCGCCCTCGGTGATGATGGCCAACTGCTGGCCGGAGCCGGTCGCTGACGACGGAGCGTCGTACATGGCGTTGAGCTGCTGAGGCGTGTAGGTGGCGGGATAGTTGAGCGACGACGGAAGGCCCAGCCCGGATAGGGCGGACTTACCGGCGCTCAGCGCCGCCGCTGACCGGACCGACGGCTTGGGCAGCGCCACCTTGGAGAGGCTCGAGAGCCCGATCACGGCGTCCACGCTCGAGGCGAACGAGGCCGGCAGGTGCGCCGCCTTGGAGGCTCCGAAGAAGGTGCCGTTGGCCGCCGAGTGGAAGCGCTCAAAGCCGGTCTGCAGCGCGCTGGAGAGCTGGCTGGAGCTCCCCGACAGCGTGACCAGCAGCCGGTTGGACGACACCGAGGAGACCGCGAGGCCGTTGGCCGCCGCCCAGCTGCGAATCGAGTCGACGGTGGCGGTCGAGGGAGCGAACTGCGCGTTGAACTGGGCCGGCGTCAGCGGGGCATGGGCCTTGGCGTTCAACGCCTTCAGCGCGCTCTGGTTGCGCTCGGCGAGCGCCAGCGTCACGGACATTCGCGACGCGCTGTAGGCGCCGGACGCGGTGGCGTCGTGGACTCGCCACGCCGACGTCCCGGCGGTCCCTGCCATCGCCGACGGCGCGAAGGCCATCGCGGCGGTTGCGGTTGCGGCTGCAATCGACAGCCACGCACGGCTACTGAGGCCGTTCCTCATCGGTGCTCCCTCCTGAAGGATCGCTCGGACGGCGCCCACCCTGGATACGGGGCACCGACTGCGCGTCTGATTTACCGCAATAGCCCGGAAATCAAACCTTAAGGGGACGTGTCCGTCCGGACCTAGAAGTACAGGCGCTCGATGTCGCTGTTGGCGTCGGCGTCCGGGTCGGCGAAGGTCTCACGCGCGAGGTCCAGAAACGCTGCCGCGGCCGGGGTGAGCCGGCGGCCGTCGCGCCACGCCAGGGTGATGTCGCGGCGCAGCGACGGCTCCACCAGACGCGCCACCGCCACCTCGGCGCCCGGGCGCTCCGCGTCCGAGCGCGGCAGGATCGCCACGCCCAAGCCGCGAGCGACCAGCCGGCGAATACGCTGGCTCTCGTTGGACTCGAGCGTCACCTTCGGCTCAAAGCCCGCCTCGCGGCCCGCGGCGAAGAGGAGCTCGCGCAGGCGGGCGCCGGCGCGGAAGCTGATGAACTGCTCGTCGGCCAGCTCGGCCATGCGCACCTGCGCCCGGCCGTTGAGGGGATGGTCGGGCGGAAGCAGGACCACCAGCTCCTCCGAGACCAGCTGGTGCAGGGCCAGGCCGTGGGACTCGACCCGCTCGGTGACCGACAAGAAGGCGAGGTCGATCTCGTCCACACGCAGCATCTCGGCCATCTCCTCGCTGGACTGCTCGCGGACGGTGAGCCCCACGCCGGGGTGGCGGTCATGGAACAGGGCGAGGGGAAGCGACAGGTCGATCGGCCCCATCGTGTGCATGGCCCCGATGCTCACGTGGCCGGTATCCATCCCGCGGAGGCCCTGCAGCTCGGTACCGGCCGCCTCCAGCTCGGCCAGCACCCGCCGGGCGCGCACCACCAGGACCTCACCGGCCTCGGTCAGGGCGACGTGGCGCGTGGTGCGCTCCACCAGGGCCAGCCCCACCTCGTCCTCCAGCCGGCGGATCTGCTGGGAGAGCGCCGGCTGGGCCACGTGCTCGCGCTCGGCCGCCCGCGTGAAGTTCAACTCCTCGGCAAGAGCCACCAGGTAGCGCAGCTGCCGCAGTTCCATAAGGCCCGATTATAAATCACCGCGACTACGCGTCTTGGACTTCTAGAGCTCCATGGCTCATCATGCTTCGCGCAGTACCTCTCCTCCCTCGAGCGCGCCCCGAGTCCGGCCTCATATCCCGCCGGTTCCGGGGCGCTCTCACTTTAAGCCCGCAGTCGGCTTTGCGCTGTGGATGCGGGCTGGCCTCGAGAGGTGGGATGGCTTGGGAAGAGTGGGGCAGCGCCGCACCATCGCCGCCGGAGGCCCCCAAGCTGGATATCGGGACAAATCGACACGGGCGCCGGCGGTGGGTCCCCAAAACCATGTGGGACCTGGAATCGGTGACACATCGGATCACCGAGCGCTGATTTGCCACGTCTTCCAGGTCACCACCCGCTCGATCATGGCCCCTCGAAAGCCGCAGTTGACGTTCGCTGAGGCCTCGCCAGGACGCCCCGGAGGTCGCGTCAGCTCAGCCCGAACAGCCGGATCGCGTTCTCCTTGAGCACCAGCGGCCGCACCTCGTCCCTGATCGCCAGCTTCTCGAAGTCAGCCAGCCACCGGTCGGGCGTGATCAGCGGGAAGTCAGAGCCGAAGAGCATCTTGTCGCGCAGCCGGGTGTTGATGTACTGCACGAGGATCTCCGGGAAGTACTTGGGTGACCATCCGGACAGGTCGATGTAGACGTTGGGCTTGTGCACGGAGATGGCCAGGGCCTCCTCCTGCCACGGGAAGGACGGGTGGGCGAGGATGATGTTCAGCCCGGGGAACTCCGCGGCGACGTCGTCGACCGCCATCGGGTTGGAGTACTTCAGGTGCACACCGCCGCCGCCCGGCATGCCGGCGCCGATCCCCGTGGTCCCGGAATGGAATAGAGCGATCAATCCAGCCGAGGCGATCACGTCGTACAACGGGAACCAGGCCGGGTCGTTGGGCCAGAAGGCCTGGGTGTTGGGGTGAAACTTGAAGCCGCGCACGCCGGCCTCGATGAGCTCGGTGGCCTCGCGGACCGCGAGCTTGCCCTTGTGGGGGTCCACCGAGCCGAAGGGAATCAGCACGTCCGGGTTGGCCCGGGCTGCCTCCAGCACCTCGGAGTTCCCCAGCCGCCGGCGGCCCATGCCGGCCTCGTCGTCGACGTTGAAGATGACCGCCATCAGGCTGCGCTCGCGGTAGTAGTCGGCCACCTCCTGGGCGGTCGGCTGCGGCGGGTGGCCGCCGAAGTACTTGCCGGCGGCGTCGAGGATCTCGAGCGTCACCGGGTCCTGGGGCTCGTCCTGATTGCGCTCGGCGTGCACGTGCACGTCGATGGCGGCGACCTTGGAGAGGTCGGGCGCGGCGGAGCTCATCGCCAGGTCAGCCGTAGATGCGGACCAGGGACTCCGCGACCATCGCGGGCTTCTCGGCGCCCTTGACCTCGACGGTGACCTTGATCTTCATCTGCTTGCCGCCGGGCACGTCGCTGACCTCCACCACCTCGGCGCCGCCGCGCCACTCGGCGCCCACCGGCAGCGGGGCGGGGAAGCGAACGCGGTCCAGGCCGTAGTTGACCCCGGTCTTGGCGTCGGAGACCTGGACGAGCTCTCCGGAGATGGGCGCCACCAGTGACAGCGTGAGAAAGCCGTGGGCGACCGTCCCGCCGAACGGCGACTCCTTGGCACGCTCGGGGTCGACGTGGATGTACTGGTGGTCGTCGGTGGCGTCGGCGAACTGGTTGACGCGATCCTGCTCCATCACGCGCCATTCCGTGTAGCCGGCGTGCTTGCCGACGAGATCCGGGAGGCCGGCGAGGTCGGTGACGAGGCCGGAAGTCTCTGAAGTGCTCAACGATCGTCCTTTGCCCAGGGGTGGCGCGTCCAGAAAACCTGGACGCGGGCGCGGCGGCCCGTGCGGATGGCTGAACGCTACCAGCGTGCCGGGCCCCGCCGGCTGGGGCCGCGCCGACCCGCTCCGTAGTTCTCCCGGCCAGGCTCCGGGCATCTACTGAAGCCTTGGACGGTCGCACTCCGATAACTGGAGGTATGTCCGCCGGCGCGCAACTCGACCTCGAGTCCCGGAGCGATCTGGGCAAGCATTTCTCCTGCTCGATGAGCGCCGTGCTCATCGCGCGGGTGCGCGCCCACGGGGGCGAGGGGGCCGTCGCCGCGCTGCTCGACGCCGCCGGCTCAGACCGATCCGCGCCGTACCTGACCGACATCGCCAACTGGATCTCCTTCGACGAGGCGGTGGCCCTGTGGCGCGCCGGCGCCCAGGTCACCCACCACCCGGAGTTCGCCCGCGCCGTGGGCGAGGACGCGGTTCGCTACCTCAACGCCTCGCCGGTGGCCAACGTGCTGCGCCAGCTCGGCACCCTCGAGGCCGTCTACGGGCAGGTGGCCACGACGGCGAGCAAGTACAGCACCGCCATCATCATGGAGGCGGTCGACTGCGGGCCCGGCTTCGCGGAGATCCACGCCACGCCCCAGCCCGGCTTCCGCCGCGACGCCAACCACTGCGCGTGGACCTGGGGGATGCTGACCCAGCCCCCGATCCTCTTCGGGCTGCCGCCCGCCACCGTCCACCACGAGCGCTGCGCCGCCTTCGGCGCGCCGCGATGCGAGTACCGCGTCACCTGGCCGGTGGGCAGCGAGGCGGCCGAGACCGAGTCGGGCCAGCAGATCGCGGCGCTCACCGGCCAGCTCGATGCCATGACGCTCCGCCTCAACAGCATGTTCCAGACGGCGTCTGACCTCATCTCCTCCGGTGAGGTGGACGAGGTGCTGGCCCGGATCGCCGACCGCGCCGCCATCGAGGTCCGGGCCCCCCGGCATCTGCTCGCGGTGCGGATGACGCCCGACGGGCCCCTGCACTGTCACCACCGCGGCTTTGACGAGGCCGAGGTGGCCGAACGCGCCGAGCGCCTGCTCTCCGAGGCCGTCGAGGATCTGCCCGACTCCTGTCTTGTGGTCCCGGTGCGGTCCAACCGGCGCGACTACGGCCGCCTGCTCGCCACCTGCGGGGAGGGAGGCCGTTTCTTCGAGCTCGAGCGCGAGCTGCTCGAGGTCTACGCCCGCTACGCCGCCAGCGCGTTGGACAGCGCCGCCGCGCTGGTCGAGGCCGAGCAGCGCTATGACCAGTCAAGCGCGCTGCTGGAGCTGGCGCGAGCGCTCTCGCAGGCCGGCACCAGTGCCGAGATCGCCCGCCGGCTGGCCGACGCGGTACCGGCCGTGGTGGACTGCGACCGCGTGGCCGTCTACCTGTGGGACGACGAAGGTCACGAGCTCGTCCGCTCCGCGCACCACCCGCTCCACGCGGACGCCGGACCGGTGGTCTCCGAGCGCTCGAGCTGGGCTCCCCAGCCCGGGGGCACGCTCGAGCGTTTCCTGCGCGACCCCAACCGCGCCCCCCAGTTCATCGGGCCTGCCGACGGCGGCATCGGGGCGATGTTCTCCGCCATCGGCATGGTGGGCACGATCCTGGTCCCGCTGGCCGTCCCGGGGCAGCTGCTCGGCCTGCTGTCGGTGTCGGTGCGCGAGCGCCCCGAGCGCCTGTGTCTCACCGCGGACCTGACCGACCGCCTCTCCGGCGTCGCCGCTCAGGCCACCACCGCTCTGCAGAACGGCCGCCTCGTCGACCTCATCACCCACCAGGCGACCCATGACCAGCTCACCGGGCTGGCCAACCGCGTGCGCTTCACCACCGAGCTGCGTGAGGCCGTCACCCGCGCCGACGCGGGCGCGGAGAGCGGTGCCCTGCTCTACGTCGACCTTGATCAGTTCAAGCCGGTCAACGACGAGTTCGGACACGAGACCGGCGACGCCCTGCTGGTGGCGGTGGCCGAACGGCTGCAGCACTGCACGCGGGCCTCCGATGTCGTCGCCCGGCTGGGCGGGGATGAGTTCGCCGTCCTGCTCGTCGCGGCGGGCCCAGAGGAGATCGAGAGGGTCTCGGAGCGCATCACCGCCAGCTTCGCCGACCCGTTCGTGGTCGGCGACCTGTGCCTGGTGCTCGGGGTGAGCGTCGGGCGCTCGCTGTACCCCATGGACGCGCGCGACCCCGATGGACTGCTGCGCCGTGCCGACAAGGCGATGTTCGCCGTCAAGCACGCGCACCACGCCGACCGCGTGGCGCTGCGCCGGTCCCAGGCCGCCGCCTGACGCGGCACGCGGCGGCCCGGGCCTCCTCAGGGACGGCGGTGGTGGAGTCTGATTTCAGATCGGGTACTGGCGGGGCAGTTCCTGGACGGTGATCCAGCGCAGCTCGGTGAACTCCTCCAGCGCCGCGCGGCCGCCGAAGCGGCCCCAGCCCGACGCCTTGACCCCGCCGAAGGGCATCTGGGGCTCATCCTGGACGGTGGTGTCGTTGATGTGGCAGATGCCCGACTCGATGCGCTGAGCCAGCTCCAGTGCCGCCGGGACGTTCTGGCTCCACACCGCGGCGGAGAGTCCGTACTCGGTGTCGTTGGCGGTGGCCACGGCCTCGTCGACGCCGTCGACCTCGACCACGGTGACCAGCGGCCCGAAGGACTCCTCGCCGTACACGCGCATGTCGGCGGTCACGCCGGTGATCACGGTCGGGGGGTAGCAGGTGCCGTCGGCCTCGCCGCCGCTGAGCGTGGTGGCGCCCTTGTCCACGGCGTCCTTGACCAGCCCCGTCACCCGCTTCATGGCCGCGCCGTTGATGAGCGGGCCGATCTGGGTCTGCGGATCTCGGGGGTCGCCGACGGTCGCTGCCCTGGCGCGCTGCGCGATTCGCTCGGCCAGGTCCTGCGCGATCGCGCGGTCGGCCACGATGCGCTCGGTCGACATGCAGATCTGACCCTGGTGAAAGAAGGCCCCGAAGTGGGCGGCCGCCGCGGCCTGGTCCAGGTCGGCGTCGGGCAGCACCACCATCGGCGCCTTGCCCCCGAGCTCGAGCAGGACCCGCTTGAGGTGGCGCCCGGCGTTCTCGGCGATGATCCGCCCGACCTTGGTGGAGCCGGTGAAGTTGATCCGGCGGGTGGCGGGGTGGGCGATCAGCTCGTCGACGACGTCGGCGGCGTCGGCCGGGTCGTTGGTGATGAGGTTGATGACGCCCTCGGGCAGCCCGGCGTCCTGCAGGGCGTGGACGACGGCCGCGTGGGTGCGGGGGCACAGCTCCGAGGCCTTGAGCACCACCGTGTTCCCAAAGGCCAGCGGCGTCGCCACCGACCGCGTGGAGAGGATCACCGGAGCGTTCCACGGCGCGATGGCCACCACGACGCCCGCCGGCTGGCGTACGCCCATGGCCAGCTTGCCCGGCACGTCCGAGGGGATCACCTCGCCGATGAGCCCGTAGGTCTGGGCGGCCGCCTCGCGCAGCATGTTGGAGGCCAGGGCGACGTTGAACATCCCCCAGCCAAACACGCCGCCGGTCTCCTCGGTGACCACCTGGGCGATCTGCTCGGCGCGCTCGGAGAGCAGGTCAGCGGCCTTGGTCAGGATGGTGCGCCGCTCGCCAGGGGTGCTGCGCCCCCATTCGCCGAAGGCCGCCTGGGCGGCGTCGACCGCGGCATGGGCGTCGGCGCGTCCGGCCGCCGCGGCTGACCCGACGGCCTCGCCCGTGTAGGGGAAGGTCTGCTCGAAGGTCCTGCCGCCGTCGGCGTCGGTCCAGCGCCCCCCGATCAACAGCTGTTCGCGTGCCAGCTCCACCGTCGCCATCTCGCTCTCCCTTGAAAGATTTGCCCCGGGCGCCCGGCGGCTTGTGCGGTGGGCGGCCGGTTGTTCACGAGGCGAACACTAGTCCGTTTGCGACATCTAGGGGGCGGTTCGCGGGGTCCGCGCAGGCCCTGAAGAGCAGGGAGCGCCGGTGCAGCGGCGAACGGGTAGCTACAGAGAGGCGATTGGGGGGACGCCTATACTGAGCCGACCCGACGAGGAGCGTCGTTTTGCAGGAAATGGTGATCTACGGCGTGAGCTTTGACATGGTCGGCAAGCAACCGATCGTCCTGCTCAAGACCGTTGAGAGCAACAAGTTCCTCCCGATCTGGATCGGTCATCCGGAGGCGGCGGCGATCCTGATGAAGCTCCAGGGGGCGTCGACGCCGCGGCCGATGACCCACGACCTCCTCTCCGACATGCTCGGGGAGCTCGAGGTCGAATGCACCCGGGTCGCGGTGACCGAGCTGCGCGAGAACACCTTCTACGCGTCGATCTCCCTGCGCGCCAACGGCCGCGACCTGGAGATCGATTCGCGCCCCTCCGACGCGCTGGCCCTGGCCGTTCGCTCCGGCGCGCCGATCTTCGCCGCCGACGAGGTCATCACCGAGTCGGCGATCGAGTTCGAGCACGAAGTCGAGGACACCGAAGAGGTCGTCGAGAAGTTCAAGGACTTTCTCGACAAGGTCACTCCCGAGGACTTCGCCTCCGACGAGTAGGCCGATCCGGCGTTGCGCCGTATTCCGGCGTGCCGTACAGTGGCTTCACATGAGGTCAGTGCTGGCGGGGCTGACGGTGGCAGGGGCGATTGCCGTGGCGGGCGCGGGCGGGCCTGCGGTCGCCGTGGCCTCTGCGCCCACACGCCAGGATGTCGCCACGGCGCGATCGGTGATCAAGGCCGTCGCTGCCTATGACCAGGCGGCGCTGGCGCGCCAGGCCCCGGCCACCGCGGCGGCGAAGACTGAGGTCGCGCAGGTGAAGGCGGGATGCGCGGGCGCCATTCCCGCGTCCGCGATCAACGGCACCGGGACCCAGCAGAGCGTGGTCTCCGACCTGCTCGCCGAGGCCTCCCTCGACGTCTCGCTGGCCGTCAATCAGCCACTGCTGCGGCCGCTGCGCACCGTGGCGCGCAGTCTCGGCGCCGCCCGCTTCTCCTCGCGCTCGCTGTCGAGCGCCTTCCAGGAGACCGCGCGCGTGAACCACTTCGTCACCACGCTCTCACCCACTGACCTGTGCGCCGACGTCAAGGCGGCCGCCGCCGATCGCTTCAACGCCGATCCGCCGGCCACGACGACCGCGCTGCGGCACATCTCGTTCCTCTCGACCTCCAAGGCCCTGAGCCTCGGGGCGATCCCGTCCAAGGTGGCCCCGTTCATGACGACCTCGCGCGACCGCGCCGCGCTGGCGCGCGTCAAGAGCCTCAACGCGCGCTACGAGAAAGGGATCCGTGGTGCCGAGGTCACCTGGGAGCGCAAGCTGGAGTCGGTCCTGGACAGATGACCCGTTGCGCCGTATTTCGGCGTCACGTACAGTGCGGGTATTGCTAAACCGGATTTCACCGGTCGAGGATGGCGCGAAAGGGGCGGTGCGGGGATGGGTATGAGGTGGATGTCGCTTGGCGGCGTGGTGTCGGCGGTTCTCGCCCTCGGTGTGCTGGCCGGGCCCGCGATGGCCGCGGCGCCCGCCGCGGCCCCCAATCCCCAGAACGTCAAGGCCGCGCGTGCGGTGGTCCGCGACGAGACGCGTTACAACGAGACGGCGCTGCGTCGGGGAGGTGCCATGACGGCCGCCGCCAGGGCGATGGTGGCCCAGGTCAAGGCCGGGTGTGCCGGCGGGATCCCGGCCTCGCTGGCCAGCGGCACCAAGAAGCAACAGGCGGTCGTCTTTGACCTGCTCTTCGAGGGGGCTTTCGATCTCTCGCTCGCCGTCGACCGCCCCATCGAGGCCCCGACGGTCAATCTCAGCAAGCGCCTGGCGCACATCCGCTTCGCGACGCGCGCGTTCACCCGGGGCATCCGGCAGGTGGCCAAGATG
>Ga0335075_10010078_pt1 | contig 14354 bp, 10 predicted proteins | sample Lox_Sample_24_FD_206723 | JGI IMG/M metagenome (GOLD analysis project Ga0335075, IMG submission 206723) | Soil microbial communities from Loxahatchee National Wildlife Refuge, Florida, United States - Lox_Sample_2.4 | ecosystem: Environmental > Terrestrial > Soil > Wetlands | place: USA...
GATCAGATAGGGCGTTACCAGCACGCCGATCGCGACGATCACGGACGTGGTGATCCCCAGCAGGCCCGCTATCGCGCCCGCGGTGCGTGTGGCTTCCTCTTCGTCACCCTGCGCGAGTAGCCCGGCATAAACGGGGATAAAGGAGGCGGAAAGAACGCCTTCGCCGAACATCGTTTGCAGGAAATTGGGGATTCGAAATGCAGCTTTGAAGGCGTCCGCCGCGTCGGAATTGCCGAAATAGTGGGCGAAGACGCGCTCGCGGATCAGGCCGGCAATCCGGCTCAAGAAAATGCCGGAAGCGACCAGAAAGGCGTGGCGTTTGGACGCGGCCGCATGCACCTTTCGCACCGGTGCGGGCGTCGAGGTCAAAGAAGTTCCGGAAGTTGCTTGCGTGTCGATAGGTTTTATTACAGAAGGTGCGCGAGAAGAAGTCAACAAGGTTCCACACTACGGGTGACTATACGACCGTTATTTGCCGACTTGATTTACCGAAACAACTCAGCAGGACCGTTGAGACTCTTTTGCCAACCCGATTGTGCATCCTACCGAAACACATAACGTAGGGCCGTCAAGGAGGCTGGTACAGAAGGGACCAAGGTGCCGAGTCAACCGTGACAATCACGTTTGAAGGTCGCCGCAAAAAGACAGAGGTCACGCTGCGGCACTTGAATATTCGCGACGACTAGTTGGGCCACGAGACTGAAATGGGACTGGGCCGACATCTTGGATTCGGTCGCCGAAGCCCTGGCCCAGAAGTCGGCCTCCGCCGAGTTTCCCCGCCGTCGCCAAAAGGCCGTCGCGCAATCAATGTCACGAGCATGGAGCGAGCGTGTCCGTTAACATGCCGAATGAAGGCCCGATAAGTCGGCTAGCCGGAGATTTGATCTGCCTGGCTTCGTCGTTAACCGGGCCTTTAGCTCTGTTCTGTCGCGAGAATCCGTTCTAACCGTCTGAAACGAGATGCCAGCCGTGGCTCAACGTTCGCGTTGCGGTCGCATATCTCGCCGAATCAAAGCGAAACCCCGGCCCCCGCATGCTCCGCGCTAGTCACCACGAATCCAGCTAATAGACTTCGGTTAAGTCGTATCGCAGATATACCACTGGCTGGCCCTTCGAAAGCGGCTTCTGTGCTTCCAACTTCTTTGGGGCTTTCAGGCGCTTCGTGCTCTTCCGCTGTTTCTTGGCTCTCATGTCTTTCCTCCTAAGTACGACCTTCTGCCCTGAATCGTGCAATCGGCTGACCAATCCTTGTTCGAGCGAAACGATTTGCCAAGTCACCTGTTTTCAATGTCGCTGCTTTCCGTAGAAGCATGAAAATCCCGTCTTGCGAGAGCCGAACCGGATGCGACTCGTTGAGTTTCTCAACGCCCAGTGAAAAACTCAGCGGCCGGGGAGGCGGGCGCAAGAAGGCGGCGGTCTATACCCTTTTCGTTCGACGGCGGTTGATGTGGCAATGAGGATGCGCTCGATTCGACTCTTCTGGGTTGGTTCCTTTTGCGAAGAGGAGCCACGACGTTCGGCTGCAGCTAACAGCACGACACTACTAATCGGCGGGCAGTCCACTAACCGGGCATTCGATGAATGCAACGAGTGTCGCGGGACGCGCCTCGGGGTACGCGCACTTACAAGCGAGCAATCCTGCTAAAATAATCTGCTCTTGAGTTGCGATAACTTCACAACTGAGCTGACATGGCCGAAATCCAACCTTTCCAGGCATTCCGATACAACACTGAACGCGCCGAGCTGAAAGACGTGCTCACGCAGCCGTATGACAAGATCACTCCTGAGATGCAGGAAAGTTACTACGCCGCAAGCCCTTACAACCTGATCCAGATCGAAAAGGGCCGGCCATTTCAGGGCGACGACTCCGCGAATAATGTGTATACGCGCGCGGCTGCGAAAGTGGAGGAGTGGATTGCGGAACGCGTCCTCGTTCAAGACGCGGCTCCCGGCATCTACATCTACTCGCAGGAATACGCGGTTCCCGGAACGAACACGCGGCGCACGCGAACCGGTTTTATCGCGCTCGGTCGGCTCGAGGATTACGAAAATAAGATCGTTTTCCGGCACGAGCGGACGCTCTCCGTGCCAAAGACAGATCGACTCGAACTGCTTCGTCACATGAGGGTGCAGACGGGTCAGCTTTTCATGCTGTACGACGATCCGTCGAAGCGGATCGAGACGTTGCTGGATCAGATGGCGCGCGCGAACACGCCCGTTGAAATGGTGGACGAATATTCGGTGACGCACCGCCTGTGGCCGGTGTTCGATCGCGACTTCATCGCACACGTGCAGCAACACATGGCGAACCAGAAACTGGTGATCGCGGATGGGCACCATCGCTACGAAACTGCGCTGAATTACCGGAACGAATGCCGGCAGAAAGCTTCGGCGCCAGACCGATCGGCTTCATACGAATTCGCCATGATGACGTTCATCAACGCGCACTCGAAGGGGCTGACAATTCTCCCCACGCATCGCGTGATTCGCAATCTGGCCGATTTCAATTTCGAGCAGTTTCGCAAAGCAGTGGCACGCTTCTTCGACTGGTACTCGTACCCGTTTTCAAGTGACGAGGAGCGCACCGAGAGTCTTTCGCAATTTCGTAAGGACCTGGAAGACCGCGGGCAGTCACGTCCCGCGATAGGGATTTATGCAGGCGGCGCATTCTATCTGTTCCTGCTCAAACGCGACGCGGACCTGGAAGACCTGCTTCCGGACATTTCCGAAGCGCAGCGAAAACTCGACGTTGTGCTGCTCCATCGGTTTGTGCTGGAAAAAGGGTTGGGCATCACGCCGGAAGCGGTGGCGGCGGAAAAGAATATTACTTACGAGCGCGAGATGGATGCCGCGGTGGCGGCGGTTGACAGAAGCGAGGCGCAGCTCGCGTGCATTCTGAATCCGGTGAACATCGATCAGATGATGCAGATTGCGATGAGCGGGGAAGTGCTGCCCCAGAAATCGACCGATTTCTATCCAAAATTGCTCAGCGGGATCGCGATCTACGGTGTCGAGGGGAAACAGGCGGTCGCGTCCGTGCGGCTTAGCGGCCCAGCTCCCTTAGGCTGACGTTTCGCTCGGCGAACGAACTTCGGAACAGGTGCCAGACGAGCATCTTTCGCGGTGGTGTTATTGATGCGAATCGCGGCGATTTACGACATTCACGGCAATCTTCCCGCTCTCGAAGCGGTCGTCACGGAGGTCCGTGACTTGCACGTTGATCGCATGATCGTGGGCGGCGATGTTCTTCCGGGTCCGATGCCGCGCGAAACGCTCGAATTCCTGGCCGGCTTGGATATTCCAACACAATTTATTTTGGGGAACGGCGAAGTGGCAGTGCTGGAAGCGATGGCTGGAAAAGAGCCGGCTCAAGTGCCGGGGCAATATCGTCCGATCATTCACTGGACGGCGCAACAGCTTTCTCGCGAACATGAGCGCATCGTGTCGACGTGGCCGAAAACCCTTTCGATCAGAGCGGCGGATATAGGAGAAGTTCTTTTTTGTCACGCGACGCCGCGCGATGAGAATGAAATTTTCACGCGTATGACGCCGGAAGAACAGCTCGCTCCGGTCTTCGCCGATATTGAAGCTCCGCTTGCGGTCTGCGGCCACACGCACATGCAATCCGACCGCATGATCGGGCGAACGCGCGTGGTGAATGCGGGCAGCGTGGGAATGCCGTTCGGCGAGCCGGGCGCATACTGGTTGATGGTCGGACCGGGTGTACAACTTCGCCGAACGGCGTACAATCTGGAGCGAGCTGCGCACCGAATTCGACGCACAAGCTATCCTGGAGCCGCCGAATTCGCGGCAAACAACGTGCTGCGGCCTCCGTCGGAGTCACAGATGCTCGAGGTCTTCAGCGGCACAGCGCCCAAGAGAGCCGGCGGGTCCTGATCAGAATTTCGCAAACGCAATTTCGCGAACGGGGCGTGTGTGGTAGTCTGAGTCACCAAATCAATGCGCCGCGCTCAAGCCATTTTGGTCCTGCTGGCGCTCGCCGCACTGCCTCTCGTTCCGCTAGTGCAGGCAAGCCAAATGCAGGACTGCACATGCAGTTGCGCATGCTGTATGCGGCAGCGGACTGATTCGTCAAGCGATCGAGCGCAACGAACGAATGCGCATGGGATGAATTACTGTCAGCGGCAGGGCGCGCATCATGTGTGTTGTTGCGGGATGATGTCGCGGACAGTTCTCGAATTCGCGTTGGCTCCGATTCCGCCGACGCTGATGTCGCCGTTGGCGCTTTTAGCGCCCCCGTCCGTTTCCTTCACAGCGAATCAGCAGCTCTCGCAGCGTTCCAGCTTTGGCTTCTCACGCGAAGTGTTCGAACCTCCTCGAAGTTAGTCCCCTTCATGTCTTGAGTCGTCTGATTTCCTGGCCACGCCTGGAGAATCGCAGGTCATAGCGGACCGGACGGATCCGAAGTGTCCGCCGTTCGTACTTGACGAACTTGGCCGCGGCCCAGTCACGGCTCGTGCAAACAGCCAGGCGTCCTATCTCAAACCACGGCAGCATTGCTGTTCCGCCGTTCGGAAAAGGGCGGAGCAGTCTACGAATTCAACGATACAGAAAGCAGCCAGGAGGCTGAAATGCGGATAGTTCGCAGTGTTTTCGTGGCTCTGATTGTGGCCATCGCGGCGGAAGGTGTGCTAGCCATGGTTTTTGGGACGATACGGGGAATTGTCCACGATCCTCAGCACCGCCCGATTACGGGAGCGACGGTAGCGCTGAAATCGACGAATTCGGCGTGGACGCGGTCGGCGAAAACGAACGACAACGGCGAATTTACGTTTCCGGCTGTACCGTTCGGGCAGTACTCGATAACGATAACGGCGGCGGGATTCAGCCCCATGGAGCAGACGCTGACGCTCGCGTCGGATGAGACGCCGATTCTACATTTCCCGCTTTCCATAGCGCCGGTGAGTCAAACCGCATTAGTGACGGAGAACGCTGCCGAGATTGCCACCAGCACGGTGACGCCAACGACCATGCTGACGCGCAAGCAGATCGAAGAAACGCCGGGAGCGTCTCTCACGAACAGCATGAACATGATTACGGACTACGTGCCGGGTACGTATGTGACGCATGACATGCTGCACATGCGCGGAGGGCATCAGGTGAGCTGGTTGATCGACGGAGTGCCAATCCCCAACACGAATATCGCGAGCAATCTCGGACCACAGATCGATCCGGGGGACATCGACGATCTGGAAGTCTTGCGGGGCAGCTATAACGCGGACTATGGCGACCGAACGTACGGGATGTTCAACATCGTGCCACAAAACGGATTTGAGTTTAATAATGACTGCAACCTGGCGGTAACCGCCGGGAATTTCTATCAGACGGACGACCAGATCGGCTGCGGAGGACACACTGAGCGATTTGCGTATTACGCCAGCCTGAACGGGAACCGCAGCAATTACGGATTGCAGACGCCAATCTCGCAGGTTTATCACGACGCAGACAACGGCTACGGCGGATTCGCTTCGCTTATTTTCGATTTGGACGCGAAAAACCAGTTCCGGCTCGTGACCTCGCTGCGGCAGGATTATTACCAGATTCCCGTCGATCCGGACCCCGACTCGTCGGGGAACCAGATTCAACCCAGTTACGGACTGCGCGACAGTGAGCGCGAGCCGGATGGATACGTCGTTTTTTCGTGGGTGCACACGTTCAATCCCAATATGGTGCTGACGGTTTCGCCGTTTTATCACTACAACGCCGCTGACTACACCGGTGGGCCGACCGACTATCCGGTGATCTCGACCGTCAACCAGACCGCGAATTACGGAGGCGTGCAGGCGTCGTTTAACGCCACCTTCGGAAGGAACTCTCTTCAGGCGGGCGTATATGGTTTTGCGCAGCATCAGTACAACTACTTCAACAACGAATTTACGGATGGGAGTCCAAATTATCCGGCCTCGTCGATTGGAGTAACCGGGGGCCTCTCGGCGGAGTTCATCGACGACACGTACAAGGTCAATTCGATACTGACGCTGATGGGCGGGCTCCGGCAGACGAACTTTGACGCCACGATTTCGGAGAGCGCGACGGACCCGCGCGCGGGCGCGACAGTCAGAGTCCCGCACCTCAATTGGGTTTTTCGCGCCTTCTACGGCTACTACTATCAGGCGCCGCCGCTGGTGACGGCGACTGGCGCGCTGCTCGACTTAGCGAACAGCCAGGATTTCACTTTTGCTCCACTGCGCGGCGAGCGCGACGAGGAACATCAGTTTGGCGTAACCATTCCGTTTCGTGGATGGACCCTGGACGCGGATAATTTTGACACCAAGGCGACGAATTGGCTGGACCACAACAACATCGGAGAATCGAACATCTTTTGGCCCATTACCTGGCAGGCGGCCAAGATTCAGGGATGGGAACTTACGCTGCGATCACCGAATTTGTGGAATCGCGGACAGTTTCACCTGGCGTACTCGAACCAAATTGCGCAGGCGACAGCGCCGGTTACGGGCGGGCTGATCTGCCCCAGTCCAGTGACACCTGACTGCGGACTGGATATTCCGCCGGGATATTCTCCGGTGGATCACGATCAGAGGAACACGTTGAATTTAGGTTTCAACGCAAGTCTTCCCTGGCAGACCTACGCGGCGACGAACGTGTACTATGGGTCGGGATTCGTCAATGGATTGTACGGAACACCCCAGGAACAATATCCGGGACCGTATTTGCCAAGCCACACGACATTCGACCTTTCGCTGGGGAAGAGCTTCCACGAGAAGTATTCCATTTCCGTAACGGCGCTAAACGTGGCAAATCGCCGCGTGCAGCTGGATAACAGCTTGACGTTCGGCGGGTTTCACTGGAACGAGCCACGGGAGATCTACGGGCAGTTTCGATACAATTTTCACTTCTGAGTTACGAGGAACCCATATGTCCAAAGGCCTGAGGCAATTCGCAGTTTATCTTTTGAAATCTTCATGGCTGTCGATTATCGCTGTCGCAGTTATTTTGCCTTTCGCCGGATGCGCGTCGAAGCCGGCAGAATCCGTGCAGCACTATCATTTGCACGGCAAAGTCGTCTCCGTGAATGCGGATCAGGGCTTTGCGGACATCGCAGCCGATGCCATCCCCGGCTACATGGAAGCAATGACGATGCCTTATCCGATTCCCGACAAGAAAATACTCTCAAAGCTCGCCATCGGCGACGAAATCACGGCGGATCTGATTCTCAACGATCAAGTGCCGCACCTCGAAAACGTCGTCATCGTGAAGAAATCCGGTCTGGCGCCTCCGGCGCCATCCTCGTCGGAGTTCCACATGCCAAAACCCGGCGAAACAGTGCCGGATTTCGTGCTGAACGACGAGAACGGGCGTCGGCTGCGCCTGAGTTCATTCCACGGCCATTTTCTTTACGTCACCTTCATTTACACGCGCTGTCCATTCGCGAATTATTGCCCACTGGTCTCGCATAATTTCGCCGAAATCTACGCGGCAATGAACAAGCAGCCTGATCTTGAGTCGAAGGTAAGGCTCCTCAGCGTAAGCTTCGATCCGGAGCACGACACCCCCGCCGTGCTGCGCAGCTATGCGGCGTCGTTCGATGGCGTGACCGGAACCAGACGGCCCTTCAGCCGCTGGGATTTTGCCTCGGCGCCGAAAAACGAGTTGCCAAAGATCGCGCATTTCTTCGGCTTGTACTTCAACGACACGAACGGCCAAATCGTCCATTCCCTCAGCACGACGCTGATTTCTCCGGAAGGTAAGGTCGTCGCGTGGTATCACGGAAACGATTGGCACCCTGCCGATCTGGTTGCCGAAGCGACGAAAGCCGTGGCAGCCGAACAGCACGCGGACACACACGCGGCAAGCGACGTCCACACATCGGGAACATGATGGTGCCGCCGTACTTCGAACGCCTGATGCTGTCTGTGGTTTGCGTTTTGGCGCGCTACTAGCATGGAAACCGCGGATAGCCAGTTCGCAGGCCACTGATCACAGCGCCGACGTTGGCCGCAAAGTGAAAGCAGTCCGTTCCTTTACAGATGCAGTGACGCTATTACCTACGAATCAGTTCTGGCGTTCGAGGATGAAGTCGGGGACGGCGAGCAAAGCGCGGCGATATTCCGTGTCGGGCAGACCTTCGAGCGCGGCCTTTGCCCGCTCGGCATGGTCACGTGCCAATTCGCCGGCGCGATCGAGCGCGCCGGTTGTGCGAACAAGCGAGGCGATGTCTTCAGCGCGGACGGTGCGGAAACCTCGCTCTTCGAGAACCGTGGCGACGAGCTGACGGCCGCTGGCTCCGTCGTTTTCGAGCGCGAAGATCAGCGGCAGCGTGACTTTGCCTTCCTTCAAGTCGCTGAGCACTGGTTTCCCGAGCTGTTCGTGCGAGGCGGTGAAATCGAGAAGATCGTCGACTAGCTGGAACGCGAGGCCGGCGTTGCGCCCATACTCGGCCATGGCCTCTTCGATTTCCTTTGGCTGGCGTCCCAGCACAGCGCCAAGCCGCGCGCAACCGCTGAAGAGACACGCGGTTTTCCTGTACGACAAATCCATCGCTTCCGCTTCGGTCAGGTCGATCTGGCCGAGGCGTGCGAGTTGGAGAAGCTCGCCCTCAACCATGTTTTGCGTCAGGTCGATCAGAATGTCGAGGATGGTGAAATTTCGTTCGCGCAGCGCCATTTCAAACGACTGCATGTAGAGCCAGTCGCCCGCCAGCACGCTCATGTGATTGCCCCAGCGCGCGTTCGTGCTGGGGCGGCCGCGCCGCGTGTGCGCCCCGTCGATCACGTCGTCGTGAACCAGCGTCGCGCTGTGGATCAGCTCTACCACGGCACCCAGCCGGATGGCGCTTTCGCCGCGATATCCCGCCGCTCCCGACGAAAGCAGAAGCAGGGCCGGGCGAAGACGCTTGCCGCCGCCTTCGAGCAGATAATTCGAAATTTCCGCAACAGGCTCGATGGCAACGCCGCTTTGCGCCGCGATTTCGCGTTCAACCAGCGCGAGGTCCTCGCGCACCAGGTCGAAAATTCCCTTGGCGATCTGAACCGCGAATGCCATTCGGTCCTTTACAGTGTGAATCCTGGCGACGTAGCTGGTCCGTCCTGAAGCTTTGGTGCTCTGTGTTTCTGTGTGGATCAGCCCCGGCTCGAAGAGCTATCCCGCGAATCGAGCCTGAAAAAACGGCGAAAATTCTGCGCTGTAACCGCCGCTGTCTCGTCGCGGGTCAAGTCTCTCACACTCGCGAGCGCTTCCGCTACCTCGACCACATAGGCCGGCTCGTTGCGTTTTCCGCGGTGTCCCTGCGGCGGAAGGAAAGGTGAATCGGTTTCAGTGAGGATGTGGTCGAGTGGAAGTTCACGCGCGACGTCGCGCAAATGCTGCATCTTGGGATAGGTCACGTTCCCCGCGAACGAGATCATAAAGCCCATGTCGAGGCCGCGCTGCGCTTCATCCAGCGTTCCCGTGAAGCAATGGAAAATGCCGCCGAGGCCCGTCGAGCGCCAATCCTGCTCCATGATTTCAAGGCAGTCCGGCCAGGCGTCGCGGCAATGGATGATAATGGGAAGCTTCGCGGAGCGCGCCTGTCCGAGCTGGCGGCGAAAAACTCGCTGCTGCACGTCGCGCGGAGAATGGTCGTAGTAATAATCGAGGCCCATTTCGCCCCAGCCGATCACTTTCGGATGCTTTGCGAGTTCGTCGAGCCGCGCGAAATGCTCTTCGGTTGCGTCTTTCGCTTCGTGCGGATGGATGCCGACCGTCGCGTAAATCCAGTCGTGCTCTTCGGCAAACGGAATCGCTGCGTTCAGTCGCTCGGGCCCTGTGCCGCTGCCGATCGCAAGCAGCGTTGTGACGCCCGCCGCACGCGCGCGCTCCAGCATTTCCGCGCGGTCTTCATCGAACTGCGGAAACTCCAGATGTGCGTGCGAGTCTATGATTTCCATGTGTGACGGTCTTGGGTTGTGCGTAGGCGTCGCTCCAAGGTTGCCGAACTGGGAACTGCTTTTGTTTTGCAGCCTCCATCGGCGCTCCGATTCGCGCTCTGCGAACTGGCCACGATCGGCTATCTCGCGATTGACCGTTTAGACTTCTTCAGTACAAAAATCATTTCCGTCGCCGAATTGTCCAGGGGCCCCGTGGCAAACGAGCCGTATTCCTCCACCACTTCCAGGTCGGCCAGCAGGAATAATGCGCGAAGCTGCGGATACGTGTACCAGGTCATGTGCAGAGGTGCCGTTTCCTCGCGGACCAGACGGTCGCCTTCAAACGTGCGATAGATAAACGTTCCGCGGAAGTTCTGGTGCGTTTTGTCGATGGATTCATTCCGGTAAAAGCGGCGAATGATCGTTCCGGGCTTTCCGTCGACTGGCCATTCCATTTCGAGCCGTTCTTCTCCGATGGCCGAACGCGGCGCGTCGAAACGCGGGTAAAACACGTCGAACGCGAATCGACCGTCATCATTCAAATGAGCTGCCGCAGTACGCAGGGCCGCGATTTGGTCTTCGATCGCGTGCATGTGCTGCAGTGGACGGAACGGAATGATCACGATCGGAAATTGTTGGTTGAGGCGCGCGGAGCGCATGTCGCCGGGGTGAAGTGTGACGCGCCGGTGAACCTCTTCCGGTTCGCGCTGAAGTTTCTCCTTCAAAATGTCGAGCATTGCGGGGGATTGATCGAGGCCGTGAATCTCGATACCAGCGCGGGCGATCGGCAGAAGCACGCGGCCCGTCCCGCAACCCATTTCGAGAACCGGGCCGCCGATCTGTTGCGCGAGTTCAAGGTAAAACGGAGCATCTACAAGGTCGATGGCGGCATACGCAGCATCGTAGTACCGCGCCGATAAGGCATAAGTGTCGAGCGTAGATTCCTGAGTATGCACCATGACGGCGATCGCATCACTTCACTTTAGAGCCTGCAGCAATTTCCTCGGCGAAGGTGCAGAGGACCGGCTTTCCGTCGGGGCCGGCGGACGCGGCGAGCAACATGCCGTTCGACTCCAGGCCGCGCATCCTTCGCGGGGCCAGATTCGCTACGACCACGACTTTGCGTCCGGGCAAATCCTCCGGCGCGTAGGCCACCGCGATGCCCGCGAGCACCTGACGCACTTCGTCGCCGAGATCGACCAGAATCTTCAGCAGCTTGTCCGCGCCCTGAATACGCTCGGCGGACTTGATCACGCCAACGCGCAACTCGACCTTCGCGAAATCCTCGATCGTGATTTTCGTTGCGCCGGCCGCCGGCGCGGTTCCCATCACGGCGCCGCTTCCCGTGCTGGCGGGGACTGTCACCGGCGCGCTCGCGCCCGGCTTTGCGGCGGCGCCGGGATTGCGAATTTCCTCTTCCATGGTTTCGATCCTTTCCGACAGCTCTTTTTTGTCTACGCGCGGAAACACCGCCTCGAGCTTGCCAATCTTTGTCCCCGGCTTCAAATCCCCCCAGTGCAAACGGTCGATTCGCACGTCAGCGAGTTTTGCCTGTTGCCCGAGCTGTTCCCAAATCCTCTCCGTGGCATCCGGAATAATCGGATGAGCAAGAACACAGACCGATCGTATGGTCTCAGCCGCGATGTATAGGATGCTTTCGACAAACCACCGCATCTCAGGTTTGTCAGCGTGTGCCCACGGCTTGTACTCGGTGAGAAACTGATCCCCGTAGTGGGCGACAATCTCCCATATCTTTTCGGTGGCATTTAAGAATTGGAAACTGTCGTAAGCCGAGCAAATTTGCTCGACGAACATACGACGAGAGGTATCGGCCTCGGGCGAGCGCCACGCCCCGGCGGTAGCCTGGACGAACTTGGACGACAAGTCGGGAATAGTCCCGTGGCAGTATTCCCTGATCATCGTAAGGACGCGGCTGGCGAGATTGCCGAGGCCATTTGCCAAATCCGCGTTGTAGCGGGTAATCAAAGCATCGCGCGAGAAATTCCCGTCCTGGCCGAACACGGTTTCTCGCAACAGGTAATACCGCAGCGCGTCGTTGCCCACGTTCGCGCCCGCGACTTGATTAAAGCCGTTCACGATGGGCTCCGGATATGCCACGTTCCCCTTCGACTTGCTCATCTTTTCCTGCTCGAACAGCAGCCAGCCATGCGCGAAAATCTGCTTCGGCAAGGGCAGTTCCGCAGCCATCAGGAATGCCGGCCAGTAAACAGCGTGAAAGCGAATGATTTCCTTGCCGATCATGTGGACGTCTGCCGGCCAGAAGCGCTGAAATTTCGGACTCGCCTCGCCGTCGGGTCCCTGGCCGTACCCGATCGCGGTCATGTAGCTGGTGAGCGCGTCGTACCAAACGTAGAAGACGTGCTCTGGGTCGTCAGGCCAGGGAATGCCCCATTTGATCGACTTCCGGCTGATGGAAACATCCTTGAGCCCGGCTTCGACGAAGCTGCGCACCTCGTTCATGCGGAAATCCGGCTGGACAAATTCCGGATGTTGCCCATAAAGATCGAGCAACGGCTTTTGAAACGCGGAAAGCCGGAAGAAATAGTTTTGCTCGGAGATCAGCTCCGCGGGGCGCCCGCAGATCGGGCAGTCGGCCGGCTCGGCCGTGTCGCTCACGTAGAGATTGTCGTAGATGCAGTAGCGGCCTTCATATTTCGCTTTGTAAATCGCCTGCGGCGAACGGCGCAGGGTGCGGCGAACAAGCGTCTGCACGGCGCGCGCGTGCTCGGTTGAAGTGGTGCGAACGAACTCCGTGTACTGGACGCCAAGCAGCTTCCACAGCTCGATGAAAATCTTCTGATTGCGGTCGACGAGCTCCTGCGGCGTAACGCCGGCCTTCTCCGCTGCGCGTTCGATATTCACGCCGTGTTCGTCGGTACCCGTCGTGTACGCAACGTCGTAGCCGCACATGCGCTTGTAGCGCGTGATTACGTCGCAGACGATGGTCGTGTATGCGGACCCCACGTGCGGACGCGAATTCGCATAGTAAATCGGCGTCGTCAGATAGTATTTCTGCTTATCCATTTGGTTCGAGATTCCCTCGGAACCGATTTCGCCACAGAGTCACAGAGACACAGAGTATTCCCTAAGTCTTCTTCCTCCGCCTCTTAACTCGGCGCCGTCCATCTGAATTAGTCGAATAGTGCGCCGCCGCCTTTTCGCTTCATCGCTTACCGGTGTTTTTCTCAGTCTTGGTTTCTCTGTGTCTCTGTGCCTCTGTGGCCAATGTTTCATTTTTCTTCTGAAATTCGAATGACGCTGCCGCGATCACGTCTTTCAGCGGCACACTGCGTTCTGCAGCGATCACCTGGCAATCGTCGTACTCGGGCGTTGCGGTCAGCAACGAGCCGTTCATGCGCGAAACTTTCATCCGCACCGTGCCAAACCGCGTTTCAACCGGAACCAGTTCGCGGTCGAGCGTCTTGCGCCGCACGTCGTACGTACGTACGCCGATGGTTGTCGTCTCTCGGAAAATCAAGTCGATCAGCGACGAGACAGTCTCCTGCTCGCTCAGAATCGTGACGAGCAGCCCCGGCCGGTTCTTCTTCATGTGCGCCGGCGTGGAGAAGACGTCCAGCGCGCCCGCCGCGAGGGCTTTTTCTGCGAAATAGCCGTATATTTGGGGGCTCATATCGTCTACGTTCGTCTCGATCACCGTTACCGGCGCATCCCATTTGCCGGTTTCGCTTTCGATGCGCTCGCCCACCAGAAGTCGCAGCACGTTCGGCTTTTCGGCAAGATCGGCGCTTCCTGCGCCGTAGCCAATGGCTCGCAACCGCATGGGCGGAATCGCGCCGAATTGGCTGGCGAGCGTCGTTGCAATCGCGGCTCCCGTCGGCGTAACCAATTCGCGTTTGATGCCGCTCGAATGCGTCGGCGCTCCTCGCAACAGCTCAATCGTCGCCGGCGCGGGGACCGGCAGAATCCCATGTTCCGTGTTGACTTGGCCGCCGCCAACGTCCATGGCCGAGCAGGCAAACTCGTCGATACCGAGCAGATCAAAGCCGATCGCCGACCCGACAATGTCGATGATCGAGTCGACCGCACCTACTTCATGAAAATGAACTTTTTCGATGGCGATCCCGTGCACCTTGGCTTCAGCCTCGCCGAGCCGCTGAAAAATTCGCTTTGCGGTACCGGCCGCTCGCGGCGGGAGTCCCGCGCCGTCGATCATGCGGACGATTTCGGTCAGGCCGCGATGATGGTGTTGATGATGCGCGTGGTGTTCGTGCGAGTGCGTTTGTTCGTGCGCCAGCGTTGCACCGCTCCTGCGCCCTGGGGTTGGCCGAGCGGTGTCGTTGCGGCGTTTTTGCTCGCCGCCGTCATGGCTATGACGATGTTCGCCGCCTCCACGCTCGCCCGCACGATGATCGCTGACGTCGACTTTCACTTGCGTTGCGACGATTGCCCCACGGTGAACTTTTTGAGCGCTAATCGACCAGCCGG
>Ga0335075_10010079_pt1 | contig 14353 bp, 12 predicted proteins | sample Lox_Sample_24_FD_206723 | JGI IMG/M metagenome (GOLD analysis project Ga0335075, IMG submission 206723) | Soil microbial communities from Loxahatchee National Wildlife Refuge, Florida, United States - Lox_Sample_2.4 | ecosystem: Environmental > Terrestrial > Soil > Wetlands | place: USA...
GCCCGGTAGGGGAACCGGCGGGGAAACTGGCCCGGGCGCGAGACACGAGGTGCCGGAGGTGGCGGGAGATGGCCGGATCGGCCGACGTCCTGGTGGTAGGCGCCGGCCTGGCGGGACTTGCCGCCGCCCGCGACCTGGTGGCGGGCGGGTGCTCAGTCCTGGTCCTGGAGGCCAGGGACCGGGTGGGCGGGCGGATCGTGAACCACGACATCGGCGACGGCAAGATCGTCGAGATGGGCGGCCAGTATGCCGGCCCGACGCAGGACCGGCTCTATGCGCTCGCGGCCGGCCTGAACGTCGAGACGTTTCGCACCTACGACACCGGCAAGAAGGTGCTGCACTTCAACGGCAAGCGCGGCACGTACGGCGGCGATATCCCGCGGATAAGCCCGCTCGTGCTGGCCGATATCGGCCAGGCGCAGGCCAGGCTTGAGGCGCTGGCCAGGAAGGTGCCGGCCGACGCCCCGTGGACGGCGCCAGGCGCGCAGAAGCTCGACGGCCAGACCTTCGAGACGTGGATTCACCGGAACGCCCGCACCCGCGGCGCGCGGGCGCTGCTCGGGCTCGCCACGGAGGCGGTGTTCGCGGCCGAGCCTGGCGACCTGTCCATGCTCCACGTGCTGTTCTACGCTCGCTCCGGTGGCTCCTTCCAGCGGCTCATCGCCACGACGGGCGGTGCGCAGCAGGACCGGTTCGTCGGCGGCTCAGCGCTCATTGCGGAGCGGCTTGCCGCCAGCCTCGGCGACGCGGTCCGGCTTGAGGCACCGGTAAGCAAGATCGGGGTAGCCGGCGACAAGGTGACAGCCACCACGCCGACCGAGCAGTTTGATGCCCGTCAGATCATCGTCACCGTGCCGCCGCTGCTGGCGGGGCGGATCGAGTACGAGCCTGCGCTGCCGTCCTGGCGCGAGCAGCTCACCCAGCGTGCCCCGATGGGCTCTGTGATCAAGTGCCAGGCGATCTATGCCGAGCCGTTCTGGCGGAACGACGGCCTTTCCGGCCAGGCCACCGGGGACGGCGAGGGCTCGCGGGTGGTGTTCGACAACACCCCGCCGGACGGCTCGCCCGGCATCCTGCTGGCGTTCGTGGAAGGCGACGAGGCCCGCCGGCTCGGCCGCGACTCCGCGAAGGTGCGGCGCCAGGTCGTGCTCGATTCGCTGGCGCGCTACTTCGGCCCGCGGGCCGTCCGGGCAGAGGACTTCCTGGAGCTCGACTGGCAGCAGGAGAAGTGGACCGGCGGCTGCTACGGAACCTTGTTCGGCCCGAACGTGTGGACCCGCTACGGGCACGCGCTGCGCGAGCCGGTGGGACCCATCCGCTGGGCAGGTACCGAAACCGCGCCGGCCTGGGCCGGCTACATGGACGGCGCGGTCAGGTCAGGAGAGCGGGCCGCGGCCGAGGTACTCAGCCTGCTGCCCGTCCAGCGGCCTTGACCCGGAAGCGAACGTTAGCCCGCTGCTGCGTGCCCACCAGCGGAGATAGACCGCGAGCGCGCGCCTGCTCCGACCCCGGTTGTGCCTGGAAGCCCGGAAAGTGTGCTGTGCTATGAGCGTGGCTGGAAAAGGCACTTATGAGTTCAACGCACTGCCCGAGGACTGGGCGTCGGATCCGGAACTTTTGTCAGGGCTGACGGTTGAAGACGAGGACGAGCACGACGACCCGGTCCTGCGCTGGCCGGACGGACGGGTGGTCGACACGTGGCGCGAGGACTACCCGTACCCCGAGAAGATGACGCGGGAAGAGTACGAGTACCTCAAGCGCCCGCTGCAGGTCGAGCTCGTGAAGCTGCAGAACTGGGTCAAGTCCGTCGGCGAGCACATCGTGATCGTGTTCGAGGGCCGCGACGCGGCGGGCAAGGGCGGCACGATCAAGCGGTTCACCGAGCACCTGAACCCGCGCGGCGCGACCGTGGTCGCGCTGGCCAAGCCGAGCGAGCGGGAAGTGACTCAGTGGTATTTCCAGCGTTATGCACCGCACCTGCCTGCGGCGGGCGAGATCGTCTTGTTCGACCGCTCCTGGTACAACCGGGCGGGTGTGGAGCGGGTGATGGGCTTCTGCACGGACGCGGAATACTGGGAGTTCATGCGGGAGGCGCCGGAGTTCGAGCGCATGCTGGTCCGTTCCGGGCTGCATCTGACGAAGTTCTGGTTCTCGGTGACCCGCTCCGAGCAGCGCACCCGGTTCATCATCCGCCGCGTCGACCCGGTCCGGCAGTGGAAGCTGAGCCCGATGGACATCGAGTCGCTGGACAAGTGGGACGCTTACACCGATGCCAAGGAGGCGATGTTCCACTACACCGAGAGTGAGCACGCGCCCTGGACGGTCGTCAAGAGCAACGACAAGAAGCGGGCCAGGCTCGAGGCCATCAAGTACGTGCTGCGCAAGTTCGACTATCACGACAAGGACGAAGACGCCATCGGGGAGCCCGACAAGAACCTCATCGGGCCGCCCTCGGCACTGTCCGAGCACAACCCAAGCCTGTCCTTCCCCGACCTCTGAGCGGAGCCCTGCCGCACGCCGGCGTTCGCGGTGCACATCAGCCCGACAGACGATGAGGCTGAGCGGTACGACTGAGGCCGGCGCACCCTGGAGCCGATGACGACACGTCGGTGCTTTACGGCGCGTGGTGATTTAGCCGGCGCCCGCCCGGCGCCCCTTTTTTTTCTAGAACGTGTGACAAGCTGGCGGGTCAGGAACCCGGCCGCCTGGTCAGGCCTCTCGGCGTGGCGGCGGCGAATTCAGTCCGGCACGGAACCCTGGCCCGCCGCCCGGCGCAGCCGGCGCCCGCCCGGCCCGCGCAAAACGCGGTTGCCCGGATAAGCGTTGCTTCATACCATCGTGGGTAAGCGAGAAAGGAACCTACCGTGAATCAGTGGTCGGGCCGACGGCGCGGTCAGGACGAGAGGCATGTGGCCATGCCCGCGTCTTTGCTGCCGCGCATAGCGCCGGCCGACGGCGCGGCTCCTGGATAGGATTCCCACTCTGACCAGGAGCCGCTCGCCGGGATTCACCCAGCGGGCGGCTTTCGTTTTGCCGCAGACAAATGGACGCAGCTCAATTGGGAAAAAGCGCTGGTTCGCAAAGGGCTGGTGGCTGCAGGCTCCATTCCTGCCGCCCGTGCGGATCACCATCCCGCGGGATGCACGGCCCCGCGGGATGCACGGCGTAACGGCGGGGAATCGAGCAGACGACAGGAGGCCGTCGATGGCGTACGAACTGCTGCCCGGCACCCGGGCACCCGTCAAGATGTGGGCCAACCCGGCGGACGTCGAGGCCGGCGCGCTGCAGCAGCTCCGGAACGTGGCGTCGCTGCCGTGGACTCAGCAGCTCGCCGTGATGCCGGACGTGCACTACGGCAAGGGCGCCACGGTCGGCTCGGTGATCGCCATGGAGCAGGCCATCAGCCCGGCGGCGGTCGGCGTTGACATCGGCTGCGGCATGTCGGCCGTCCGGTCCAGCCTGACGGCCGGCCAGCTCCCGGACGACCTGTCGGAGATCCGGGCGGCCATCGAGGCCAGGGTCCCGGTCGGGTTCGATGCCCACGGCCGCCCGGTTAAGCCGCCGCACGGCTCCAGCGGCTGGCAGGCGTTCTGGAACGAATTCTCGCGCCTGCACGGTGGTGTCCAGAAGCGGGAACACAGGGCGCATCAGCAGATGGGCACCCTGGGCGGCGGCAACCATTTCATCGAGCTCTGCGTCGAGCAGGCCGGCGATGACGCGGGCCGGGTGTGGCTCATGCTGCACTCGGGCAGCCGGAACATCGGGAAGGAACTGGCCGAGCGGCACATGGAGAAGGCCAGGAGCCTGCCGCACAACCAGGACCTGCCCGACCGGGACCTGGCTGTGTTCCTGACCGGAACCCCGGAGATGGACGCGTACCGCCATGACCTGTGGTGGGCGCAGGAGTACGCGGCCCGTAACCGCGCCACGATGCTGGGGCTGATCCGCGAGGCCGTCGCCTCGGCGCTCGGCCTTCAGATCAGCTGGGACGAGCCGATCTCCTGCCACCACAACTACGTGGCGGAGGAGGTCCACGCCGGGCGCCGGGTGCTGGTCACCCGCAAGGGCGCAATCCGCGCCGGAGCGGGTGACATGGGGATCATCCCGGGCTCGATGGGCACCGGCTCCTACATCGTGCGCGGGCTCGGCAACGAGGACGCCATGTGCTCGGCGTCGCACGGCGCAGGCCGGCGGATGTCCCGCAGCAAGGCCCGGCGGGAGTTCACCGAGGCCGAGCTGGCCGAGCAGACCGCCGGCGTGGAATGCCGGAAGGACCGCGGCGTGCTCGACGAGATTCCGGCGGCCTACAAGGACATCGCCGAGGTGATGGCCCGGCAGGCCGACCTGGTTGAGGTCGTGCATCACCTCAAGCAGGTGGTGTGCGTGAAGGGATGAGGCACGAGGGCGGAGGAGATGAGGAATACGGCGGGTCTCCTCCGCCCGGCGGGTGGGCTCCCATAGGCAGCTAGCAGGCGAGGCTGCCGACCCTCCTGACGATGTCGCGGCACAGGCGGCCCACGCCATCGGGGGCGTCGGTGAACTGTGACGGCTTGATGCAGAACGTCGTGAAGCCCTCGGCCTGCTGCGCAGGTATCACCGCCAGCGCCTGGCCGAGGTCGGCGGTACTGCGGTCGTCAGGGAACACCGCGCGCGTCCCGCCCACGAGCTCGAGGCTGGCCATGTCGCGCCCGGCCGCCGCCATCGCGGTCCGCAGCCGCTGCATCTCGCCCGCGCTCGGCCTGCCCAGCGGGTTGAAACCGTCGCCGTAGCGGACGATCCGCTCGGTCATCCGCCGGTGCATGCCCGCGCCGCCGAGCCATAGCGTGGGCCCGGAACTGCGGAAGGACTTCGGCTCGAAATAGACGTCCCGGAACGCGTAGTGGCGGCCCTCGAACGACGCCGGCGTATCGCGCCACAGCACCGCCCAGGCGGCCAGGTGCTCGTCCAGCAGATCACCGCGCGACCGGAACGGCACGCCGAGCGCCGCGTACTCCTCCTCCAGCCACGAGACGGTCGGCAGCACGACCAGCCGCCCGCCGCTGAGCAGGTCGAGGGAGCCGAGCTCGCGAGCGATCAGCAGCGGGTGCCGCAGCGGCGCGATGACCGCGCCGGCCACGAGCCTGATCCGGCTGGTCACCGCGGCGATGGCCGACAGCAGGACGACCGAACTCGGCCACGGGGTGGCCGGATCCTGGTTGCCGGGCAGCGCGTAGTCGCGCGGGTTGGCCATCACCCCGCCCGCGCCCGCCGACGGGCCGAGCACGATGTGCTCGCTGATCATCACCGAGTCGAACCCGGCGTCCTCGGCCTCGCGCGCCCAGCGCACAAGCGCCGGCAGCTCACGGCCCGGGGTCATCGTCCAGTTCTCGCTCAGGATCAGGCACATCCGGGGCGCGGGCACGCGCGTCATGACCTGATCGGCGGCCGGATGCCGCGGAACTCCCAGTCCCCGCCGAGCGCGGTAGAGACGACCTCCTCGCTCTGCGAGGGCTGCGCGCCAAGCTCCGCCGAGACCGGCAGCGGGCCTGCCACGATGCGGTTGGCCAGCGTGCCAAGCCCGTCGACTTCGACCTCGACAAGGTCGCCGGGCTGGACCGGCCGCGAGTGCGCGGGCGTGCCGGAGAGCAGCACGTCTCCCGGGTACAGGGTGATCGTCCGGGCGATGTCGGCAACCAGGTAGTGCATGTCCCACTGCATCTCGTCGGTGGAGCCGTCCTGTGCCAGCTGCCCGTTCACGTATGTGCGGATCCGCTTCCCGCGGAAGTCCCACCCGGTCACCAGGCCGGGCCCGAGCGGGGCCATGGTGTCCGAGCCCTTGACCCGGAGCATCGACCCGGCGTCGGTGTCACGGAAGTCATGCAGCCCGAAGTCGTTCCCGATCGTGTAGCCGGCGATGCAGTCGCCGGCCTGCGACCGGCTGACGTTGCGGCAGGTGCGCCCGATGACGATCGCGACCTCGCCCTCATAGTTCAGGTACGTGCAGTTGGCGGGGCGTACCACGGCACCCCCGTGCCCGACGAGCGCAGAGGTGGGCTTGTGGAAATAGGTCGGCGCCGCGGGCAGCGTCGCGCGGAACTCCTCCACCCGGCTGCGGTGGTTGAGGTGGACGGCCACGATCTTCGTCGGCACGACGGGCGGCAGGTGCACCGCGTCCGCCGCGGCAATCCGCCGCCCGTCCCCGCTGACAAGATCGTCGCCGTCGCGAACGACCTGGACCTCCGCGCCGTCGAGCAGGATCCTGCGGTACTCGGCCATCGCGTCTTCCCCGGCTCTCTCAGCCCGCGGCCTGGTAGCCGGGCTGACCACACCAGCCTGCGGCCGGCCGGTCGAACCACAGGTGCATCTGCCCGGTGCCGATCGCGTTCTCGTACTCGCTGAAGCGGCGGGCCGGGGCGGTCACCGCCCGCCCGCCGAGCGCCGCGATCATGATCAGGTAGTGCGCGAACCTGGCCTCGGGGCGGACCGCCAGGTAGTCCGGCATGGTGTCCAGGACGCGCGCATGGTCACCGGCCTCGAACCAGCCGATCCGCTCCTGGTCGGCCGCGCGCGCCTGCGGCGTCCTGATGTGCACGGGGTCGCTCGCCTCGTGCTCGCGCAGCTGCCGCAGCGGCCAGAACGTGTGCGACATCGCCCCGGACGCCACCAGGATCACCTTCCTGTCGGTCCGCGCGATCGCCTCGCCGAGCGCCCGGCCGGCCCGCAGGAAGTCCTCGGTGTCACCGGTCTCGGCGGTGTTGCTCATGGCGACCCAGCGGCGGTCAAGCCCGCGGCCGAGGAATGCCCACAGGTTGACGGTGGCGTAGTGGACCGGCAGGTACGGGTCGTCTATCGCGGTGATCCAGGTGCCGTGCTCGTCCGCCGCCGCTGCCACCGCATGGGCCAGCTCCGGGTCACCGCGGAAGTCGTACGGCACGCGGCTCATGCCGCGGGGCAGCTCGTCGGAGGTGAACAGGCCGGCCCGGACGGAGTGCGCGGCCACCACGAACTCAACCGTTGTGAACCAGTGCGAGTCGACCACGACGACGGTGTCGTAGTCGAGCACCTCGAACACCTCGGCACGCAGCCGCTCGAGGCCGGGGACAAGGCTGATCTCCCTGCCCTCGTTCAGCTCCAGCCGCTCGGCGGGCGGCAGCATGATCGTCGGCACGTGCGCCAGCAGCCCCGCGGCCACGACTTCACCCATCGCTGCGCCATCCCCTCGGTGCGTAGACGGTGTTCTTCACGTCCGCGTAGAAGTCGAAGCTCCACGTGCCGCCCTCGCGGCCGACGCCCGACTGCCGTGCGCCGCCGAACGGCGCGCGCAGGTCGCGGACGAAGAAGCAGTTCACCCACACTGTGCCGGCGACCAGCCGCGCGGCGACCCGCTCGGCCCGCGCGTGGTCGCCGGTGAAGACCATGGCGGCCAGGCCGTAGGGGGTGCCGTTGGCCAGCCCGACCGCATCGTCCTCGCCGCCAAAGGTCGCCACGGTGAGCACCGGCCCGAAGACCTCTTCGGTGAGGATCTCCGCGCCAGGCTCGGCGCCGGTCAGCAGCGTGGGCTGGTAGTAGAGCCCGCCGAGGCCGGCACTCACGCCGCCGCCGGCGAGCAGGCGGGCGCCGCCGGCGAGGGCGCGACGCACGAACCCGTCGATCCGCTCCACGTGCGCGCGGCTGATGTTCGGCCCTATGTCGGTGGCCTGGTCGCGCGGGTCGCCCTGGCGCAGCGCGGCGATCCGGGTCAGCAGCGCCTCGGTGAACGGCGCCGCGATGGACTCCGCCACGAGCAGCCGGGTGCCGGCCAGGCACACCTGGCCGGCGTTGTCGTACTGCTCGACCGCGTTGGCCACCGCGAGGTCGAGGTCGGCGTCGGCGAAGACGAGCAGCGCGGACTTGCCGCCAAGCTCGAGCGAGACCGGGGTGAGCTGCGCGCCGGCCGCCGCCGCGACGCTCCTGCCGGTGGCCGCCGACCCGGTGAACGCCACGCGCGCCACTCCGGGGTGCGCCACCAGCGCCGCCCCGGCGTCCCGGCCGAGTCCCTGCACGACGTTGAGGACGCCGCCCGGCAGCCCGGCCTCCCGCGCGATGTCGGCCAGCAGGCTGGCGGTCAGCGGCGCCAGCTCGGGCGGCTTGGCGACGACCGTGTTCCCCACGGCCAGGGCCGGCGCGATCCGCCAGGTGGCCAGCATCAGCGGCGCGTTCCACGGGGTGACGACCGCGGTGACCCCGGACGGGCACCAGGACACTCGCTGGCGGTGCTCCCTGATCTCCAGCTCCCCGGCGTCAAGCTGCAGCAGCCAGTCGGCGAAGAACCGGAAGTTGTGCGCCACCCGCGGCATCACGCTGCGCCGGTGCGAGCGCAGCAGCGACCCGTTGTCCGCGGTCTCGACCTGCGCCAGGTCCTCGACCCGCTTCTCGATGCCCTCGGCGATCGCGTACAGCACGCCGGCGCGCGCCGCGGCAGGAGTCGCTGCCCAGCCGGCGAACGCCTCGGACGCCGCCCGCACCGCCGCGTCGACCTCGGCCGTCCCGCCGCGTGAAATCTGCGCGATCGGCGCCTCGTCGATGGGCGAGGCATCGGCGAACCTGCCCGGCGACGAGACCCGCCGGCCGCCGATCCAGTGCCTGGTGTCGACGTCGACGCCCGCTACCTGCGCTGTGCTCATCGCCTTCCTAGCCGTGCCCTGGCCGCCGCCCCGCCACGCACGGGCAGATCGTTTGGACCCAAATTATCGTGGCGGCCGGCGCGCTAAGTCAACGGGCACCCCGCGCTCGGCCAGCACCCGTCCGCCGTTCCAGGTGACCCCCACCTGGCGGTAGTAGCCGCCGATGATCTCCTCCACGGCCAGCCTGGCCAGTTCCTCGGTCGGCGAGTCGAACAGCTCGAGCGAGGCATCGCCGCGCCAGGGCTGGCCGCCCTCGGCGCTGGCGCTGCCGGACTGCACAAGCTCGTCGAGCGCGTCGACGCCGCCGGGCTCGATCGACGGCATCCAGCGATGGTGCGCCATCGGGTGCGCGTTGACGAACCCGCCCTGCGCGCACTCCTCGCGCAGCGTCACCACGGCCTGGGCCAGCCGGCGGTCCGCGGCGGCGAGCGTGCCCGCGAACCTGCCGCCCGGCGCGATGCGCGGCGCCGCCATCCCGAACGGGTGCGGCCGGGTCTGGTGAACGGACCCCAGCTTCTTCGGGTAGCCCTGGTGCAGGCCGCGGGCCAGGGCGAAATCCGAGTCGACCCAGATGTAGACGCAGCGCGAGAACACCTGGCCGCGGAAGCTGCAGCGCACGACGGCGAAGCACTCCTTGTACTGCGCCCGGACCGGGTCGAGCAGCTCCGCCCCGTCCTCGCCGCAGGACTGCCAGTCCGCCCAGATCAGCGCGACCGCGCCGGGGTCGTCCGGGGCGGGCTCCAGCGGCGCTGGCAGCAGTTCAGCAACCCTGGCCGGGTCGGTGCGGTACTCGACCGTGAGCAGGTCACCCGAGTAGTGCCAGGGCGGCTGGGGCAGCAGCGAGGACGTCCCGGTGGCGGTCCTCGGATAGAAGAACCCCTTCACCTCGCTCATGGCCGCTCCTCGCTCGTCCCCACTCGTTCGCATCCGTACGGCTTGCATCGTAGATCAGCAGTCCGGCAGGGCTGACGGGCGCATCGTTGGCGCTTTGCTGCTGCCATGACGACAGCAGAATGTCAACGATGCTGCTGTCCGGGCGTATCCGGGCGGCATGGGCCCGCCCTTGCCCGGGCGCGCGTCGCCCGTCTAGGCTGCCAGAGATTGTTTGTGCCCAAACATTTGCCGCGGCCGGGAGTCAGCGTGTCGCATCCATCGGACGTTGCCGCCGTTACCGAACGGCTGCGCGAGCTTGGCGTCGACGTTGTTCGCGTCTCCTACCCCGACATGATCGGCATCGACCGCGGCCGCGATGTGCTGCTGGACGAGCTGGCCAGCGCTAGCGAGCACGGCCTCGCGTTCTGCCGGGCGGTGTATCACACCTCGCCGCGCGGCGACGTCGTCCCGGTGCAGGGCGGCCTGGAGGCGGGCCTGCCGGACATTCTCGTGCGCCCGGACCTCGCGACGCTGACGCCGCTGCCTTGGGAGCCGGCCGCCGCCTGGTGCCTGGGCGATGCCGTCACGGCCGACGGCGATCCCGCGCCGGAGTCGCCGCGCACGGTCGTGCGCCGTGTGGCCAGCCAGCTCGAGGGCCTTGGCTACCGCCTGGTCTGCGGCCCTGAACTGGAGTTCTACCTGTGCGAGCAGCGGCCGGACGGCAGCTGGCGTCGCTACGCTGACGAGCTTGGCAACGTGTATGTGGTCGGCCGCAAAGGCGATCCGCAGGGCCTGCTGCTGCACATGCTCCGCCAGCTTCGCGACGCGGAACTGCGGGCGACGGCGGCCAACCACGAGTTCTCCCCTGGGCAGTTCGAGATCAACCTCGCGCACTCGGAACTGGTCGACGCCGCCGACAGGGCGTTCCGCCTCAAGTCCGCCGTGCAGGAGATCGCGCGTCAGCGCGGGCTGCTCGCGACGTTCATGGCCAAGCCGTTCAACGACGAGGGCGGGTCAGGCTTCCACGTGCACGTCTCGCTCGCCGATGACTCGGACGGGAACGTGTTCGGCGACCCCGATGGCCCCGACGGCCTGTCCGCAGTCGCAAGGCATGCCGTCGGCGGCGTGCTGCGGCACGCCGCCGCGCTCAGCGCGCTGCTGAACCCGACGATCAACTCCTACAAGCGGTTCGGGCCCGACACCCTCGCGCCCTGGCTGGTCGACTGGGGGCTGGACAACCGCAGCGCGATGTTGCGCATACCGCCAGAGCGGGGCGCCGCGGCCCGGATGGAGATCAGGCTCGGCGACGCCGCGGCCAACCCCTACCTGGGCCTGGCCGCTATCGGCGCGGCCGCCTACCTCGGCATCCAGGAGAAGATCGAGCCGCCGGCGAAGCTCGAAGGCTACGGCTACGACCCCGCCAGGGCAGAGCTGCTGCCGGCGCGGCTGGCCGCGGCGCTGGACGCCCTTGCGGCCGATACCGAGCTAGCCGACGTGCTCGGCCAGTACTTCGTCGCCTCGTTCCTTGCCTACAAGCGCAACGAGATCGAGCGGTTCGAGCGGTATGTGACCGACTGGGAGTTCGGCGAGTACGCGTATCACCTTTGACTGATCCCCGCCCTGCAGGACGGGGTGGGTGCGTTGACCCGCGCGAACCTAGGGTGCAGCAGGAAGTCGTGCTGGCCTTGCTGGCCAAAGAGCCCTCGTCGGGCTCCCGGCTGCGCGCCCGGCTAAACGACGCGCTCGGCCCCCTCGGCGAGGACGTGAACGACGGGCAGATCTATGTCACGCTCTCTCGGCTGGAGAGGGCCGGGTTTATCGCCCGCCGGGGGGCGGGGGCGCCGGAGGCGGGCCGCAAGGTCTACGAGCTCACCCCGGCCGGCCAGGAGCGGGCCGCCGGATGGCTTTCGGAGGTCAGCTGGCCAAAGCTCGACCTCGCCGAGTTCCACCTGAAGCTCGTTGCCGCGGCCCAGGCTAGGCTCGCGGACCCGATCGGCATCGTCGACGCCCAGCGCAGGGAGTTGCTCCGGCGCCTCTGGGACGTAGAGCGCGCGGCGATGGCCGAACCGGACGGCTCGCAGGCCGGGCTGCTGCTCGAAGGCATCGTGCTGCGCCTGCAGGCCGATTTGCGCTGGCTGGAGGCGTGCGAACGCACCTGGATGGATCGGAGGAAGAGGTGAGCGACAACGGTTCGGGAGCGCCCATCGTGCGTGCCCGAGGCCTGCGCAAGGAGTACGGCAGCGGTGCAGGACTGGTGCGCGCGGTCGACGACGTCGACCTGGAGGCCGCCCCGGGCGAGGCGCTGGCCATCATGGGGCCGAGCGGCTGCGGGAAGTCCACCCTGCTGCACCTCCTCGGTGGTCTCGACCGGCCGAGCGGCGGTGAACTATGGCTGGCCGGCCGGCGGATCGACCGGCTCTCCGAGCGCGGCCTGGCCGAGTTCCGCCGCCATGACGTGGGCGTCGTTTTCCAGGCCTTCCACCTGATGGACGAGCTGACCGCCCAGGAGAACGTCGAGCTGCCGGCGCTCCTCGCTGGACGCTCACCCCGGCAGGCGCGGCGGCGGGCCCGCGAGCTGCTCGACCAGGTCGGGCTCGCCGACCGGGCCAGCCACCTCCCGCCGGCGCTCTCCGGTGGCCAGCGCCAGCGCGTCGCCATCGCCCGGGCGCTGGCCAACGAGCCGCAGATCGTCCTGGCCGACGAGCCGACCGGCAACCTGGACAGCGCGGCGACCCTGGACGTGCTCCGGCTCCTCGAGGGCCTCCACACCGCCGGTCTCACCCTCATCGTCGTGACCCACGACGAGCGCATCGCGGCCACGGCGAACCGGATGATCTCGATGCGCGATGGCGCCTTTGTCGATGAGATGCGCCTGACCGGCGGCACGAGGGGCAACCTCGCCGGCTTCACCGGGCTGGGTGGGTGAGCGATGGGCACCGCACTTCTGGTCTTCCGGCTCGCGGCGCGCGACGTGCGCCGCCACGCCGCCCAGACCGTCCTGCTCGTCGTCGCCATCGCGGCGGCGACGGCGACCCTCACGATGGGGATCGCCCTGAACGGCGTGACCAGCCGGTCACCGTACCTGACGACCCGCGCCGCGACCAAGGGCCCCGACGTCGTCGCCTACCTGACGTCCGCCGCTGCGGCGGACAAGCTCGCCCATGCGCGCGGGGTCGCCAGCCACAGCGGTCCGTTCCCGGTCGTCTCCGCCACGATCCGCTTCGACGGGCGCTTTAACGACGTCTTTGCCGAGGGGCGCAGCATGACGCCGGCCGCGGTCGACCAGCCGCTGCTCACGGCCGGGAGCTGGGTGCGGCCGGGCGGCGTCGTCATCGAGCGCACCTTCGCCGACGCGCTCGGCGTCTCGGTGGGCGACCGCGTCAGCCTGAACGGCACGTCGTTCGCGGTAACGGGCATCGCGGTAACCGCGCAGTCCGAGACGGCATGATGGGTCGTCAGCGCGCCACCTCCGCGTTCAGGTCCGCCAGCTGGGTGCTCGCCGAGTCCCTGGCGCGCAGCACGTAGGTCGAGGCGAAACCGATGACGAGCAGCGCCAGGGCGTACCACGGCGCCTCGATGGTCGGGCTGGTGACCTTGTAGAACGATCCGAAGATCGCCCCGCCGGTGATCAGGATGCCGATCACCGCGGAGACGATGATCGACACCCGGCGTTGCGAGGTCGCGAAGCTGCGCAGCGAGCCGATGCACATCAGCAGGTAGACCACGACCAGCGCGAAGCCGCCGAAGGTCGACCCCCAGGCGAAGAGCGCGAAGTAGTGCGGGGTGGCGGGCAGCGCGAACAGGCTCGTCCAGAACTGGTTGACGAGCAGCGTCGCGATCGCGACGGCCACCACGAACGCCGCGGCGCCGAATGGCGAGCCGTGCCTCTTCGAGGTGACCGCGAGAACGCCGGGAATCCGCCGGTCCCTGGCCATGGCGAAGATCCCGCGGGAGGCCGACACCGCGCAGCCGATCGCCACCGCGAGCATGTCGAACAGCACCACGAGTTCGAGCAGCCGGTCGATCCAGGTGCCGCCGTACCCGCCAGCGCTCGCGGGCGCGCCGAGCGCGAACAGCGGGGCCGAAGCCGCCGCAGTCAGGGTCTTGAGGCTGTAATGGAAGCCGGCCACCTCCACGTAGGTGGCGAGCACGTAGATGACCGTGGCGATCCCGGCCGTCGTCATCACCGCAATCGGGATCTCGCGGCGCGGGTTGGGCGTCTCCTCGGCGAGGTTCGCGGCGGTCTCGAAGCCCACGAACAGGAGCACGCCGTACAGCACGCCGAAGAAGATCCCCGACCAGCCGTCGGCGGAGGAGGACGGCTCGAACGGCCGCGCGCTGTTCGCCGATCCCAGCTTGGCGATGACGGTCAGGAAGAAGATGGTCAGCACGATGATCGAGACCAGCGCCAGCGCGAGCTGGGTGCGGGTGGACAGCCGCACGCCGAAGTAGAGGATCGCGGCGATGAGGACGATGATCAGGGCCGTCCAGGCCCAGGAAGGCAGCGGGTTCACCTTGAACTCTGCCAGGATCGTGCTCTGCAGGTAGCCGCCGATCAGCAACAGGAGGCCGACGAGCAGGACCGTGACGCCGCCGTAGTACAGCCACCCGGCCGCGGTGCCGACCCGCTTGCCGAGCCCCCGCGTCACGTAGTCGTACAGCGATCCCGCCGCGTGCACCTCCCTCGCGTAGCTCGATACGATCCAGCCGAGCGCGAACACGCCGATCCCCGCGATGATCACCGACAGCGGCGAGGCGACGCCGCCGCCCTTGCCCGACGCGCTGATCACCCCGACCACCAGCGGGATCACGAAGGCCGATGAGAACACCGGGCCCAT
>Ga0335075_10010081_pt1 | contig 14352 bp, 11 predicted proteins | sample Lox_Sample_24_FD_206723 | JGI IMG/M metagenome (GOLD analysis project Ga0335075, IMG submission 206723) | Soil microbial communities from Loxahatchee National Wildlife Refuge, Florida, United States - Lox_Sample_2.4 | ecosystem: Environmental > Terrestrial > Soil > Wetlands | place: USA...
TGCAGATCATGGAGGGCGATTTGATCGACACGATTACCGCCAATATCGACGTGATCGGACACTTCCACACCGGCGGGGTGCCCGGGCGTCATCAGCTCGACCACAACCAGGAGGTGCAGTGGGACGGGGTGATGCGAGGGATCGCCGATAGCGGCTTCAAGGGCTATGTGGCGCACGAGTTTCTGCCCACGATCGATCCCATGACCGCGCTGCGCCAGGCGGTGGAGCTGTGTAACGTCTAGCTTTCGAGGGTTTGCCCGGCGGCGATCTTCTTCTCGAGTGCCTCAATCTTCTCAAGTTCCTCGATGTGAGCCTGCGCTTCGCGCAGGGCCTTCTCGGCCCGTTTGCGATCGTCGATGACTTCGACGACGCCGTACCAGCGGACAATTTCGCCGTTCTCGTCACGCCGGGGCGCGGCCCGCGAACGCATCCAGCGCCAGACGCCGTTGCTGTTGCCGATGCGGAATTCAACGTCGACCGGATCGCCGCTGCGCAGGGCTGCCGCCCACTTCTCGTCGGTGGGACCAACGTCATCCGGGTGCAGGGCGTTGCGCCAGCCGTAGCCGAGACTGTCGCTCACTTTCAGTCCGGTCAGCTCTTCCCATCGGGGGCTCGCGCCGAGTACCCGGCCGTCTGGAGCGGCGGTCCACGTAACGTGGGGGCTGAGCTCGACGGTGTTGCGATAGTGCTCCTCGCTCTCGCGCAGCGCCTGCTCAGTGCGCTTGCGCTCGGTGATATCCACGGCAGCGACCGAAATCCCGACGACCTCGCCAGCTTCGTCGCGCGCCGGTTGCAGCGACACCAGAATCGTATTGAACTCAGAGGGGGAACCAGGCCGCTCGGTGAGGATCTCCAGGTTGTGAATGGCTTCGCCTGCGAGGGCGCGCCTCAGGTAAGGCTCCATCTGCAGGTACGCCATGGGATTGACCTCTCCGATCTTCTTGCCCAGGCGAGGTCCTAAAGGCGCGGCGCTCATCTCCGACAAACGACGGTTCTGGCTGACGTAGCGCAGATCGCGATCAATGAAGCAGAGGCCGACGGGCGAGCCATCATAAATCGCCTGAAGCTGCGCGAGGCGCTGAGCCGGCGAAGCCTCGAGAGTAGAGGCCATGTCCGCGGCGAGGAGCGGCGCCCCCGCGGGTGCCGCAAGAGACTCCCGGGCAACGATGGCTGGAACATCGGCAGCCGAAACGGGAGGCCCGTAGAACCACCCCTGCCCAAGATCACAGCCGAGGTAGAAGAGCATGTCGGTGTGCGCCTTGTCCTCCACGCCCTCGGCGACTGTGGTCAGGCCCAGACTTTGGCCGAGCCCGATGATCGCCGCGGCGATCTTCCGGCTCTCTCGACGGTAGGTCATCGAGTGGACAAAGCTCCGGTCGATTTTGATTTCATCGAGAGGAAGGGAATGGAGATGGCGAAGGCTCGAGTATCCGGTGCCGAAGTCATCGAGCGCCAGCCGCACGCCCAGGGCTTTCAGGTCGTCAGCTATAGAGAGCGCCAGTTCCATGTTGCCGACCAGCCCGCTTTCGGTGATCTCAATCATCAACTGGCGCGGAGGAAAACCTGCCTTTTCCATCAGGGAACGGATCTTTCCGGATAGGGAGCGGTCGCGCAACTGAACGGGGGAGATGTTCACGGACAGGGTGAGGTGGGAGGGAAAGCCCTGCGGAGAGTCGGCCAGCGTTTTGACTGAGACCATTGCCTGGTCCAGAATCGTCTCAAATAGCGGCCCGATCAGTCCGGTGCTTTCGGCCAGGGGGATAAATCGTTCAGGCGAGATGATGCCGAGCTGGGGATGGTGCCAGCGCGACAGTACCTCAAACCCCCAAAGCCGTCCGCTACGAAGTGCAACGATGGGCTGAAAAGACGGTACGAACTCGTGGTGTTCGATGGCGTTGCGAAGGTCGATGAGGGGAAAAGCCTTGGCAGCCATGTTGGCTCAATATCTTACGCGGGGACCCGTTCTATATATACAGCTCTTTCGACCTAACCCCAGGGAGTTTTTCTTGAATGCCTTATTGATGTGGCATTCTGTAAGTCAGATTCGAGGATATTTTCATGCCAAGTCTTGCCAGAAGCGCAGCTTTTGCAGCTATTTTCGCCCTTGCGGGAATTTCAGCCGTGGCGCAGAGCCGAATCATCTATTCCGCCACTGCCGATGCTCATGCCGACATCGCCCAGGCGATCAAAACGGCTACGACAGCCCACAAACACATCATCCTCGATTTCGGCGGAAACTGGTGCGGTGACTGCCAGGTGCTGGATATCTACATTCACCAGCAACCCAACCTGTCGCTGCTCGACGATAACTATGTGCTGGTTCATGTGGATGTTGGCCATTACGACAAGAATCTCGATCTGGCCGCCAAGTATGACATTCCGCTGAAGCGTGGGGTTCCCGCGCTGGCTGTTCTTGACGAGCACGGGCGGGTTCTCTATAGCCAGAAGAACGGTGAATTCGAGGCGATGCGCCGCATGGATCCGGCCTCGGTGACAGAATTTTTGAATCAATGGAAGCCCAAGCGCTGACCTGGCTTCCGTCGGCAACTCATAGAGATGATTCTCCTCCGCATCTTCGACCATCTTCGGCGAGCTGTCTGGAGGGCTCTCGGGCATGGAGCCTTCAACAACGCGAAGGCGGCGGCGTTCTCTGCGATCCTCAGCATTTTCCCTGCGCTGCTGGTGGTGACCACGTTGCTCGCGCTGACTCCGGAGACGGATACGGTGCGTGGCGATATCCGTAACGCCTTCAGCGAATTTCTGCCCACCGACACAATGTCGCTGGTGCAGACCTACTTTTTCACGAACCATGCGCGGTCGGTCCGGCTGGTGTGGACGGCGGTCTTTATCACCATTGGCGCCGCCATGGGGGTGATGCTTTCCCTGATGGATGGCTTCCGCCGTGCCTATCTGCTGCCGCGGGGTGAATGGAGCTTCTGGAGGGAGCATGCGATTGCCCTGGCGCTGGTGCCGGCTACCTTTGTGCCGCTCATCTTTGCCACCGGGCTGGTGGCGTTCGGGCACGCGATCGAGCACTGGATGGTTGAAAACGCCGACCACCAGATCCGCTTCTATGTGCTGCTGATCTGGCGTGTTATCCGGTGGACGATCGCCACGCTTACCAGCGTGGCGGTTCTGGGAGTTGTCTATCACTTCGGGACGCCGCGCGCGCGGCCCTGGAAGCAGGTTGTTCCCGGAAGCCTGCTGGCGACGGTTGCCTGGTTTCTGTGTACGCTGGGCTTCGGGTGGTATTTGACGCGGTATGCGGATTACTCGGTCGTCTACGGGTCGTTCGGTGCGGGTGTGGCCACGCTCATCTGGCTTTACCTGGTTTGCTTTACGATTCTTGTTGGTGCGGAGTTCAATGCGCTGGTTTATCCGGCCGTGCCATTGGCGATCTCCGGGCCCGCAGTGTACAGCGATGATGAAACCACGGTTACGGTTGGTCCTCATCAGACCGTGTGAACGCGGAGCAGGCGTTCCGCGAGTTAAAATGAAAATGCTTTCATGAGCATTCAAAGCAGAGACAAATGCAGTTGGGGGATGGATGAACGTCACGCATTCCGGCTCGACCTCTGAGTCGGCGAAGAATCCGCGCCGCGCCAAGATTGTTGCCACACTCGGGCCCGCTTCGAACAATGAAACCACTTTTCGCGAGCTGGTCCGAGCAGGGCTGGACGTCGCGCGCCTGAACTTCTCGCACGGTAGCCATCCTCAAAAGCTGGAGCTGATCGAAATGGTCCGCAAGGTGGCTCGCGAGGAGAACAAGAACATCTGCATCCTGGGCGACTTGCAGGGACCGAAGATCCGCACGGGGCGGCTCGAGAACCGCAAGCCTGTCCAATTGGAGGCCGGGCAGCGCCTCACCATCACTCCGCGCGATGTTGCCGGCACTGCCAGCGTTATTTCGACCACCTTCCCGACGCTGGCCGAAAATCTCGAAACCGGAGCGCGGATTTTGCTCTCCGATGGCCTCATCGAGCTGCTGGTGCTGGCGGTGAAGGGCGAGGACGTTGAATGCGAAGTGATCAACGGCGGGGTGCTCGGAGAGAACAAGGGCATTAACCTGCCAGGCATTGCGGTTCGCGTGCCGTCGCTGACCGAGAAGGACGAAACAGATCTGGAGTTCGGCATCAAGAATGGCGTGGACGCCATTGCTGTCTCGTTCGTGCGGACCGCCGAAGACGTCAAGCTGGTGAAACAGCGCATTGCCGAGCTGGGCGCGGACACCTGGGTGATCGCCAAGCTGGAGAAGCCCCAGGCGATCGAACATCTCGAGGAAATTCTGAACGTAGCCGACGGGGTGATGGTCGCGCGCGGCGATCTGGGCGTGGAAATGCCGCCGGAGCAGGTTCCGGCGATTCAAAAGCTCGTCATCCGGCGCGCGTCTGAATACCGCAAGCCGGTGATTACGGCTACGCAGATGCTGGAATCGATGATCGAGAATCCGCGGCCCACGCGAGCCGAAGCCAGCGACGTGGCCAACGCGATCTATGACGGAACCGATGCCGTCATGTTGTCGGCGGAGAGCGCTGCGGGCAAGTATCCGGTGGAAGCGGTGAAGATGATGGCGAAGATCGTCGTCGAGACGGAGTCGCAGATTCACGGAACGATTTCGCCGCACGATGGTCGCCCGAGCCAACAGCATCTCTCGGTCGCAGAGACGATCTGCGAATCGATGGCGCATGCGGCGGAGGATCTGGAGCTGAAGGCGATCGCCGTGTTTACCGAATCCGGCACGACGGCGCGGCAGCTCTCGAAGTATCGTCCGAAGCCACCGATTTACGCGCTTTCGAGCATCAATGTGGTGATCAACCGTATGGCTCTGCTCTGGGGAGTGCAACCGGTGAAGTGCGCCAAGGCGCACACCGCCGAAGAGATGGTGGACATGGCGGAGGAACTGTTGGAGACCGCCGGCTACGTGTTTCCGCAGGACATCCTGGGTATCGTCGCCGGCACCCGAACCAAGTCGGGATCGACGAATTTCCTGCGGCTGCACGTGCTCGGCGACCGCCTGCACGAGCACGAAATGGCGCGGTGAGCGTTCTGTCTCCTCGCGAAATGATTGCGTGGCTGAGGAGACGATCAGCCGCGCAGGCACACCGCTAGCATGGGTCGCATACACATACTCACCGACCAGGTTGCGAACCAGATCGCCGCGGGCGAGGTCGTTGACCGTCCCGCGTCTGTTGTTAAGGAGTTGCTGGAGAACGCTCTCGATGCCCAGGCTACGCGCATCAAGGTGGAGATCGAGGGTGGTGGGCGCAAGCTGATCCGGATTGCCGACAACGGCGTCGGCATGGTGCGAGATGATGCGCTGCTGGCCTTTGAACGACACGCGACGTCGAAGATCCGATCGAGCGATGATCTGCTGTCGATTGCTACGCTGGGATTTCGTGGCGAGGCGCTGCCGTCTATTGGTTCGATCTCGCGGCTGGAGCTGGAAACGCGCGCCGCGAGCGAAGCCAGCGGGACACATGTTGAAATTGTCGGCGGCAAGATTTTCCGCGTTGACGATGCCGGGCTACCGGCGGGGACGACAATTACGGTCCGCGATCTCTTCTTCAATACGCCGGCGCGGCGCAAGTTTTTGAAGGCGGAATCGACGGAGCTCTCACACGTAACCGCGTTGGTTACACATTATGCCCTGGCGCATCCGGACAAGCATTTCGAGCTGCATTCGGCGACGAATGCGCTGCTGATTGCGCCTCCGGTGCAGAAGTCCGCAGAGCGGATCTTTCAGATCTTCGGCAAAGACACGCTGGATCAGCTGCTGCCGTTTGCCGCGGAGCGCCCGTTCGATCGAGCTGGGCTGCCTGAGCCTCCTCCGTGGAAGCGCGATGAGGACTACCAGCCACCGGATCCGGGATTTCTGAGGGTAAGGGGCTTTGTCTCGCGGCCGGAACTGCAGAAGCTCAATCGGAATTCGATCTATATCTTCGTGAACCAGCGGCTGATTCGCGACCGCCTTATCCTGCATGCGGTCAGCGAGGCGTATCGCAACGTGATTCCGCCGACCTCGTTTCCGGTGATCCTGATGTTTCTGGAAATGCCGCCGCATGAGGTGGACGTCAATGTGCATCCGTCGAAGACCGAGGTGCGCTTCCGGCAGCCGACTTATATACACGACTTCGTGCGGGACAGCATTCGGAACATGCTGATCAAGGCACGTCCCGCGGCTGAATTTCTGGCAGCGTTGAGCGCGAATGCTCATGCGACGCCGGCGCTGCAGCCGACGACGTCTCCTATTCCGGCGCAAGGCGACGCTGAGGTGGTTCAGGATTCGGAGCCGGGTGTCAGCGCGGCAGATGCTGTGGCGTTCACGCTGACTGAGCAAATGCCGGAACCGGCGACGGTGAATCTTCCCTTTGCGGCGGCGCAGCAGCAATCCGTGACGCAGAGCGCTGGTCACAATTGCGAACCGGAGTGGAGTACGCAGAGCTTTCCGGACGGGGGAGAGCCGGCGAGCCTGAACTCGCTCGCGTCGCTGAAGCCGCTGGGGCAATTGCGCGAGTCGTTCATTCTCGCGGTGAACGACGAGGGATTGTGGATCGTCGACCAGCATGTTGCCCATGAGCGGGTGCTCTTTGAGAAGATTCTGCGCGAGCGCGACGTGGAGAGTGTGGAGCGGCAACGGCTGCTGATGCCTCTGCTGGTCGATCTGCAGCCGCATCAGATGGTCCTGTTCGGCACAATTGCCGATGAGCTGGAGCGCAACGGCTTCGAGGTTGAGCCTTTTGGCCCTCACACGCTGGCGGTCAAGGCGGCGCCTGTCGGGCTGGAAGGGCGGCAGCTTGAACGCATGCTGATGGAGGTGCTGGAGCAGGCCGGGAATCCGGCGCAATCGGAGAATATGGGAACGATGCGCACGCGGATCGCGGCGTCGATCGCCTGTCATGCGGCCATCAAGGTCAACATGCCTCTCGATCCCCGGCGGATGGAGTGGCTGCTGGCCGAACTTGCCCGGACAGAGCATCCGACGAGCTGTCCGCACGGCCGGCCGATCGCTTTACGGTATTCTTGGAAGGACATCCAGCGGGCCTTTCAGCGGATCTAGGGCCGCTTTTCCGCGGGACGAAGAAGGTCTCCTTGACAGCCGAACAACTACAAGCCGTGCGCGCCGAGCGCTGGCGGCAGAAATCCAATCCCGTGCTCACGCTCGACGACGCGTCGGCCTGGGTCAACACCAGCGGCCTTTGCCTTTATTTGCCGCGCCGTCATCAGTTTCTGGCCCCGGCACCTTGCTTCGTCGAAGCGACAATCGGCGTTCCGAGCGAGACTCCCGGGCAGGACGCGATTGCGAACGCCCGCGGCTTGATGATCCGGCTGGTTGAAAGCGGGGAGGCCCTGCCGCTCAATCTTTTCGGAACGCTTTCGGAGCAGCCGGATTTTTTGGCGTCGCGGGAAGCTTTTCCATACATCTTTACCATGCGTGGCGGGCGGAACTGGAAGACTCCGCCACCTAAGGCATCGCCGCTGGTGACCGCGATATGGAAGCTCCTCGAGGATGGTGCGTCTCTTGAAGCGACGGAGATTCAGGCTGGCCTCGGGCACGAGATCACCGAGTCCGCCGTGCTGCGCGGGCTGATGGATCTCTGGGGCGGCCTTAAGGTCATGCCGTTATACGCAGAGGATGGCCCGACGCGCTGGGAGCTCACGCAGAAGCGCTTCGGAGATGCGCTGACGGCAGCCAACAAGATTGCACAGACGACGGGACTGTCGGTGTTGGTTTCGCTCTATCTCGAATCGGTGATAGCTGCCACGCCGGAGGAGGTTGAGACCTTTCTCTCGCCACTCACGGCCCGCTCGAAGGTACGGGAGGTGGTGAACGGGCTGGCAGCTACGCGCCAGATCGCGATTGTTCCGGTGGGAACGCAGACGATGTACCACGTCGCCGGATCGCTGCCGGAGTTCGCCGAGCCGGAGCCGGTCGTGCCGCCCATGCCCGTGGCCCGTCCGACATTCACAAGCGAGCGACCCACCGGGGAACGGCCGTCCCGCGAACTGCGCGATACGCCGCGCCGTCCTGCCTTGGGGCGCGACCGCGCCGGGCAGCGGCCTCGCACCGGACCGGCGCGAGAACGTTTCGCGGCAGCTGGGAACGATCGCCCGCGTCCCCGCCCGGCAGGCGGCGCAAGACCTGGTGGTTCAGGTGGAAGCAGCGGACGCCCGTTGCGTACCGGCACTGACGCGCGCGGCAACTATCCGCCACGCCGGAAGCAATTCGGTGCGAGTGCCGGCCGTCCATCGAGACCCAGGGCCGAAGGAGACCGTCCTCCGTTTCGCCAGTTTGAAGAGGGCAAGCCGCGGACGAACTATCCGCGCAGGGAAGAAGGCGCCGGGGGTGATCGCAAACCTTTCGCAAAGCGGCCATTCGGACAGCGCCCTGACTCCAGACCGTCCGGCGGCGAGGGCCGTGCGGACTTTCGGCCGGGCGGTGGCAAGTTTCCGCCGAAGGAATTCGGAACAAGGGGCGGCAAGTTTCCGGCGAAGAAGTTTGGAGCTGGGAAAGGGACGTTTCCACCGAAGAAATTCGGAACAGGCGGCGGAAAATTTCCTCCGAAGAAGTTTGGCGGGGCGAAGTTCAATACCGGCAGGCCGCGTCCGCGGGAGGATGGGGAGAATCGGCCGCCGCGCGCCGAGGGCTCGGAAGGCCGCTCGTTCAGTCCACGCGGTCCGCGATCTGGTACGCGATCCGGTTCAGGGTCTTACGGTGCCGGCAAACCGCGCGAGGGGCAAAAGCGCCCGTTCTTTCGCGACAAGCCGGCCAGAGCGGGCGGCAGGCCGTCGGGAGGTGAGACCGGCGATCGGCCTGCCTTTGCTAAACGAACTGGTCCGCCTCCGGGCGATTGGAGGCCGAAGGCGTCGGGTTTTTCGAGATCGGCGAAGCCCGGAGCCGGCAAGCCTGGATTCGGTGCGAAAAAATTCGGCGCGGGTCGCGCGGGCGGGTCGAAATTTGGAGGGTCGGGCTTCGCGGGGAAGAAGTTTGGGTCCGGCGGAAAGAAGTTTGGCGGCCCACCATCGCGAGGGAAATCGGGCGGAGCGAGGCCGGACTTCAAGTCCGGAACCAGGCCGGGCGGGACGAAACCGCCCTTCAGGAAGCGGAAGGACAAAGGGGATACGGGTAAGAGTTCTGAATGAGTGGACGACGCCTGATCATTGCCATCGACGGGCCGGCGGGAGCCGGTAAGAGCACCGTTGCCAAACACCTCGCCGCTCATTTCGGCCTGCTGAACCTGGAGACCGGAGCGATGTATCGCGCCTTCGCCCTCAAGGCGCTGCGCGGCCGTGTTGATCCCGAAGATGCTGCTGCGCTGGGACGTCTTGCGGCGTCGACCAGGATTGTTCTTGAGGCGACCCCGGCGGGGAATCGGGTTCTGCTGGACGGAACAGATGTGACCGGGGAGATCCGTGATCCGGAGGTGACGCAGGAGGCGTCGAAGGTCAGCGTGCATCCCGCGATTCGAGCCTGGATGGTCGATCTGCAGCGAGAGATGGGAAAGGCGGGCGGAGTTGTGATGGAGGGCCGGGATATCGGGACTGTGGTCTTTCCCGATGCCGATATCAAGTTTTTTCTGGACGCCTCACCCGAGGCGCGAAGCCAGCGACGCTACGAGCAGAGCAATGGTCCGGGGGCTGACGAGAGTGCTGCCGCGTCGGAAGGCGTTTCGCAGCAGGCCATCACGCGTGAGTTGCGCGAGCGGGACGACCGGGACCGCAACCGCGCGCAGTCGCCGCTGCGTCCGGCGCCGGATGCGGTGATCGTCGATTCGACCTTCCTCACGCTCGACCAGGTGCTAGAGCGGATTGAGTCGATCGTGCGGGAGCGGCTGGCGGAGCAGCACATGGTGACGAGCGCATGACCACTGAACGGGCCTACTGAACGGTTGGTGCAGGGGTGGGCGTCGCAGGCGCTGTCAGATGCCGCGGCGCAGCTGGCGGCTTCTCGGGTTTTTCGGGCTTCTCAGGTCTTTCCGGAGCCTCGGGCCGTTCAGGCGCTTCCATGTGTGCCGAACCCTGCTTCAGGCGCAGGTTGCCATGCGTGGTGCTCAGGTCGAGCCTGACTCCGCCGTGGCCCACCGTGCCTTCGGCGGTGCGGCGATCGCCGCTGGTGGATTGCTGAAGAGGGAAGTCGGTCTCAAGGTCGTCGTCTTCGGTAGTGGTGGCAGTGACGGTGAAGTTCGAATTCTCGGGCACAGTCAGCGACAGGCCGCCGGAGCGATTGGCGATCTGCACGTTGCCCAGCGGAACTGCGGCCACGACATTCACGTCGCCATCGCTGTTCTCAATGTGAATGTCGCCGGCTACCTGGGAGAGATCGATATTTTTCGAGCGGGTGATGATGCGGACGGGTCCGGTGGCCTGGTTCGCGGTCAGATCGCCTGAATCCATGGTCAGATCGCCGCCGAGCCTGGGAATGTCGAGGTCGGTGCGGGTGGTGTGGAAGTGGACCGTCGATCCCACCTGCTCGAGATGGGTGTCGCCGAAGAATTCGCCTTCAAGGACGACGGCGCCCTTGATCTCCGAGAGCGTGACGTCGTCGACGTGGCCGTCCATGAAGGCGTGGCCGCCGATCTGGTGCGCGGAGAAGTCTCCGTGGTCCATGCGTGCGTGTACGTCGCCGGTAATGCCGTCGACCTTCACGTCTCCGTGGCTGGAGGTTACATCGGCATTGCTCTGGAGGCCGTCGATGGTTACGTCGCCGTGATTGGTGTTCACGGTAGTGAAGGATTTTGCGGGCACCTGGACGGTCAGATCGACGACCGCTCCATTCCGGCCCGCCACGGTAATGACTGCGCTGGAACTTGAGGCCACAATCTTCGGCTTCACCTCGTCGAAGATCTTCGCGGCGTCGCTGTCTGACGAATGCACCACCTGGTGAGCGTGGACGTGCATCTGCCCATCGGTCGACACCGTGACCGTGACGTCACCGCGCGCATTCTGAATGTTGACGGCGGCATTCGCGCCGATGGCCTGATCCATTTGCACGTCGTTGTCGTGCTCCTCGCCCATCATGGAGAAGAAGTCGTCGTTGTTATCGAACTGGTCACTGAACGGCCGCCACCAGCGCCCGTGGGCTCCCCATCCGATCATGGCGAGCAGGATGATGAGGAAGACCACGCCACCGACCGAGCGTCGACCCGCGTAAGGATCATTGCGGTCCAGGAAATACTCACCGAGCGACACGACGCCGACACCGATCAGGAGCAGCGGCCACCAGCGCTCGTACCAGTACCAGAAACCGCTGACGCTGATGTGTCCAGTCTCAAGCAGGAGCGCGATGATACCGATGCTCAACAGCAGGAAGGGGCCAACGATGGATGGGCGGCGGTACCCGTACCAATGGCGCCAATAGTGGCGCTGCGCACGCATCTGGTCGCGCTGGGCGCGGGCCCATTCACGCGCCTGCCGGCGGGCATCCTTCGGGGAATAAGGGGGCGGATAGGGTGGAGGATTCACGGCCATCGCGCTACCTCCCTTCGCCTGAATCGAAGCGGCGATTGGGATCGGACGGCAGGCTCGGAGGCGAGACCACCAGCGAGGAGGAAGCGGGAGGCACGCCGGCTGGCGGGGTTACGCCGCCCGGTCCCGGTCCTGCTCCCGGGGAGGCGTATTGGCCCTGAGCATACTGTTGCTGCTGCCACTGCGACCAGGCAGCGCGCTCGGCGAGCTGGAGGACGCCGAGAACGATCAGATACAACGGCCAGCTCTTGCCGAAGGAGATGATGTCCCACTCGTTGAGCAGCGCCGTGATGCCGAAGACCAGGAGCATCGCTGGTCCCTTGATGCGATGAATAAGCAGATATGGATTCATTGCCCACCTCCCGCTGGCGGCGCCGGAGGGGGAGGCGGCGGAGGAACTCCGCGTGTGCGGCGGAACAGCAGCCACGCGCCGAGGACGATGATCAGAATCGGCCACGTGTGTCCGAACCAGTCGAAACGAAAGACGCCCAGCGTGTTGAAGAGAAACAGCAGTCCCAGACCGATGAGCACGATCGCGCCGACCGGCTCACGGCGCCGCACCGGTGCATAGGGATCGGGGTCGGACGGAGAGACCGGGCCGCCGACCGGCGGAACAGCCGTGTACGGCGGGTATTGGGTGTAGTCAGACGGCGGGGGGTAGCCCGCTGCGGGAGGCGTAAAGCCGGCTGCCGGGGGCGCATAACCAGCCGGCGGCGGTGGCACCGTGTAGGTTTGTGTCGCCTGCGGCGTTGTGGGCGAGTTGGGAATGCCTATCCGCGCGCCCAGCTCGTTCAAGCCAAAGGGATCGGGCAGCGGCAGCCCGTCGCGCCGCGCTTTGGCCGTCTGGTGAGCATCGAAGACCTGGTAGAAGATCCAGGCAGCGATAAAGACTCCGAAGATCGGATGGTTGCTGGTGATGCCGATCAGGATGACGAAGACCAGGACGTGCACCAGCGCCTTCACGAACTGCCCGTTGTACATCGCCCCCACGCCAGGGATGAATCCGAGAACGGTCGCCGTGCCGGGATTGGGGCCGCTGGGCGTGACCACGCCGGGCACCGCATAGCCGACGCCGCCTGGCACCCCTCCGGGAACTGTGTAACCTGCTGCGCCCGGCGCGGTATAGCCGCCACCGATTCCCAGCTTGGCGGCGAGGCACTGCTCGCAATAAATAACACCGGAGACCGATCGCACGCACTGCGAGCAAAGAGCCTTTCCGCAATTCTGACAATATGCAGCTACCGGGACTTCGGGGTGGTTAGCGCAGTTCATGCCAAGCCTCTTTCTGCCTGGTCACGTAGGAAAGCGACCAATGTTTCTACCTCTTCTTCGTGCTTTTCGTTCTTTGTATTCTTTACCTCACCAGCCAGCGCGTGGAGCGATTGTGTTTCACCGGCCAGCGAATCGTGAACCGTCGCGCTGGCCAGCATCTTCTTTCCGAAAATCACATCCGGTTGAGGCACAGCGGGGGCGGGCTCGAGCTTGCCGCCGGTCTTGTGCGGGTTCGCGGGAGCGCTTCCGGCGGGCTGAGTGGTCTGCGGCGCAGGTGGGTTCTGTTGAGGCTGAGGAGCGGGCCGCGGAGTAGTATCCTCGTCGCGGCGCAGCTCGCGCATCTTCGACTCGACCTCGTACACGAAGCGCAGGTTGTCGTAGTAGCGCACTGCCTGGGTCTTCGCGCTATAGAATCCGCGCGTGAGGTTATTTTCCAGGCTCGCTGGAGTGAGATCGGAAAGCCGCAGTTCGGTCAGCCGCACGCCGGCCAGGTTCAGGGTGAGCGCGATCGAGAAGAAGGCCATGGCTGCCGTCATCATCAGGCGGGTGTCCCAGACAAAGCGCCGCCGCGGAAGGGTCAATACATTTGGTCCGGCGGCAATGGGTGCTCCGTACACGGCCAGCGGCCGGTCAGCTACTGCGCCGCTTGTTCGGCTCAGAATGCGCTCCATGAGCTCAGCGGGCATCTCGGGCTCGGTGTGCAGGAACTGCAGCCACTCCTGCCCCTGTCGCGACTCGGCGAGCAGCCCGGCGCAGGCAGCGCAGTCATGACTGTGGGCTTCGAAGCTTGCGCTGTCGGCGGCGGGCATTACGCCGTCCAGAGCATCGGCCAGAAGAGCTTCCCACTCCTCACAGCGCAGCTCCCGGCCGGCCCCGTGTTCTCTCCCGGGCCCCCTGGGGTGCTGTTCAAATGGATTACGCTCCGACATCTAAACCACCTGTCCTTTATTACGTTCTAATAACCGCGCCAGTTCCGCCCGGCCCCGGCTGATACGGGACTTCACCGTACCCTCGGGGATGCGCAGAACCTGTGCGATTTCTTTGTAGTCCATGTCTTGCAAGTCACGAAGAATAACGGCTTCTCTCAACTCAGGTGAAATCTTTGTCAGAGCCTCCTGCACCATGCGCGCAATCTCCTTCTGCGCGGCACGGTCGTGCTGGCTCGGGCCCGAAGCGGCGAGACGGTCGGCCATGGGAAGTTCCTCCGACTCGTCCCAGCCGGCGTCCATAGAGTCTGTCACGCGCTGCTGCTTAGTTCTACGAAAATGATCGACCAGAAGATTCCTGGCAAGCGTGGTGAGCCAGGTTTGAAAGCTTCCCCGGGCCAGATCAAAGGTGGTCAGATTTCCGTAAACCTTGATGAAGACGTCCTGGGTCAGGTCCTCGGCATCATGGGGCGAGCCGGTAAAACGGTAGCAGAGAGAGTAGATGCGGCGATGATGGGCCTTCACCAACTCGGCCCAGGCCACCGAGTCGCCATCGATGCAGCGCTGTACGACGATCTGCCAGTCGGCTTCCAATACTCTCCCTGCTCCCCGTACCTCTGCGCGGTTTCCCGTTGTACCGGGAGCGCCGGTCTGCGAATGCCCGGCTCCACTTCCCGGCCATTGTCCCGGT
>Ga0335075_10010083_pt1 | contig 14351 bp, 15 predicted proteins | sample Lox_Sample_24_FD_206723 | JGI IMG/M metagenome (GOLD analysis project Ga0335075, IMG submission 206723) | Soil microbial communities from Loxahatchee National Wildlife Refuge, Florida, United States - Lox_Sample_2.4 | ecosystem: Environmental > Terrestrial > Soil > Wetlands | place: USA...
TTGCCCTTGACGTAACCGATCTCCGGATGTTCGGCAAAAACGTGCGCGATCGCCGGAACGTACGACGGATCCATTTGCGCGTCGGCGTCGACTTTGACGATGACGTCGGCGCCATGTTCAAGCGCGGCGGCGATTCCCGTCTTGACGGCGGCGCCGACACCGCCGTTGCTCTCGCGAGCGACGACGGTGACTCGGGGGTTACCTGAGAACTCGGCGGCAACTGCCGTACCGCTGCGCTCCGGGCAAGCGTCGTCGACGACGATGACGTGGTCCGCCACCGCGAGCAGGCCGGCGACGACACCGCATACGGTCGCGCGCGCTCGGTAGGCCGGCACCACGCAGCAAAGCATGCCGCCTCCTTCGCAAGAGCCTCGGACCGACCTTCAGAAGACTGCGTGTTGATGCGATGCGCGATCACGGGGGCAAACGGCTTCGTGGGGGGACTCTTGACCGAGGTCTTCCTGGAACGCGCGTGGCAGGTCGTTGCGCTGGTCCGCAGCGGCGCATCGGCGCTCGAACGGCGCGGCGCAACGGTCCGGCCCTACGATCTCGTCGAAGCGCGCGTCCCGGATTTCGACGGCATCGACGTCCTGATCCACTGCGCGTACGCCGCCGATGCAGACAACCTCGACGCGGCTCGCCGGCTCTTCGCCGGGGCGCGGTCGCACGGGACGCGCATCCTCTTCATTTCCTCGGTCGCAGCAGGCAGCACGCGCCGTTCACGTTACGGCGAGGAAAAACGCGCGATCGAGGGGCTTCTCGATCCGCATCGTGACGTCGCGATACGGCCTGGGCTCATCATCGGTGACGGCGGTCTCTTCGGAGCGATGACGCGTGCGGTACGCCGCTACCGCCTTGCGCCCATTCCGCCCGGTGCATTTGCCGTCTCGACGATCGAGGCCGGCGCGTTCGCGCAGGCAATGTACGAGATCGCGCAAGAAGCGAGCGGCGGCGTCCGGACGATTTGCGCACCGGAACCGATTTCGCTTCGCGCGCTCTACCGGATCGTTGCGGCGCGTGCCGGCGTGCACTGCACGATCGTGCCGGTGCCGTACGACGTTTTGCTCGGGATCGCGCTCGTCGCCGAGCGCTTGCGCATTCCGCTGCCGATTTCGGCGGAGAACGTTCGCGGCTTGCGAAGCCTCGCGCCGTCATGAATCGCGATCGTCTGCTCGCGCGGCTCACGCCCTCCGCCAACGCGATCGAACGGCTCGCCCGGAAAGAAACGGACCCGGCGCTCGCGCATGCTTTCGAGCCGCTGACGCCCGGGCCGATCGCCGCGTCGTTGCTCCTTGCGGCGATCGTTGCCGCCGGCATCATTGCGGCACCCTTTCGCTTGTTCCGTCATGAGGATCCCGATGAGCGCTGACGCAATCGTCGTAGGATCGGGACCTTCGGGCGCACACGCGGCGAAGCGTCTGCTCGAGTTCGGCTTGCACGTCACCATGCTCGATTACGGAAATGACGCGCCGGCGTTGCGCGAGGTCATACCCGCAGGCGATTTCGAGGAGCTTCGCCGCACCGATCCCGGCCAGCGCGCCTATTTTCTCGGCCCGGCATCGTCGCGCTTCACGCCGCCTCGCGAGTTCGTGGTTGCCGATGCGGCGCAGTTGCTCCCGGTCGAGTCGCAAACCTTCGCGCCGGTGCAGAGCCTTGCGCTCGGTGGTCTCGGCGCCGGATGGGGCGCCGGAGCTCCGACGTTCGAGCCGTTCGAGTTGGAAGCCGCGGGCTTACCGCCGGAGGAGATGGACCGTTATTATGACGACGTCGTCGCCGACGTCGGTGTCAGTGCATCCGCCGACGATGACACGGCGCCCTACGTCGCGCGCCGCCGCGGCGCGCAGCCGCCGGCGCAACTCGACGAAAACGCACGCTCGTTGCTGGAAGCCTATGCAGGCCATCGCGACCGGCTGCGTGCGCAGGGATTCGCCCTCGGACACGCGCCGCTCGCGATGCTCACGCAGGCACGCGCCGATCGTGGACGCGACGCGAACCCGTACGACGACATGGATTTCTATGGCGACGCGCGCCGGTCGATCTATCGTCCGCGTTATACCATCGAAGAACTGCGGCAGCACCGGGAATTCACCTACATCGGCGGTGCGCTCGTCCGCGAGTTCGAGGAGCGTGACGGCGTGGTCGTGGTCCGCGCCGAGCGCCACGGCGAACGAATCGTTCAGAGCGCACGTGTGCTGGTGCTCGCCGCCGGCGCCCTGAACACGGCGAGGATCGTGCTGCGTTCGCAGCATCGCGCCGGCGCAAGCGCGCCGCTCTTGTGCAATCCGATGTCCTATCTCATCTGCGTCAACCGGCGGATGCTTGGAAGACCCGCGCGCGGGCCGCGTCATAGTCTCGCACAGCTCATGGGCGTCTTCACGCCGGCGCACCGAGCAGGCGACCGGGTAATCGCCTCCTTGTACTCGTATCGCTCGTTGATGAATTTCCGGTTGGTTCGCGAGATGCCGCTGCCGCTCACCCTCGGTGTGGCCGCCGCGCGTCTGCTCGTGACGAGCCTGACGATCGTGGCGATCCATCACCCGGAACGATCCTCGCCGAACAAAACGCTGGAGCTCGATCCTGACGGCTGGACGCTACGGCCGCGCTACGAACTCTCGGCGCAGGAACGACGCGCCCGCGACCGCGACTGCGACGGCATACGACGAGCCTTGGCCGCGATCGGCTGCGTCACGCTGCGGCGGATCGACACTCCGCCGGGATCCAGCATTCACTATGCGGGAACCGTGCGAACCGATGGCAGCGGAAAAGTCGCCGCGTGCGATCGCGTCTTCGCCGCGGACGCCTCCGGGTGGAAAGCGCTGCCGGCCAAAGGATTGACGCTCACGCTGATGGCCAATGCGCGCCGGGTCGCTTCGCACGCGGCGCGCGAGCTTCTGGACGAGGTGCGCGCGTGAGAGAGCTGCGCTGGTTCTTAGCCTACGCCGTTATCGGCGCAACCGGTGTCGCAGTGTTCGTCGGTGCGGCCGCGCTCCTGGTGCGGGCCGGCTGCGATCCGCTCCTCGCGACGGCGCTCGGCATGCTGCTGGGCGCGAGCCTGCAATTTGCGCTCAATCGGCACGTGAATTTCCGCGCGATTCATCAACCCGTCGCGCGCCAAGCACTGACGTTCGCGACCGTCATGGCCGTCAACATCGTAGCGACGCTGGCAATCGTCGCCGCCGCGCTGCATACGTTGCACGCGAGTCCCGTCGTGGCCAACATCTTGAGCGTGCCCATCACGTTTCCGCTTGCCTACGTGGTGAACCGGCATCTGACGTTCGGGCCGGGCATGCGCATATGATCGGCTTTTTGCGCGATAAGTTCGCCGACGTTCCGCCCGGCAATCTCGCTCGCAACCAGCTCGAGGCCGTGCTCTTCTGGTTTGCCGGCGGCCTCCCGGCTGCCCCGGGATTTCTCGCGCGCAACGTCTGCTATCGTCTGCTCTTCGCGCATCTCGGCGGGTTCGCTTGGGTTCAACCCGGCGTTACGATCGTCAATGCGCATCGCTTACGCGTCGGCAAGCACTTCGGATGCAACACCGGCACGTATATCAACGCGGTCGGCGGGATCACGATCGGCGATTACGTGCTGCTCGGCACGAACGTGACGATCTCTTCGGGCGAGCACCCGATCGACGGAATACAGCCGCCGATTTTTGCGCGTCCGGTGGTCGAGCGCGCCATCGTCATCGAAGATGACGTCTGGATCGGTGCCAACGCCGTGGTCCTGCCCGGCGTCCGGGTGCGCCGCGGATCGGTCATCGGCGCCAACGCCGTCGTCAACGCGGATACGGCGGAGTACTCGGTGAACGTGGGCGCCCCGGCGCGGATGATTCGCTCGCGAGCCCATCGTGATTGACTTTGCACGCGAGGGATTTACCGAACCGTTCGCCGCGTTCTCTCCCTCGCAAGCGCGTGCGCTGTGCGACGAGGCGCATCGCCTGCTGACGACGCCGGGCCCCGATCCGCGCTCGCCGGCGCAATCGCGGCACCTCGACTCACCCGTCGTGCAAACGGCATGCCTGAATCCGACGATCGTCGAGCGGGTACGGAACATTCTCGGACCGTCGCTCGTGCTTTGGCGTTCGAACTTCTTCCCCAAACCCGCCGGCGAGCGCGCATTCGACTGGCACCGCGATCGCGATCACTGGACCACGATGCTCGATCCGATGATCAACGTTACCGCCTGGCTCGCGCTCGAACCGGTGATACGCGAGAACGGCTGCGTGGAGGTCCGCTCGCGCGCCGACGCCGACGCGAAACCCATCACCATGGAACTCGCGCCGGGGGAATGCTTTCTCTTCGATCAGGACACCATGCACCGCTCCGGCGCAAACGTTTCGAGGCACGGCCGCATGGCCCTGGCCGTTCGCTTCACGCTTCCAAGCGTCCGCATCGATCGTTCGCGGCTTTTCGCGTCGTATCGGCCGATCGAGGTGATGCCGTGATCTCGCACGCGCTTCGCTGCATCTTCATTCACATCCCGAAATGCGGCGGAAGCAGCATCGAAGACGTGCTCTGGCCGGGTATACGCACGGAGCGCGAGCTGTGGGGCGGGTTCGTCGACGCCTACCACAACCGCTATCAGACCGGCGGCCTGCAACATCTCACGGCTGCACTCGTTCGCGACGTGGTCGGCAGCAGCGTCTTCTCACAATACTATCGCTTCGCCGTGATTCGCAATCCGTGGGATCGCGCGGTCTCACAGTTCGTCTTTTTACGCCGTCGCCCCGACCTGCGCGCATTTCTCGGAATCGACGAGCGCGCGTCGTTCAAAACCTATTTGCATGCGATTCGGGAGCGCACGCACGTGCAATGGGAACCGCAATACCGCTTTCTGTACGATGCCGGCGACCGGCTCCTCGTCGACGACGTGCTGCGCTTCGAACAGCTCGGCGCGGCGATGGCGCCGGTCTTGGGCCGTCTCGGTGTTACGGAAGCGCTACCGCATCGCAATGCGAGCGAACGCGAACCGCTCGAGACCTATTATGACGCCGAAGCTCGCGAACTGGTCGGCGACTTCTATGCGCAAGACGTCGAGCGTTTCGGCTACGCCTTCGCGCAGATTCAGAACGCGTAACCGAAGCGCTCGATGTCCCTCGCGAAGTGGCGCTCGACCAGCGTCCGCGTCCGCTCGTCGTAATAGCCGCGGTACTCGCGGCGTTCGGTCGCGTTGGTCACCTCGAGCGCCGAGCCGATCGCGAGCCGCTCGCGGATCGTCGCGAGGCCGTCGTCCAGCGCTTCGTAGCGTCCGACGAAGGTGACGAGCAGCGCGCCCGCTTCGTCGCACAGCATCGACGTCATGTCCGAGCGCATCGCCGGATAAAGCTCGACGAAACGCTCGAAGGTCGGGCTTCGATCGAGCAGCTCGACGCGATCCGGATCGGTGCCGCGCCTGCGGTCGATCTCCACGTCGCGCCGCGCGTACTCGTAGGTCGAAACCACGAGATCCCACGGATTGCGAACGAACGCGAACGAAAAAAGTTGCGCCCAGCGCGTGGGCCCGACGAGCAGACGCAGGGCGGTCGCGGGCAGATGCTGCTGCGGGAAGTCGCGCAGCGTCGCGAGGAAGAAACTCGCGCGCACCGCGCGCACGATGCTTCCCGGATCGGCGGACCGTTCCAGAACCTCCCAAAGCCCGCGCGCGGCAAACGACGGCACGCCCCGCGCCGCGAGTGCACGCGTGATGCTCGTTCCCGCAGTCCTCGGTACGTGCACGAATGCCGCGTTGCGTTCGAAGTATGCCGGCACGCTGCCCAGCTTATCCCAAGGTACTACGAGTCCTGCGCTGGTAGAAAGACGCGTGGACGCCCTCGTCGTCTCGTTTTGCAATTGCAGCGGCGTCGATCACGCGATGCTCGCGGTGCGCACGCCTTCCGGTGATTGGTACCCGATGCGCGGGCCGGGCTCGGATCCCGTCTCCGCTTGCGGGCTGGCGGCCGATGCGGCAAACGTCTATTGCGCGTATACGCAGAGCGGCGCGTCGTTTCTCGCGGTCTGCGATATTCGTGCGAACCGCATCGTCGAATCGATGCCGCTGGCCAGCGTGCGCGACGTGCATTCGGTCGTATTCGAGGGCGGTGCGCTCATCGTCGCGTCAACCGGCAACGACAGCATCGTTCGCGTTCGTCTCTCCGACGGAGCCGGCGAGGTGCTGTGGCGAGCGAATTCCGGCGGGACTGACACGCATCACGTAAACGGACTGCACGTGTACGACGGTCGCGTGCTGTGTACCGCGTTCGGGCCGCGGCTCGGGCCGTCGTGGGCCGACGCCGTCGACGGCTACGTGTATGATCTCACCACCGGGGCATATCTCATGCGAGGCATCTATCAGCCGCACTCGCTCGCCTCGAACGGGGCAGAGCTGTACTTCTGCGAGTCAGCCCGCGGCGCGATTCGCTCGCTGCGCGGCGACGTGCAGTACGTGGCCGGATACGCGCGCGGTCTCGCGTTTACGGGTGACGGCGCCTACGCCGCGGGCTGCAGCGTTGCGCGGCGCGCGGACGGCGTTCCCGGCGCGGCCTTTGGCAATCCGGCCGAGGCCGGGGCGCGCAGCGGGGTTTGCGCCGTCTACTTCGGATCGCTCGTCGAATGCGCAATCTCGCGCGAAAGACTCGACCATCTAGGCAGCGAGATCTACGACGTGCTCGCGTTCGGGTAGCGTATCGCACACGGCGGCGGCAATGCCGAGGAACACGATCCCAAGCACCCCGACCTTCGGATAGATCCACAACGTGTCAACGACCTGATGGAGCGCGAGCGCGGTGGACGATCCCAGCACCCCGGCGACGATCCAGCCGCGGGCGCGTCGCAGAAAAACCACGATTGGCAGCACCGTGAAAGCAAGGATTGCCGTAAAACCGGTGATGCCGGTTTCGGCGAGCGCATTCAAGTAGAGGCTGTTCGCATGCGTTCGTATGCCGCTCATCACATAGGAGAGCAGCTCGAAATTTCCCGGACCGACGCCGAACCACGGATGCGCATGCCACTGCGCGATGGCGTTATGCCAAAGCAACGTGCGCGTGCCCAGTCCTCCGCGCCAATCCCCTGTCGCGCCGAAGAGCGCGGCGGCAAAGGGCATCGCGCCGAAACCGACGGCGATGGATATCGCGATACCGGCGCTCCACACGATGCCCAACGTCACGAGCGCCGGCGTAAGCCGGCGAGGACGATAGCGCGCGACTGCGACCACGACGACGCCGGCGATGCCGGCAACGATTCCACCGCGCGACAGCGTCAAGAGGAGCGCAAACCCGGCAAGAACGAGCGCCGTCGACGCAAGGCGTTGCCGGCGAACGTACAAGACCGACGCCAGAAGCAGCGGAATGCAAAGGTCGAGAAAGCCGGCGAGTTGATTCGGTCCCTCGAGCGGCCCCGCCAGCCGCGGCAACAACCGGCCCGCGAAGAGCGTGTTCGGAGCCGCGCCGATCGCGAGTTGCCCGAGCGCAAGCCCGACGACGGCAAGCGCCGTCAGCGCCAGCGTGCGAAGCAACGTCGGACCGGACGGATCATCGCGAAAGGCAAGATAGACGATCGCGAAGACGAGCGCGTATTCCAGCAGTTTGAGCGTCTCGCGAATCGCCGCGTGAAGATCGTTCGCTCCGTGCGACGCGATCGCCGCGCAAAACACCACGAACGCAAGCGTGCCTGCAATCGCCGCGAATGCGGGGCCGAAGCGCGGCGCGCGCCGAGCGCTCGAGATCGCCACGGCAAGGGTGACCCCGATCACCGCGGCTTTCGAAAGCGTCCACGTCGTCCCGAAACCTTCGACGCCCAATGCGAAGGGATCGCTCGCGATCAGCGCGGCGACGCCGAGCGAGGGACGCACGAACGCCAATGCCGCAGCCGCTACCAGCACGGCGAGCATGAGGCCCGCGCGAAATGTGGACGGGAGCAAGGGCGGCGCAACCGGCTCGGTTGCTCCCTTGAGCAGTGCCCCGGTTCGCATGTCTTCGAAAGCGACTCCGCGCAACAATACGCTGAGCCGGCGCCGATCCGGGCCATGGCCCGCATCCGCCGGCCGAAAGTCATGCACGAAGCGCAGTTCCACCTCTAACCGCCGCAGCGTCGATGCCGACGCGAGGTGGACGACCAGCTGCGAGCCGCCGGGTTGGACGCAACACAGGCGTTGAGTGTGTCCATTCACCGACACATCCACCGGCTCGCGCACGCGTAGCGCGTACGGCGGCGCAAAGAGCCCGACGATCAAACGGTCGGCATCGGGGGGTTGCCACGCGGTGAACGCGGCCTCGCGTGCCATCCAACAGCAGTCGCCGGCGTCGACGCCCGCGGAGATGCCCCACGTGATGGTCGCACCGTCGCCGTCCGGCAACGGCACAAAGCCCCCCGGGAGGACGGCAGCGCGCGCCGTTGCGCACGCACCGATGGCGAGTACGATGGCCCACAAAACCGGCGGCACGCGTTTCACCATAGGGTTTCTTCTCGTGCGAACGAAAGCGGCCCCTATCTTCTGAAGCACTGACCAACGGAGTGGCCCACTGCTCTCATCAGTCAGCATCGAATTGCGCGGCGCCGATGCAGTTCGAGAACCGAACGTCGTTACCATCGTTCTCAATTGGAACGGTTGGCTCGACACGGTCGAATGCCTGGAGAGCCTGCTCCAAATTCCGTACCGCAATCATCGGATCGTCGTATGCGACAACGGCTCGCGCGACGGCTCGCTCGAGCACCTGCGCGCATGGGCCGGAGCGTCGGCTGTTCCTTGTGCGTCGTTTGACTCGATCGATACGGCTTTTGCCGATGCGCTTGCCGAGCTGCCCGTGCTCACGTTCATTCAGACCGGAGGGAACCTCGGCTATGGCGGCGGCAATAACGCCGGTATTCGCTTTGCGCTCGAGCGGCTCGCTGCGCAGTACGTATGGATTCTCAACAACGACACCGTCGTCGACCGCGACGCGCTCGAGGCGATGCTGCGATTTGCTCAGGCGCGGCCCGACGTCGCCATCGTCGGCTCACGGCTGATCCAATACTTCAATCCCGAGCTCATCCAGGCGTTGGGCGGCGGCTATTTTCAGCCCGCGCTCGGACGCGACATGCAGCTGGGACGCGGCCGGTCCGCGCATCGGCTCGCCGATCGAGCGGTCGATCTCGATCACGTCGTCGGCGCGAGCATGCTGGTGCGCGCCGCCGCCATCGAGCGTGTCGGACTCATCGACGAGTCGTACTTTCTCTATCGTGAAGAAACCGACTGGTGCATCCGCATGCGGCGTGACGGATGGCGGTTGGCTTACTGTCCAGAAAGCGTCGTGCTGCACAAAGAAGGCCGGTCGACCGGTTTCAAGAGCCTCTTGCACGATTATTACTCCGTGCGGAACATGCTCCACCTCATCGCGCGATTCTATCCCTACGCGCTGGCGACTGCGGTTATTGCCTCGCTGTTTTACACGGTCGTGCCGAAGCTCGGCCGCCTGCGCTTTCGCCGGCTCGCGATCGTGCTGCGCGCGTATGCGGATTTCTTCCGCGGCGTGCGCGGCAAGCAGATCGATCCCGATGCTATGCTCGCGCCGGCGCTGCGGCTTGGGCCCGCGCAAGGATTGCCGAAAGTGCATCGCGCGCAGCAGCCGGGCTAAAACGCGCAGCGCTGCGGTACGCCCCCGCCGAAATCTCATTCCAGCGCGCATCCTCGTTCAAGAGCGCGACGACGGCGTGCGCGAAAGATGGCCCGGGTTCGCGGACGACCACGTCGATCGCGTCGCTCAACGCGAGGCCTTCGGCGCCGACCGGCGTCGTGACGACCGGCAGTCCATGCGCCAGACTCTGGACGATCTTTCCCTTGGCGCCCGCCCCGAATCGGAGCGGCACGGTAAAGACGCGCGCGTGTTGCAAGAGCGGCTCGACGTCGGCAACGTGGCCTAACACGCGGATCCCGCGCCCCGCGAATCGGCGCGTCCACTGCGCCGGATCGAAGCCGGCAATCGTCAACGCGACCCCGGGAATTCTCTCACGCACGAGTGGGAGGATCGTTTGCACGAGCACGGTGACGGCATCGCGATTCGGCGCATGCGTGAAGTTTCCAAGATAGAGCAACCCACCGCGATCGCGGAGCGGCAACACGCTCGCGACCGGCGATTCCACGATCGAAAGCAGTTCCGCGTCGATTCCCGCGTGAGCGAGCACCGCGCGTTCGTACCCGCTCGTAACCACCGTCACCGTCGCATCACGAGCAATGCCGAGTTCGCAATCGCGCATCTCTTGCCATCGCGTCGGTGAGCCGCAGACCCGTTCTTCGCGCTCGAGCCGCAGATGATGCAGGTCGACCGTATCGTAGATCACGGGCACGTTGAAGCGCTTGCGAAGCAACGGCAAAAACGGTGCCGCGATCTCGGGTCGTGCAAGCCACGCCAAAGCAAGCGGTTCACGGAGACCTTCGATCGCACGCGCGGCGTCGCCGTCATGCGTGCGAACGTCGATCCCGCGCGCGCGCACGCGCGCAGCCTCGAGACGTTGCTTGCCGCCCTCGCGCGGCACGAAGATCGCATGATAACCGAGATCGCACAGCAGTTCCAGAATCGCCAGCATCCGCCGCGATCCCGCGTCGCGATCGCTGCGGGGGACGAAGGAATCCATGACCAGAATTGACGCCCGCTGCGCCGCCGCAACGGGCCGCCCGCGTTCGGCGCGCCGAAACCTCGCTTCGATCAGCGCCGCTTCGCAGCGGCCGGCAACCTCGGTGCGCAAACGCGCAAGCGCGCGGCCAACCGCGGCGCGTACGCCGTCCCGGGCAACGATCCGAGCGAACCGCTTCATGCTCGAAGGGGGTTCGTCATACCCAAAACGAACGACTGCGCGTCACCATGAGCACCCGGAGCATCTTCCTGCGGTCGCGATTTCTTCCACTGGTGATTCGTTACCGCTGGTTGATCTATGAGCTCGTGCTGCGGGACCTCCGCTTGCGCTATCGCGGCTCGATCATCGGGTTTGCGTGGACGATGCTCAATCCGCTCCTTTTCGCCGCCGTGTACGTACTGATTTTCGGCGTCTTTCTCAAGGTAGGACTGCCGCACTTTGCGCTCTACTTGCTTGCCGGTTTGCTGCCGTGGAATTGGTTCGCGGGCGCGGTGCAGCAGGGCACCACGTCGATCGTGGACGGGCGAAGCTACGTGGGCAAGACGATCTTTCCAACGGAGGTCCTCGTCTTCGTGCCGATGCTCTCGTACGCGGTGAACTTCTTCTTGTCGTTGCCCCTGGTCGTCGTCGTGATGCTGCTCTATCACACGCCTCTCAATTGGACGGCGCTGGCGTTTCTGCCGCTGGTCGCGTTGATTCAAGCCGTGCTCACGCTCGCGGCGCTCTTCGTCTTTTCGACGCTCAATGTGTTCTATCGCGATTTCTCGCAGCTGGTCACGTATCTGATCTTGCTGCTTTTCTATCTCATTCCGATCGTCTACCCGGCCGATCGGATTCCGCCGCCGTTGCACGGCCCGCTCCTCGCCGATCCATTCGCGATCGTGATCGTCGCCTATCAAGATATCTTCTACTACAGCCGCCCCCCTGATCTTTCGGCACTTGCCCTTGCCGCAATTGCCGGCACGCTCTTCCTCGCCGCGGCCTACGCCTTGTTCGACCGCTACAAAGAAGCGATGGGCGAATTCGTATGAGCGCCGACCGGATCGTCGCGGAGGGTCTGTGCAAGACCTTTCATTTACCGCATATCCCCAAACACGCGACGCTGAAGGACCACGTCGCAAGCGGTACCGCGTTCCGGTTCGATCGCGCGCGGCGAATCGTAACTGCCCTTTCCAACGTGAGCTTTCGGGCCCGCGCCGGCTCGATGCTCGGCGTGATCGGGCGCAACGGCTCGGGCAAGACGACGTTGCTTCGCGTGCTCGCCGGCGTCTTCGCCCCGGATGCCGGCCGGGTTGCCATCCACGGACACATCACGCCGCTCTTAGCCTTGGGCGCCGGGTTTCACCCCGATCTCACCGGCCGGGAAAACGCGCGCATCGAACTGCTGGTCATGGGCGTTGCGCGCCGCGAACTCGACATGTACCTTCGCGAGATCGAGCGATTCTCCGAGATCGGCGATTTCCTGGACGTGCCGATGCGCACGTATTCGAGCGGCATGGCCACGCGTCTCGCCTTTGCGACTGCTACCAGCTTGGATCTCGACGTCTTATTGGTCGACGAGGCGCTTGGGGTCGGCGATGAGCGCTTTGCGCGCAAATGTCTCGATCGCATTGAACGCTACCGGAGCTCCGGAAAAGCCGTCGTCCTGGTCACGCACCAAACGCGCACGGTCGTCGAGCGCTGCGACGTTGCCTTGTGGCTGGATTCGGGACGCACGGCGGCACTTGGCGTTCCGCGCGACGTAGTTGCCGCGTATCAAGGGTGGCAGGGCGAAAGCGTCAACGACGTCCGAGGACGCGTCGAAGAGCGTCCCTAACCCGCCAGCTCAGGCCCGCGTGCACGCCGGCGATCTGCGCCGCAAGCGCGTCTGCGTCGCTCTTCGCACGCTCCTCGACCTCGAGTGCAAACGCACAGGCCTGCTCCTCGAGCGTTGCGTACGCGTCGCGCTGCCGGTCGAGATGCCGCTGGAGCGCCGCGAGTTGCTCGCCGAGCGCTTGCGTCTGTGCCGCCTCCGCGGTCAGCGCATCGAGACGCCGCTGCATCTCTGCGATGCTCCTTGCAGCCTGCGCGATGACCGCATCGGCGCGGTCACGCGCCGTAAGATGGAGCTTGCGCTCGTTGTCGCGTTGCTCGAATCGTTCCTCCAACGCTCGCTTCTCGCGCGCAAGCGCGTCGAGCTCGCGCTCCAATCGCGCGACGCGGCTCAGCGCATCGGCCAACGCGTCGTTCGCCGCCGCAAATCGGCGTCCGACGGCACGTACGCGCGCGGCATCGGAGATGGGCGAAGCGCGAACGACGAACTGCAGCGTTTCGTGGTCGGGATCACTGACGACCGCCTCGATCGTTTCGGCGGAGAACTCGTCGCGACGCACCACCGGCACCAAATCCGACGCCTCGAAGAGCGGGAGGATCGTTTGCCGCGTCTCGTCGATCGAGAAGCCTGCGTAGAGTAGCAACTCGTCGATCGTCTTGCGCGTGAAGAAACGCAGGTGCGTCTCGTCGAGTAAGCCCAGCTCCTGATATTCGAAGCGGCCGGAGAGCAGCGCCAGCCGAACGGCGCCGTGACCGACGTTAGGAATGGAGACGACGATGTACCCCGATCCGCCCAGATGCGCACGTGCGCTCTCGAGAATCTCGAGCGGATTGCGAACATGCTCGAGCACATCGCCGAATACGATCACGTCAAACCGGCGTTCGCCCAGAACGCGTGAAAGCGGCGTGACGTCGAGATCGGCGGCAAAGGTTTCGGCGCAATGCTTGCGGGCGATCTCCAGCGCCGTGGGGTTGACGTCGATCCCGGTGACGACGCAGCCGCGCGCGTTCAACGCTTCAGCGAGATAACCACTTGCGCATCCGACGTCGAGCACGCGCTTCCCGGCACCGGTCATCTCCACCATCATGGTGAGACTGCTATTTGCCGGGAGCGCTTCCGCCGCGATCTCTTGGTGACTCGGATACTGTTTGACCGAGCTGTCAGCAAACATTGCACGGCTCGATTCGACGATGCTAGATGTTTTGCCCGCCGGAGACCTCGATGCGCGTGCCGTTGATCCAGCCGCAATCATCGGAAAGCAGCGCCGATACGGCGGCACCGACATCGTCGGGCAAACCGACGCGGCCGAGCGGAATCGCCCCGGCGACCGCGGCATTGATCTGGGCGTTGTCGCGCACCCCCCCCGCCCCCGAAGTCCGTGGCGATAGCGCCGGGCGACGACATTCGCGGTGATCTTGCGCTCGCCGAGTTCTCTCGCCATGTAACGCATGAGGACCTCGACGCCGCCCTTCATCGACGCGTACGCCGAAGCGCCGGGATACGTGAACCGCGCAAGACCCGACGACACGTTGAGGATACGGCCGCCGTCAACCATATGCGGCAGCACCTTTTGCGTCAGAAAAAACGGCGCTTTGAGGTGCTGCATCATCAGTTCATCGAATTGAGCTTCGGTCGTCTCGACGAACGGCGCGTGGGCGCCGGTCCCGGCATTATTGATGAGAAAATCGAACGTGTTTCGACCGAACGCATCGCTCAGCATCTGTGGCAGAGCTGATGCAAACGCGGCGATCGCGCCCATGTTCCCGACGTCGAGCTGCACCATCCTGGCGCGCCGCCCGTAGCCCTCGATTGCCTTCACCACCGCGTCGGCTTCCCGCCGCGACCTCCTGTCGCTGCCGCGCTCCACCGGCCTCGTGCCGGTGCCAACTGCGTTGGTTCTCATCCTCGCTCTCCGGGAATTTAAAAGGACCGGTCGATGACCGGTCTTTTTAAAT
>Ga0335075_10010085_pt1 | contig 14348 bp, 14 predicted proteins | sample Lox_Sample_24_FD_206723 | JGI IMG/M metagenome (GOLD analysis project Ga0335075, IMG submission 206723) | Soil microbial communities from Loxahatchee National Wildlife Refuge, Florida, United States - Lox_Sample_2.4 | ecosystem: Environmental > Terrestrial > Soil > Wetlands | place: USA...
GCTTGCCGCTGGGTGGATCGCATGCAGTTCGCCGCGGAACGGAATGCTGGCGCCCGGCTCAAGATCGACAGGCTCGGGTACATGGGCCAGCCGCCGCGCAATCCAGCTTGATTCCGAGCGGGCAAATTCCATCGCATGGTCGAGCGAGCGACGCGACGGAGCCACGACGCTCACTTCGCCTGTCGAGGGATGGACTTTCACGATCAGGCGCCGCGCGCGCGGGTTGAGCCGGACGGTCACCTCCACCGGGCGCCCCTCAATGCGCAGCAATTCGCGGCGCGGATGGGAGCGGGGTGTGGGCGTTGGCTTGCGCATGGTCTTCCCTTTATCGACCCGGCTTGCTTCTCTCGCAACCCGTCTTAAGAGCCGATCCGACATGACCCAGCGGCCCCGCTTTCACCTCGCCTTTCCCGTCCGGGACCTCGCAGAAGCCCGCGCTTTTTATGGCGATCTGCTCGGCTGTCGGGAGGGTCGTTCCGCGGATGACTGGGTCGATTTCGACTTCTTCGGGCACCAGATCGTGGCGCATTTAAGCCCCCCTTCCGACCCTCACAAGTGCCAAAATCGCGTAGATGGTGAGCTGGTTCCGGTGCGTCACTTTGGCGTCATTCTTTCCCTGCCGGAATGGCGGGAAATGGCAGAAAAGCTGCGCGGAAACAGCGTAAAATTTCTGATTGAACCCACGCTCCGGTTCCGGGGCCAACCGGGCGAGCAGGCAACCATGTTTTTCGAAGATCCGAGTGGAAATGCCCTCGAGATCAAGGCCTTCGCCGAGGACTCGATGGTGTTTGCGAGATGATCCGGCCGCAAAATATTGCCATTGCGCTTGGCACCGCGTCCCTGCTTCTCCTGCTCGCCGTGCTGGGCTTCCAGTATATCGGACGGCTGCAACCCTGCGAACTTTGCCTGTGGCAACGCTGGCCCCATGTGGGCGCCGTCGTTGTGGGCTATGGCGGACCGCTTCTGATCCGGGCGGGGCTGCTCGAACGAAGCGCGGCCAGGGCCGTAGCGGGCTTGGCAGCGCTATTGATCGCTGTCTCAGGCGCGATCGGGGTCTATCATGCCGGCGTCGAATGGCATTGGTGGCCTGGACCGCAATCCTGCTCCGGACCAGCGTTCCGGTATACGGGCGGACCGCTCGACCTGAACGCGGCGGTTGTGCTGTGCGACATGGCCGCGTGGCGGCTCTTCGGGCTTTCGCTCGCCGGTTACAACGCGCTCGTTTCGTTCGCGATTGCGGGAACGGGTGCCTTCCTGCTCGCTCGCAGCGGAAAACGATCGTGAGCGCGCGCCGCGGCCGCCGCCCCTTCCCTCCCGGAACACCTGCGGCACAGGAAGTGGCCGAAATGATCCGGGTGGATCACGCCGGCGAGTATGGCGCGCTGCGGATTTACGAAGGCCAGCTCGCCGTTCTCGAGGCCCGCTCGCGAGACCGTAAGGCCCTGGCGGCGATCCGCCGCATGGCCGAGCAGGAATCGCGGCATCTGGAGCGTTTCGATCGGCTGGTGAACGAACGCAAAGTGCGTCCCACCGCGCTCTCGCCGCTCTGGCAGGTCGCGGGATTTGCACTGGGCGCAGGTACGGCACTCCTCGGCACGCGCGCTGCCATGGCCTGCACCGCCGCGGTCGAAGAGGTCATCGACGAACATTATGCTCACCAGATCGAGCGCCTCGGAGGCGACCCGGAATTGCGCGATGCCGTAAGCGAATTTCGCGAAGACGAACGCGCCCACCGCGACGAGGCGCTTGCCTACGGGGCCGAAGAGGCGCCCGCCTACCGGCTCCTCAGCGAGACGATCAAGACGGGCTGTCGGCTCGCCATCCGCCTGTCGGAGAAGATCTGAGCGGGTTCAGGGCTCCAGCACGCTGTCCCAATAGAGATAGTCGGCCCAGGATTCGTGCAAGTAGTTCGGCGGAAACAGCCGGCCGTTATTCCTGAGTTCGTTGATCGTCGGCTTGCGCGGATAATTCCGTGGATGCATCCCGATATGATGCGCAAGCCGGCCGCCTTTCAAAAGGTTGCAGGGCGCGCAAGCCGTGACCACGTTGTCCCAGGTCGTACGGCCACCTCGCGAACGCGGAACGAGGTGATCGAACGTCAGATCCTCCGCGGCGCCGCAATACTGGCATTCGAACCGGTCACGTAGGAATACGTTGAACCGGGTAAAGGCCGGCTGCCGTGCGGGCCTTACATAAGTCTTGAGCGACACGACCGAAGGCAGCTTCATTTCGAAGCTGGGCGAGCGCACGATGCGCTCGTATTCGGCAAGAATATTCACCCGCTCCAGGAAGACGGCCTTGATGGCGTCCTGCCAGGACCACAGGGAAAGCGGAAAGTAGCTGAGCGGACGATAGTCCGCGTTCAGGACCAGCGCCGGACAGTTATCGGGGACGCGCGCGGCGCCTAACACCAGACACTCCTTTGAAAACAGCCTCCTTGCCAAATGCGCGCGGAGATTAGGGGCAACGTCCGCAAATGCCAACAAGCCTGCGCCTGTCCAGGCAATCTATCCGATTCGGAATGACAGGATTGCGACAGGTTTCAGCGCACCGTGCAGCTGACCGCGCCGGTTGGCCGCAGGGAACCGCGAACTGCCAGGGAAAGGAAAGTCGCGCCAAGCAGCAGAGCGTCAGAGTCGATTGTGTGCCCCGCACCCCGGGACAGATGCCACTGGACAGGCGCGCCGGCCCGCCCCAAGGCGCCTGCGGCCAGAAACATCGCCTGGGGCGGGATCATGGTGTCTGCATCGCCATGGGTGAGCAGAATCGGCGGCGCATCTGCCCCTAGCGGAGGCAGGGATTCGGGCCCGGTCAGCATCCCGGAAAAGCCGAGGATTGCGACGGGCTTTGGGCTTCGCCGCAAGCCCACATGCAGCGACATCATGGTGCCCTGGCTGAATCCGCACAGAATCAACCGGTCGGTGGGCAGCGCCATGCGCTTCAGCTCGGAATCGAGGAAATCTTCGAGGACAGGCGCCGCGGAAGCCACGCCGCGTTCGGCCTCATGCGGATCGATGCGCGCAATTGGAAACCATTGATAGCCGGCGCCTGGACAGCGCTCCGGCGCATTCGGCGCCACAAAGGCCACGGTCGGAAGGAATTGCTGCAGATGAGGCGCAAGCCCGATGAGATCATTTCCGTCTGCACCGTAACCATGGCAGAGGACCATGAGATGGGTCGCGCGGCCCCTCGCGGCCGGGACGCGGGGACCGTTGAGCTGACGCTGACCGAAAACCAAGACCGTTTCTCCGCTCGCAATCCAATCCGATGATTGTCACCCGCTTCGCGCCCAGTCCAACAGGTTATCTGCACCTGGGGCACGCCTTTTCGGCGCTCATCGCATCCGACGCCGCTCGCGCCGGCCGTTTTTTGTTGCGGATCGAAGATATCGATCGCGGGCGCAGCCGCGAGGAATTTGTCGAGGCGATCTTCGAAGATCTGGGCTGGCTGGGACTTCGCTGGGAGGAACCGGTGCTGCGGCAATCCGCGCGTTTTCCCGCCTATCGCAAAGCGCTCGACCTCCTGGAAGAGCAGGGCGTGCTTTATCCCTGCTTTTGTACGCGCGCCGATATCGCCGCCGAGATTGCCCGATCTGCAGAAGCACCACACGGGCCCGACGGCGCACTCTATCCCGGCACGTGCAGGACACTGAGTGCCGCAGAGCGCCGGGCGCGCATCGAGTCGGGCACGCCGTATGCGTTGCGCCTCGATTCCCGCAAGGCAGCCGCGCGTCTTCCGCAACTGACATTCGTGGAAGCCACGCTTGAAACAGAGACGACTGGTAACCAAGTCACAGTCGATCCGCTCCTCTTCGGGGATGTGGTCCTGGCCAGAAAGGACGTGCCAGCGTCCTATCACTTGGCGGTCGTCGTAGATGATGCAGAACAGGGCGTAACACTCGTAACGCGCGGGCGAGATTTGCTGCGTGCTGCGCACATACAACGCGTATTGCAGGAGCTGCTCAGATTACCCGCGCCGCGCTATGCCCATCACCGGCTGATCCTGGACGAGAACGGACGAAAACTCTCCAAACGGGACGGTGCGACAAGTCTGCGCATGTTGCGCTTGAACGGTACAACAGCGGAAAAGTTACGGCGGCATATCCTTGCACCCTAAGGCCCTCTGACCGGCGCCAGGATTCGAATCTGGGAACCATGACAAGCGTCGTGCGCTTGGCGCCTCCGCTTGTCGTCTCAATTGTTAACGGCATGGTTGCCACGCGGAACCCGGCGCTGGCAGCGCGCATTACCCTACCGAATGTCCCGTCTTATGATGAGTTAAGAGCCCGTGCGAAGCTGTCTTCCTAGCAAACAGACCCTGCGGTCTCTGCTTGTCGCGTTCTGCCTCGCTGCAGCTCCGCTCGGAGGCTGCGTCTTCGCGCAGTCCCAGGAACAGCAGAGCGATGGGAATATCGATACCGCGAAGCAGCATCTGTATGACAGCCTGTCGGCGGATACGCTGGCAAATTTCAACCTGTTTATCTATGTCGACAAAGCGCAGGACGGGCCGTTCGCGCAGCGCATGTATGTATTCGAGAAAATGGATTCGGGCGATCTTGCGCCGCTTTACGACTGGCCCGTTTCGACCGGGCGGGAGGGCGACGAAACCGATCCGCATGGCGAGGCGCAGTCCACGGTCACGCCGCGCGGTTTCTTCGAACTCGATCCGAAGCGCATGTATGTGGATCACACCTCGTCGCAATGGGACGAAGCAATGCCTTATGCGATGTTCTTCAGCTGGAAGCCCGGCGGCCATGATACGGGCCTCGCCATTCACGGAACGCCGGAAGACAATGACAATGCGCTGGGCAGCCGTGCGAGCGCGGGCTGCATCCGGCTGTCGCTCGAAAACGCGCACACGCTTTTCGATCTCGTCCGCTCGGGTTTCCGAGGACCGGTGCCGAAGCTCGCCTATCTCGATGGCGAGAGCCAGGTCAGCAGCGAAGGCCTGCTGGTTCACGACGCCGACGGCCGGCTCAAACTGACGGACGGCTATTCCGTCCTCGTTCTCGTCGACGATTACGCACCCGAGCAGCGTGTAAGCTCGCTCTATTAGGTCGTGGAGATGCAAAGGCGGGGCGCGCTGCGAGCTTGTCGCAACGCGTTGCGCACCGCCACGCTGCCAACCTTGTGAAGGATCGTTCGACCAGGGCCCGGCAGGTTGCGTTTCGGCGCGTCGGACTGCAGCGCGCACGGGGATTTTCCGTTCTGCGATTTTTTTTGGCCATGCGCTGGAATAATCAATGCGTCCGTGACGTCATGACAGGTGAAAGAAGCTCTCAGGCGCGGCCTGACGGCGAACAAGTTCTACCGAAGGGGACGTCTTATGATCCGAACTTTTGAGTTCTGCAGCAAAGGCATGCTGGCCGGCAGCCTGGCCCTGGCGCTGTTCGCGCCGCTCCATGGTGCCCAGGCAAAAAACGACAAGGTGCTTTATTCCTTCACGGGCGGGAGCGACGGGTCCGAACCGTTCGCCGGAATGATCGCAGACGGCGCGGGCAACCTCTATGGCACGACCTCCCTCGGTGGCGCGGACGGCCATGGCACCGTTTTCAAGATTGCCTCTGACGGCACCGAGTCGGTGCTGCATTCCTTTGACGGGACCGACGGCAACGAGCCCAGTGCTGCTCCCATCATGGACGGCGCGGGCAATCTCTATGGCACCACGTTTGTCGGCGGTGCGAATGGCGCCGGTGCTGTCTTCAAGCTCACGCCAGGCGGCACCGAAAGCGTGCTCTACGCCTTCACGGGCGGCACCGACGGCCAGTTCCTCCAGGCGGGCGTGATCGAAGACAGTGCGGGAAATCTCTATGGCACGGCGCTTTTGGGGGGCGCTTATGACCACGGCGACGTCTACAGGCTCGCGCCCGACGGCACGCTTACCGTGCTCTATTCCTTCACCGGCGGAAACGACGGCGCCGAGCCGGAGGGCAGCCTCGTCGAAGACAGCAGCGGAAATCTCTACGGTACGACCAGCCACGGTGGCGCGGACAACGATGGCACGGTCTTCCGGCTCGCGGCCGATGGCACCGAGACGGTACTCCATTCCTTCTCCGGTGGGAGCAGCGACGGCTCCGAACCGTTTGCCGGTCTTATCATCGACAGCGCAGGCAATCTCTACGGCACGACGTTTCAGGGCGGCTCGCACAACATGGGCACCGTCTTCAAGGTCGCGGCCGATGGCGCCGAAACCATGCTCTATGCCTTGCAGGGTGGAAATGATGGCGCCAGCCCCGAAGCCAACCTGGTCGAGGACGGCAAGGGAAATCTCTACGGCACGGCATCGCTGGGCGGCGGAACCGGGTGCGGCGGGTCCGGCTGCGGCACGGTCTTCGAGATTACGGGGCGCGGCAGCGAGAAGGTGCTGCATCGCTTCGCCGGCGCGAAGGATGGCGCGGAGCCGGCCAGCGGCCTGGTCCTGAATCAGCAGGGACTTCTTTACGGCACGGCGTCATTCGGTGGCGGAGCGGGCTGCGGCGGCAGCGGCTGCGGCACAGTCTTCAGGCTCAAGCGATAGATCGTTCAAGCGGCCGCATCCTCCGCCGGCCGTTCTTCGTGTCGCGTCAAAGCAGCACTCAACGCCGACAGGCCATTCATGACCTGTCGGCGCTTCCGCCTCGATGCTCGAAGCACGTTCCCACAGCGCGCCGTATCAATGCAAAAGGGCGTGCCGCCCCGGATTTCGGCGCTGAGAATTCGATACCGGCGTACGGTGCGGCCTTCCAATCTACGGATTGGTCGGAAGCCCGCCTATCTGCTAGGGTGATGTCCGCACAAAGTTGCGGGACCTGTCGGACATGATTGGACGAAATGTGGCGCGGCGGTTCACCGCGAGCGTGTTTGCCGTGACACTGCTCATGGGCCTGCCGGCCCTTGCGGGCTCTTCGGCCCACTGGGAGCAATTCCGCTACTCGCTCGCCAAGGACGGCGTCAACCCACACGAGAAGACATTGGGCGTGAAGAACGTCGCCAAACTCACAGAGCTCTGGGCTGCAAAGACCAAGGGCGACATCTACTCTTCCGCGGCTGTCGTGGGCGGCACGGCCTATGTCGGCTCCTATGACGGCAAGGTCTATGCGTTTGATGCCTCGACCGGCAAACAGGTCTGGACCGCTGCTACGAAGGGCCCGATCATGTCTTCGCCGGCGGTAGTAAACGGCGTGCTCTATATCGGCTCGCTGGACGACAATGTTTATGCCTTCAATGCCTCGACCGGCGCGCAAATCTGGTCGTTTACAACCGGCGATGTCGTGCGCTCTTCGCCCGCCGTGCAGAAAGGCGTCGTCTATATCGGTTCGGAAGACGACAATCTTTATGCGCTCGATGCGGCGACGGGCAAACAAGTCTGGACCACGCCCACTGGCGGAAAGATCGATGCTTCGCCGGCGGTCGCGGGAGGGATGGTCTATATTGGCACGCTGAGCGGCGCGGTACTCGCGGTCGATTCGAGCACCGGAAGCCAGGTGTGGCAAGCAAACCCCGGCGGCGCGATCTATTCCACGCCCTCCCTCTACAAAGGCGCCGTCTATGTCGGGTCGACGAATGCCAACGAATATTCGTTCGACGCCAGCACGGGCACGCAGAACTGGATGGAAACGACGAATGGCGACCTGTGGGGCTCGCAGGCGGTGGACGACGGCGTCGTCTATGTCGTCACGGGCGGCAGCGGCAACTACCAATGCGACGCCTTCAACGCCACGACCGGCGCATTGATCTGGAACAGTGCCGATATCCCGGGCGAATTGGGCTCGCCGCCCACCGTGGCGAATGGCGTCGTCTATTTTGGTTCCAAAGACGACAGCCTCTACGCGCTCAGCACCAAAACCGGCGCGCAATTGTGGAGCTATGCCACCAAGAATGAGGTGATCGCGTCGCCGATCGTCGTCAATGGCACGGTCTATCTCGGTTCGAACGACGGCAATCTCTACGCGTTCGGACTCAAGAAGAAGAAATAGCCGGCCTTGCGTCCGCCAGCGCAACGATCTCGCGCATGATGGCGTCGAGATCGTAATCCTTGGGGCTGAAGATTGCGGCGATGCCGGCCTGTTTCAGCCGGGCCTCGTCCTCCGCCGGAATGATGCCGCCGGCCACGACCTTGACACCCCCAAGACCTGCCGCCGCGAGCTTTGCCGTGACCTCGCAGGCGAGAGTCACATGCGAACCGGAAAGGATCGAAAGCCCCACGACATGGGCTTCGTGCTCGCGCGCCGCGGCCACGATCTCCTCCGGCGTGAAGCGGATGCCGTCATAAATCACGTTCATTCCGCCATCGCGGGCGCGGATTGCGATCTGCTCCGCGCCATTGGAGTGTCCGTCGAGCCCGGGCTTGGCGACGAGGAAAGTCAGCGGCCGGCCGAGCTTCTCCGAAACCTGACCAACATATTCGCGCAGCGCGAGAATGCGCGGATCGTTGCGGGCTGGCGCTTCCGCCACCACGCCGGTGGGTGCGCGGTATTCGCCGAATACCGACCGCAGCGCGTCCGCCCACTCGCCCGTGGTCACGCCTGCGTGCGCACAGGCGATCGAGACCGGCACGATGTTTGCTCCGCTCAGCGCCGCTTCGCGCAGCTGCGCAAGCGCAAGAATAACCGCTTCCGTGTCGCGCGCGGCGCGCCAGGCGTTCAATCGCGCGATCTGCTCGCGCTCCGCTGCTTCGTCCACTGCCATGAAATGACTTTCGCCGGCGGTGAGCGGCGAGATTTCGCTTTCGACCCAGGCATTCACGCCGACGCGGATTTCCGCAGCCGTTTCGATGGCCTCGACGCGCGCCGCATTGGAGTGGACCAGACGTTCTTTCATATATTCGAGCGCAGGTTGCGCGCCCGCTCCGCCGAGCCCTTCGATACGCGCGATTTCGCTGCGGATCTGCGAAGCAAACAACGCAGTTTTCGTCTCGATCACATGCGCGCCGTCGAATATGTCGTCATATTCCAGAAGATCGGTCTCGAAGGCCGCGATCTGCTGCAGCCTGAGCGACCATTGCTGGTCCCACGGCCTGGGCAGACCGAGCGCTTCGTTCCAGGCGGGCAGTTGCACCGCGCGCGCGCGCGCCGCCTTCGACAGCGTTACGCCCAGCATGCCGAACAGGATGCGATAGACATTGTTCTCGGGCTGCTGCTCGGTGAGGCCCAATGAATTCACCTGCACGCCGTAGCGGAACAGGCGGAGCTTCGGATCGGCGACGTGGTAACGCTCCCTGGTAATTTCATCCCAGATCCGCGCCATTGCGCGCAGCTTGCAGATTTCGGTGATGAAGCGGACGCCGGAATTGACGAAGAAACTGATGCGGCCGACGGCCTTCGGGAAATCGGGATCGGCAATCGCGCCGCGTCTCTTGCAGGTATCGAGAACCTCGATCGCCGCGGCCAGCGCGAAGGCTGCTTCCTCGACCGGCTCCGCACCCGCTTCCTGCAGGTGATAGGAACAAAGATTGACCGGATTCCAGCGTGGCATCTCCGCGCTCGTGAAGGCAATCACATCGGAAGTGAGTCGCAGCGCGGGCTGCGGTGGAAAGATGTAGGTGCCACGCGCGAGATATTCCTTGATGATGTCGTTCTGCGTGGTGCCGGCAAGGCTTCCCCGTGGCACGCCCTGCTCGTCGGCGAGCGCCACATAGAGCGCGAGCAGCCAGGCCGCCGGTGCATTGATCGTCATCGAGGTGTTCATCCCGGCGAGAGGCAGGCCCTCGAACAGCGCGCGCATGTCGCCCAGATGGCTCACGGGCACGCCCACCTTGCCGACCTCGCCTCCGGCGAGCGGATGGTCGCTGTCATAGCCCGTCTGGGTCGGAAGATCGAAAGCGATGGAAAGGCCCGTCTGGCCCTTGGCGAGATTGCCGCGATAGAGCGCGTTCGAGGCCGCGGCGCTCGAATGCCCCGCATAGGTGCGGAAAATCCAGGGTGAATCGCGTCCGCCCATCCCGCAATCATCCCCGGCTCACGGCAGGAAGGGATTCACGCGGAGGCGCGGAGACGCGGGCAGGTTTTGTCATTGCGGTCAAACGACTCCGTGTCTCCGCGGCTCCGCGTGCGAACTTGACAGGACCGTCCACGCGGCCCGATGCTGCGCCGCAGCATAGCCTGTTCTCCACAAGCGAAAAGCTATTTGTCACGTTGGAACAGGGGCCAAAGAGGGATCCATGTCGGCCGAAGCAAAGCCCGTGCTCGAGGTTTACAAGGACCTTTACGGGATCGGGGAAATCCCGCCGCTCGGCCATGTGCCGCGGCAGATGCATGCCTGGACGATCCGCAAGGAGCGCCACGGGCCGCCGGAAGATTCCATGAAAATCGAGATCGTGCCCACCTGGCCGCTCGATTCCCACGATGTGCTCGTCCTCGTGATGGCCGCGGGGGTGAATTACAACGGCGTCTGGGCGGGACTCGGTCAGCCCATTTCCCCCATCGACGGCCACGGCAACCCGTTTCATATCGCGGGCTCCGACGCATCGGGGATCGTGTGGGCCGTGGGCTCCAAGGTGACGCGCTGGAAGGTCGGCGACGAAGTCGTCGTGCACTGCAATCAGGACGATGGCGACGACGAGGAATGCAATGGCGGCGATCCGATGTTCTCGCCGTCGCAGCGCATCTGGGGTTACGAAACGCCTGATGGTTCCTTCGCACAATTCGCGCGCGTGCAGGATCGCCAGCTCATGGCGCGGCCGCAGCATCTGACCTGGGAAGAATCGGCCTGTTACACGCTGACGCTTGCCACGACTTACCGCATGTTCTTCGGCCATCGCCCGCATGTGCTCAGGCCCGGACATAATGTTCTCATCTGGGGCGCAAGCGGCGGCCTCGGCTCGTTTGCAGTCCAGCTCTGCGCGGTCTCGGGCGCCAATGCGATCGGCGTGATCTCCGACGAATCCAAGCGCGATTTCGTTTTGTCTCTTGGCGCGAAGGGACTCATTAACCGCAGCGAATTCCAGTGCTGGGGCGCGATGCCGAAAGTCGGCACGCCGGAATATGACTCATGGCTCAAGGAAGCGCGCCGCTTCGGCAAGGCGATCTGGGACATCACCGGCAAGGGCCGCGATGTCGACATGGTGTTCGAACATCCCGGCGAACAGACATTCCCGGTTTCCTGCCTCGTGGTGAAGCGTGGCGGCATGGTCGTCTTCTGCGCCGGCACGACCGGCTACAATATTACGTTCGACGCGCGCTATGTCTGGATGCGCCAGAAGCGCGTCCAGGGCTCGCATTTCGCCAACCTCAAACAGGCGAGCGAGGCCAACCGGCTGATGATCGAGCGCCGCCTCGATCCCTGCATGTCGGAAGTATTTCCCTGGGAGGACATCCCGCGCGCCCACACCAAGATGTGGAAAAATCAGCATTTGCCCGGCAACATGGCGGTGCTCGTCAACGCCCGCCGCCCGGGCCTCAGGACCTTCGAGGATGTGATCGAAGCCTCGCAGGACTGAACCGCGAACGAAAACATCATAACAGCGATTTTATCAGCGATTATCAGCGAATTCGCATCGGCCAAGAAGAAACCGGCTGCCCCATGACAGGCGCCGGTTGTGGAAACACATTGTACTCATTTCAATAGCACATCTGATCAGAAATTTCCGGCCCGAATTGGCGGAACAAAATGTCACCTCGGCTAAGAACGATTGTTCGCAACCAAAGCGCCAACGCCGCTTATCTGTGTTGCGATTTGCGCTCGGAAAGCGCGCGGGCCAGATCGCGCGAGGTGTGAAACACCGCAAGAATGGTTATCGCTTCGGTCCCGACTTGATAGACGATGAGATAGGGCAATGAGGTGACTGGAAATTCCCGCGTTCCGGGAAGGCGGCCGGGCCTGCCGATTTCGGGGAAGCGGCTTAGCCGATGGGCCGTCGCCACGATCGCGCGGTACACTTTTTCCGCAGCACCCGGATTATCGAGAGCAATATAGCTGATGATGCCGGCGAGATCGTCGGCGGCCGGTTCGGCAAAGACCAGCCGCTTCAACGTTTCCAGCCATGCCCTGCTTCAATTGTGTCGAATACGGAATCGGCATCGCGCACGCGGCCCTTCCGCGCAGCCGAGAGGCCTGCCTTGATCCGCTCGATCTGCCAGGCGTTCGCTTCGATATACTGCCGCAGCGCCAGATTGACGACGTAATTGCGCGAACGATCCATCGCCTCGGCCAGCGCATCGATCTCATTGACGGTCTTTTTTTCGGCGCGAACCGTGATCGGCTCGGTCGTGGCAGGGTTAGTCATTTGTAGTCTCCTGTAATCGCTACGGTAGCGCCGCCCCTTGCTTCCCGTCAAGTCGTGCCTGGGGAGTAATGTTTTCACACCCGCAATGGCGAATTGTTCCGGTATCGCCACCAGACATACAGGCATAACAGAGCAAGCGCCGGATACATCAGGAAACTCGCTTCCGTGCCGAGGACGCCGCCGGTCAGGCATGCCGGTCCGTTGAACGTCACATCGAGCAGACGCCCGACCGGCACTCTCGCGCCGTTCGGCGTTCCGATGACGAATAGCTGCATGTAATCATAAGAAAAGTGGAATCCCACCGCGAACCACAACGTTCCGGTGCGCAGCATGGAGTAGCTGAGGATCAGGCTTACCGAGACAAGCGTGATCACATCCCAGATGTTCTCTCCCGTCTTGTAGAAATAGTGGTCCGCCGCAAACACGAAAGCGATGACAATCGCAGACGGCCAGAAGCCCATGCTTTTCCAGAGCGTCTGCTGGAGATAGGAGCGATAGAAGGATTCCTCGGCGATACCGACGCAGACATTCGTGCCAAGCCAGGCCAGTGCGGAAATAACGAGCGCGCTGCCGGAGATCGCCAATCCTCTGATCTGCATGCCACCGAGCAGGAGCATTCCCGCCGCGACAGCGCCCGCCAGTGCAATTCCGGCCGCAGCGCCTTCGAATGTCTGCCGCCCCAACGCGCGGGCGACGGGCAGGCCGTAGCTGTCGACACGGCGGCGCTCGTAAAGCGCGAAGATGGCAGTGCAGATGAGTGCCGTCAGAAAATTCTGAATCTCGCTCAGCGCCACTGCCCCGGCCGAAAATTCCGTGCCGATGTGGAGCCAATGGGCGATGTGCCCGAATGGCCGGTTCAGCAGCGGAAAGATTGCCCAGCTGCCGCCCGTATAGAAGATCACGGCCCGCCAGATCGGGCGCAGCTTCCCGTCCGCGCCGAGCAGGCTGCGCATGAACAAATTCGCGACTGCATTCATGGCTGCCTCCCGACAAAGCCGTTCTCCTCCCGATGACGATCGGCGACGAGCTCGGTTATTATAAGGCGCTCGCGACGGAAGCGCTGTCCCCGGCGGAGCCGGCACAACGCACAAATACCAACGAGCGCCATGCGCGCGAATGGCTATAACCTCGGTGCGTCACGGCCGAGGCCGAAAAGGGATTTTCACACGGTGGCGCAGAGGCACAGCGGAACGCAATTGCGAGGAATAATTCTCCGCAGGTAGTTAAATCGCATTCGTAACCTCTGCCGCTCTGCCGATCTGCGTGAAATTCGCATCCGCACCGCCGCCGTTCGAAGCGATCCGCTGATGGACGAAGTTCGTTGCCGCGGCGCGCGTTTCAACGCCAAGCTTCGGAAAGATGCGTTCGAGGTGCTTCTCGACGGTGCGGCGGCCCACATCGAGAATGGCCGCAATGTCGGCGTTCGTCTTGCCGCGGCAGGTCCACCACAGCACTTCGGCCTCGCGCGGAGTGAGGCCCAGCTCCGCGAAGCTCGGCGCCGGCGGCGGCTGAAGGTCGAAAAGGAGCAGTCGCCCGTACGGTTCAACGATGCAACGCACCACATAGCGCCGCGGCCCGCGTTGAATGACAAATGGCTTGCGCGGGCGAAGATGTCGCCCGCTTTCCTGTTCGCGCAGCCAACGCTCGATGTCTTCAGGAAGGCGGCCGTTCCTCGGCGCCGCTTCGCGGAACGATTCTGCAAGCACGCGCCGCGCCTCGGCGCTCGCATGACGGATCGCGCCGTCCGTGTCGACGAGCACGAGTGCGTGGTTCAGTTCTTCGGCGCCGCGTGCAAAAAGCGCGAGATCGCCCTTCATCCGGCAGAACCGTCGTGCATTGGCGTAGGCCTGCCTCAGGTGCGGCCGCAAAAGGGTGAGGCACAAGCGCTCGCGCTCGCTGAAATCCGGGCGCGACCGGTTCAGCGCCACGGCCGTGCCGCGGCGTCGTTGCATATCCGGGGGAGCGAGGGCAAAACCGATCTGGTCCTCGATGCCGAGCGGCCGGAAATATTCATTGTAGATGCCGAGCTTGATGAACTCCCTGCGGTGAACGAGATCAGAAAATTTCCATGCCCCGCGCAGTTTTTTTCCTGCATAGCGTTCGGGATTGAGCCCGGGGTGCTCGTGAATGTAGAGATTGAAGATCCG
>Ga0335075_10010086_pt1 | contig 14345 bp, 12 predicted proteins | sample Lox_Sample_24_FD_206723 | JGI IMG/M metagenome (GOLD analysis project Ga0335075, IMG submission 206723) | Soil microbial communities from Loxahatchee National Wildlife Refuge, Florida, United States - Lox_Sample_2.4 | ecosystem: Environmental > Terrestrial > Soil > Wetlands | place: USA...
CTCCATGAGCTGGGCGGCCGCCATTGCGCCGAGACTGTAGCTCGGGAAATAGCCGAAGGTTCCGTCGTACCAGTGGATATCCTGGAGGCAGCCCATCCGGTCGTCCGGCGGGGTGATGCCGAGCAGCGCCTTCATTCCGGCGTTCCACGCCCCCGGCAGCTCGTCAGGCCGGAGGTCTCCGCCGATCAGCGCCCGTTCGAGGCGGAAGCGCAGAATCACGTGGGCCGGATAAGTGAGCTCGTCGGCATCGACGCGGATGAAGCCGCGCGCCACATGGCGGCAGAGGCGGGCAAGATTGTCGGCGGCGTAAGCCGGATCGGGCGCGAATGCGCGGGCGAGCTCGGGGCCGAGCCAGCCGAGGAAGGCGTCGGAGCGGCAGGCCTGCATCTCCACGATCAGGGACTGGCTTTCGTGCGTTGCCATCCCTGCCGCACTACCGACCGGCTGGCGCATCCAGGCGGCCGGCAATCCGCGCTCATAGAGCGCATGCCCCGTCTCGTGCAGCACCGCGAACAGCGCCCGGAGCGCGTCCATTTCGTCGTACCGGGTCGTGATTCGGATATCGGTCGGGCTGCCGCCACAAAAGGGGTGTGCCGAGGGATCGAGCCGCGCATGTGCGAACGAAAGCCCGGCCCGCTCCGCGAGCCGCCGGCAGAACGCCTCCTGCACAGGGACCGGAAAAGGACCTTCAGGATGACGCGGTGCGGGCAGTCTTGCGGCGCAAGCCTCCGCCTCGGCCAGCGCGGCCCCGAGAAACCGCTCGTAGCGTGCGAACAGCGGCTCGACGTCGGCGGCGCCAATGCCCGGCTGGTAGCCGTCCATCAGCGCGTCGTAAGGCGCGAGCCCGAGTGCCGCGCCGAGCCCGGACGCCTGCTCGCGCGCCAGCCGGACGACCTCGGTGAAGGCGGGCAACACGGCGGCGAAGTCGGCCTGCGCGCGGGCCTGGCGCCAGATCTTTTCGCATGCGGAATTCGTCCGCGCCGCGGCCTCGACCAGCGCGCCCGGAACCGCCGCGGCGCGGCGCACCGCGCGGCGCATCAGGCGAAGGTTGGCCGCCCGCCAGGAATCAGGCTCGGAGCCGGCCGCCTCCGCCTCATCGAGGTCGGAGGCCAGCTCGGGCGCGGTGAGCAGCTCGTGTGCCAGCCCTGCCAGCACGGCGAGCTGATCGCCGCGCGCCGCACCGCCGCCCTCAGGCATCATGGTCGCCGCGTCCCAGGCGAGCACGCCCTCCGCCTCGCCGAGCACGGCGATGCGGCGGAATCGCTCGGCCAGCCGCGCGTAGGCCCGGCTCATCAACCCACTTTCATGCGCTCTGCCGCTGGCGCGCCAAGATCGCAAACTCGATGATCACGACCCCGGCAAGGCCGAACCAGGTCAGCGCGTACTCCAGGTGATTGTTCGGCGGGTGCGGCAAATGCCGGGCCGGCATGGGATAGACGCCGGGTCGGCGCCGGCCGAGCGCGATCAGTGTGAAAGGCGCGACGTGCGCGAGGCCGAGGGCAGCCCCGATGCGGGCGGGATCGAGGGTGTAGAAGCGCCGGGCCGCGGGATCATCCGGCGCCGAGAAGAGGCCGGGATGGCGGGGCGGCAGAATGAAGCCGTTGACGAGAGTGGGGCCGCGCGGAAGTCCGGCAGGGCGCTGCTGGTCGAGCGGGACCCAGCCGAGATCGACCAGAATGAGCGGCCCCTTGTCGGGCGCGAGCGGCACGATCAGCTGGCCGCCGGGCACCGGCCCGGCGGCCGTGTCCTGCACCTCATCTCCGTAAAGTGCGGCAAGGCCGAGGCGAAGCCGCCCAGGCACGGCAACCTTGCTGTACGGGCCTGGGTGTGCGGAAAGCGGAATGCCCGGGCGGGACTCGGCGGCCGCGATCTCGGCCAGGATGCCAAGCTTCCATTTCAGCCGGTGGAGTTGCCAGACCCCCAACCCGACCAGCAGCAGAACCAGGAGCGATGCCAGAAAGCCGGGTAACGCCAACTCGCGCCACCGCCGGCGGCGACTCGCATCGCCGCCGGTGGAAGGGACGGCTTCAGGCCGCACCGGGAAGGCCCGTTCGGTCAATTCCCCCGACCGATCTCCGGGCGCCCGGAACTAGCCCACGGTAACCGCGCTCGCACCCCAAAGATAGACGCAGGTGAACAGGAACAGCCAGACGACATCAACGAAATGCCAATACCACGCCGCCGCCTCGAAGCCGAAATGTCGTTCCGGGCTGAACTGGCCGGCGCGCGCACGGAACCAGCAGACAGTGAGGAAGCAGGTGCCAACGATGACATGGAAACCGTGGAAGCCGGTGGCAAGGAAAAACACCGAGGGATAGACACCACCGTGGAACGGGAATGGCGAGTGCGTGTACTCGTAGAGCTGGCCGAGCGTGAAGGAGATACCAAGCAGGACCGTCAGGCCAAGCCCGGCGATCAGCCCCTTGCGGTCGTTCTCGAGCAGGCAGTGATGCGCCCAGGTGACCGTGGTGCCGGAAAGCAGCAGGATCATCGTCAGCAGGAACGGCATGCTGAACGGGTTGTCGGTATGGATGCCTGCCGGCGGCCATTGCGCGATCTTGGCAAAGGAGACGTGGTCGGGAAACAACGCAAAATTGAAGAACGCCCAGAAGAAGGCGACGAAGAACATCACCTCGCTGGTGATGAAGAAGAGCATCCCGTACCGCAGGCCGAGGCGAACGAGAGGCGTATGCATGGTGGGCACGCGGCTCTCGCGGATCACGTCGCGCCACCACATGAACATGACGAAGAGCACGCCGAGCGCGCCGATGATGAGCAGCGTGTAATTGTTGAAGTTGCCGACCATGATGATGCCGACCAGGGTCAGCGCGCCGAACAGCGCGCCGATGATCGGCCATGGGCTCGGGTCGACGAGGTGGTAGGGCTGCTTCAGCCCTGAACTGGTGTAGTGAGGGACCTCGTGGGCGTCACTGCTCATGTGTTTTCCGTTCGCGCTCCGCCCCGGCCGTTGCCGCAGGGCCGCGGCATCATCGCCAAAATACCGGCCCGTTCAAGGGCAGAAGGCGTGGCGAGCCGCACTGCCTCCCTCAGCAATGACTCGGAAGCACGGCGAGATGGACCATCCGCCCCCGCATGGTGAAGCTGCCGAAGTTCATCACCAGTCCGTCCGCCACGCCGTCCAGGAAGTACCGCATGCCAATCTGGAAGTCGGGCAGCATCGCCGAGGCCTTGTGACTGAAGAACGCGACGTGCACGCGCGTGCTCGGAAGACCGTCGAGCGAAGGAAAGCGCTGATCGATGCCGGGGTGGGTGGCCGGGTCCCAGCCATCGATCGCAACCGAGCTCCATGAGGCCCCGCTTCCGTCGGTGCCGTCGAAGAGCGGGCTTGCCAGGAATTTCTTGTGGGCCCGGGCGGCAAGAATGATCGCCTCCGTCTGCGCCATCGGGAACATGGTGCCCGCCGGCAGCCGTACTGTCTTGTGGGCCGGTTCGCTGTAGACCACCTCGCCTGGCCCGCCCGCCCGCGAGAGATGTGCCTCGCCGGCCAGCCGGTCGCTCAGATCGCCGTTCGTGATGTCGAGCGTGTGAAAGCGGAAGGCCAGCCCGTTCTTGGCCTCCCAGGTCGCGTAGTCGGAAAGCGTGCGGGTCACCTGGCCGTCGGCATCGACGAATGTCATCTCGAGCCGCTGGCGGACCGCCCAGCCGTCGCATGCGTCGAGCACTTCGTAGCCCATTTGGCCGTTACCGGCGACGACGCTGTTGTCGCGCGGCGCGGCGAGGGTGAGCGCGTAGAGCGCCTGTTGCCCGACCAAGGGCAATGGCGGCGCGGCCTGCCCGCCCGGGGCGGCACGGGCCAGCGGGCGGGCGGCGGCGAGGAGGAGGAGAACGAGGGATAGCTTCAGGAGATGACGCATGCTGCCCCACTGGCGATAAGACAGGATAAAGTCCAACCGGCGCCCCTGTCAGCCCGCTTTGCGCGCGGGCGGCAGATCGAGGCGAATCGAAAGCTCCTTGAGCCGTGCCGGCTCAACCTCGGCCGGCGCCCCCATCATCAGGTCCTCGCCCTGCTGGTTGAGCGGAAACAGGATCACCTCGCGGATGTTCGGCTCGTCCGCCAGCAGCATGACGATGCGATCGATCCCCGGCGCCGAGCCGCCGTGCGGCGGCGCGCCATAGCGGAAGGCATTCAGCATGCCGCCGAAGCGCCGCTCCACTTCGGCCGGCGGATAGCCCGCGATCGCGAAGGCCCGGAGCATGATGTCCGGACGGTGGTTGCGGATCGCCCCCGAGGAGAGCTCCACGCCGTTGCAGACGATGTCGTATTGAAAGGCCTTGATGGTCAGCGGATCCGCGGTCTCGAGCGCTTCGAGTCCACCCTGCGGCATGCTGAACGGGTTGTGGCTGAAGTCGATCTCTCCGGTCTCCTCGTTCCGCTCGTACATGGGGAAGTCGGTGATCCAGCAGAAGCGGAAAGCATCGCGCTCGCAAATCCCAAGCTCCTCGCCAAGCCGCGTGCGCACCGCGCCCGCGAACTTTTCCGCCTCTTCCTTCTTGCCGGCGGCGAAGAACACGGCGTCGCCCGGCGCGAGCCCAAGGATTGCGCGGATGGCATCCGCGCGCGCCGGCTCGAGGTTGCGCGCGATCGGCCCCTTCGGCCCATCGCTGTCGAAGACGATGTAACCGAGGCCGCGCGCACCCTCGCTCCGCGCCCACTCGTTCAGCTTGTCGAAAAAGCTGCGTGGCCGGCGGCCTGACCCGGGCGCCGGAATCGCCCGCACCACGCCGCCTTCGCCGGCGATGCGTGCGAAAAGCGCAAACCCGGAATCCCGGAAATGTCCGGTGAGGTCGCGGATCTTGAGTGGATTGCGCAGATCCGGCTTGTCGGTACCGTACTCGGCGAGCGCGGTCGCATAGGGAATCCGTGGGAAAGGCGGCGCGGTTACTGTTCTGCCGCCGGCAAATTCGGAAAAAACTCCGGCGAGCACGGGCTCGATCGCGGCGAATACGTCCTCCTGCGTCACGAAGCTCATTTCGAAGTCGAGCTGATAGAACTCGCCAGGGCTGCGGTCGGCGCGCGCGGCCTCGTCGCGAAAGCACGGCGCGATCTGGAAGTAGCGGTCGAAGCCCGCCACCATGAGGAGCTGCTTGAACTGCTGCGGCGCCTGCGGCAGGGCATAGAACTTGCCGGGATGCAAGCGCGCGGGTACCAGGAAGTCCCGCGCGCCCTCCGGCGATGAAGCGGTCAGGATCGGGGTCGTGAACTCGACGAAGCCGGCCCCAATCATGCGCCGGCGGATCGCTTCGATCACCTTCGCGCGCAGCATGATGTTGCGGTGCATTTTTTCCCGCCGGAGATCGAGGAAGCGGTATTTGAGGCGAAGATCCTCGGGAAAATCGTCACCGCCCGCGACCTGGATCGGCAGCACCTCGGCCGCGGACTGCACCACGAGGCTCGCGACCCGAAGCTCGATCTCGCCGGTCGGCAGCTTCGGGTTTGCGGTTCCCGGCGCCCTCGCCACCACGGTTCCGGTCAGCGTGACGACGCTTTCCACCCGCAAGCGCTCCGCCTCGGCGAATACCGGGCTCGCGCGGTCGAACAGGCATTGCGTCAGCCCGAAATTGTCGCGCAGATCGATGAACAGGAGCCCGCCGTGGTCACGCTTCGCGTGCACCCAGCCCGAGAGCCGGGCGATGGCCCCGATATCAGCCGCGCGAAGCGCGCCGCAATCATGCGTACGGTAAGGGTGCATCCGGAACTTCCGCTGCGGCAAGGCCGGCAGAAGCGCCGCCAGGCGACGTCCTGTCAAGGCGCGGCGCGCTTCCCCGCCGCGTGTCGGGCGTGTAGAAGCCAGGGATGGAATGTCCCGTCTTTGCGCGTGCAGCGGCGCCTCACCCGCACACCTCTCCCGGAACGCCACCGATTACCCTGATCAGCAGCACGGATCTGCTCGCCGGCCTCTGCCAGCGGCTCGGCCGTGAGGAATTCGTGGCCGTCGACACGGAATTCATGCGCGAACGCACTTACTGGCCGCGGCTTTGCGTGGTCCAGCTCGGCGGGGCGGCGGAGGTTGCGGTGATCGATGCCGAGGCGCCGGGGATCGACCTCGCTCCGCTCGGTCGCCTGCTTGCCCACCCGGCGGTCACCAAGGTCTTTCATGCCGCCCGTCAAGACGTGGAGATTTTCCTGCTGCTGTTTGGCGCAGTGCCGACGCCGCTGTTCGATACGCAGGTCGCGGCGATGGTGGCCGGCTACGGCGACCAGGTCGGCTACGATCAGCTCGTGAGCTCGCTCACCGGGGCTTCGATCGACAAGGCGCACCGCTTCAGCGATTGGTCGGCCCGGCCGCTCTCGCCGGCCCAGCTCGCCTATGCCGCCGCCGACGTGACGCACCTGCGACCGGTCTATGAAAAGCTGCGCGCCCGGCTCGAGCGCGAAGGCCGGCTCGGCTGGGTCGCGGAGGAAATGGCGGTGCTGGCCAATCCTGAAACCTACCGCAACGACCCGGACAGGATGTGGGAACGGCTCAAGCCGCGCACCGCCAACCGCCGGGTGCTTGGCGTGCTGCGCGTGATTGCCGCCTGGCGCGAACGCGAGGCGCAGCGCATGGATATTCCGCGCCAGCGCCTGCTCAAGGACGAAGCTCTGCTCGAGATCGCGGCCACGCAACCGACCACGCCGGAGGCATTGGCCCGCGCCCGCGGCGTGAGCCGGGGCTTGGCCGAGAGCAAGACCGGCGGGGCGCTGCTGGCGGCGATTTCCGCCGCGCGAGATCTGCCCGAGGCAGCCCTGCCCGCGGTGCGCGCGGCGCGCGCAGGCAGCCGTCCCGCGCCGGCATTGATCGCCCTCCTCAAGGTGCTGCTAGCGGCAAAGTGCGAGGCGCACCATGTGGCGCCGCGCCTGGTCGCGTCGGCCGAGGAGATCGAACGGCTGGCCAGCGAAGAGGATCCGGACATTCCGGCCCTCGCGGGCTGGCGACGAGAGGTGTTCGGCGCCGACGCCCTGGCCTTGCGGGCCGGGCACATCGCGCTTGGCGTCGAGCGGCGGCGGATCCGGCTCGTGCCGCTCTCAACCTGACCCGGCGCTCCAGTCGATCCCGGCGCCGATCGCGGCCAGGCCGTGCGCCGCCGCGTCTTCGCTTGCCATCCTGAGCGTTCCGCCAAGTGCTGCGATGGCGCGGCCGTACTGAACGGTCAGCGCGGAGTCGCCAAGAAGATACACCACCGCTCCGGGCCGCAGCGCGGCCCGCACTTCGTGGCCAATCAGAAGCCCGGAGAGATAAGAGGCGGCGGAGGTCTCAGCGAGCCGCCCGGCCAGGCCGAGCGTCCGGACCCCGAACAAATGGTGCAGCCAGCCTCCGGCCTGGCCGGCGCGGGCGAGCGCGAGGTCGAACTCCGCCCAGTCGATCGGGGCATCGCGCATCATGCGCCCGAGGATGCTGTGCCGGCGCAGCACTCCGAACACCTCACCGGTCATGTGCGTCGTGAAGCCGGCAATGCGGCGATTCCGCACGCTCACCCATTTGCTGTGCGTGCCGGGCAGGCAGACGAGCCCGCCCTCGTCGAGCGCGGCAGCCATGCCGACGATCTTGGTTTCCTCGCCGCGGATCACGTCCGGCACGCCCTCGGGATCGACGGTGGAAACTCCTGGTACCAATCGAACGGAGGCGCCCTCGAACGGCACCGCGGCGATGCCCTCGGCCAGTTCCGCGATGCCGGCCGGACAGGGCACGTAGGCAGCTTCCCGCCAGCCCTGCCGACTGCCGATCATGCCGCAGAGAAGGATCCGGTCCTCGCCGGCTTCGAGCCAACTGCCGATGGCTTCGCTGAGGGCCGCGGCGAATTGGCCGTCGGTCACCTGGAGGATGCCACGCGGAGCGCTCAGCCGCGCGAGGATGGCACCATCGCGGCCGAGCCGGAAGGCGCGAAAATTGCTGGTTCCCCAGTCGACGCCGATCATCCGAGGTTTCCCGCCCCGGGACCGCGCAAACGCGATCGTCTATCGCGGCATCCAGGTGCCGGCCTGCCGCGACGGCGTGCTATCTGGACCCGCTTCCGCTCACGCTGCCGCTGCCGCCCTTCAAGCCGTTCCACGACGCGGAATAATCGTAAATTCCATTGCCGGCGTTGTTGACCGTCGTCGTGTAGTTTGCCGTCTGGCCGTCGCGCAGCGTCGTCGACCCGGTGCGGGTCAGGTCGTGGTTTGCCGGATTGAACGTCTGGTCGATCGTCCGCGTGTAGGATCTCCCGTCGGGGCCGACATCGGTGTAGCTGTAGGCGTAATTGCCACGGCTGGATCGGGTGAAATCGGTTGTGCTGGTGTTGGTCTTGCCGTTGAAGCCGGTGGTCGTGACGGTGCGCGTATAGCTGCCGTTCGCCGGATTATAGGTCTGGGTTGCGTTCCGCGACGCGGTGCGGCCGCCCGGGCCGGTCACGCTGCGATCATACGTGTAGTCGCCGTAGCCGGTGCGGCTGAATGTGCGGTCGTAGCTCACGCTTCGGCCGCCGGGAAGCACAGCGGTGCGGCTGTAGGAAAAGTTCCGTACGCCCGGATAAGGATTGCGCACGCCGAAGCCGTTGCCGGCCGGGGCGTGCGGGAAAGGTGAATAGGGCCGCAGGGTGCTCGGGGCGCGCCAGCCGCCTTGCCCGCCGCCGGCAGCAGCGTGCCACGGGCCGCCCGCCACTGCCGCGGGGGCACCGAAAAGGGCGGCGGCGGCGCCGACGACGGCCAGGCGATGGGATGCCGAACGAAACAGTGCCATCGGTGAAACTCCCCTGAACGCAACGCCTCCGTTTTATACCACCGTCCGATCTTGATTTCCAAAAAAGCGTAACGCCGTGTAACCTCGGTTCCTGTCACAGGAGCTCACCGGCTGCGATCCCGACGAACGCACCGACCGGCGGGAGCGGCCGGCCGGTTGAGCAATATTCCGCCCCTCGCCATTTTCCGGCACTGCATAGGACGAGGCGAGGAAATGACCCGGCGGTGCCGTTTCCGGTCGCCGCATGAGGAGACGGGTCATGCCTGCCACGCAGATGCGCGAAGTCGCGGTCAACGGCCGCCACTATCGCTTTCCCCACGAGCCGACTGTCGTTGTGTGCCTGGACGGCTCCGAGCCGGGCTATATCGAGGCGGCGGTTGGGCGGGGCCTCGCTCCGCATCTCGCCCGGATGATGCGAACCGGCGCGAACCTGACGGCGCTCTCTGCGATCCCGAGCTTCACCAACCCGAACAACATCTCGATCATTACCGGCCGGCCTCCCGCCATGCACGGGATCGCCGGCAACTACTTCCTCGATCCGGCGACCGGCGAGGAGGTAATGATGAACGATCCGCGTTTCCTGCGGGCGCAAACCATTCCGGCCGCCTTTGCCGCAGCCGGCGTGCGGGTCGTCATCGTCACCGCGAAGGACAAGCTCCGCGCCCTGCTCGCGCACGGGCTCGACATGGCCTCGGGTCGGGCGATCGCCTTCTCGGCCGAGCGCGCGGATCGGGTCACGGTGGGCGAGAACGGGCTCGGGGCGGGGCTCAGCTATGTCGGGCTGAAGCTGCCGGAGGTCTATTCGGCGGGGCTTTCCGAATTCGTCTTCGCTGCCGGGGTCCGGCTGCTCGAGCGCTTCCGGCCCGACCTCATGTACCTCTCGACGTCCGACTATGTGCAGCACAAGGCCGGCCCCGATTCACCTCTCGCCAACACGTTCTATGCCATGGTCGATGGCTATCTCGGCCGGCTCGACGCTGCCGGCGCGCGGCTCGCGCTCACCGCCGATCACGGCATGAATGACAAGCACCTTCCCGACGGCTCGCCCGACGTCCTCTATCTCCAGGACTGGTTCGATGCCCGGCTCGTCGGCAGAACCGCGCGCGTCATCCTGCCGATCACGGATCCCTATGTCGCGCATCACGGTGCGCTCGGTTCGTTCGCTACCGTCTACCTGCCTCCGGACACGAGCATTCCGCCGCTATTGGCGGCACTTTCCGCAACCGAAGGGGTGACGCTCGCGGTTTCGCGGCAGGAGGCGTGCCGCCGGTTCGAGCTTCCGCCCGACCGGGTGGGCGATATCGTCGTGCTCTCGGGCCGGCGCAAAGTGCTCGGCACGAGCCGCGCGCGGCATGATTTCACCGGCCTCGATGCGCCGCTGCGCTCGCATGGCGGGCTTGAAGAACAACGGGTGCCGATGATCCTGAACCGCCCGGTCGCCCTGCCGCCGGAGCAGGAGCTTCGCAACTTCGATGCCTTCGACGTCGCCCTCAACCGTGCCGCCGCGCGTGCCGAGGCAACCGCCGGCTAGGGGATCGCCCGCCATGGATGCCGCCTCCCGTTATAGGAGCGAAATGTCACAGTTTGGCGGCATCAAGGATTCCGGGCTCGGCTGCATGGTGGGGCGTCGCGCGCCAGGAGGGCCTCTGTCGCCGAGTCGTGAGAGCGCGCCTGCCAGGTCGCACGCCGGCCGGTGAGGTTGGTATCGCCTTCGGATTGCGCCGGCATGGTCCTTCCTATCCCAGACGGCACGCGCATCGTCGAGGGCGGAGGGGTGAGATGGACGACTCCGAGCCCGGCGCCAAGCCCCGCCGGATGACCCGGGCCTCGCTCCGGCCCTGGTACGATCCGGCGGGGCAACGGCCCCGCGGTTGAAGGCGCTTCTGTTCGAGCAACGCCCGGCAGGGGCGATCACCGCGGCTTGCCTTGCCTAAGCCATGGATCCGGTGCTCTGTTGTCCGGACGACCGCTTTCAGACCAATGCGGGCAGACCGGAACAGGAGAGAGAGCCGATGGACGGACGGACACCGGGCGAGGGTGAGCGCGCGCTGCTCGATCTTGCGCGCCGCGTGCTGCCTGCCGCGAGCTTCGGCAACATGTCGCTCGAGCTGGTGATCGCCGAGGGACGAGGCGGTCGCGTCCGCGACGTGAGCGGCAACGAATATGTCGATTTCCTGCTCGGCTCCGGCCCGATGTTCCTCGGCCACGGGCATCCCGAAGTGCTCGCCGCCGTAGAGGCACAGTTGCCGCGCGGCACCACGTTCTTCGTCAACAGCGAGCCGGGCATCCGGCTTGCCGCCGCAATCGTCGATGCGGTGCCGTGCGCGGAGAAGGTGCGGTTCGTCTCGAGCGGCACCGAGGCCGATGCGTACGCGATGCGGCTCGCCCGGGCCTTTCGCCGGCGCGACAAGATTCTCAAATTCGAGGGCGGCTATCACGGCATGAGCGATTATTCGCTGATGAGCCTTGCCCCGAGGCGGCCCGGCAATTTCCCGCGCCCGGTGCCCGATTCGGCCGGCATCCCCGCAAGCGTGGCTGAAGAGATGCTGATCGCTCCCTTCAACGACGCCGCCCTCGCAGAGAGCCTGATCCGCGAGCACCGCGACGATCTCGCCGGGGTGATCGTCGAGCCGTTTCAGCGCCTGCTGCCGCCGCGGCCGGGCTTCCTCGAAGCGCTGCGCAAGGCCACGGACGAGCACGAGATCCCGCTCATTTTCGACGAAGTCGTGACCGGCTTCCGGCTGGCCTATGGCGGCGCCCAGGAATATTACGGTGTCGTTCCGGACATCTGCACTCTCGGCAAGATCATCGGCGGCGGATTTCCGCTGGCCGCGATCGCCGGTCGGGCGGACATCATGGCGCATTTCGACCGCGCGGCGGTCGGAGACGAGCGCTTCCTGATGCAGATCGGGACGCTTTCGGGCAACCCCGTCGCCGCCGCCGCCGGCCTCGCCACGCTCGAGGTCCTGAAGCGGCCGGGCGCCTACGAGCGGGTGTTCGCGACCGGGCGGCAACTGATGCAGGGCCTTGCCGGCGCGGTCCGCGCGGCCGGACTTCCGGCCCAGGTGGTCGGCGAACCGCCCTGCTTCGATCTTGCCTTCCGTGCCGGGGAGGTCGCGGACTACCGCGGCTGGCTCGCCCAGGATGCTGAGATGCAGAAGCGCTTCAACCGCCGGCTGCTCATTCAGGGGGTGCTCAAGGGCGAGAGCAAGTTCTATGTCTCACACGCCCACGACCAGGCGGACGTGCGGCAGGCGCTGGAGGCGTTCCCGCTCGCGGTCGAGGCGGCCCTGGAGGTACGCGTCGCGGCCTGAGAAGGTGCGACGAACCGAACTTATGCTGCGCCGCAGCGTGTCCGCCCCGGCGCGGGATCCGGCGGCGCTGCCGCTCGTCAGTTGCATCATGCCGACCTTCGGCCGGCCGCAGTTCGCGCTGCAGGCGGTGCGCTATTTCCTGCGCCAAGATTATCCCGAGCGCGAGCTTCTGATCCTCGATGACGGGGCCGAAGACCTTTCGCCGAGCTTGCCGCAGGACGAACGCATCCGGTACCTCCGCCTGCCGCGCCTCAGCATCGGAGCCAAACGCAATATCGGCTGCAGCCTCGCCGCCGGCGAGATCATCGCCCAATGGGACGACGACGATTGGTACGCGCCCGGGCGCCTTGCCGCGCAGGTGCGCCCGCTGCTCGAAGGTCGCGCCGAGATCAGCGGGATCAAGGGCACGCTGGTGTTCGATCTGCGCGCATGGCGGGCCTGGATCTGTACGCCGCGCCTGCATCGGATGATGTACCGTCACGACGTGCACGGCGGCACGCTCGTCTACTTCCGCTGGTGCTGGGAGGAACTCGCGCGCTACCCTGACCGATCGCTGGCCGAGGACGCGCGCTTCCTGAGCCGCCTCATGCGGACCGGCGCACGGCTGGCGCGGATCGATGACAAGCGGCTTTTCATCTATATCCGCCACGGCACCAACACCTGGTCGTTCCGTTGCGGCCGTTTCCTCGATCCGGGCGGCTGGCGAAACGCGGCCCACGTACCCCTGCCGGCGGAGGACCATTCCTTCTACCTGGCGCGTGCCGCCGCCGAGGCGGCAACGGCCAGCGCGGAGGCCGCCTGGCCGCCACCCGGATTGTTTCGCCAGGCGGTGAACCGGGTGCTCGCTGCCATGGATACCTAGCGTGGACCGCGTCGTCATGCGCACACGGAAGCTGGCGATTGCCGCAGTGCTGGCCGGCGTCGCGACAGTGAGTTCGGCCCAGGCAGGCACGAATTCAGACAAGGCCGCCATCGCGGAAAGGCTGGAACGCTGGACGGAGGCGTTCAACACGCACAACGTTTCGGGGGTCTGCGACCTGTTCGCGCCTGATCTGGTCTATACCGTCCCCGAAGTGCGCGATGGCACCCGAAAACTGCTCTGCTCGCGGCTTGACGCCCTGCTCGCAAAGCCAGGGCTTCAGCTACATTACGACAACCCGGAGATCCGGGAGATCATCGTTGCCGGTGATATCGCCATCGTACGGCTGTTCTGGACGCTCACGGCACGGCAGGGGGCCGAGCAGGACACCAGCACAGAAGCCGGGATGGACATTTTCAGACGTGAGCCGGACGGCACCTGGTCCATTGCCCGGTTTATCTCATTCAGCATTACACCGAACAAAGTCCTGCAGTGAGCGTTGACCGCTCCAAGTCACGAGCCTCTAGCGGAACGGATGCGTGCATGGCCTCGGCCCGCCTCGCCGTCGATATCGGCGGCACCTTCACCGACCTCGCGCTCGAGCATCATGCTCGCCACATCACGCTCAAGGTGCTGACCACGCCGGCCGCGCCCGAAGCGGGCGTGCTCGGCGGCGTCCGTGCGATCCTCGAAGAGGCCGGGCTGCCGGCCTCTTCTCTCGGCCTCGTCATCCACGGCACCACGCTTGCCACCAACGCCATCATCGAGCGCAAGGGCGCGGTGACCGCGCTCGTCACGACCGCCGGCTTCCGCGACGTGCTCGCGATGCGCAACGAAAGCCGCTACGACCAGTACGATCTCGATCTCGTGCTGCCGGAGCCGCTGGTGCCGCGGCATCTCCGGCTCACCGTCCCGGAACGGATCGACAATACCGGCGCGGTGCTGACGCCGCTCGATGAGGCGGCGGTGTTGGCACTCGTGCCGGTGCTCGAGCGCGCCGGCGTGGAAAGCCTCGCCGTCGGCTTCCTCCACTCCTTCGTCAATCCGGCGCACGAGGCGCGGGCCGGCGCGATCCTGGCGGCGCGGTGCCCGGGCCTCTCGATTTCGCTCTCCTCGGAGGTTTCGCCCGAGATGCGCGAGTGGGAGCGCTTCTCCACCACCGTCGCCAATGCCTACGTGCAGCCGCTGATGGCGCGCTATCTTGGCCGGCTGGAAGCCGAACTCCGCGCCCTCGGCGTCGCGGCGCCGCTCTATCTGATGCTCTCCGGCGGCGGCCTGACCACGGTCGAAACCGCCTGCCGCTTTCCGGTCCGCCTCGTTGAATCGGGACCTGCCGGCGGAGCGATCTTCGCCGCGCACATCGCCCGCACCGCTTCGCTCGAGCATGTGCTCTCGCTCGACATGGGCGGCACCACAGCCAAGATCTGCCTCATCGACGAATTCCACCCGCAG
>Ga0335075_10010087_pt1 | contig 14345 bp, 5 predicted proteins | sample Lox_Sample_24_FD_206723 | JGI IMG/M metagenome (GOLD analysis project Ga0335075, IMG submission 206723) | Soil microbial communities from Loxahatchee National Wildlife Refuge, Florida, United States - Lox_Sample_2.4 | ecosystem: Environmental > Terrestrial > Soil > Wetlands | place: USA: Florida...
GCGGATCGTCACCCCGGAAATCTGTACGTTGACTGCTGTTGTCGGATCGATGAGGACGACGCGATCGGTGCCGCCGCCGTCGATGATCGTGTTGCCGGAGCCGGCCCCTTGCAGAATCAGAGAATGGGTGACATTGAGCGCTCCTTGCGTGTTCTGGTAGGCGCCGGCAGGCAGGATGATAGTGTTGTCGGCCACCTGGCCGGCATTGACCATGTTGATCGCTTCGCGCAGCGACAGCTGCCCCGCAATCGGCGTGGTCGGATCGAGGGTGGTGGTCACGGTGACGGACGGCGTGACGCGGTCCTCCAGTGCTTCGAGTCCCAGCCGGACGCGGCGAGGGCGGCGCGGCGTTGGCGGTTTGCCGTTCAGTGGACGGCCTGCCGGTCGGCGGAGCAGAGGCCGCAGCCAGAAAGAAGAAAACATGGACGTACCTCCGTTTCATTTCCAGGGACCAACTCTCAGCCGTGCATGAGCGCGGCGAGGATAGCCGGCTCAACCAGCGGACTAAAAGGATTGATAATGTCAATCAAAAAGTCCTGTCCGTTGCTGCCCGCCAGCAGGGCCAACAGCTGGCCGTCCACTAACGCGACCTGGGGCAGATGCAGCGCCGTGTTGACAAACAGCGGCGCATCGCCGCCCATGAACGGCAACGCGAAGACGTCGCCGGCGCTATCGACCTCAAACAGATCGATGCCCGTCGGCCCGAAACCGAAAGCGAACAGCGTCAGTGCGCCGATAGGCATCTGCGTCGTCGGGGGGTTCGTCGTCGGGGGCGGCAGCAGTGTGGACGGGGGCGCAGTGACGTTGACTGTAGCGCTGCCGGTGACGCTGTTGGGGTTGGCGTCCACACTGGCGACGGTGGCCGTAAGCATCTGCGTACCAAGCGTGGTTGCCGTGGCCGTAACGGTGAAGCTCTGGCTCTGCCCGGCGGGTAGGGCGAGCAGAGTGAACGTCAAGGGGCTGTCTGAAGTCAGGCCGGCGGACAGCGTAATGGTCAGCGTCGAATTGTCGTCGGGCAACGCATTGCCGCCGGTGTTCGTGACCGCGATCGTGAACGTTTCCGTGCCGTTGACGAGAACGGTAGGCGTCGCCGGCATGACGGTGACGGTGAGGGGAACGTTCTGGAACTCGAAAGCGCCGATGTCCGGCGGCGTTGCCAGTGGGAAGCCGCGTTCGTCGCTGGTCGGCGCGCCGTTGGCGACGCCCTTGCCGATGGCCGGACTACCGGACAACAGCGCCTCGGTCTGCACCACTAGCTGATCGCCGGTCGCGCCGGCGAGGGGGCCGCCGTTGTTGGCGAGGAGAGCAAGCAGCGGATTGCCGGTCAGAGTGACGGGGCCGAAGCCGGTGTTGCCGCTGAGGCTGCCGATGAAGTTGCCGCCGAGGTCGGTGACGCTGAATCCATTGGCGGTGTAAACGTCGGGTCCGTTGCCTCCGGCGGTGTTGCCGGCGACGATGGTGTTCTGGAAACTCTGCGTGCCGGCAGCCTCGATGGCGACGCCTCCTCCCTTGCCGCCGGCCGTGTTGCCATTGATGGTGTCGTTGACCAGTGCCAACGGGCTGGATGAGGTGAAGGAGATAAAGATGGCGCCGCCGTCGCCTGTCGCCGCCGTGTTGTTGGTGAACGTGTCATTGGTCAGGGACGAATCGGCGGCGACAGCTCTCAAGCTCAGGGCGCCTCCCGAAAAGCCGGCCTGGTTGTTGTTGAAAGTGCTGTCGTCGATCGTGACCGGAGTTGCGGCATTGAAATCCAGGGCGCCGCCGTCGCTACTGGGGGCGGTGTTGCCGGTGAATTGCGACGCGCGGATGGTCAATGTGCCGGCGTCGAATTCGATGCCTCCGCCGGATGCCGTGGCCGTGTTGTCGGCGAACAGCGAGGAGATGATGCTGACGGTACTGCCATTGGCACTGTCGTCCAGTCCGCCGCCGTCGAAGCCTCCTTTCGCCTGGTTGCCGCTGACCGTGACGTTGGTCAGGTCCACCGTTTGGTTGGTGCCGTTCTCCACGTCGATGCCGCCGCCGAAGCCTCCGGAGACCTGGTTGTTGCTGATGGTGCTGTTGGTCGCCATCAGCGCGAGGGCTTGGTCCTCGATGCCTCCGCCAGCAGTGCCGGCGGTGTTGCCGCTAATCGTGCTGTTTTCGATGCTCACATTGGAAGCGGTTTCGACGGCGATGCCGCCGCCGTTGCCCTGGGTGGACTGATTCTCGTCGATGGTGTCGTTGCTGAAGACGAGATTGGTGGGGCCGTCGAACTCTTCCTCGAAGCCGCCGCCGTCGGTCAGCGAGGTGTTGCCCTGGATGGTGCTGCTGCTGATGTTGACGGCGCCGGTGGTGTTGGCGAAGACGCCGCCGCCGCCAAAGTTATTCGTGGTCAGGGTATTGTCGCTGACGGTGCTGCCGGTGATGGTCAGCGTGCCCGGCCCACCCTCCAGCTCGCCGATGCCGCCGCCCGCGCTGGCCGACGTGTTGTCGGCGATCAAGCTGTTGGTCACGGTGATGTTGCCGACGCTGCCGTTGTTGCCGGTGAAGCCGTCGGCGAAGCCGTTGTTGTCGGCGATGCCGCCGCCGAAGACGCCCGACTGGTTATCCGTGACCTGGGAATTGAGGACGTTGATGTCGCCGTTGTTGGCGGCGATGCCGCCGCCGCCGAAGTCGGTGTCCCCCGCCTTGTTGCCGGTGATGATGCAGTTCTGCACGGTCAACGTGGATGTCTGGCCCGAAACGTCCTGCACGTCGATGCCGCCGCCGTCGCCGCTGGTGTTGCCGTCGCGCACGGTGACGCCGGAGATTTGCACGTTGACCGCCGCCGCCGGGTCGATGAGGACGACGCGATCCGTGCCGCCCCCGTCGAGGATCGTGTCGCCGGAGCCGGCCCCTTGCAGGATCAGCGAATGGGTGACGTTGAGCGCCCCTTGCGCGTTCTGGTAGGTGCCGGCAGCCAGGATGATGGTGTTGTCGGCCACCTGGCCGGCGTTGACCATGTTGATCGCTTCACGGAGCGACAGCTGCCCCGCAATCGGCGTGGTCGGATCGAGAGTGGTTGTCACGGTGACTGACGGTGTGACGCGATCTTCAAGCTGCTCCAGGGACGGACGAAAACGCTGCGATGGTTTGCGCGGCATGAACGGTTCCTCTTTGCAAATGATCCGCGCCGAAGGCGAGCGCGACGGCGCTCGCCTTCGGCGCGCCTAACAGAGGAATGCGCCCGGCGTAACAAGACTTTGACGAGAGGCAATGTGCGTAAGAGACTCGGCGAGAGAGCTAGAGCTTCACGCCGTCGGGAGGGCCGCCCAGTTCTTGCAACCGCTCGCGGCGCTTCTGGAGGGCGTCGGCGTCCAGGTCGTGGATTGCTCCCTCGGCGTCGAGTTCCATGCCGGTCAACACTTCGACCCAACAGCGGATGCGTTCGGCGTCGCCGGACAGAGGAGAGGGAACGTCTTGAGATCGATATTCTCCGTTGACGCTAACAGAAATCATGCGTTTTCCGTCCGGAGTGAAAGTCACGTAATAGACGGCGTTGCCGTGGTTGACGGCAGGTCCGATCGGCTTGCCGGTAGCGGTGTCCCACAAGCGGGCGTTGTAACGGTCCTGCGTTCCGGTCAGAATGCAGCGGCCGTTCGGGGAAAAAACAAGCCGAGAGATGCTGCCGGCAATGTCGGCCAAGGGGCCGCTTATCGGCCGGCCGCTCTCCAACTCCCAGGCTCGCGCGAGGTGCCTGCCCTCGCCGGTCAAGACGATCGCTTTGCCCGCCACGAAATGGATGTCCCGAACTCGTCCGGGCACCTTCCACTCGCCCAGCATTTTCCCCGTGGCCGCTTCCCACGCTTGAACGCCGTCGTTGTTATCGTGACTGTAAGCCGTGACTCCATCTGGACCAGGGATCAGTACCGAATACGGCGGCGGCAGTTTCCAAACCGGCCCCAGCAGCTCGCCCGTTGGCAGCCGATGCACCGAGACGCTGCGATCCGCGCGGACGACGGCGACGATCTCGCCGCTTGGGCTAAATTGGAAAGATCCGATTGCCGCACCGGCCGGAAATTCCCGGAGCAGTCGTCCGCTTGTCCTGTCCCAGAAATGGATGTCGAATTTGGAGCCAATCGTAACGATGTCTCGACCATCTGGGCTGAAGAACGCCAAACGCACGGGGTCGCGGTGCGCGAGGATCGGCCCGGCCGGTTGACTTGTGACTGCATCGAACTCGCGCACATTGTCGTCGGTGACGGCCAAAACGTTGCGGCCGTCCGGAGCCAACATGCTCAACCGCAATAACGAGCCTTCCAGCTTGACGGCGATCTTCGCCCAGGTGACGGGATCGCCGGGCGCCAGCTCCCACAACCGGGCATTGGCAGAATGGTCGCCGCCGGCGCTGGCCGTCAAGGCCAGCCGGCCGTTCGGGCTGAAGACGACGTTCGCCACCGTGCCTTCGTGATCGAGCGGCTTTCCCAGGATGGTACCGTCAATGATCGAATAAAAACGAGCGGCCTTGTCCCTTCCGCCCACGAGCAGCTTGCCGCCGCGCGGGCGGAAGCTCACGGACCAGACCGGCTCGGAGTGACGCATCGGCTCGCCGAACAACTCCCCTGCCGGCGCATACCAGATGCGTACCTCCCCCGCGACGACCGTGCGTTTGCCGGTGCGAAGATCCCGGTCCTCCACCGCGCTGCCGGTGGCCACGAACTGCCCGTCAAAACGGATGTCCACGGCATGGACGCGGCCTAGGTGGGGCAAGTCCGGTCCCCGCTGGCGGCAAGTGGCGGCATCCCACATCCGTGCGGCGCCGTCGTAGCTGCCGGTCACTATGGTCTTGCCATCCATGCTGAACGCCATCGACAAAACGGGTCCCTCATGGTGCAGAGGTTCGCCCCGCGCCGCACCCGTGGCAGCGTCCCACAAGCGGGCCGTGCCGTCCTCTCCGCCGGTCAGCACGGACTTACCGTCCGGACTGAAAATCGCCCAGAGTCGTGGCTGAATTCCCTCGATGCACTGCGCCGGACGCGGGTGGGGCAGCACTCGGTAGAGGCGACGAGCCGGAAGCGTTAGCGACGGTTGCCTTGCCGTCGCTAACGCTTCCGGCTCATAAACGCGCACTTCCTCGTCGCATACCGTCAGAAAGCGCTGGCCGTCCGGGCTGAAGACGGCGGCGTGGACCTCATCCGGATGGGGCAGAGGCGGACAGAGAGGTTCTCCACTTTCGGCGTCCCACAATCGCGCTTCGCCCTCGTGTTTCTTGTCGCGACCGCTGCCGGTGAGGATGGTACGGCCATCGGGGCTGACAGAAACGGCCCAGACGGGATGGCGGTGCTGAAGCGGCCGGCCAATCGGCCGGCCGGTGCGCGTGTCCCAGCGGCGGGCCAGGCCGTCGGAACCGCCGGTTAAAGCGGTGCGACTGTCGGGGCTAAAACCCACTGCCCAGACCCAGCCGTCGTGGTGCAGATTGCCCCGCGGCGTGACGAGGCGGCGCCGCCAGACAGCGAGGTTGACCCGCGCGACGTAGCCTAGCTCGGACGCCTCTGCTTCCTCCGCCAGGGCCAGGGCGCGCGCCAGCAAAAGCAAGCCCTGGTTCACTTCGCCGCGGGCGCACAGGTTCAACCCGTGGTCCAGAGTGACGTTGGCCAGCAAGCGCAAGTTCTCGCGCCGCCCGCGCGCTTCCTCTTGGATTTTTTCCTGCGCCAGGTTGATTGCTTTCACCTCAGCCTTGACTCGCGCTTCGGCCCCGCGCCACAACCCGAAAACCAAGGCCACGCCGATCGTTGCCAGTGCGATCACTGCCCCCAGCAATCCTGCGACCGAGGGCCGGCGCTTGGCCCACTTCCAGCCGCGCTCCCAGAGCGATGCCGGTCGAGCGCGGATCGGTTCTCCTTCCAGGAAACGCTGCAAGTCGTCGGCTAGCTCCGCCGCGCTGGCGTAGCGGCGGGCCGGCTCTTTTTCCAGGGACTTCAGGCAAATGGTTTCGAGATCGCGCGGCACATGCGGCACCAGCCGCCGCAGCGGCACCGGCTCTTGCGAACGCACTTGCTCCAGAATGTGTAAGGTGTTCGCGCCCTGGAAGGGAGGCCGGCCGGTCAGCATCGTATAGAGGATGGCTCCCAGCGCATAAGTGTCCGCGGCAGGGCCGACCTTCTCGCCCTCTCCTGCCTGCTCCGGGGCCATGTACTCGGCTGTGCCCAGGAGAGTGCCGCTGCGCGTCTTGATGTCCGAACCCGTCATTAGCTTGGCGACGCCGAAATCGCACAGCGTCGGCTCGCCCGCCTCGGTCAACAGCACGTTGGACGGCTTCAAATCGCGGTGAATAATTCCCTGCTGATGGGCGTAATGGGAGGCGCGAGCCAGCGCCTCCAGCCAGGCGGCCGCCTGCCGGGGCAACTGCGGCCGGCCCGCTAGACGGCTGGCCAGATTGCCGCCGGCCGCGAATTCCAGCGTGAAATACGGCCGAGGCAATCCGGCATCAACCTCGTGCTCGCCGACTTCATAAATCTGCACGATGTTGGGATGCCGCAAACGGGCCACTGCTTCGGCCTCGATGCGGAAACGCGCCCGCTCCTCGGAGGTGACGAACGAACCGCCCAGGAGCATCTTCAAGGCCACGATACGTTGCAGTTTCAAGTGCCGGGCCTTGTAGACGACGCCCATGCCGCCCCGACCCAATTCCTCCAGGATCTCGTAAGCGCCGACTCGTTCGGGAGGCGCGGCCGGCTCCGCCAGAGGAGCGGCCAGCGCGGATTCTCGATAGGCCGACATTACCGGATCAGACAGCTCATCCAAGGCGCGTGCCGCCGCCTCGCAGCGCGGACAACTCTCCAGATGCCTCCCCAACTCCTCCAGGACAGCTTCAGGTAGGTCTCCCAGGTGGAACGCTTTCAGTTCGTCAGGCGTCGGGCACTTGGAACGGGGCATGTTCGCCATCCGGTTAGAGGCTTGGATATTGTGTACCGATGAGCTAATTTCTGTTTAGCCGCAACCCGAAGGGGAGCGCGGGGCTGCCCGCGCTCCCCTTCGGGTCGCGGCTAAACAGAAATTACTCCGCGGGTTCAATGACCGCCGACATGGAACCGGCGCAACCGCGCGAACTGAGCGGGTCGGCTCCGAAGGCGTGGATCTGATCGCGTTTGAGTTCCGCATGTTCCTTGGTCGTGGTCAGCACAATAACCCGTTTTGTCGTATCCACTTCTACTGCCATCAGGTAGGCCGTCTCGAAGGAGTGGGCGAACAATTCTTGCAGCATGCGGATCACGTACTCGTAGGTGTGATCGTCATCATCCAGCAGAATCACATGATAGGGAGGCTGCCGTTTGGTCCGCTGTTCCGTGTGCGGTTTGGGGGCCGTGATGGTCTTGGTCATGGCGTTTTCTCTTTTTAGTGGCGAGTGGCGAGTGGCCAGACAAGAAGACCCATCTTAACTCGCCACTCGCCACTTTTCTATGTTGTACGTCCCAGGCAAACCAGAGTGATGTCATCGTGAGGGTCGCGGTTGATGGCGTGCTGGCCGACCGTTTTGATTAGACGTTCTCCCAGCACGGCGGCAGAGACGGCGCCGGCTTCTTGCACCACACGCTGCATCCCCTTCATGGAGAAGGAATTGTTGCGGGCATCGAGGGCGTCGGGCACGCCGTCGCTGAACAGAATCAGGTTGTCTCCCGGCTGGAGCTGGATTTGGCAAGCCTCATAGGAACAGCCCTCGACCATTCCCAGCGGCAGACCGGCCGTGGCCTTGGGAACCACGTCCTGCAAGGCGGCGCTGCCTTTGCGCACCAGCTGCGGCGAGGGATGGCCTGCGCTGACCAGAGTGACCATGTGCCGCGAGGGATCGAGCACGACCGCGGCCAGCGTCACGAAGCGATCCATCGGGCTGGTGGAGGGATAGAGCTGATCGTTGAGCCTGCCGACGGCTTGAGCGGGGTTCGGCTCGGCCAAAAAGCAAAAGCGGGCGTCGGAGGACAGCTTGGCCATGAGCAGGGCCGCCGAGATGCCCTTGCCGGCCACATCGCCGACGGCCACCACCCAACGACCCTGCGGCAGCGGGATAAAGCCGTAATAATCGCCGCCAACCGCCTGGGCCGGCTGATAATAGGCGTAGAAATCGTAACCGGGAACCTTGGGCAAATTGCTGGGCAAGAAGCTGGATTGCACGCGCGTGGCCAACTCCAAGTCGCGGCGGATGCGCTCGCGGAGCACCGCTTCCTCGTGAAAGCGAGCGTTCTCCATAGCGATGGCGGCTTGGTTGGCCACGCCCCAGAGCAGCTTCAGGTCTTCCTGAATGAATTTCTTGCCGCGATCCTGCGTGTCCAGCTGGATGACGCCGAACGCCTTGCCCTCCGCCGTGCATAAGGGCACGCACATCACCGAACGAATGCGGAAATCGACGACGCTCTGGCTCAGTTGAATGCGCTCGTCGCGGCTGGCGTCGTCGCTGAGAAACGCCTGCGCCGTATCCAGGCATTTGCGGACAATGGTTTTGCTGGGCCGGGCGTTGGCCTCATCGTGTGGCCGGCGCGTGCGGACGACACGAGGCAGTAGGCGATTGGTGCCCTCCTCGGCGTGGATGACGAAACAGCGGTCGGCCTGGCGAAACAGCTGGAACAGGCTGTCCACGATCTTGGGCATCAGGGCGTCCAACTCGAGCGTCTTGCTGAGGCTGCTGCTGATTTCGAGAAGATGGCGGAGCTTCTCGGCCGGCTGCGTCTCCAACAGAAGGTTGCTGCTGCTGTTGGTGAGCATGGCCTCGACGGTGGAGGTGCTTTCCGGCTCATCCACTCCGGAGTACTCTTCCACTCCGGGCGTCGGCGTCGGCGCTTGATCGAGAAAAGTCGCCTGGAAGTCGCAGATGCGGATCTTGTCGTTGTGCTTGAGCGCGGTGCGCGCAGTGATGGCCTGGTTGTTGACGTAGGTTCCGTTGCGGCTCTGCTTGTCTTCGATGTAGTAGCGGTTGTGGATACGGAGTATCTGGGCGTGTTCGCGGCTAACGGAAGTTGCCGCAATAACGATGTCGCAATCGGGATTGCGTCCCAGGACGAATTTATCGCCGTCCAGCGCAATCGAAGAGCCTTCATTCGTGCCTTTGAGTATTTGCAGTGCGGGCATACCTATTACTCCCAGGCCGCCCTCTCGGCAGCCGGGCCGCCGGGCGATGGAGGACAAACGCTCTTAACTTAAATCACATGATTTTAGCGAATGGATCGCCTTGATTCAAGGAATTCGCGCCAGCATTTCGCCGCGCACGGCAAGGAAACGTCGGACGGTCGTACCGGCAATAACGAAGTTGTCAACTAACCGGCGTAATGTCCCGTGTTGCGGCACGCTGGCAGCGTACCCTACGTAGTGTACGCTGCCAGCGTGCCGCCCTTCACTTCTGCAAGCTCTGCAACAGCGCTCCGAACGCTTGCAATGCCTGATTGAGAACCTCCGGCGGCGGCACCGGCAGCTTGAGGTAGGTCTCGCCGGTTTGCTCATCGCGCTGCACTAGGGAGCGCGGGGCGGGTCCATTGCCGGCCGAATCGCCATTGCGCCGGCCGCCAGCGGTCGCCAACTGCTGCAACAACGCCATGCCCGCCTGGAACAAGCCCGTCAACGGATCGGCAGCGGATTGCACTGCCGCTGCCTCTTCCTCGACCTCGGATTCGACCTCCAGCGGCGGACGCACGGGACGACGCCGGCGGGTGGGACCGGCTAGCTCGTCCGCAGGAAGGCGCAGCGCTTCCTCGGCGTCCTCGATCAATGCTTCGGGGATCGCCGATGTCGCCGATTCGACTGTTTCCATGAACTTGTTGAGCCGGCTGCCGCCGAGAAACACTTCTTTGTCGCCGCTGTCGAGCACGCCGGCGAACAGCGATTTCTTGAACTTCAGCACCGCCAGCATGCCTTCTTCTATGGTGCCCTGAGCCACGAAGTTGACCACGCTCACCGGCTGGCGCTGGCCCAGCCGATGCACTCGGCCGATGCGCTGTTCCAGCACCGCTGGGTTCCACGGCAGATCCATGTTCAGCACCACCGAAGCATGCTGCATGTTCAGTCCGACGCCGCCGGAGTCGGTGGACAAAAACACCCGGCAGTTGGGATCGTCGCGGAAACGATCGAGCATCTCCTTGCGTTTGCCGCTCGACAGCCCGCCGTGAAACAGCACGTGGTCCCAACGGCGTCCCTCGAAACGCCGCACCAACAGCTCGTGCATGCGCAGCCATTGGCTAAACACCACCGCTTTGACGCCGGGACGTTCGAGGAGTTCATCGAGCAGCGTTGCCGCTTCGTCGGCTTTCGGCCCCTGGTCGCTGCGATGATCGACGAGATAGCTGTTGTCGCAGGACATGCGCATCCGCTGCAGCGCGATCATCAACCGTCGTTGGTCCGCTTCCGAGAGAAAGCGATAACGCCGCCATTTCTGGACGATGCGGGCGACGATCTCGCGGTTCTCGTCGTGATGCTTGCGTTGCAGCTCTGTCATCGGCACGAAAATGTTGCTATCGATGCGTTCGGGCAGCTGATCCAGCACTTCGTCCTTGTGCCGCCGTACGAGGATCGGCTCAAGCGTCTTGCCCAGCTTGTCGAGATCGCGGTAGCCGACCACTTTGCCGTCGCCGTCACGGATCTGATGATTGTGCAGCAGGCGGAACGTGGGGCCGAGGCGGAAACGATCGACAAACTGCACGATGGAGATGAGTTCCTCCAGACGGTTCTCCAGCGGCGTGCCGGTGAGGACGAGAGCATAGGGGGCGGCGATCTTCTTGACGCTGCGGGCCGTGCGCGTGGCCCAGTTCTTGATGCGCTGCGCCTCATCGAGAACGACGAAATCCGGCGCCCATGCCTGGATCAAGTCGATGTCACGATAAACCGTATCGTAATTAGTGATTTTGAAAAACGCATCGGCGGCGAAGTGGACCTCGCGGCGGGCGCGCAGGCCGCTGACGACCCGAACGCTGCGGCTGCTGCAACGCTGGATCTCGCGTTCCCACTGATGTTTGAGCGAAGTCGGACAGACGATCAACACGCGCTCGACGCCGAACAAGCGAGCCATGATCTCGGCGGCGGCAATGGCCTGAACGGTTTTGCCTAGTCCCATTTCGTCGCCGATCAGGCAGCGTCCGGCCCGTGCCGCGAACAACACGCCCTCGCGCTGGTAATCGTACAGCGACACTTTGAGCAGATCCTTGAAAGCGGCGCTGCGGCCGCCGCGCGGGAACGCCTCGACGACGAGTTGCCGGCGTCGCTCGCCATCGCGCACCTCGGCGATGAAGGCGAGGACATCGTCGTGGCAGCGCACCTCATGCTCGTGACGGTTGGACTCCGCGATGAACGTCTCGAAACGGCCAAACGCTTCCGGCAACAACGCGCCTTCCGAGTCGAAGTAGCGCACCGCCAGCCGGGCCAATTCGACCGGACAATCGCTGCCGGGCCGGAAGCGCACTTCGCGGCGAGCGCCGTAATGCAGGTAGATCTCGCTGTAAGGGGGTTGAAATCCGGTGCGCAGAGCGGACACGCCGCCGCGTTTGCGTTCCAGCACGGCCAACGTGAACTCGATGTGTTTACAGGTGCCCAGCGTATTGGTGGCGAAATCCGGACACGAGCAGTAGTTATCTCCCGGCTGCACGCCGCGGATGTGGACGCGATAGGTGTTCTGCGATTGGGGGTTGGCGACGTGGAAGACCGAGAAAATCGGATGATCGCCGGCATTTTCGAGGCGATAGTTCTGCTCGCGGCCGAATTGCCGGCGCAGCTCGATCTGCCAATCTTCCAGCGACATGCCTTCCGGCTTGTGCAACCGAGATAACTTGGGCGGCTTGCGCCCTTTCGTGCGCGGCTTTTCGGTTTCCGGCCGACGAGGCCGGGAACGCATCTCTACGGGCCGGGATTGCCGCCGCGAGGGCGGGTTGGCAGATTCGGACTTTTTGGGCCGCCATTGCATGAGATAGTCTCCGAGAATCTCCGCGCGGGAGGAGCGAAACTAATTGCAAGCTATTGTACCGAGGGCGGCAAGAATGTCGTCGAATTGCTCGATACATTCTCATCTCTTTTTCCATTCTACCTACTTGCTTGCGGCCAAGGGCCGCCGTTATCCTAGATCGCATACGCGGCTTCCGTCGCCGGAAGGGATAGACAACCACCGCTTTCCTGCTGGAGTCCTCGTCATGGACAAGCCCTTGTTGACCGCCAAGGCCATCTTCGAGCGCGTGCAACAGTTGGCCACACCCGAAGAACGCCAGGCTTATCTCGATCGCGCCTGTGAAAACAACCCGGAGCTGCGGCAGCGCATCGAGGTATTGTTGCTCGCCTACGAGGCGCTGGTGCGAACCGACAAGGAAGACAGCAGTTGTCCGGATCTACCTGCCGACACTCTTGACACTCACGATGTCGATTCCGGACGAAGAGCCGAACCCGCCGCCCCGCCGCCCACCCTTGTCGAGGACGGCGGTAGGAGCCTCGGGCCATACAAGCTGTTGCAACAGATCGGCGAGGGCGGCATGGGCGTCGTCTTCATGGCCGAACAACAAGAACCCGTGCGCCGCATGGTCGCCGTCAAAGTCATCAAGGCCGGTATGGATTCGGCGCAGGTCATCGCCCGTTTCGAGGCCGAGCGGCAAGCCTTGGCGTTGATGGATCATCCCCATATTGCCAAGGTGCTTGACGCCAGAACCAGCGAGAGCGGCCGGCCGTACTTCGTGATGGAGTTGGTCAAGGGCGTACCCATCACGACATATTGCGACGAGCAACGGTTGTCGCTGCGGCAACGGCTGGAACTGTTCGTGCCTGTGTGCCAGGCGATTCAGCACGCCCATCAAAAGGGCATTGTCCACCGCGACATCAAACCGTCGAATGTCCTCGTGGCCAATTACGACGGCAAGCCGATGCCCAAGGTGATCGATTTCGGCGTGGCCAAGGCGATGGGACAGAAATTGACCGAGCGCACGCTGTTCACCGGCTTCGGCGGCATCGTCGGCACATTGGCGTACATGAGTCCGGAGCAAGCCGAGTTCAACGCTCTGGACATCGACACGCGCAGCGACGTGTATTCGCTGGGCGTGCTGCTGTACGAGCTGTTGACGGGCACCACGCCCTTGACGCGGCAGCGGCTCAAGGATGCGGTGCTGGTGGAAGTGTTGCGCTTGATCCGCGAAGAGGAGCCGCCCAGACCCAGCACGCGCTTGTCGGATTCCAAAGATTCGTTGGCGTCGGTGTCGGCCCAACGGCACACGGAGCCGACGGCGCTCGTCAAGGCGATGCGCGGCGAGGTGGACTGGATCGTCATGAAGGCGCTTGAGAAAGACCGCACGCGCCGCTATGAAACGGCCAACGGATTGGCGCGGGACATCCAACGCTATCTGACGGATGAGGCGGTGGAGGCGGGTCCGCCGTCGGCGCGCTATCGGTTGCGCAAATTGGCGTGGAAGCATCGCCGCGGCTTGGCGACGGCGGCGGCATCGCTGCTCCTTCTGATCGTAGGCGCGATAGTAAGCACCAGCTTGGCAGTGTGGGCCTTGCGTGCCGAGAATCAAGCGCGGACGGCGGAACAAGCGGCCGTGGACGACCGCAACCGCGCACTGGCGGCGGAAGCCGAGTCGGATGAGCAGCGCGATAAAGCGATCGCAGCGGAAGGGGAAGCGAAGCGCTCGGAGGAAGACGCCAAAACGGTATTGGGTTTCTTCCAGGACAAAGTGCTGAGTGCCGGTCGTCCCAAGGGTCAGGAAGGCGGCCTGGGCAACAAGGTGATGTTGAGCCAAGCCGTGGACGCGGCCGAGCCGGAGATTGCCAAGTCGTTCGCGGATCGTCCGCTGGTCGAGGCGTCGATCCGCAACACGCTGGGCGAGAGCTATCGCTACTTGGGCGAATATCCCCAGGCGATAAAGCAGCACGAGCGAGCGTTGACTTTGCGTGAGGCACAACTCGGCCCCGACCATCCCGACACGCTCATCGCGCGCAACAACTTGGCCAATGCGTTCTGGGCCGTAGGCCGAACCGCCGAGGCCATCGGTCTGTACGAGCAGAACCTGAAAAGGTATGAGGCCCAACTCGGTCCCGACCATTCCTACACGCTCCAAGCCAGCAACAACTTGGCCCAGGCATATCGGGACGCCGGCCGCATCGCCGATGCCATCCGCATGCACGAAAAGAACCTGAAATGGTTCGAGACCAAGCTCGGAGCAGACCACCCCAATACGCTCATCTCCCGCAATAACCTGGCCTTGGCCTATTGGTCCGCGGGCCGAACCGGCGCGGCCCTCCCCCTCTTCGAGCAGAACGCCAAACAATGTGCGGCCATGTTCGGATTGGATCACCCCAACACGATCCTTTCCCGCATTAACTTGGCCCGAGCCTATCTTGACGCCGGCCGAATCGCCGACGCAATCCGCCTGCACGAA
>Ga0335075_10010088_pt1 | contig 14344 bp, 8 predicted proteins | sample Lox_Sample_24_FD_206723 | JGI IMG/M metagenome (GOLD analysis project Ga0335075, IMG submission 206723) | Soil microbial communities from Loxahatchee National Wildlife Refuge, Florida, United States - Lox_Sample_2.4 | ecosystem: Environmental > Terrestrial > Soil > Wetlands | place: USA: Florida...
ACCGAACGCCGAGATGCCGCCGTTGAAGAAGTTCTGCGAGGGCCGGTCGGCGCTGTTGGTGGTCGCGCCGTCCAACGAGGCGGTGTCGCCCGTCAGCCCCGTGTCGCCCTCCCACGCCAGGAAGCCCACCGTCGTGTTGACGGGGCCCGCCGGCGGCGTCTTGAAGCCGCCCAGCGCGATTGTGATCGGCGGCGATGCGGCGGCCACGCTGACGAACCCGTCATCGACAGTGAGGTTGCGCGGCGGGTCGTTCGGATCGTGGTAAACGACGAACAGCGCCCAACCGCCGTAGCGGTCCTCACCGGTCCCGGCCTGCACGTTGGCGACGTCGTAACTGCCGCTTCCACCCGTTGTCAGGAGGCTCGTCACATTGGCGAACGCCGAGTACCGCGTGGGACTGGAGGAGGAGGTGTCGAGGACCGAGGCGGTGATCGTGGTGTAGGCGCCCGCGCCCGGCGCCTTGAACCCGACCTGACCGCGTAGGGAAGGCGAGGGCGCCGGCGCCGGGGTGGGGCCGATCCCGGAGCTCGCGCCGGCGCTCGTGTCACCGCCCCAGTACAGACCGGCCCACAGCACGCTCGCGCCGGCCGGGAGCGTGAGCTGCGCCGAGCTGGAGTCGAACGACGCCACCCCGCCCACCGTGCCCGGCGCGGTGTTGACGTAGGTCATGTTGAAGTTGTTGTTGTCGAAGTTGTTGCTGCCGCTCGAGATCGGCATGACCGACCGCGCCTGGGTGCACGTCGGCGCCACCGACGGGCACGTCATCACCGTGTTGGCGGCGAATGTGATGGCGCCGGTGTCGTTGGTGCTGAACCTCGTCGAGAAGGTTCGATCCGCGGCCGCCGGCGCGGCCCCGGCCAGCGACGCGACGAGCGCGCCCACGACCACCAGTGCCCGCCACATCGAGACCGGCCTCATCGGACCAATATATCCAGCTTTTCGAACGGACCCGACCAGTCGGCGTGTTATGATCAGTGGACGCGATGAGCGTGAGTGATTACCGCTGGAAGCCGTTGCTCACCTGCCTGGCGACGATCGCCTCGCTCGGGCTGTGTGCCGCCGGCGCGCTCGCACAGCCCCCCGGCACGCGGATCACGAGCGCCGGGCCGCTGAGCACCGTCGGTAGCACTCCTGACCTGAACTGCTACGTCAACCACGTGCTCGACAGCTTCTCGGAGTTCTTCGGCACGACCGCCTGCGGCACGTTCGTCGCCTCCGAAGGGCATCTCTACGGGCCGCGCGAAGTGCCCGCCGGTCCGTACTACTACAGCGAACTTCCCGAAGATCAGCAACCGTACCCCGGCTACCTGGATTGGCGGCCGGTCGAACAGTCGGGCGTGACGGGCAGCGGCAGCAGCGGCGACCCCTACAGGATCACCACCAAGGTGCAGCGCGGCCCGTTCAGCGTGACGCAGGTCGACCGCTACGTGGTGGGTGAAGAATCGTTCCGCACCGACGTGACGGTGAGCAACACCTCTGGAGAAAGCAAGAACGTCGTGATCTACCGCGCCGGCGACTGCTACCTCGGCAACAGCGACTACGGGTACGGGCGCGTCGACGGCGACGCGATCACGTGCCTCGGGGCGCTGAGCGACGGATCGCCGGGCACCCGCATCGAGCAGTTCCTGCCGATCACCGCCGGCAGCAACTACTACCAGGCGGGCTACTCCCAGGTGTGGAGTGCGCTGCTGAGCCAAAAACCGCTGCCCGACACGTGCCGCTGCAGCGAATACATCGACAATGGCGCCGGGCTGAGCTGGACGCGCACGGTCCCGGCGGGCGGCCAGGTGACGGTCTCCAGCATCATCACGTTCTCTCCCGCCGGCAACAGCCCGCTCACGATTCGAAAGACGGTCGATCGCGACACCGCTGCCGCGGGCGAAGCGGTCGGCTACACGGTGCGGGTCGAGAATCCCAACATCCGCGAGGTGACGCTCTCGAGCCTGACCGACACGCTGCCCGCCGGCGCCGCCTACCTGGCCGGATCCACGACGGGGGACATCACCGCCGATCCGATCTCCGCGGGCGGGACCTCGATTCGTTGGAACGGGCCGTTCGTCGTGCCTGCCAACGGCGTGTTCACGTTGCACTACGCGATCAGGGCGCCGGAATCACCCGGCACGTACAGCAACAGCGTCGTCGGCGAAGCCGCCGGGTTCACGGTCGTGCCCGCCGAGGACGTCGACCCGGTCGACGTCACACCGGCTCCCCAGGAGCCCACGATCGACCTCTCCAAGATCGCCGACGACCCGCTCGCCGGACCGGGCGCGAAGGACGGCTACTGGATCACGGTGTCCAACCCCAACGCGACGCCGGTGACGCTCGCCGAGGTGATCGACCGCCTGCCCGCAGGTTTTCATTACATCCCCGGCAGCTCGAGCTCGCTCACGACCTCCGACCCGCAGATCAGCGGGCAGGAATTGACCTGGGACGAGCACGACCTGGTGATCCCGCCGCACTCGGCCGTAAAGCTGCACTTCGGTGTGACCACCGCGCTCGACCCCGGCATCGACACCGACACCGCCACCGCACGCCTCTCCTCCCCCGCCGCGGACGCGGTCAGTGAGGCCAAGCTCGAGGCGCCCGTGCACGTGGTCGTCGACACGACCCCGCTGGCGTTGCGCCTGCACGTCCCCGCGCGCGTCACCCGCGGCAGCACCCTCCCGATCACGCTCACCGTGAGCAACGACTCCAAGGAGGTGGCGCACGGGGTGCACGCGTGCGCGCGCCTGCCCCGCGGTCTTGCGCTCGCGCCGCCGCGCCGCGGACGCCTGGTTTGCTTCACCGCCGCCAAGCTCGGCGAGAACGAGGTGGCGCACTACGACGCGCGCGCCACGGCGCTGCTACAGGGACCCGCGCCCGTGCAAGCGACCGCCACAGCCCGTAACCGCGAACCCGCGCGCGGCGGCGCCTCCACCCTGGTGCTCGCCGGACAGGTGCCGCGCTTCACCGGATGATCGCTCGAGCGCCCTTGCCCCCCGCACAGCCGGTCCCTACCGCCCCGGCGCCCGCCAGCACCACGGTGCTCTCCAACGAACTCACGTTCACGCGCAGCGCCGGCGTGCGCGTCGTCGTGTGGGTGCGCGCCGGGCCCTCGCGGACGGCCGCGCCGGTCGTCCGGTTGCACCGCTACACCGAGGAAGGCTTCCCCGAGGTCTACCTGCTGCTGGCACGCACGGTCTCGAGCACCGGCGAAGCGTGGATCGATCTGCGCGTCCCCGGCCGGCCCAACGGCCGCACCGGCTGGGTCCCCGCCGGCGCGCTCGGTCCGATGCGGCTGACGCACTGGGCGCTTCGTATCGACCGCCGCCAACTGCGCGCGTGGCTCTCCTACGACGGCCGCGTGGCATGGAGCGCGCCGGTGGGCATCGGCAAGCCGAGCACCCCCACCCCGCCCGGGCACTACTGGGTGCGCGAGCTGTTGCGCGTTCCCGGCCACACGCTGTACGGGCCCTACGCGTTCGGCACAAGCGACTACTCGGCGCTCAGCAGCTGGCCCGGTGGCGGCGTCGTCGGCATCCACGGCACCAACGAACCCTGGCTGATCCCCGGCCGCCCCTCGCACGGCTGCATACGCATGCGCAACACCGCCATCACCTACCTCGCCCACCACCTCCCGATCGGCGCACCCATCGACATCACCTAACCGGCCGCCGCCAGCATACGTCGACGCGCCAGTTGTGCGCCAGTGAGACACCGATTCGGCCCGATTCGATCGGATTCAGCCGGATTGGGGATTCAGGGGTTTCGCCTGTATACAAGCCAAATACGGCATCCACGCTAAGGTTCGCGCGAACCGCGAGGCGATTTCGAATCCCGTTGGCGGTACTCACGGATGTGGCTCCAGGACTTGATTGGGGCCGGTCGGGCTCGACTTCGCGCAGGCGATACAGACCTCACCGCCCACCCGACTCACCGCCCACCCGAGCCAGTGCGGCTGCTGGCGATGGTGCTCCAACCACGCGCGCTGAGCGCCTGCGGCACGGCCACTCTTCCGCCCAGTCGCCTCCCGACGCTGCGCCCGTCGAGCGCGCCGCCCGCCCGCGCTGAACGTCGATCGAATGGAATCAGCGGGCGCCGCGGACCGCGATCGTCGCGTTCAGCGGGTTCGGGTCGGTGGTCGAGGCGCTGCCCAGCGTGACCTCGACGCCCAGGCCGCCCGCGGTCGTGTGCTCGACCATGCGTCGTGCGCGCGCGCTGAGATGGACATGCACATGGCCGGTGCTGTGCGGGGTCACAGCGAACGTGGCCGCGCCCAGCCAGGCCGGACGCGAGCCGTGGTAGGACTCGGAGTGCAGCGTGATCGTGCCGGTGCATGTACTGGCGGAGTGGCAGTAGACCGCGACCTGGACGCCGCCATGGGCGTTCATCCCGTCGAGCTGGGGCGTGGGCACGGTCAGAGGTGGGAACACGTGGTGTTTGATGGGATGCACGCCCTTCGTGCCCCCGGGGCAGATCGGGGTCGCGTCGGGACCGGTGGCGAGCGTGGCCTGCAGCATCAGCTCCTCGCCGGCGTTCGTGGCGAACCCGTCGCTGGCGGAGGTTTCGCTTGGGGAGAAGACCGCGCCGTTGCCGGCTCCGTCGTTGGCGATATACGAGTCCAGCGAGGATCCCGCGACCGCGCCTATCACCATGTACGGGACGCCTGCCGGGTACGGGGGCGGCCCATTCTGGGCGCCCACGAATCCGCCCTCGTCGTTGAACGCCACATAATCGCCCTGGTTGACGCACAGGTTGGTCGGCCGATAGATGCTGACGGTCGAGCCGGACGCGCCGCCTGAGCCGCACACCGGGATTTCGAACGCCTGGCTGGTCAGTTCGACTCTCGCGCCGCCGCCGGGCTGGGGCGAGAGGGACTGGAAGTGGATCTGGGTCAGCGGCGCCAAGCCGTTGGAGCGCGCGCAGCCCTCCAGGCTCACGCTCACGACCTGTCCGCCCGCGGGCGCCGTGGGAGCGCCGGAGGCCAGTTGCGTGTTCCACAGGGCGGTGTCCGCGCCGTCATGCGGGATATGAAACACCGACCCGGGCAGTTGCACGTTCGAGCCGGCATAGTTGAGGTTGTTCGCGGTGTCCTCGGTCGCCGGAACCGACAGCGAACTCCCGAACGTCATCGTCGCCGCGTCCGCATCGCCGAGCGTCAACGTCAGCATCAACATCACCGTGAGCGTCACCGTGAGCGCGATCGCCGCGACGGCAACCACCGCCGAGGCAAGCACGCGGCTGAGGATCGGTGGGAGGCGCATCTGCGTGTTCATCGGATGCTGGCAGGCTGGAGCTTGAGCCGCGCCGTTTTCCGGTGGACCCCCATTGGAAGGTGCTCCGATCTCTGTCTGCTCCGAATCTCTGTCTCGTTTTGGGCCGGGCGTCGGAACAGCAGAGGAGTTGTTGCGATTTCTCCTATGGCGCCTGCTGGGCCTGGTCGCGCTGATCGCCGCGATTGCGCTGGTCGCGTGGCTGCTCGGCGGCGGGCTGAGCGCGGCTCTGCGGGGCGCGCATGGAGCGCACGGGGCGAGCGGGGATGCGGGGGGTCTCTCGTTCGGCGCGCTGACGGGCTCGTTCGGCGCGGCGGTGCGCGCCGGTTGGGACTGGTCGCCGGGAGGAGCTCCCTGGTGGTGGCTGGCGCTTGGGCCGATCTTCATGGTGGGCATCCCGCTCGGGACGATCCGCCTGCACGTGCGCAACCGGCGTCGGTACGTGCGGCTGCGCGTGCAGACATACCGCAACGATCTGGCCGCCGCCGAGGCCGTCGTGGCGATGATCGAGGCGCTGCACAAGCGCCTGCTGCGCCGCTGGTGGCGACGGCTGCTGCGCGGTCAACCGTCGGTCGCGCTGGAGGTGCATTGCTCACGTGGCGCCGTCTGGCTGGCGGTCACGTGTCCGGCCGGAGCGGAGATGATGGTGCAGGCGGCGCTGCGCACCGCCTATCCGAACTGTCGTCTGATGGCAGAGCAACGGCTGCCCGGTCCGCCCCCGACCGTGCTGCGGCTGAAGAAGCACGCCGAGTTCATCAAGCGCGCGAAGATCCTCGACCGCTACGAGCACGAGCGCGAACCGGCGATGAACCGGCTGATGACCGTGATGGGGACGTGCTCGGAGGCGTTCGTGCAAATCGCGCTGACGCCCACGCCCGCGCTGTTCGAGCACCACGCCAAGCGGTCCTACATGCGCCACGAGGCGCACCTCTCGCGCCACCGCCGCGAGCACCTGCTGATGCGCGACCGCTCGATGGTCGAGGACGAGGAGCTGCGCGGCGGTCTCGACATCCAGCACCGGCCATTGTTCTACGTGGATCTGCGCGTGATCGCCCCCGATCGCGACCAGTGCGAGCGGATCGCCTCCGAGCTGCGCGCCGGCGAGGCCGAGAACCGGCTGGTCGAGCGTGGCACGGCTGTGCGGCAGGGACTGTTCGGGCTGTATGACCGTCGTGTTCAGCGCGGCGAGGGCAACCCGCTGCCGTCCTGGCATCGCGGTGTGTTCGCTTCGACCGAGATCGCGGCGCTCTGGCACATGCCCTCGATCGACTACGCGACCGTCCCGTTCGCGCGCTCGGTGCTGCCCGTGGCGCCCGCGCCCGCCGCGATCCTGCGCCCCGCCGATGGGCTCGGCACGCTGCGCGACTCGCTCGGGCCGGTCTCGATCCACCCCGCGATGCGCCGGCAGAACACCGCCGTCCCGGGCACCGTCGAGCAGGGCAAGTCCAGCTACCTCGTGGCCACCGTGGCGGAGGACCTGCGCCGCGAGCGCTGCTGCGTGATCGTGCTCGACCCCAAGGGCGACGCCGCCGAGGCCGCCGTCAGCCTCGTGCCCGAGGACCGCACGTGCACGCTGCTCGACCTGGCCCATCCGACGTGCGGGTTCAACCCGCTCGCCGTCGACGCCCCGGCGGATGTGATCGCCGACTATGTGGTGGCGGCTCTGAAGAACCTGTTTACAGATGCGGACATCCGTGCGTCCTCCGATCGGTATCTGCGTAACGCGATCATCGCCGTGCTCGCGTATGACCGCGAATCGACGTTGTGGGACGCGGCGCGGCTGCTGTCGGTCGGCGAGGAGGGCTACTCATACCGAGCGCGCGTGGGGGCGCGTGTGCGGACGCTGCCCGAGTTCAAGGAGATCTCCGAGTTCTTCACCGCCGAGCTGACGGCCCAGCTCGCGGACTCGCGCTCGACGACGACCGCCAAGCTCGACGCGCCCGTGAACAAGCTCGCCCGCTTGCTGAACTCGCAGTCGATCAAGCGCGTACTGCTCAACGACTCGCTGCGCGTCGACTTCGACCGGGCGATCGCCGGACACGAGGTGCTCGTCGTCAAGGGCGCGCTCGGCGTGATGGGCGCAGGCAACACGTCGGTCCTGATGCAACTGCTCGTCGGGATGCTCGATGCCGCGCTGGCCCGTCAGCAGGACCTCGTGCCGGAGTCTGAGCGCGTGGCGGTCGCGCTGAAGGTGGATGAGGCGCCGCTCGTGCTCAACCGCGGGTTCGCCGAAACGATGGCGCTCAAGCGCTCGGCCGGGTTGGAGACGGTCGCGTGCTGGCAGACCGAGGCGCAATGGGTCGAGCGCGAGGTGCGTGACCAGCTCGACGCGCTGTTCGCTCATCGCGTCTACTTCGCCACCGCCTCCGTGCGCGACGCGCGCGCCGCCGTCGGGCTGACGATGGCCGAGTTCTCAGACGCGGTTCGTCCCGGGATCGAGCGTCTGTCCGCGCTCGGGCGCCCCGATGCCCGCCTGCACCTGCCTCGCCACCACGCGATCGCCAGCTGGACTACGCCCGAGGGGCGCCAGTCGCCGTTCGTGGCCGAAACGATTCCATTGCGCGTCGATCCCGACCGGGTGGCGCTGCACGCCGCGCGCCAGGCTTCGCGTGGTGGGAGCTACCGCACCGACCTGAGCCAGCCCCATTGGGACCGGGAGCGGCGCGTGTCCGGGGGTCGGGGTGTGGAAGGTGTACGTGTACGCGATGGAGGGGTCGCGGGCGCTGGGGGTGGAGGAGACGTACATGGAGGAGCTGTTCATCCGAGCGGGCGAAATACATCTGCGATGGACGGGGGTGCTCGGGGTCAGCCAGCGAGGCTGCCGGTTCGAACAACCGCTCCTCGGGAGCAATCCGAGCGAGTCTCGGCAGAGCCCGTCCCTGCGGCACGGTCCTCGGTCGAGCACGGCCCGTCGGGGCAAGTCCCAACGAACGCGGGCACGCATGCTGGCGTGGGTGCACGCACCGACACCGGTACCGACGCAGACACGGCCGTGAGGGTCCCCCCGGACAGCTATCGCGAGCTGACCGAGCTCGACGGCGCATACAGCGTGCGCTGGGCCAAGCCGGTCCCCGAGCCGCGCCCACTGGAGCCCGAACCGCTGGACCTGGAGATCCTTGCGCTCGTGGCGAGCATGCGTCACGTGCTCAGCAGCCAGATCCACCGCCGGTTCAATCCGGGGCGGGCGATCACGACGACACAGCGTCGCCTGAAGCGACTCTCCGACGCCGGACTCGTGCGGCGGTTTCAGTTCCATCGCCGCGACGGCGGTGGCGTGCCGATGTGTTACGCGCTCACCGCGGCCGGCTTGCGGCTGCTGCACGCGCACGACCGCCTGACGGCGCTCGCAGAGGAGGAGCTCGACACGCCGCCCGGCTCTACCGCGCGGGCCGGGTCGGTGCAGGGGGAGCGGTTGTTGCGCCAGGCGCGACACGACGTGCACGCCGCCGGCTGGACCCTGGCGCTGGAGCATGCCCTGAACGCGGCCCCGCTGAGAATGCGCGGAGCCCGGGAGTCGGTGCTGTCTGTGCCGATGCGTTCGAGCCCAGAGGGACGCACGGCGCTGGGACCAGACGATCTGACCCTGCCGGGCGGCCGCGCGCCGCACGAGTTCCTGCGCACTGAGACGACGGGCGCGCGTGTGCCGGTGCAGCGGTTTGAGACGGTCCGTCCCGACGTCACGATCGAGCTGGCCGCGATCGATCTGCTCGTCGAGCTCGACGATCGCCTGCCGACCGGTCGGCAGGCGGGCAAGCTCGAGCGCTACGACCACTTCCTGGCGGGCTGGTCGGTGCATACCCGCAGGTACGGCCCGCGCGGACAGGCCAGCCCGCTCGTCGTGTTCGTCTGCCGCGATCGCGCCCGTGCCCGGGAGTGCGCGCGTTCAGCCGACGCGCTGCTGAGCGCCTGTCGCGCCTACGCCGGCGAGTATCCCGCCGACTGGGAGTACCCGGGACGCGAGCGCATCCTGTTCGCGGCCGAGCGCGACATGCACCAGGGCTCGCTACATGCCTACGGCGTGCCCCGATTGCCACCGCAGGTGCGCGTCTCGGTGGCGCACGGGGATCCGCGGGCAGGGGAGGCGACGGTCGAGTCGCGCGAACTGGTTGCAACGACGCCGACCGGCGAGTAGCTGCAGCTGAGAGTCGGATCTGGCGCACGACCGCCCATGCATTTACCCGGCCCGCCGTGCCGTTGCCCCCCGCAGTCATGCAGTCGCCCCGCCGTGGGATGTGCATATCGCGCAGTCTCTCTACCGATGCCTGCGCCCGTAACTGCACGCCGTGATCCTGCAGTTCGGCTTTGCAGAGCCAAACTGCAATGGCCGCTGGGGGCGCCTCGAGCGCCAGAGCTCACGCGGGCGACCTCACGGCTTGACGTGAGCCCGTCGATGACTAGGATCGTCCTCTCAACTTTTCGCCTCCCCAAGCCATTCGGCCCGCGCCGACCTCACAGCTCCCGACCTCACAGCTCCTCACCGGTGAGCACCGAAGCGGATCGCATCGAGCGCGCATCGGATCGCATCGAGCGCGCATCGCGCTGAGCGCCGGCCAATGACGATTTCGCGCCAAGTTTTCTGATTTTGGTGCTCGAGTAGCGCGATTTCCGAGACCCCTATAGGGGTCTCGGACTGTTCGGCTGCACACAGATGTCACGCAGCGCGGCACTTGACGGACTTACGCGAGCCGTCTAGAAGGCCCTGCCCATGTACCCATGCGACCGCCCAGAGCCGGGCAGGAGACACCCATGACCCAGACCATCGCCACGCCTCCCTCCGCAGTCGCCCGCCGTGCGCCATCGAAAACGCGGGTTGGAGCGTTACGGCGCTCGAAACGCCGCCGCTCGGCACGGACTCGAGGCGGCCAGGTCAACTCGCAGACCGTCCTCGCGGCACGGCGCCGGCTCAACCCCCTGGGCAGCTACACCGACGCCGGCGGACGCACGCGAGAGGTGATCGCCGGGCGCCGGGGCGACGGCGACGTGCTCGTGGTCGACCGCGACGCGGTGACGCTCGGCGATCGCCGGCTGGTCGCGCATCTCGCCGCCGATGAGCCGAGCGAGAACGCTGCGCTCGTATGCGAGCACTACCTGCATGACGAGCATCGCGGTCGCTGCCGGCGCGTGAGCGCGGAGGACCTGACCGGCAGACCCTCCACTGCGCAGGGACCCCAGCCGGGGCCGGCATCCGAGGATCCGCATCGCGCCGAGCTCCTGGGCCGGCGCGGAGACGAGCGCGACTACGTTTACCGCCTGGAACTGGTGCGAACCGAGCATGCCGAGGCGGAGCTGCGCTGGCGCCGGCATTCGCGCCGTGCGGGTCCGGCGGCGCCAACGCCCGTGTGCGTGCGCGACGTGATCGGCGCGGTCGAAAGCTATGAGCCCGTCTGCGGACTCACGCTCAGGGCGCTGGCGATGTATCGCCGCGACCCGCGGGTCTCCACCGCCGGGCTGCGCGAAGAGCTCGGGCGCGTACGGGAAAGCCCGATCGTGCTCAACCGCAAGCTGCGGCAGGCGGTGCTCGCCGCGATCGAGCACCGGGACCTGAGCATGAGCGAGATCGCGTATCGCTGTGGCCGGATCAAGCGTGGCTGCAAAGGCGGGGCCTGCGGTGAGACGAGCTGGCTGGCGCGCCGTCTGGGCATCCTGCCCGAGAGCGGCACCGATCGCCTCGGCTCGTGGGTGCACAGCGACGTACTGGCGCTGATCGCCCGCGACGGACTCGGGATCAGCCCGCGCGAGGTCGAGCTCTGATGAGGACGGGCCCCGCGACCGTCGACCTCTTCCCCCGGCGACCGGCGCTCGAGCCGGCCGGCGCGGGCGTGGTCCTCGTAGTCGAGTCCGACCCGGGCGCCGCGCAGGTCCTTCTCAGGCAGCTCATCGCGGACGGATTTCGGCCAGTGCTGGCCCGCACCGCCGAGCATGCGCGGGTGCAGGCGGCGCGCCGACCCCCACGCCTGGTCGTGCTCGGCAGCCTGGACTCGCCGCGGGGCGCGCTCGAGATGCTCCAGGAGATTCGTGCCCCTGTCCGTCCCAGCGCTCCGTGGACGGGGAAGACCCCGGTGATCGTGCTCGGCGCGTACGCGAGCGAGCTGGAGATGCTGCGCGCGTTCGAAGCCGGCGCAGACGATTACCTGGCCCGCTCGGCGCCGTACCTGGAGTTGCGCGCTCGTATGCGAGCGCTGCTGCGCAGAGTCGATTGCATGGCCGCGCCGGCTCATCGTCTCGTGGTCGGTTCGCTGCAGATCGACCTGGATGCTTACGCGGTCAGCCTGTATGGCCTGCCCGTCGATCTGCGTCGGATGGAGCTCGAGCTGCTCATCCACCTGGCCGGCGATCCCGAGCGCGTGTTCACAAAGCAGGAGCTGCTCTGCGCCGTCTGGGGATACCGCTCGCGTGGGTCCACACGAACGGTCGACAGCCACGCCAGCCGGCTGCGCCGCAAGCTGCAGACGCGCGGCGGGCGCTGGGTGATCAACGTCTGGGGCATCGGCTACCGGTTGATCTGAGCAGCCTCCCCGTGCGCCGGGGCACAAACCAAACCTTGACGGGCTAACCGCCCGCATGCAGCGCACCACTTGACGGCGAGCCCTCGGGCTCGCCGTTTTGCGTTCGGCAGCCCCACCGAGACGCGCCGGTAGGCGCATCTCCCGCCGGACGGTCTCACCGACAAGCAACGGCCGCCCTGTGAAGGACGGCCGTCGAACCCGTGCGCCCCCTACTCACAAGCGGCGCATGGGGCCAAACCACAACACAAAGGAGCATACCCATGCACACCCCATCGATCCGCACGCTGGTCGCCATCGCGTATGAGCGCGGCGAGGAGTTCGACCCGGCACTGATGCTCTCCCCGGCTCTGGCCGAGTCGCTGACGCGCATCCCCACCGCGGTGGCCGTGCCGGCCGGGATGGATATGGCTGACGCGGAGGAGGTGTCGCTCACGCAGCCATAGCCGCACGCGACACGAGCAGCGCTGAAGGAAGGGCCCGTCAAGCAGCACCTCTCGGCGGCGGGCCCTCGGGCCCGACAGCAGGCCCGTCGCCGGTCATCGATCACTCAGACCGGCGCTCGCGCCGGTCCCAAAACAGGAAGGAGCGGCGTAGATATGCCGTCATCTGAATACACAACCGAACCTGCAGCAAACCCGCTGGAGCCGCTGGAACAGCTCGTGCACTGGCTGCTGACCACGACGATCCATCTCGCGATCGGCCTGGCGCTCGGACTGATCGCCGCGCGGATGATGCGCAGCCGGCACCTGCGCTGGACCTGGGGCGCCACCGCACTGGGCGTGGATGTGCTCGCCTGGCCGGTGCTCGGGGGCGGTATCGCCTCCATTCTCGGCATGGCCGCGTTGTGCGCGACCGTGCGCGGGCGGCGCTGGCACCGCGAAGACCTCGACGCGGGCGCCGACCTGGCCGAGATCGCGGCTGAGCGACGGGGGCCGCTGGATGCGGTGCGCACCCTCGCCCGCCGGGTCGTGCCGGAGCTGACGGCCAGATTGGCTTCGCGGATCGCGAGGCCGGCATCGATCTCCAGTCCGGCGGGCGGCCGGGACTGGTTTGCCGGCAATCGGCTGATCGTCGGCGAAGAGGAGCGCGGCCGGCCCGTCTCGATCCCGCTCGGCGGTCCGACGGGAGGAACGCACACGCTCGTACTGGGCGCTGCCGGGTCTGGCAAGACCGTGACGATGACCTGGATGTCGGTGCGGGCGATCGGGCACGGCATGGGTGCGATCGTGGTCGATCCCAAGGGCGATCCCGACCTGCGCAGCGAGTTGCGTGATGCTGCGCAGGTGGCCGGCAGGCCATTTATCGAGTGGACCCCGCAGGGACCGTCGATATACAACCCCTGCGCTCGAGGCAGCGCGACCGAGATCGCCGACAAGGTGCTGGCCGGCGAGCGGTTCACCGAGCCGCACTACCTGCGCCAGGCGCAGCGCTATCTCGGTTACGCGGCACGGGTGCTGCACCAGGCCGGGCTGGAGATCAGCTTGCAGGAGCTCGTGAACCATCTCGACCCATCGCGGTTGGAGTTGCGCGCGCGGACCCTGCCCGAGTCTGAGGCGCAGGGGGTGTACGACTATCTGGACAAGCTCACGACGCGCCAGCGGAGCGATCTGAGCGGTGTGCGCGATCGTCTGGCGATCATGGCCGAGTCCGACATCGGACCCTGGCTTGACCCCAATACGCGGGGCGCAGAGCAGTTCGATCTACTGGAGGCGGTGAAAGCTCGGGCGGTGGTGTACTTCGGCCTGGAAGCCGACCGTAGACTGTTGCTCGCCCAGATGCTGGGGGCGTCGATCGTGGGAGACCTGCAGGCGGTGGTCTCGTCGTTACAGGGTCGCCCGGTGCCGACGCTGGTGGCGATCGACGAGTTCTCGGCGATCGTCCCGGAACGAGTCGTGGGTCTGTTCGCCAGGGCGCGTGGAGCGGGCGTCAGTCTGGTCCTGGGCACGCAGGAGCTCTCCGATCTGCGTATACCCGGGCGGGAGATGCTCAGAGATCAGGTCATGGGCAACCTGTCCGCCCTGATCGCCCACCGCCAGGTGGTCCCCGCCTCGGCTGAATTGATCGCCAGCATGACCGCCACCAGGGGCGTCTGGCGGACCTCGCAGCACAGCAGCGGTGGGCAAACCCGCACGCGAGAGCTCGATCACGCGCTGCGGGGCGAGCAGGTCATGAGCCTGCCGCGCGGTTGGGCGGCGGTGATCGGGCTGTCCGACGGGGGCAGCGTGAGCATCGCGCGGATGCACTCGGTCAAGCACTGCCGCTGAGCCTATGCAGCACCCCTGCGGGGGACTTCCGGGGCTACCGGGAGTCCCCCGCTTATCAACACCGAACAAAAGGAGGGCCATCATGGCTCGTATATGTCCATCCCAGTCCACGTCCGACTCTCAGCCCGCATCTCAGCCTGAGTCCGCGCTTGAGCCCAAGTCAGCATCACAGTCCAAGTCAGCGCCTCAGTCCAGGCCCACACCCAAATCCAAGTCCGCGACCAAGTCCGGGTCGAGCGCCAAATCCGCAACCAAGCGCGCGCCCTCACCCGAGCAGACGGCGATCATGCAGTGGACGGCCCGCATGGGCGCCGTCACGGCC
>Ga0335075_10010089_pt1 | contig 14343 bp, 10 predicted proteins | sample Lox_Sample_24_FD_206723 | JGI IMG/M metagenome (GOLD analysis project Ga0335075, IMG submission 206723) | Soil microbial communities from Loxahatchee National Wildlife Refuge, Florida, United States - Lox_Sample_2.4 | ecosystem: Environmental > Terrestrial > Soil > Wetlands | place: USA...
TGCAGCAACATCGGTGGTGACCTCCAGACCCCGTGTTGTCAGGGCGTTTCAGCCGGTGACGTTAGCAAGCAAGACTGGTCCAGACAATAGTTCGGAACAGCTCAGATGGCCGCTCTTGACGCTCGGCCATTTGCAGAGAATCATATTCTCAATTATGCACATCTGCCTATATTGTCCGGACAAAAAATCTAGTGACCGATAACCTGCTCACCCTCGATCATCGCGTCGTCGTGGTGGCCGGCGCTGCGGGCGGCGGTATCGGCACCACCGTCACCCGCATGGTCGCCGAGGCCGGGGCGACGGTGATCGCGGTGAGCCGGTCCAAAGAAAATCTCGACGACCATGTTGCGCCGATGCTGGCGCGCGGACTGTCGATTGTCCCGGTGGCCGCCGACGTCGCGACCGACGACGGCGTGGCCGTGGTAATGGAGCAGGCGGTGCGCGCCGACGGCGACCTGCACGGGCTGGTCAACGTGGCGGGCGGGGCCGCGCCGTCGACCTGGATGCCGGCGACCCGGGTGACCCGCAGCGACTGGCGTGACCTGTTCACCGACAACCTGGAAACGACGTTTTTCATGAGCCAGGCGGTGGCCGCCGAACTGAAAGCGCGCAAACGCCGCGGGTCGATCGTCTCGATCTCGTCGATCAGCGGGATGAACACCGCGCCCTTCCACATCGCCTACGGCACGGCCAAGGCAGCGGTCGCGGCGATGACCCGCACTCTGGCCGTCGAACTGGCCCTCGACGAAATTCGGGTCAACGCAGTAGCCCCCGGGGTCACCGCGACACCGGCCTCGCGCACCTACGTCGACGAAGACGCCGACCGCGATCGTCGTGCCATCGCGATGGGCCGCCGCGGCCGCCCCGAGGAAATCGCCGGTGCCATCCTGTTCCTGCTGTCGGACCTGTCCAGCTACATCACCGGCCAGACGCTTCTGGTCGACGGCGGCCTGGACCTCAAGTGGACACACCTGGACGCCGACAACACCTCGCTTTTTCTCAAAGACGACTCCTTCCGGGCAGCGTTAAGGAGCATGCGATGACCGATACGGAAGTCCAAGCAGTAGAAGAGCTTTCCGCGCCGATGACAATCGGCGTCGAAGCCTACCTGTCCGAGGACTACGCCCGCGCCGAGCGCGACAAGCTGTGGCGAAAAGTCTGGCAGCAGGTTGGCCGTGTCGAAGAGCTGCCCGAGGTGGGCAGTTACCTGACCTACGACATTCTCGACGACTCGATCATCGTGGTACGCACCGGCGAAACGGAATTTCACGCCCATCACAACGTCTGCATGCACCGGGGTCGTCGGCTGATCGACACACCCGAGAGCGCCAAGAACGCCTGTGGGCGCACCCGTAAGTCGTTCGTCTGCGGCTTCCACGGTTGGACCTATGGCCTGGACGGGGCGTGCACACACATTCGCGAACAACAGGACTGGCAGGAAACGCTGACCCCGGACAACACCCACCTGCGGCCGGTCAAAGTCGACAGCTGGGGCGGCTGGCTGTGGATCAATATGGATCCCGACTGCGAACCGCTCGCCGATTACCTGTTTCCCGCAGCCAAGATCCTCGACCCGTTCGGCCTGGAAAACATGCGCTACAAATGGCGCAAATGGCTGTCGTTCGACTGCAACTGGAAAGTCGCGATGGAGGCCTTCAACGAGACCTACCACGTCTTCACGACGCATCCGGAGTTCAACAAGTTCGGCGAATTCAAGGGCTGGGCCAAGGCGCAAGGCAAGCACAGCAACATCGGGTATGACGCGCCAAAGGATCTGGAGACCACCAAGTCCAAGATCCGGCTCGGCACGGGGGCCGATCCGCGGGCGTCGACCGCGGAGATGCAGGTGTACACGATGGAGGAGACCAACGCCACCACCACCCAGACGCTGGTCAACGCCGCAAAGCGGTTGGTTGACGAATTGCCCGAGGGCACACCGGCCGACAAGGTTCTCGAGCACTGGCTGGCCTCAGCGCGTCGCGACGACGAAGCCCGCGGTGTGATCTGGCCGACGATCCCCTCCGACATCCTCGGGCAGGCCGGCACCGCGTGGCAGATCTTCCCAAACTTCCAGATCGGGCAGGGCCTGACCAGCGCGCTGTGCTACGGCGCGCGACCACACCCCAGCTACAACCCCGACAAGTGCATTTTCGAGGTGTCGGTGTTCGAGCTGTACCCGAAGGGCCAAGAGCCGCAGACAGAGTGGGAACTCACACCGGTCGGTGATCCCGGGTGGCGATCGGTTCTGCCGCAGGACTTCTCCAACATGGCCGCTGTGCAGCGGGGCATGAAATCCCTTGGGTTCCAAGGTACCAAGCCCAACCCGTATCGCGAACGCAGCACTGTAAACCTGCACCACCAGTTGTCGAAGTACATGGGTACCGGTGAACCCCAAGAGCTTTCAGGTGAGGAGCATCCTAGGGCATGACGACGCACCAAGAGAACTGCGGGTCAACGCAGACGCCCGACGACATCGACATTGCGGCGCTGCGGGAGAAATACCTGAAGGAGCGCGATAAGCGGCTGCGTCCGGAGGGCTCGAAGCAGTACCTGGAACTCAAGGACGACTTCGCGGAATTTTCCGAGGTCGATCCCCACACGCCGGTGACGCCACGCACGCCGATCGACGAGAACGTCGAGGTGGCGGTTCTCGGCGGCGGTATCGCCGGTCTGCTAACCGGCGCGTACCTCAAAAAGGCGGGCGTCGATGACGTCCACGTCATAGAGATGGGCGGGGACTTCGGCGGGGTCTGGTACTGGAATCGCTTCCCGGGAATCCAGTGCGACAACGATGCCTACTGCTACATCCCAATGCTGGAAGAACTCAACTACATTCCGTCGAAGAAGTTTGCCGACGGCGCCGAGATCTACGAGCACTGCCGCCGCATCGCAAAGCATTTTGGGCTCTACGACGGGGCGATCTTCTCCACTCAGGTTCGCGCGGTGCGCTGGGATGAGGAGATCAAGCGCTGGCGCTTGAGCACCGATCGCGGTGACGACATTCGTGCGCGGTTCGTGGTGATGGCACAGGGCTCGTTCAACCGGCCGAAGCTACCTGGCATTCCCGGTATCAGGGACTTCAAAGGACATATGTTCCATTCCGCTCGCTGGGATTACGACTACACGGGTGGGGATGCCAACGGCGGACTGCACAAGCTGCATGACAAGCGTGTTGCGCTTGTCGGTACTGGTGCGACCGGCGTGCAGCTGGTTCCACATCTGGGCCGAGACGCCCAACACCTCTATGTCTTTCAGCGCACGCCCTCGTCGGTGGATCTGCGCGGCAACGAGCCGACCGACCCGCGGTGGGCGGCTTCCCTGCGACCCGGCTGGCAGGAGGAACGCAAGCGCAACTTTCACCGCTGGTCACCGCTGGGGGAAGGTGTGGTGTTCGACGAGCCAGACATGGTCTGCGATTTCTGGACCGAACTAGGGCGCAACCTGACCGCGCGGGTCGCGGCCGCCGATGATCCCGCATCACTAACCATCGAGCAGATCATGGCGATGCGCGAAGACGAGGATTACAAGGTGATGGAGCGGTTGCGGCGGCGCGTCGAGGCGGTCGTCGACGACGCGGAGACCGCTGAAGCGCTCAAACCGTACTACCGGTTCATGTGCAAGCGGCCCTGCAGCAACGACGAATACCTGCCGACGTTCAATCGCCCGAACGTCACGCTGGTTGACGTGTCGGAATGCAAAGGTGTGGAACGGCTCACCGAAAACGGGATCGTCGCCAACGGCGTTGAGTATGAAGTCGACTGCGTCATCTTCGCCAGCGGTTTCGAGATCACCACTGATATCAGCCGTCGGTACGCGGTCGAGGCAATCGAGGGCCGGGACGGCTTATCGCTTTTCGATCACTGGCGGGACAGCTACAAATCACTCCATGGGATGACCAGCCGGGGCTTCCCTAACCAGTTCTTCACCGGCTTCATCCAGGGCGGCGTGGCGGGAAACACCACCGCGATGCTCGAGCAACAGGCCGAACACATCGCGTACATCATTTCCGAAGCAATCGCGCGCCGCGCGACGACCGTCGAGCCGAGCCCGGAAGCTCAGGACAACTGGGTCAGGACAATTCGTGAAACATCGATAGACAGCTCGGAATTCGCGGTCTCCTGCACACCCGGCTATTACAACAACGAGGGCGGCGGTGGCGGCGAGGGCATCCGTTCGGCCATCGGCGATCCCTACATGCCGGGCTTTTACGTGTTCGACGACTTGCTCAAGGAATGGCGTGCCAAAGGCGACCTAAACGGTCTGGTACTTGAGAACATAGATGACTGACTTGAGATTCGACGGCAGGGTGGCGGTCGTGACCGGTGCCGGCCGAGGGCTAGGTTGCGCATACGCGCAACTGCTGGCATCGCGCGGCGCGAAGGTCGTCGTCAACGACCCCGGCGGCAGCCTCGCCGGCGAGGGTGTGGATGCCGCCGCGGCTGAGCAGGTGGTCGGTGAGATCACGGCGGCCGGAGGACAAGCCATCGCGTGTACCGAGTCGGTCACCAGCCGCGGAGGCGGCGAGGCGATTATCCAGACCGCGCTCGAACGCTACGGTCGCCTCGACATCCTGATACACAACGCCGGCAACGTCCGTCCCGGCTCGCTGCGGGAGATGAGCTACGAAGATTTCGACGCCGTGCTCGACGTGCACCTGCGTGGCGCGTTCAACGTTGTGCGGCCTGCATTTCCGGTTATGTGCGAGGCTGGCTACGGGCGGATCGTGCTGACATCGTCGATCGGCGGCCTGTACGGCAACCATGATGTCGCCAACTACGCGGCCGCCAAGGCCGGCGTGATCGGCCTGTCTAACGTCGCGGCCATCGAAGGCGCCACCGACGGCGTGACGTGCAACGTGATCGTTCCGGCCGCGGTGACACGAATGGCCGACGGGATCGACACCTCGTCCTACCCGCCGATGGGCGCGGACCTCGTCGCGCCCGTGGTGGGATGGCTGGCCCACGAATCCTGCTCGGTGACCGGGGAGATGTTCATCGCGCTCGCGGGTCGGGTGGCGCGGGCCGTCATCGCCGAGGCCCCGGGCGTGTTCCGGCCGTCATGGACGGTGGAAGATGTCGGCGAGTGTCTGGAGGCGATTCGAAAGGTGGAGGTACCGCTGGTTTTTCCGGTCGTGCCCGACGGTCATGGCCAGCACATCCACTTCAGCTTCTCGATGGCCGCCGAGGAGGCGCACCATGCGTAGCGGACCGCTGGCCGGTGTACGGGTGGTCGACCTCACCGCCATGGTGATGGGACCCTACTGCACGCAGATCATGGCCGACATGGGCGCCGACGTCATCAAAGTCGAACCACCACAGGGCGATACCACCCGCTATATCTCGGTCGGTCCGGCGCCTGGCATGAGTGGGGTGTTCGTCAACGTCAACCGCGGTAAGCGCAGCATCGTGCTGGACCTGCACACCGACGCCGGAACACGGGCGCTGCGCGCGCTACTTGAGACCGCGGATGTATTCATCCACTCGATGCGCGCCAAAGCGATCGCCAAGCTCGGCTTCGGCTACCAGGACGTTGCCGCGATCAACCCGGGGATCGTCTACACCAATTGCTACGGATACGGGCGCCGCGGACCCGACCGCGACCGGCCCGCGTACGACGACACCATCCAGGCCGAATGCGGTCTGCCGGCGGTGCAAGAGCAACTGACCGGTGAGGCCGACTACGTCGGAACCATCATGGCCGACAAGGTCGCCGGGCTGACCGCGCTGTACGCGACGACTATGGCGTTGTTTCACCGCGAACGTACCAGGGAGGGGCAGGAAGTCGAGGTCGCCATGTTCGAAACCATGGCCACCTTCATGCTCGTGGAACACGCTAACGGCGCTCTGTTCGACCCTCCTCTGGGGCCGGCGGTGTATCCGCGCACCGTGGCGCCCAACCGCCGTCCCTATCGCACCAGCGACGGCCACATCGCTGCATTGATTTACAACGACAAGCACTGGAACGCGTTCATCAACGCGGTACAGCCGCCGTGGGCCAGTGAGCTGTATTCGACGCTGGAACAGCGTGCCCGCCATATTGACACGGTGTACGGGCTGGTGGCCGAGACAATGAAACAGCGCACGACGCAGGAGTGGCTAATGCTGTTCGGTGAACTCGAGATACCGGCCGCGCCACTGAATACGCCTGCCGACTTGTTCGATGATCCGCATCTCAACGCCGTCGGCATGTTCGAGACCGTGGATACCCCGCACGGACCGGTGCGCTTCCCGGGCGTACCCACCTGGTTCTCTCGGACTCCGGGCCGCGTTGCGGGGCCGGCGCCGGAGCTGGGCGCCGACACGACAGAAGTGCTCGCCGAAATTGGCACGAGCATTCTCCCGCAAGCGGGAGGTACCCCCAGCAAGATCGCCCGAAATGGCCTGCCAGAGCGCGATTTTGCGTCTGCTCGCGAAATAAAGGAGTTGTAAGGATGGGTGTACAAGTCTACAAACGCATTCTCGACCTGTTCGAGGCCGAGGGTGTTAATACGTTGTTCGGTATCCCCGACCCGAACTTCGTACACCTGTTCCTTGAAGCGGAATCGCGTGGCTGGGCGGTGATCTCGCCTCATCACGAGGAGAGCGCGGGTTTCATGGCCGAAGCGGTTTCGCGGATGACCGGCAAGCCGGGCTTGTGCATCGGTACGCTGGGTCCCGGCGTGGCCAATATCGCTGGGGCGATGATGTGCGCCAAGGTGGAGAACTCGCCGGTCATCTTCCTCGGCGGCCAGCGGGCGCGCATCACCGAGCGGCGAGTCCGGCGCGGGCGCATCCAGTTCGTCCGCCAGGAAGCACTTTTCGCGCCGACGGTGAAATACAGCGCGTCGATCGAATACGCCGACCAAACCGACGAGATCATTCGGGAGGCGATTCGGCGGTCGATGTCGACGACGCCCGGCCCGGCCTACGTCGAGTTTCCGTCCCATGTGATTCTCGAAGAGTTGGACGTCCCAGACGCCTTTCCGCCCAACGCGTATCGGCTTGTCAACCATGGGGCGGGCGCGCGTGAGATCGCCGAGGCAGCCCGGCTGATGCGCGCGGCCGAGCACCCGATCCTGCTGGTCGGCCATGGCGTTCATACGTCGCGCACCGGGGAAGCGGTCAGGGAATTGGCCGAGCTGATGGCCTGCCCGGTGATCCAGACATCTGGTGGCACCTCGTTCATCCCCGGTCTGGAGGACCGCACCTTTCCCTACGGCTTTTCCTCCGCGGCGGTCGAGGCGGTCGTTGCGTCCGACCTGTGCATCGCGCTCGGGACCGAGCTCGGAGAACCGGTTCATTACGGCAAAGCGCGCCACTGGGAACAGAACAACGCTGCTCGCAAATGGATCTACGTCGAGCAGGATCCGACGGCGATCGGGGTCAATCGGCCGGTGGACGTGGCGCTGGTGGGAGACCTGCGCGGGGTGGTGCCGCAGCTGATCGAAGCGCTGAAGGACACCCCCCGTTCGCCGTCGGGCGATCTTGACCGCTGGATCAAGCAGGATGCCGATCAGCTTTCCGAATTGGCCGAGACCGCGCCCAATGGCCGCATCCCGGTCCACCCGGCTCGCTTCATCGTCGAAGCGACCAAAGCGTTCCCGGCCGATGGCATTATGGTCCGCGACGGCGGCGCGACGGTCATCTTCCAGTGGACCTATTCGCTGGCCAAACCGCACGACGTCATCTGGAACCAGAACTTCGGACACCTGGGCACCGGCTTGCCCTATGCCGTCGGTGCCTCGGTCGCCGACGGCGCCAAGCGGCCGGTCATGCTGCTGACCAGCGACTCCTCGTTCATGTTCCATATCGCCGAGCTGGAGACCGCCGCACGTCTCAAGCTGCCGCTGGTGTGCGTCGTGGGTGTCGACCACCAATGGGGTCTCGAGGTCGGGGTCTACAAGCGCACGTTCGCTCAGCCGTCACCGCAGCCCGGTGTGCACTGGAGCAAGGACGTGCGCTTCGACAAGATCGCCGAGGGCTTCGGCTGTCACGGCGAATACGTCGAAAAGGAAGCGGAGATCGGTCCGGCGATCGAACGAGCCTATGCCAGCGGCAAGACCGCCGTCGTGCACGTTTGCATCGACCCGAAGGCGAACTCCGAGGAGATGCCGAACTATGGTGAGTTCCGCACCTGGTACGCCGAAGGCACCCAGTAAAGGATAAGGCACGCGGAGAGGAGAAGTCATGCGCGAATACCTGAAGTTCTACATCGACGGCAGCTGGGTTGACCCGTTGCAGCCCAACAGTTTTGATGTCGAGAATCCGGCAACCGAGCAGGTGTCAGGGCAGATCTCGCTCGGCTCGGCCGCCGACGTCGACGTGGCGGTCAGAGCCGCCCGACGCGCGTTCACCGGCTGGTCGCAAACCAGTCGCGAACAGCGCCTCGATCTGCTGGAGGCCATCCTCGCCGAATACCAGAAGCGTGCGGGCGATCTTGCCGATGCGGTCACCGAGGAGATGGGCGCGCCGCCGTCGCTGGCCGCCGGTCCGCAGGTCCAACTCGGGATCGGTCACCTGGTGACGGCGATCGACGTGCTGAAGAACTTCACATTCGAGGAACAGCACGGGGCGACGCTGATCGCAAAGGAGCCGATCGGCGTGTGCGGGCTGATCACGCCGTGGAACTGGCCTCTTAACCAGATCGCGGTCAAGGTGTACCCGGCGTTGGCGACCGGGTGCACGATGGTCCTGAAACCATCTGAGGTCGCGCCCTTCTCGGCCTACATCTTCACCGAAATCCTTGCGGCCGCAGGGGTGCCGGCCGGTGTCTACAACCTGGTCAACGGCGACGGTCCCGGCGTCGGCGTCGCGCTGACGAGCCACCCCGACGTCGACATGGTGTCATTCACCGGATCCACCCGCGCCGGCGTCGAGGTGGCCACGAATGCGGCTCCGACCGTGAAGCGGGTGACCCAGGAGCTGGGCGGCAAGAGTCCCAACATCGTCCTCGACGACGCGGGCTTCGCCGACAGTGTCCGCGCCGGCGTGCTCTTCATGATGCCGAATTCCGGGCAGAGCTGTAACGCACCGTCGCGCATGCTCGTCCCGAATTCGCGCATGGCCGAGGCGATCACAATCGCGCGGGAGACCGCCAAGCAGGTGAAGGTGGGCAATCCCGGCGATGAGACGGCGATCGGGCCGGTGGCGTCGAGGGCACAGTTCGAGAAGGTCCAGGGCCTGATCCAGAAGGGCATCGATGAGGGCGCCACCGTCGTGGCCGGCGGCCCCGGTCGCCCGGCAGGGCTGGACAAGGGTTATTACGTCAAGCCGTCCGTCTTCGCCAACGTCACCAACGACATGACGATTGCGCGCGAGGAGATCTTCGGGCCGGTGCTGTGCGTCCTCGGCTATGACGACATCGATCAAGCCGTGGAAATCGCCAACGACACCGATTACGGCTTGGCCGGCTATGTCTCGGCGGCCGATTACGACAAAGCGCGAGAGGTCGCCCGCAAGATCCGGGCCGGGTGGGTGACGATCAATCACGCCTTCGACATGAACGCGGCGTTCGGAGGCTACAAGCACAGCGGCAACGGTCGGGAGTGGAGCGAGTTCGGGTTCCACGAGTATCTAGAGGTCAAGAGCACCTTGGGCTACGCGCCCGAATAGGCCGCGCGGCTAGCAAGGGAGGCTTGCAATGAAGTGTCGTGCCGCTGTGCTGCGCGGGGTCGGCGAGGACTGGCAGATCCGCGAGGTGGAGCTCGACCCGCCACGCGATGGTGAAGTCCTGGTGCGCATGGCCGTTGCCGGCGTTTGCCACTCCGATGACCATCTGATCACCGGCGACGTGGTGCCGACCCCCGAGGTGCTGGCCGCGACCGGTATGCCCGCACCGGACTGGTTCCCGCTGCTCGGTGGTCACGAGGGCGCTGGCGTCATCGAACAGACCGGGCCGGGCGTGACGACGGTGCAGCCGGGGGATCACGTGGCGATGTCGTTCATTCCCGCGTGCGGTAATTGCCGGTTCTGTGTCAACGGTCACAGTTACATCTGCGATTCCGGCGCGAGCCTGTTCGTGCGAGAGATGCCCACCGACGGAACGTGCCGCCGGCATCTCGGCGACGAAAACCTCTTAGCCTATGGTCAACTCGGCACGTTCGCGGAATACGCGGTGTTAACGGAAAGGTCCGTCATCAAGATTGACGACGCGATCCCGTTCCATGCCGCCTCACTCGTCTCCTGCGGTGTCAGCACCGGTTGGGGCTCGGCGACGGTCTCGGCAGGCACCGAGCCCGGCGACACCGTCGTGGTCATCGGAACCGGCGGTGTCGGAATGAACGCCTTGCAAGGAGCGCGCGCAGCCGGCGCGACCTATATCGTCGCTGTGGATCCGGTTGAGTACAAACGGGATTCTGCCAAGATCTTCGGCGCTACGCATACCGTCGCGTCCGCCGAGGAGGCGATACCGCTGGTGAAAGACATCACCGCCGGTGTGATGGCCGACCGCGTTATTTTGACTCCTGGTGTTCTGCACGTGGACTTGATCGCGTTAGCGATGGCTCTGCTACGCAAGGGCGGGACGTGCGTTGCCACCGGCATCACCCCTTACAGTGAACCCCTGGTCCCGCTGATCCTGCAGGAGATGGTGCTTTCGGCCAAGCAACTCAAGGGAGTGCTTTACGGCGGGATGAATCCGCGCAGCAGCGTGCCGAAGCTGTTGTCGATGTATCAGGCCGGCGTGGTGAAACTCGACGAGCTGGTCACCCGGCACTACCGGCTCGACCAGATCAACGAGGCGTTCGCGGACCTGCGCGAAGGACGCAATATTCGCGGCATCATCGATTTCACCGGCCTCTGAGCCCGCAGCTACAGGATCGCTTCCGCCAGGCAGTTTTGGAACCTACTGGGCGTCGACGCTGAAGCAGCCGCCACGGCTCGGCGTAGCAGCATATTTCGGCTGCCGCAGCGTCGTGTCTTCCCGCTGATGCGGTCCGGGCGCACCTAAACTGACGGTGCATCAGCAGGGAGGGGCATCGACGTATCGGCGGCAACTGCGGCACCGGCCAGACCAGCGGTCGGGGCACTGAAAGGGTGAGCATGGAACCGGCCGGGGAGTACCCCGCGCCGGTTCGCTGTGCACGGCGACCCCGCTGGGTTGCTCCGCCGCATGTCGGCCGCCTGACCACCACCAGGGCAAGCGACGACGGCGGGCGGTTACCGCGCCGTTCGGGTATTCCGGCGCTGGACGGCGTGCGCGCGGTGGCGGTCACGCTGGTGCTCGCCGGCCACGGCGGCATTCCCGGCATGGGTGGTGGATTCCTCGGTGTCGACATATTTTTCGTGCTCAGCGGTTTCCTGATCACCTCGCTACTGCTTGACGAACTGGGCCGAACTGGCCGTATCGATCTGGGCGACTTCTGGATTCGGCGCGCCCGACGGCTGCTGCCGGCGTTGGTACTGATGGTGTTGGCCGTGGCTGTCGGGCGTCAATTCTTCTCGCCCGAGGCCGTTTCCGGCCTGCGCGATGACGCCGTCGCCGCCTTCTTCTGGGTCGCCAACTGGATGTTCATCGCCGACAAGACCGACTATTTCAGCCAGGGCGCTCCGCCGTCACCACTGCAGCACGCCTGGTCGCTCGGTGTCGAGGAGCAGTACTACATCGTCTGGCCCGTCCTGCTGATCGCGGTGGCAGTGGCGCTGGCCGCGCGGGCACGTCGTCGGCACAAGTGGGCCACCCTGGGCGGGGCCCGCATGGTGGTGTTTCTGCTGGCCGCGCTGGGCGCACTGGCCTCCGCCGCGGCTGCCATCCTGCTCGCATCCGACGCCACCCGTGACCGGGTGTACTTCGGCACCGACACTCGGGCACAGGCGCTGTTGGTGGGCGCCGCGGCGGCGGCCCTGCTGGTGAACGACTGGTCGGCGCTGAATCGCGGGTGGTCGCTGATGCGGTCCCGGTGGGGCAAATGGACCGCTCGGCTGCTGCCGGTAGTCGGCCTGGCGCTGTTGGGGGTGGCCACCCACTACGCCACCGGCAGCGCTCGCGAGTTCCACGAAGGCCTGCTGATTGCGGTGGCTCTCGCCGCGGCCCTGGTGATCGCCCCGGTGGCCCTCGACCAGCGCGGACCCGTCGCCTTCGCGCTGGCTTGGGGTCCGGTGGCGTGGCTGGGCACCATCTCCTACGGCGTCTACCTATGGCATTGGCCGATCTTCCTGGTACTCAATGGCGAGCGGACCGGCTGGTCGGGACTGTCGCTGTTCGGGGTCCGCTGCGCCGCCACGCTGGCGGTGGCCACCGCGTCGTATTGGGTGATCGAGCGGCCGATCAGAAGGTGGCGACCGGTGCGGGTGCCACTGCTGCCGCTGGCCGGCGCCACCGCCGCGACCGCTGCCGCGGTGGCGATGTTGGTCGTTCCGGTCGGGCCAAGGCCGGGCGGCGGGCCGCTTGACAGTAGCTTGCCCCCTGGCGTGTCGCCGGTCGCGGTCGTTTCGCCGTCCCCACCGGAGGGACCCAGACCGGCGCGCGCCGTTGCGCAGCGAGATCCGCGGCGGCCATTCACCGTGTCGGTCTTCGGCGATTCGATCGGCTGGACGTTGATGCATTACCTGCCGTCGACGCCGGGGTTCCATTTCATCGACCACACCGTTATCGGCTGCAGCTTGGTGCGCGGCGGTCCGTACCGCTATCTCGGCCAGACGCTGGACCAGAAGACCGAATGTGAATCGTGGCCGAGTAGATGGAGATCACAGATCGCCTCCGACCGGCCCGACGCCATCCTGCTGATCGTCGGCCGTTGGGAAACAGTGGATCGGGTCAACGAGGGGAGGTGGACCCACATCGGTGACCCAGCGTTCGACGCATATCTGAGCGGTGAGTTGGGAAGCGCGGTGGACATTCTCGGCTCCAGCGGTGCTCCACTGACCGTCGCCAATCTGCCCTATAGCCGGCGGGGCGAACGCCCGGATGGGAGCTTGTATCCAGAGGATCAACCCGAGCGGGTGAAGCAGTGGAACGCATTGTTGGGCAGAACTATCGGCCAGCGCGCAGGCGTGGGGATACTGGATCTGAATAAGAAGTTGTGCCCGCAAGGTGTGTACACCGCCAAAGTCGATGGCGTCCAGGTGCGCAGCGACGGGGTGCACCTGACCCCGGAGGGCGTGAAGTGGCTGACGCCCTGGCTCGAGGAATCGCTGAGATAGTAACGGCTAGTTGCCGACGCGGCAGCTGATTTCCATGCTGTCATTGGTCCTGGCAGCGAAATTGACGCTCACATAGCCATTTTCGGCGTCGCGGACGTAGTCGAGGTAGGGCTGCGCGTCCGCCATCTCAGTGTTATCGGCGACGACGAGGGCTGCTGTTGAAAGATGGGGTTCGAGCAGCTTGATTACCGGGAGGTACAGCTCCTTCCAGCCGTCGAGAAGCACGAAACCGATCGGTTCATCCAGACTGGCAAGCGTGGAAACCGCATCACCGTCGAGGATGGTGATCAGGTCGTCCAACCCGGTTTCGGCGAATGTCTGCTTCGCAGCGGCAATCTTGTCCGCACTCAGCTCGGTGGTCACTACCCGACCGCTGCCGTTGTCGCGTACCGCTGAGGCAAGATGCAGCGCTGAAATCCCAAACGACATACCGAATTCCACAATGGTCGCCGGACGAGTTGCCCGCACCAACGAGTACAGCAGTCGGCCGGCCTCCGGCGTTATCGGGATGTAGAAAGCGCTCATCGCGTCGGCGCGTTCCTGTGCGGTCCTCGTCGAAGACAACTGACCTCGCATGTCGCGCAGCTGCGGCATTTGTTTCCGCGTCTCGGCGTACATCCGGTCAAGTGCCGTTGCGACTCGGTGGTCGTGCAATGTGGTGGACATGCCGTCGAGCCTAGGCGGCCCCGAGCGAGAATTGTCCGCCCCGTCCGATTGGCGTGATGGACCGGTGGTGTGAGGTCTGATCCGTACCGGCACCCGACCGACCTCAAATATTTTCCGATAATGTTTGACCTGCACCGCTTCCGGTGCCAGGATGGACTCGCAAGCACCTCGGTAGGTGAGGCGTCTGCATGGATATAGGCCACTGACCCCGAACGTCGAGAGACGCCCCGGGTCAGGACAGCTCTTCCCGGTCTAAGGGTTGAGCCCAAGTGGCTTCCGGATGAAAAACCGGATACGCCGTGCAGTGCCGAAGCTCCGACGAGAGGGGTGCGTCGCCGTTGGCGTCAATCCCTTCTTTGTGCGTGCATCTTGGTGACACCCCCGTGTGTCCTGGCCGTGAGGAGGTGATGGGCGAGATGAGTCCGAGCGACAGTCCGCATCCGTATTTGAAATTCGTTTCGTCCCGATCCGGTCGCGACATTCTTTCTGCTGCCTGAGCCTTTTATCGGACGCGACTTCTGTTGTGCCTGTGCATAATTGGTGCGCGGGTTAGTGAGGC
>Ga0335075_10010090_pt1 | contig 14343 bp, 15 predicted proteins | sample Lox_Sample_24_FD_206723 | JGI IMG/M metagenome (GOLD analysis project Ga0335075, IMG submission 206723) | Soil microbial communities from Loxahatchee National Wildlife Refuge, Florida, United States - Lox_Sample_2.4 | ecosystem: Environmental > Terrestrial > Soil > Wetlands | place: USA...
CTCTGGTGCGATGTTCGACGTTCGGATCGTAAGTGATGAAACAGTCCGATGTCCGGCCGTTCGAAGATAAGTCTTCCGGGGAGATAGCCGTTCGCGGCTATCTCCACATTCCGGCAAAGCCTTCGAATAGCGGTCTCGTCCTCACCCACGGCGCAGGGGCGAACTGTCAATCGCATCTCCTCGTGGCAGTTGCGGACGCCCTCTGCGCCTCTGGAAGCATCGTCTTGCGCTGCGATCTGCCGTTCCGCCAATCACGGCCTCACGGACCTCCGCAGAGGGGAAGCGCTGAACGCGATCAGCAAGGACTGCGGCGCGCGGTGGAAGCGCTGAAGGTACAAGTTTCAGGCCGCGTCGTCTTGGGCGGCCACTCATATGGCGGGCGACAGGCCTCCATGCTTGCCGCTGCTAGCCCGGGGCTCATTGACGCGTTGCTTCTCCTGTCCTACCCACTTCATCCGCCGAAGGCTCCCGCGCAGATGCGCACGGCTCATTTTGCGGCCCTTCATACGCCCGCACTCTTCGTCCACGGCACCGGCGACATCTTCGGAACGATTACAGAAATGGACGCGGCGCTGGAGCTGATTCCAGCGCGCACGCGGCTCTTGCCGGTTGAAAGCGCGGGGCATGGGCTTATGACCGCTCGCAATCTTTCCACGCTGCCGGACATAATCACTTCGGCGTTCACCGCCTTTCTCGAAGCACGCTCGTAGTCAATTAAACCCTGCATCTGCCGCACTCGCCGCCAAACGAAAATGGCGGGCTCGCCGGCATTTGTCCGCTCGGGAGATAGGAGTCGAACCATGTGGAGATGGATCGTTTGCCACAAGCACGAGATCGAGATCGTGGCCGGGTCTTGGTTCGCGGTGCAAATGGCGGCGGGAATGCCTACGCCCAATGGAACGGGCCCGACCTCGACGTGGTGGTACCGCTGGCTTTTCAACATTGCCCATTCCATCACCAACCTTCCGCGCCTCTTATCGACGACGTTTCCGCAGGTGGCCTGGATAGCGACTCTGTTCGGAATCCAACAACAAGTAGATCCACGTCCGGGAAAGTAGCTCTGGGGCATCGACCTGCACGGGGAGGAACCGATGTGGACCTTCATTCAGCAGACTGGTGCCATTCTCCGCGACGGCCAGCCTCAGGGTACGGGGTATTCAGGCGCCGCTGCCGGAAAGAACAATCCGGCGATGCAAGCGGATCACAATGTGGGCCCGATACCGTTGGGCTTTTACACGATCTCGGGGCTCATCAAAGATGATCCTGTATGCGGGGAGTACGTTCTGGTGCTGGTGCCGGACGCGGCAAACGAAATGTTTGGCCGCGATGGATTCCGCTGGCATGGCGACTCGATAGAGCATCCCGGGCAGGCGTCTCACGGTTGCATCGTGTCGGCGCGTCCGTTGAGGGTCAGTGCGTGGGAAGGCACGGATCACAACCTGCAGGTGGTCAGCGGCGTTGTAAATCCGGATCAGAATGCCCCGCAGATGTACACGCGGCCCGATGCAACGCTGCGAAACAGTTGATACGCACGAATGACACGCACGAAAAGTCCTTTAGACGGACCACAAGTAGCAGGTCCGGGAAACAGGAGAGAAACAAAATGCAAGCACTGGTGTGGTTGATCGGCTTTTTCATCATTGTAGCCTTCTCGTGGTTCGTCGTCCGGCTGGACGCATTCCTAAAAAGAAAACTGCGTCTCGCTGTCGTCGCGTGCGCGTTGTTGGCGTTGATGTCGACCGGTTGCAGCGCCTCGGCGACAGCGCAGGACTTCGCGAACGTTCTCTCGGGAATCATTAATATCGCGAAAGCAGAGATTCCGGCCCTGCCTGCGGCCGACGCCTCGATCGTAACTCAGTGGACGACGCTCGGGACGACACTCGACGCGCAGTTGCAATCTTGCATCACGGTAGCGACAGCGGCCGGCGGCAAAAAGACGGCGTTCCTGGCATGCTTCAACACGTTTGCGGCGGGGATCGCGAGCCCGAGTGAGCTGGCGCAGTTGCGGGTGCTGAGCGCGGGATCGCAAGGCAAAGCGCAGCTGTGGGTAACCGCGATTATCCTGGGCGTGAATGCGGCGTTCACGTCCTTCGGCGGCGCCCCAGCCGCGACGCCGCAAGTGGCGGCTGTGCAGCCGACGCACGCGGAGCTGGCGGAATTGGCGCGGCGCGTTGGAGTAAGCCGGACGTACGGATTCTGACGTGGCTATCCTCGAAAGCAGCGCGCTGCTCGATGTGGAAATAAACGCAGGGCTCGAGGTGTTCAAACTCCTTGAGCCCGAGGTCCAGAAGGGCTTCATCGCGCTATTCCACCTATTCCGCCACCAGCGGAAGGTGCCAAGCCCGGCCGGAGAGGATTTGTCGTCGACAAGCCTAAATCCGGACACGCCGTCGGCCAGCTGACAACCCCCAAGTCTCCGTCCAATCGAACCTCTCCAGGATCCCTCAAAAGGCGGCAGAAATATCCATTGACACGCCTCCCGCGTCGGCGTACAAAAGCATCGTACTTCTGCGAATGAATATTATGTTAACTGGCGGAATGGCGGACTGCGGGAGCCACCAGGAATGGCGCAGCAAGGGATGCGGGCTGCGCTGCATTCGGCGGGCCACGTAGTTCAGCATCGTGGGGTTAGCTTGGATCGCTGGGTAGATTTCAGGGGATTTGGCGAAGGGGCGCGTCAGGGGGTCATCTTTGCGCGCGCCGGCCGACACTACCTCGCGGGTGGTGTATACATCGAACGTCACCGCACCGTGCTGCACGATAGAATTGGCCGCTCTTAGCGTCACGCCCCGGAAGAGATAAGCATGGCCTGCTCATTGCACGCACGTGGCAGGCAGTAGCACGAGGATATCCCTCGCCCTCATGGTCTTTGCAATTGCCGCACTCTTGCTTCACCTCGGCACTCCAAAAACTCCCAGTCCTTCTCGACGCTGCGCCTCCCGGATGCCAATGCAACGAAACCGGTTCGCATGATCGCGGTCGAGACGGTACCTCCGCGCAAGGATTGGCTGCTCCTATCTCAGCATCGGGGGGGGACCAAGTCCCGGACTTGGCGGTTACGAGAGGCCTTCAAAGGAAAGCGGCTTCCGCTGAATGGAACCCTAGTCCTTACCGGTACTTAGTGTGGCAAAAACCACGATTCGGCTATGGCTTTGAGGCCGGCGCGGGCGGCAGCGATGGTCCAATCAATGTCGTCTTCCGTATGAGCCGCAGAAATGAACAGTGCCTCGAACTGCGATGGCGGTAGAAACACTCCTCGGGCAAGCATTTCTCGAAAGAATGTCGCGAAACGAACGGTGTCGGATTTCTTCGCCTCCGCGTAATTGCGGATCGAATCTCCGGCAAAGAAAAGGGTAACCAGCGAGCCCACCGCGTTCACATGCCCCGGGACGCCCGACTCTTCCAGCGCCGCACGGAGGCCCGTGGCAAGGCGCTCGGCCTTTCGGGCCAGGCCTTCGTAGAAGCCGGCGCTATTGAGCTTTGCCAGAGATGCAAGGCCAGCCCGCATCGCCAGCGGGTTTCCCGAGAGAGTCCCTGCTTGGTAGACCGGGCCAAGCGGGGCGATCAGGTCCATGATGTCCCGGCGCCCGCCATAAGCCGCAACGGGCAGTCCCCCACCGATAATTTTGCCCAAGATGGTCAGGTCCGGACGAATTCCGAATGCGGTTTGTGCGCCGCCGTAGGCTAGGCGAAAACCGGTGATCACCTCGTCGAATATTAGGAGCGCACCGTCGCGTTCGGTGGCGTAGCGAAGGGATTCGAGGAAGCCGGGCGCGGGAGGAACGACTCCCATATTGGCGGCGACAGGTTCCACGATGACCGCGGCAATCTTGCGCGAATGCTGAGCGAAGATTTGTTCGACGGCGGCTGCGTCATTATATGAGGCGTTGAGCGTGAGCGCGGCGAACTCATCCGGCACTCCAGGGCTCGCGGCGATACCGAGCGTCGCAAGGCCGGAGCCGGCCTCCGAAAGGAAGCCGTCGGCGTGGCCGTGGTAGCCGCCCTCGAATTTGAGGATCAGATTGCGCTTTGTGTAGCCGCGCGCGAGGCGGACGGCGGACATGGCGGCTTCTGTTCCTGAGCTGACGAAGCGGATGCGCTCGATCGAAGGCACTGCCGCGGCTATGCTTTCGCCGAGCTCGACCTCGAGCGGCGAGGTCATGCCGTAGCTGGTGCCGCGGGCGGCCTGGTCAGCGACCGCCGCGACCACATCGGGATCCGCGTGGCCCAGGATCAGCGCGCCCCACGAGCAGACGTAGTCGATGTATTCGCGGCCATCGGCGTCGATGATGCGCGAGCCGCGGGCGCGGTCGATGATCAGCGGTTCTCCGCCGACAGCACGAAACGCGCGGACGGGGCTATCGACGCCGCCGACGAGAATTTTCTGCGCACGAGCGAAGAGGTCCGAAGAGTGAGTCACGCTGGAATCATATTATGAATGACGGAGAACAAAGACAACATGAACTACTACTTGCCCGGGGCAACGTGGCCGCGACTTCCCCCAACCTCGTTACACGTGCACTTGGCAGCCGAACACAAGCGCGTTCACAGGGAATGGGCACGAAAAAACTGAAAAAGGTGTAATACTACATCGCATGCTTCCACGCCGCCGCTTTCTGCTCGGTTCGCTTGCTCTTGCCACGCTTGAAAGCCTTCCCGCAGAGCTTCGCGCGGCGGCACCCGTTTTCAAAGCCCTCCCCGCATGGAAGCCAGGCGTACTTGAAATCCACCAGCTCGCCAACAATCGCGGCAACAGTACGCTGTTGATCCTGCCCGACGGCACCACCATGATGATCGATGCCGGAGCCATTTATGGCACCACGCCGTATCTCAGCGATCCGCTTCCTTCAGGCCAGCACCGTCCCGGCGAGTGGATCGGCCGCTATGCGAAGCGGCGTTTCGACGCCAGTGGACTTACAATGATCGACACCTTCCTGCTCACGCATTTCCACGGCGATCACGTCGGCTATCTCCCGCCGGACGGTCCGCTCTCAGCCGACGGTACGTACCGTCTTACAGGCGTTTCCGACGTGGCCGCGATCGTCCCGATCCAAAGGTTCGTGGATCGCGCCTGGCCGGACTACACCTATCCAGCGCCTGCTGATATCGATTTCCAGAAGAACTATCGCGCGTTCGTTCAAGCGCAAATCAAGGCGGGCAAGAGAGTCGAGCGTTTTCGCCCCGGCTCCAACAACCAATTCGTCCTGGAGCGCGAATCGGCCGACTACCCCAACTTCGAGATACGCAACCTGATTGCCAACGGCGAGGTCTGGACCGGCGAGGGCGAGCAGACAAGAAAGATCTTCCCAGAGGTATCAACTCTCAAGCCTGCGGACTACCCCGGGGAGAATCCCTGCTCCTGTGCTATTCGTCTTCGTTATGGAAAGTTTGGCTATTATACCGGCGGCGACCTCACCAACGACACCAACTACGGCCGCGATCCATGGCGTGACTCCGAATCCCCCGCCGCCGAAATATGCGGTCCAGTCAGCGTCGCCGTCGCCAACCATCACGGCTACTTCAACGCCAATGGAGACAGATACGTTCGCGCACTGCAGCCGCAGGTCTTTGTGATTCCCGCATGGGATTCCGCGCACCCGACCGTCAATGTGCTGAACGCGCTCTATTCCAAGGCCATCTACTCTGGTAACCGCGACGCTTTCGCAACCTTGGTCAAGCAGGAGAATCGCATCGCGAATAAAAAGACCGACGAACTCAAGTCGCGCGCCGGACACATCGTTATCCGCGTAGAACCTGGCGGGGAGACCTTCGCGGTGCACATCCTCTCGAACGCCGATGAAAGCGACACAGTGACGGCCAGCTTCGGCCCCTATATTTCCTAAGACGCGTTGGGACCCTTATACTCGCAATCCTTTCCTGCCTCAGGGCGAGCGGGATGACAGCGAACCTTCATTGCCTCAGCAATGTTTGAGCCAGCGGGCGGCGTCTTTGGCGTGGTAGGTGAGGACGATCGAGGCGCCGGCGCGCTGGATGCCCGTGAGAATTTCGAGCGTGATGCGCTGTTCGTCGATCCAGCCCTTTTGCGCCGCGGCTTTCACCATCGAGAATTCCGCGCTCACATTGTAGGCGGCGACGGGAACGTCGAAGCGCTCGCGCACGCGCTGGACGATATCGAGATACGGCAGCGCGGGCTTGACCATGATGATGTCCGCGCCCTCCTCGAGATCGAGCGCGACTTCCCGCAAAGCCTCGCGCGCGTTGCCGGGATCCATCTGGTAGCTGCGACGGTCGCCGAACTGCGGCGCGGATTGCGCGGCCTCGCGAAACGGCCCGTAGAATGCGGAGCAATATTTCGCCGCATAGGAAAGGATCGCGACATCCTGAAAGCCGTTCGCATCGAGCTTGGTGCGGATGGCGGCGACGCGGCCGTCCATCATGTCGGACGGCGCGACGATATCGGCGCCGGCGCGCGCGTGCGAAAGCGCGGCGTCGGCGAGCAGCGCGATGCTCGGGTCGTTGACGACTTCCCCTCCCTCGATCACGCCGCAGTGCCCGTGGCTGGTGTATTCGCACAGGCAAACATCGGTGATGACCAGCATATCGAGCTTGGCCTTGCGAATCGCGTCGATCGAGCGCTGCACGGCGGCATTCGGATCGGCAGCCTCGGAGCCGGTTTCGTCCTTGTGCTCGGGCAGGCCAAAAAGAATCACTGCGGGAATGCCGAGCCCGGCGACCTCGCGGCACTCCTCGACAATCTGATCGGGCGATTGCTGGTAGATGCCGGGCATCGAGCTGATTTCCGTGCGCACGCCTTTGCCGGGGCACGCGAACATCGGATAAACGAGCCCCTCGGTCGAAAGGCGCGTTTCGCGTACGAAGCCGCGCAGCGCTTCGGAGCGGCGCAGGCGGCGCGGGCGATGGATCGGAAACGTCACGCGGGCCTCGCAGCGGGCGAATTTTTCCCCTGATAATGCTTGGCGAGCGCGGCGGCCAAACCGGCCGCGGATGCTTCTTCGGCCTCGATTGCGATGCGCGAGCCGGATTCGCGAATCGCGCGGGCGGTCGTCGGCCCGATGGCGACGAATTGCAGGCGCGACGAAAGCTGCGCGATATCCGCAGCGCCCAACGAATCGCGCAGATTATGAAACGCCGAGGGGCTGGCGAAAACGATGGCGTCCGCTTCCCCGCCCCGGATGCGCGCCAGAATCGCAGGATCGAGCGCGGCCGGCGCGGCCGTGCGATAAGCGGTCACATCGGTGACGTCGGCTCCGATCTCGCGCAGGGCGTCCGGCACGCGATCGTCGCCACGGTCGCTGCGCGGCAATAGCACGCGCCGGCCGGCGAGCGATTCGCGAAGCTCGCCGACGAGCGATTCGCCGGTGCGATTCTTTGCGACGTAATCCACGTGAAGCCCCTTTTCCTTCAGCGCCTCGGCGGTCGCCGGGCCAACGGCGGCGATGAATCGACTCGACGGCCCCGCCATTTCACACTGTATGCCGAGTTGGGCGCAGCGATCAAAAATATATCGCGCCGCGTTCTTGCTGAGAAAAAGAATCGCGTCGAACCCGTCGAGGCGGCGAAGCTGCGCGTCGAGCTTCTGCCAATCCTCAGGCGGCGCGAAGGCGACCGTCGGCAGCAGAATGATTTCCGCGCCCAGCGATTCGAGCGCGCGGGCGAGTTCGGCCGAATCCTCGGCAGCGCGCGTGAGAACGATACGCTTGCCCGCGAGTGTGTGATTTCCGCCCATCATCGGAATGAATCGCCAGCCCGAAAGCCGCCACTACGAAACTTGTTGCACGTTTCGACGCTGCCCCATCATAGACCTTGGCTACGCCCCGGAGCACGCCGGGGCAAGCCCCCGGGCGGCAGACAGCGGCGGCAAGCCGCCGCACTCCACACGCGCGCTGCATCCTGCGCCTGCACATCGCAAAGCATGTGCCGCAGCCGCGGTGGCGTCAAATCCGCTTTAATCACAGCCTTGGGCACTCGTGGAGTGCGGCGGCTTGCCGCCGGGGCTTGCCCCGGCGTGCTCCCCGCAGCCGCAAAAGGGCTGTGCTGTTCAAACGCTCCGAACCAAAATTCAGGAAGAACCGACGGAGCGGCCGGCGAGGCGCAGAATTCTATCTGCGCCAGCCTCGATCAAGATCAGGGCGAGGCGGATGCCGATGGCCTCGGCTTCGCCAGGCGTGCCAGCCTCATCGAAGCGCACGAATTCGGTGCCCGCCGCGGAGAAGACCGCGGCCTCCACATGCAATTCGCCGCCGCGAACGCGCCCCCAGGCGCCCAGCGGGACCTGGCATCCGCCCTGCAGCTCACGCAGGAGCGCGCGCTCGGCGGTGATGCAGGCGCGAGTTTCCGCGTCATCGAGCGCAGCTACGAATCGCGACGTCTGTAAGTCGTCCGCGCGTGTCTCGATTCCGAGAGCGCCCTGCCCTACTGCCGGCAACATGAGATCCTCGTCGAAAATCTGGGTCACTTTCGCGCTCGCGCCAAGCCGGGTTACGCCCGCCATCGCCAAAACGATCGCGTCGAATTCCCCGCCCTCGAGCTTGCGAATGCGCGTATCCACATTGCCGCGCAAATCGACGACATCGAGGTCGGGGCGATGATGGCGAAGCTGGGCCTGGCGGCGAAGGCTGCTCGTTCCGACCCGCGCACTCTGCGGCAGATTTTCGAGCGTGAGTCCTTCGCGCGAAATCAGGCAATCGCGCGCATCTTCTCGCCGCGTGACGGCAGCAAACATGAGGCCCGCGGGCGTCTCCGTCGGCACGTCCTTCATGCTGTGGACCGCGAGATCGACGGCGCCTGAAAGCAGCGCGTCCTCGATTTCCTTGATGAAAATTCCCTTGCCGCCCTCTGCGCCGATGGCTTCGTTCACCTGCGCCACCGAAGCGGATTGCAGGCGGTCGCCCGAGGTGCGAATGCGAACGAGTTCGGTCTCGACGCCGTGCAGCTTCGCGAGTGATTCGGCGATGTGATTGGCCTGCCAGAGTGCGAGCGAGCTGCCGCGCGTGCCGATTCGCAGGCGCGTCACTCGCGGTCCTCGGGCTTGGGGCTGCGCGGGCCGGTCCTGTCGCCAGCAGCGGCATCGAGGCCGAAAAGCTCGCGTACGGCTTCGATCGCGCTCAGGCGCCCGCGCAAGCCGCGCCCGCTGCGCAAGCGGTCCGCGGGCTCGCGCAAAAGCTGCTCGATCAATTCCTCGGTGATGGCGGCGAGTCGCTCGCGCTCCGCCTGCGACGCATCCTGCATTCCGGCGAGCCGCTCGCGCAGCAAAGTTTCGCGCTGCTCGTGAAAGCGGCCGCGCAGATCGTCGACGATCGACGCAGCCTCCATTCCGGCGCGCCAGCCTTCGAATTTCTCGACGTGCTCGGCGATGATCGCTTCCGCGCGCGGAATTTCGGCTTCGCGCGCGCGCTTGTTCTGCTCGACGATCTCGCCGAGGTCGTCGATGTTGTAAAGATACAGATTGTAGAGGCCCGCGGCGTCCGGCGCGACGTTGCGCGGGATACCGAGATCGACCATGAAAATGGGCCGCCCGCCGCGCCCCGCAATCGCGCGATCGAGCATCTCGCGCGTCAGCACGGCGCCCACGTTCCCGACCGAAGTGACGATAATGTCCGGTGAGGCGAGCACGCTTTCGAGCGCGTCCCATGCGACCGCTTCGCCACCCATGCTCGCAGCGAGCTCCGCCGCGCGATCGAACGAGCGGTTCGCGACATGCAGCGAGCCGATGCCGCGATTGTGCAGGTGCTCGACGACTTGTTCGGCCACAGCGCCCGCGCCCACCACGAGTGCGGCGCGCCCTTTGAGATTCCCGAAAACGCGCTCGGCAAGTTTCACGCCCGCGAGCGCTACGGACATCGGCCGCGCACCGACCTCCGTTTCAGAGCGCACGCGCTTCCCCACCTCGAGCGCGCCCTGAAACGCGCGATTGAGCAGCGGGCCGGTTGAACCGTTTTCGAGCGCCTTGCCGTACGCGGTGCGAAGCTGGCCGAGGATCTCGGCCTCGCCCAGCAGCATCGAATCGAGTCCCGCGGCAACCCGGAAGAGATGACGCAGTGCATCGGGACCGGACCAGCGATAGATGCGGCCATCGATCTCGGCGCGCGAAATTCCGTGATACGACGTCAGGAAATCCTCCATCGTCTCGGTGATTGGCGCGGCAGCCGCGTCGGCAACGCCATACAGCTCGCTGCGATTGCATGTCGAGAGAACGACCGCTTCCTCGAGAATTCCCTGGCGGCGCAGCTCGGCGGCGGCGTGCAGCGCCTGTTCCTGCGTGAATGCGACGCGCTCGCGCAGCTCAACCGGCGCGGTGCGATGATTGCACCCGATCAGGACGATGTGGACACGTCCGCGGGCGCCGCTCTGCGAGCGGCCCGCGGTGCTGGTCTTCGCATTGGCGGGCGCGGCCATCAGTAGAATCGATGAAACCCCGTGAGATACAGATTCACAATCGTGTAGCTGAAGAGCACGATCGCGAAATTCAGCGCGCAGATCAAAGCCGCGCGCGCGCCGCGCCAGTGAACGCTGCGCGAGAGCCGCAAGTAAGCGATATACACGGCAACGATCAGAATCGTCACGATCACCTTCGGATCGCCGAAGGGATAGGTTCCCGTCAGCCGATGCGCCCAGATCATCCCGGTGACGATCCCCACCGCCAGCGCCCCGAGGCCGATATAGACGCTGCTCCGCGACATCCGGTCGAGCACGTCGAGCGATGGCAGCCGCCAAAAGGCGGCGCTCGGATGCCGCGAGCGCAGCACGCGATCCTGCACGAGATACACCAGGCTCAGGACGAATGATAGCGCGAAGGCCGAGTACGCCCATGTGTTCAGCGTCACATGAAATGCAAAAAGCGCGCCGCGCGCGGGAGGCACCACCAGCGGCGGCTTGGGCACAAGCGTCTCAAGCGCTGCGAGCCAGATCACCATAAAGAGCGTCACGCAGGCGCCTACCGACCGCTGCCGATGCAGAAATTCGAGCCCGAGGTACGTGATGCCCAGCAACCAGGCAAAAAGCGACATCGAGCCGTAGAGATCGTCGTAGGGGATCGTATGCGTGCCCTGCGTGCGATCGAGCAACGCATAATAATGGACAACGATCGCCGCAGCCAGCAGCAGCGTCGCCACGCGCCCCAGCCACAGGTTCGGCGCGTAGAGGATCCGCGCGTAGCAGATGAAGCTCGCGGCGTAGAGCGCAAGGCTCAGATAGGCCAGATGGATCGGCATCAGCATGGGCGCACAGGGGCGAAGTGACGGCAAACCCCGAGCGCGTTCAAAGTAAGAATTATAGCGCCGAATGGGCCTCAAATGGGGCGCAAGCGGGCAGCGGCGCGTCTGGTTCTGCTATCATTGCGGAAGCGATCTTCCATGAGCGCGATGCGAACGAACGGCGAAAACAAACGGGACCTATTCCTGCGCGCGTGCCGGTGCCAGCCGACTGAGCGCGTGCCCGTGTGGCTGATGCGCCAGGCGGGGCGCTACCTGCCGGAATACCAGGCGGTGCGGGCGCGGCATTCGTTTCTCGAAATCTGCAAGACGCCCGAGCTGGCCGCGGAAGTGTCGCTGCAGCCGTATCGCGTGCTCGGCGTCGATGCGATCATTGTCTTCTCTGATATCTTGATCGTCGCGGAAGCGATGGGATTGCCGCTCGATGTCCCCGATTCGGGGCCGGTGCTGCAAAATCCGGTGCGAGATCTGGCTGCGGTGCGGCGGCTGCGCGATTTCGATCCCGAGCGCGACACGCGATTCGTTGGCGACGCGATCCGCGCAATCCGCCGCGAGGCGGGGCCCCAAGTGCCGGTAATCGGCTTCGCGGCCGCGCCGTGGACGCTCGCCTGCTATATGATCGAAGGGCGAACGCGCGGCGATGTGTCGCGCACCAAGCAGATGCTTCGTGAGGAGCCCGAAACGGTGCGCGAGCTGCTGGCGCGAATCGCGGCGGCAACCGTGGGATACCTGAAGTCGCAGATCGCAGCGGGCGCGGCGGTCGTGCAGCTTTTCGACACGTGGGCGACGGAGTTGACGCCCGAAGAGTACGAGGCCTTCGAGCTGCCAGCCACGCAAAGCATTTTCGAGAGGCTCGGCGCGGAGGGCGTGCCAAGAATCATTTTCGCGAAAGGCTCGGCGCGCCATCTCGAAAGCCTCGCGCAAACGGGCGCGGACGTGGTCAGCGTCGATTGGAACACAGATTTGGCCGATGCGCGCCGCGAGCTGGGCCCTCGCGTGGCGCTGCAAGGCAACGTCGACCCCTCGATCCTGCTGGGTGACGAGGCGGGCGTGCGCCGCGCGGTCCGCGAAGCCATCGAGAAAACCGGCGGCGTCGGCCACATCCTGAATCTCGGCCACGGTATCCTGCCGACAACGCCGGTAGCAAACGCCAAAGCGTTCGTAGAAGCTGGCCAAACCGCGCTGGTTAAGGTTTAAATGTAGAGCCGCGGCCTTCAGCGCGGCATCTTGTTTTCGGCAATGACGAACACAATTACAAAAGACGGCACAAACCTCGAGATCGGCCAAATTTCCGACGCGATCCTCGAGAAATACAATCGCCCAGGCCCGCGCTACACCAGCTACCCAACCGCGCCCGTCTGGAAAGACGATTTCGGTCCCAACGATCTCGAGGAATTCTACGCGCGCGCCGACGAAGCCTCCACGCCGCTCTCGCTCTACATGCACCTGCCGTTCTGCGAAAGCCTCTGCCTGTTCTGCGCGTGCAACGTCTCGATTCAAAAAGACAAAGCCGTGGCAATCCCCTACCTCGCCTCGCTGAAACGCGAGATCGACCACGTCGCCGGCATGGTCTCGCGCAAGCGCCCGGTAGTGCAATTCCACTGGGGCGGCGGGACGCCCACATATCTTTCACCCGCGCAGCTCGAAGATCTCTTCGGCTACGCGCGCGAGCGCTTCTCATTCGGCGCGGACGCCGAAATCGGAATCGAGATCGACCCGCGCGTCACCAGCCGCGCGCATCTCGAAACCTTACGCCGCATGGGTTTCAATCGCCTCAGCATGGGCATCCAGGATTTCGAGCCCAAGGTGCAGGAAACGATCCATCGCGTCCAGCCGTACGAAATGACGCGCGATCTGATCGCCGCCGCGCGCGAGCTCGGCTTCGAGAGCCTAAACGTCGACCTGATCTACGGCCTGCCCTACCAGACAGCCGAAACATTTCAGGCCACGATCCAGCAGGTGCTGAGCCTCGCGCCCGACCGCGTCGCGATGTTCAGCTACGCGCACGTGCCGTGGCTTAAGAAGCAGCAAGGCGCGTTTGCGACGCATCTGCCCGAAGGCGCGGAAAAATTTCGCGTCTTCCGCGCGGGCCTCGAAGGCTTTTTGCGGGGCGGCTACATCTACATCGGCATGGACCACTTCGCGCGCCCCACCGACGAGCTTGCGACAGCCCAGCAAAACCGCACGCTCCACCGCAATTTTCAAGGCTACACAACGAAAGCCGGCGCCGATCTCTACGGCATGGGCGTCAGCGCCATCAGCTCGATCGGCAGCGCCTACGCGCAAAACCGCCGCGAGATTCCGGCGTACCAATCGACCGTCGCGGACCGCGGCCTCGCCACCATGCGCGGTTACCGCCTCTCGCACGACGATCTGCTCCGCCGCGCGGTGATCGGCCGCCTGCTCTGCCACACCGTGATCCCCAAGCACGAAATCGAAACCGAATTCGGCATCTCGTTCGACGAATATTTCCGTGACGAACTGGCCAAACTCGAAGAACCCCGCGCAGAGGGGCTCGTTACGCTCGCGCCCGGCGAAATCCGTGTCACCCCACTCGGCCGCATCTTCATCCGCAACGTGGCGATGGTCTTCGACCGTTACCTGCGCGAGCAGCAAATGGACCAAAAGCCGCTGTTTTCGAAGACGCTGTAGCGCAGCTCGATCGCCGCGTGTTCTCCTCACTGTGTCTTGCGCACCCGACAGGGACGTAATACAATCGTCGTATGAAGACTTTGACCGTGCGACTGCCCGAGCCGCTCGTAGCGGATATCGAGGAGGAATCGCGCGGGCGCAAAATCTCGAAGTCCGACGTGGTTCGCGAACGGCTTCAGCGCGGCCCCCGTAAGCGCCGGCGAAACGCATCGCTCGACGCTATTGCCGACCTCATCGGATCGGTGGAGGGCTTGCCGAGCGATCTAGCTGCCCGCAAGAAGGAATACTTGCGCTCCGGTTATGGCCAGAAACGTTCTCGTTGACGCTGGTTTCGTCGTTGCGCTGCTCGGCGCCCGCGACGCTCACCACGCATGGGCCGTGACGCAGGCCTCCGAGTACCCGCCGCCTTGGTCGACATCCGAAGCCGCTCTGTCCGAAGCTTTCTACCTTCTTGGCAAGCGTGGCAGGCCAAGCCTCGTCGCACTCCTTCGTCGCCGCG
>Ga0335075_10010091_pt1 | contig 14343 bp, 10 predicted proteins | sample Lox_Sample_24_FD_206723 | JGI IMG/M metagenome (GOLD analysis project Ga0335075, IMG submission 206723) | Soil microbial communities from Loxahatchee National Wildlife Refuge, Florida, United States - Lox_Sample_2.4 | ecosystem: Environmental > Terrestrial > Soil > Wetlands | place: USA...
AGGAAGACCTTGAGCTCCCGATCTAGCCGAGTGTCTCGACTGGCCCGGCTGTGCGCGCTGGCTGGTGCCGCCGTGACGGCCATGGGTTTGCTGCTGCTACCGGCGGCGGCAGGACCTGCATCTGCGGCACCGGCCGCGGCGGCTGGTGCGAGCCCCACGGCGACGGCATCCGCATCACCGACGGCCACGCCAACGCCGACGCAGACTGCTTCGCCGTCGCCCACGCCGACCAAGACTGCATCGCCTAAGCCGTCACCGACGCACAAGCCCAAGCCCAAGCCACCGAGCGGCAACCTGACTGGACGTCCGCCCACCCCGCGCGGCGGCGCCGTGGTGACGGGACCCAGGCTGTGGGACTCGCTGACGCACGAGAAGTTCCCCGACCCGAGCTATGTGGCCGTCAGCCTGGTACGGGACTTGACCAACCAGGTGGTCCGGGTGTCGTGGCGCAATTTCACGCCAAGTAGTGCGGTCACCTACACCCCGACCTCCACCAACTACCCGGTCATGATCGCTGAATGCAAAGGAACCCATCCGACTCAGGTAAGCCAGTGCTTTGGTGCTGACAACGGCGGGGTCCAGGGGTCGGTCGGCCAGTACGGGCCGCAGAACACTCAGTATTCAACTACAGCACGGAACGGAACGGGCGAGGCTTTTATCCAGTTGCTTACCGCTGAAGAGGCTCCGCAACTCGGCTGCAACCTAGGCCACGAGTGCTCGCTGGTAATTGAGCCGGCCGAGGGTGGCAACATCTTTACCGGCAACTGCAATGATCACAGTCAGGACCTCGGGCAGACCGCCATCGGGCAGTTCGCGTTTACCGGAAGCTACGGGAAGTGCTCCTGGAGAGACCGGATCATTGTCCCGCTCAGGTTCGAGCGGACCCCCAGCGACTGCCCGGTGCACAATCCGGACTTCAGTGTGATCGGCTCGCCGATGCTGGCTCGCGCCATGCTCTCCTGGCAGACCGCGCTGTGCTCGGCGGCCAGCCCAGAGTTCATCCAGTACGACTCAGCTCAGAACGAGCCGCTTGCCAGGGAGGATTTCGTCGCCGGGACGGACACCGTCGCGCTAACGACGCTTCCGTTGACCGGAGCAAAGGGCCCCAGGCCGTTTACCTACGCGCCAGTCGCGATCTCGGCGGAGTCGATCGCGTTCTGGATCGATAACCCCAGGACGGGCAAGCCGCTGACGCACCTCAAGCTGGATCCGCGACTCGTACTCAAGCTCCTGACCCAGTCCTACGACTTCGAGAACGAAGGATGCGGTCACGGTCCCGTCGAGGCAAAGGGACTCGGGTGCGATAACGCGGTCGACAACGACCCGGAATCGCTCTTCGTCGACCCCGAGTTCGAGCGGCTTAACCCGCACGTCGCAAATGTCGGAGACGGTTTTCAGATACCCACGGTACTGTCCGGCGAGAGCGACATGACCTGGGAGCTGACCAGCTGGATAGCCGCCAACAAGGCGGCGAAGGAATTCGCGGATGGGTCCTACGACCCATGGGGGGCGCACGTCAATACCGACTATCTCGATATGACGCTGCCCACCAATACGCTGAATCCGATGGATGAATTCCCGCCAGTTGCGCATCGGTACGACCCGTATTTCCCGCTCAGCGCGGTCGCCCAATACCAGGTCAACAACTGGTATCCGGCCACCGCATGGCAGCCTGATGTCTACGGCAACTACGACACTCTCCAGCCTGAGATTCCTGGCAACCGCGCCTTGTTCGCCATCATCGATGAGGCAGACGCAGCGGCCTTCGAGCTACCCGTGGCATCCATAGAGAACGCCGCCGGACGGTACGTATCACCCACCAATGCCGGGATGACCGCCGCGCTCGGCGACATGACCACCGCGAAGAACCACATCACCCGGCAGATCAAGTTCACCAACAGCCGCAGGTTCCTCAAGCAGCACGAGAACGTGAGCAACGCGTACCCGCTCACGATGGTGATTTACGCGATGGTCCCGACTGGCGGCATTTCGAAGAAAAAGGCCGCGAAGATCGCACAGTGGCTCGACTTCGTGGCTGATGAGGGGCAGCGCCCCGGCTACGGGCCGGGCTTGCTGCCGCCGGGCTACCTGCCGCTGACTGCGGGCATGCGGGCGCAGGCTCTTAAGGCCGCGGGCGAGGTCCTGCACCAGACCGGCGATCACAAGAGCAAAGCGTCCGCAGCTAGCCCGGCCCCGAGCCCGACACCAAGCAAAAGCGGATCCACGGGTGCGGTGAGCCTCGGCTACGACTCGAACCCGCTGACTGCCGGCCTGCTGAGGTACATCGTGCCGATCCTGCTCATCGTCGGCGCGCTTCTCGCGATAGCTAGCTCGTTCTCACTGACCGTCAGCCGCGGCAGCAAGGCGCTAGTTGCGCGACTGGGGCATCTCAAACAGCTGCACCTCAAACAGCTAAAGCTGCCTGATGTCAATCTGCCGGGGAGGAAGAAGTCGTGAAGATCCGGCGGAGTCCGGGCGCTCGAAGGCTGCTGGTCCTGCTGGCCGCGATGCTCGTTGTGCTCGTGCCGGTCGCGCCCGCACTCGCCAGCAGCGCCGGCAGCTACATCGCCATCAGTGGCTCGGGCTCGACCTGGAGCGCGGTCGCGCTTTCTCAGTGGGCGGAGAACCTGCACGCGAACGGGATATCGATCAACTTCAACCCAGACGGCTCGGCGGCCGGGCGGGCGGACTACATGGCACAGCAAGTGGACTTCGCCGCGTCCGATCCGCCGTTCCGTAACGGTAGCGACCCATTCGACACCGGCGGCGCGGAGCATCCGCAAGTGGGGTACTCCTACGTTCCGGACACGGCCGGCGGAACTGCGTTCATGTATCACCTTTTCGTCGGCGGGCATCAGATCACGAACCTGCGCCTTTCCGGCGAGACGATCATGAAGATCTTCACCGGGCAGATCACCAACTGGGACAACCCGGAGATCACCCACGACTACGGCACGCAGCTGCCCAACATCCCGATCATCCCGGTCGTCCGCTCAGACGGCTCGGGTGCTTCTTTCTTCTTCACCCGCTGGCTGGCCCACGTCTTTCCGACGCAGTGGAATGCCTTCTGCGACCGAGTCAGCGGGGGCAGGGTTGGCACTGCGGGCCATCCGTGCAGCCAGACGGAGTTCTACCCCGAACACTGGGGTGCGGCGGTCGCGCAGAACGGCTCGAATAACGTCGCGTCGTACATCACCGCGAGCTACGGCCAGGGCGCCATCGGCTACGACGAGTATGCATACGCGCTCAACTCGCACTATCCGGTGGTCAGGCTGCTGAACCCAGCCGGATACTACGTGCTGCCGTCGGCTTCCAACGTCGCGGTGGCGCTGACCCAGGCGCAGATCAACGAGGACCCGAGCAGCCCCGATTTCCTGCAGCAGAACCTCAACAACGTCTATACGTTCAAGGACCCGCGGTCATATCCGCTGTCCAGCTACAGCTACCTCATCGTGCCCAGGACCGGGAAGACGATCCCCACTAACTTCAGCAAGGGCGACGGCAGCACGCTCAGCACCTATATCGACTACTTCCTGTGCGCAGGCCAGCAGTACTCAGCCGAGCTTGGCTATTCGCCGCTGCCGCTCAACCTGATCGAGGGCGGGCTGCTGCAGTCCAGCAAGATCCCTGGCTCGATCCCCACGCCGAGCCTGTCCAGCGGCTGCGACAACCCGACGCTGAAGAACGGCAAGCTGATAGTCCTGGCCGATGCGCCGTACCCGTCGAAGTGCGACAAACTCGGCGAGCCGCTGACCTGCGGAACCGGCGCAGCTAGCGCTGGCGCATCTCCTTCTGACAGCGCTTCGACCGGCACTAGCGCAAACACAGGTACCCAGCCCGGCAACACGCAGCCTGTTGCGCAAGTGTCCGAGGGCCCGGTGACCGGAACGGTAGTCAACCTCGCCTCCAGCGATAGCAGCCCCACCATGCTGGGGCTGCTCACCGCGGTGGAGATCCTTCTGGTGATCGCGGTGCCGCCCGCGGTCTACGCGGTGCTCCGCAGGCGCAGGCAGGCCCGCAGGTGAGCACGGCGCTGACGACAGCGGGGCCGCAGGCTCCGGCCGGGGCGGGAAGCCCGATCTCGGTTGCCCGTTGCGTGGCGGTCAGCGTGCTGTTGCTGGCGCTGCTGATTATCGGCTTCGTCGGCTACCTGCTCGGCGTGTCCCGCATCCAGGAGGCAAGCGCGCAGCACCGGCTCTATGAGACGCTGGCAGGCGAACTCGGCCAGGACATCGGCCCGCTCGGTCCTACCAAGCCAGGGGCGCCGGTCGCGGTACTCGATATACCCAGCATCGGGATATCGGACCTGGTGGTTGTGGAGGGAACGTCACCCGAAGACATGATGGCCGGGCCCGGCCATCTCAGGAACACCCCACTGCCCGGCCAGCTCGGGCTCTCGGTCATCTTCGGCCGCCGCGTCACCTTCGGGGCCCCGTTCGCTCGGCTGGACAGCCTCCGTCCCGGAGACAAGATCACGACCATTACCCAGCAGGGCAAATCCGTATACAAGGTGGTTGCGGTCGGCGACAGTCAGCACCCGGTGAAGGACACGACGCTGAACCGGCTGGCGCTGCTGACCACCACCTCGTCCAGCGTGCCCACGTACTACCTGGAAGTCGACGCCGATCTAGTCTCAGCGGTGCATAACGGCCCGGTTCAGATGCCGGCCATCGGGCCATCCGAGCAAGCGCTAGCGGGCGATAGCGGTGCCCTCGTTCTGACGATGGTCTGGGGGCTCGCGCTCGTGATCGTCTCGGTGGGCGCCGCTGTCGCAGCTGCGCGGTGGTCCCCGTGGCCTGTGTACCTGATCGCCGCGCCTGCCGTGCTCGCGATCGTGTGGGTCATCTACGAGAACTTCGCCGCCTTGCTGCCTAACCTCTACTGACACCCGACTCAACGACGACGATGACCGAGACCGAGCGGAGCTGCCGCCATGACTGACTCAGCTACTGGCCAGCCCGGCCCGTACGGGGTCGGCCCTTACGAGCCGGACCCTTATCTGCCACACCCCGTCCGGCACGTCGCTCGCAACAACGCTGGTCCTGGACCCGACACCGCGGTGCTGACACCGACCGCGGCCACGCCGCTGCTCGGCCTCGAAGCCCAGAACGTGTCGGCGTGGTTCAGCGGTCACAAGGTGCTGGAACGCGTTTCCCTGCACATGGAACCCGGCAAGGTCACTTCCCTCATCGGCCCGTCTGGCTGCGGCAAGTCGACGTTCCTGCGGATCCTCAACCGGATGCACGAGATGGTGAAGGGCGCTCAGCTCGCCGGGCAGGTCCTGCTCGCCGGGCACGACATCTACGACCCGGTAGTGCGTCCGGCCGAGGTGCGGCGCCGGATCGGCATGGTCTTCCAGAAGCCGAACCCCTTCCCGGCAATGTCGATCTACGACAACGTCGCGAGCGGGCTCAAGCTGTCGGGCATCAAGTCACCGGACACCGCCGACATCGTCGAGTCCAGCCTGCGCCGGGCTGGACTGTGGGAGGAAGTGCACCGGCGGCTGCGCTCACCGGGTGGCGCGCTGTCTGGCGGCCAGCAGCAGCGGCTGTGCATCGCTAGGTCGCTGGCGATCGCACCGGACGTGCTGCTCATGGACGAGCCGTGCTCGGCGCTCGACCCCACCTCGACTAACAAGATCGAGGAGACCATCGCCGAGCTCTCTGATCAGGTAACGATCGTTATCGTGACGCACAACATGCAGCAGGCCCACCGCGTTTCCGATAACTGCGCCTTCTTCCTCGCTACTCATGACACCCCCGGCTACATCGTCGAGTCGGGTCCGACCCAACAGCTCTTCGAGAGTCCGGTAGATCCGCGCACGAGTGACTACGTCAACGGCCGATTCGGCTAGATCATCGGGCTGCGGGCGAGCGAGCTGACCCGCGCGGCCAATTGCGACACGAGGGACTGGTGCGGCGGGCCTGGCCAGCCTAGGTTTGGCTAAGGCGCATGTGCCATGTCCCCGGAGGTGTCAGCGAATGACGCAGATAACCGTCAAGGTTGACGGCGTTAAGTACGTCGATCAGGTCGAACCTCGCCTGCTGCTCGTGCATTACCTCAGAGAAGTCGTCGGCAAGACCGGTACACCGGTCGGATGCGACACCTCCAACTGCGGTGCATGCACGGTCCTCATGGACGGGCAGTCGGTTAAGAGCTGCTCGGTGCTCGCAGTGCAGGCAGACGGGTCCGATGTGACGACCATTGAAGGCCTGGCCAATGGCGAGCTGCATCCGGTGCAGCGGGCGTTCCACGAGGAGCACGCGCTGCAGTGCGGGTACTGCACGCCGGGCATGATCCTGGCGGCCACCGACCTGCTCCGCGATAACCCGCATCCGACCGAGGAGGAGATCCGGGACGGGCTGGAGGGCAACCTCTGCCGGTGTACCGGCTACGAGAACATCGTCCGGGCCGTGAAGCGCGCGGCCGAGGCAGGAGTCGCCCCATGACCGCCACCACAGTGCACGATGACGCGGGCGCACCTGCCGCTCAGATTGGCCAGGCCAGGCTGCGCAAGGAAGACGCCAAGCTCATCACCGGCCAGACGAACTGGACCGACAACATCAAGCTGCCCGGCATGCTGCACATCGCCTTCCTGCGCAGTCCCTATGCGCACGCGAAGATCAGCCGGGTAGACGTCAGCGCGGCTCTCGACCAGCCCGGCGTGGTAGCCGCGTTCTCCGGCGCCGACTTCGGCGCTGAGCAGGGCAGCCTGCCGTGTGCCTGGCCAGTGACGCCCGACATTCTCATTCCGCCGCACCCGCCGATGGCCGTGGACGAGGTCCGCTACGTGGGCGAGGCCGTCGCCGCCGTGGTCGCTCGGGACCGGTACGCCGCCGCGGACGCGCTGAACTCGATTGATGTGGACTACGAGCCGCTCCCTCCGGTCCTGGATATCCGCACCGCGCTGGCCGAGGACTCGCCGAAGGTGCACGAGGCGGGTAACAAGAGCTATGAGTGGGTGTTTGCCAACGGCGACGTGGACGCGGCGTTCCGGGACGCTCCGGTCGTGCTGGAGCGGACCTACCGGCAGCAGCGGCTGATCCCCTGCGCGATGGAGCCGCGCGCGGTCGTGGCGCAGTGGGTCGCTGACGACGTGACGCTCTGGTCGGCGACTCAGATCCCGCACGTGCTGCGGTTCGCGCTGTCGGCGTTCTTCGGCATCCCGGAGCAGAACGTCCGCGTCATCGCCCCCGACGTCGGCGGCGGCTTCGGCTCGAAGCTGCAGGTCACCGCCGAGGAAGTGCTGGCGGTGCTGATTGGCAGGCGGGTCGGCAAGCCGGTCAAGTGGACCGAGTCGCGCACCGAGGGCAACCTGACCGTGCACCACGGCCGGGACCAATGGCAGCAGATCAAGATCGCAGCCGACTCTGACGGCCGAATCCGCGGCCTGTCCGTCGACCTGCTCGCGGACATGGGTGCGTACCTGATGCTGGTCACGCCCGGCGTGCCGTTGCTTGGCGCCTTCATGTTCCCCGCCATCTACAAGATGGACGCCTACTCGTTCAAGTGCACCGGCGTCTTCACCACCAAGATGCCGACTGACGCCTACCGCGGCGCCGGCCGGCCGGAGGCCACGTTCGCGATCGAGCGCATCCTGGACGAGCTGGCGGTCGAGCTGGGCATCGAGCCGTTCGAGCTGCGGGAGCGGAACTGGATCAAGCACGAGGAGTTCCCGTACACGACGATCTGCGGGCTCACCTACGACTCGGGTAATTACGAGGCGGCGACTGCGAAGGCCAAGGAGCTATTCGATTACGACGGCCTGCGCGAGGAGCAGCGTCGGCGCAACGAGCGAGGCGACAAGGTCCGGCTGGGCATCGGCATCTCGACGTTTACCGAGATGTGCGGCCTGGCCCCGTCCCGGGTTCTCGGCTCGCTTTCCTACGGCGCAGGCGGCTGGGAGCACGCTTCCATCCGGATGCTGCCGACCGGCAAGGTCGAGGTCGTGACCGGCTCGAGCGCGCACGGTCAGGGACACGAGACAGCCTGGAGCCAGATCGTCGCCGATCAGCTCGGGGTCCCGTTCGAGGACATCCGGGTACTGCATGGCGACACCCAGGTCTCGCCCAAGGGCATGGACACCTACGGCTCGCGGTCGCTGGCAGTCGGCGGGCTCGCGGTGGTGCAGGCCTGCGACAAGGTTGTTGCCAAGGCCAAGGTCATCGCGGCGGCAATGCTGGAGGCATCGGCCGACGACCTGGAGTTCTCGGCGGGGCGGTTCTCGGTCAAGGGCGACCCTGACGCCAACAAGACAATCCAGGAGGTCGCGCTCGCCACGTTTGCTGCGCACGACCTGCCGGAGGGCGTCGAACCGTCGCTGGACTCCGAGGCGACCTATGACCCTGACAACTTCTCCTTCCCGCATGGCACCCACCTGTGCGCGACCGAAGTCGACACCGAGACCGGGTTCGTCAAGATCCGGAGCTATGTCGCGGTCGACGATGTCGGCGTGGTGGTGAATCCGCTCATCGTGGAAGGCCAGGTGCACGGCGGCATCGCGCAGGGGATCGCCCAGGCGCTGTATGAGGAGGGCGTCTACGACGACGAGGGCAACCTGGTCACTACGACGCTGGCCGACTACCTCGTGCCATCAGCTGCAGACCTTCCGTCGTACAAGACCGAGCGGACCGAGAGCCCGGCCAACAACCGGCTCGGCGTCAAGGGCGTCGGCGAAGCCGGCACGATCGCGTCCACTCCGGCGGTCGTTAACGCGATCGTCGATGCACTGCGGCCGTTCGGCGTCCGCGACGTCACGATGCCGTGCACGCCCGAGCGTGTCTGGCGCGCGATCCAGTCAGCAACCCAGAGCCCAGCAGCCCAGAACCCAGCAAGCGAGAGCGGGGCAACGGCATGATCCCGGCCAAGTTCGAGTACGTACGGCCGTCGTCCGTCGACGAGGCGGTCAGCGCGCTCGCCGGCGGTGGCGAGGATGCGAAGGTAATTGCGGGCGGGCAGAGCCTGCTGCCACTGCTGCGGCTGCGGCTGGCTTACCCCGACCTCCTGGTCGACATCGCCGGCCTGGACGAGTTGCGCGGTGTCACCGACGGAGGTGACCACCTGCTGATCGGTGCGCGGACCACGCACTACCAGGTCGTGCACGATCCGCTGATCGGCCAGCACTGCGGCCTGCTGGCGGAGGCGGCCGGTACCGTCGCTGACCCGGCAGTCCGGCATCGCGGCACGCTTGGCGGCTCGATCGCGCACGCCGACCCGGCCGGTGACCTACCCGCCGTCATCGTCGCGCTGGACGCCACGCTGATCGCGCGCGGCCCGGCGGGCGACCGGGAGATCCCGGCTCGCGAGTTCTTCGTCGACTACCTGACCACGGCACTTGAGCCCGGCGAGATACTCACCGGCATCCGGGTGCCGAAGTTCGGTACCGACTGGGGATATCGTTATGAGAAGTTCCACCGGACCGCACAGGCATGGGCCATCGTCGGTGTCGCGGCGCTGGTGCGGCGCTCCAACGGCCACGTGGCCGAAGCGCGGGTCGGGCTGACCAACATGGGCTCGGTCCCGATCCGTGCGACTGCTGTCGAGGCAGCGGCAGCCGGGGTGCCAGCTAGCTCCGAGGCGCTGCGGGCGATAGCCGCAAGCGCGGACGAGGGAACGCAGCCGCCTGCGGACCTGCACGGGGCACCGGACTACCGGCGCCACCTCGCGCAGGTGCTGACCGGGCGTGCTCTGGAGGCAGCGGCAGGAGTCTGATAGATGGAGCTCGAGCACTCATTCTCGGTCCCGGTACCTGAGGAACGGGCATGGGAAGTGCTCCTGGATGTCGAGCGGGTGGCGCCCTGTATGCCCGGCGCCACCCTCGACAAGGTCGATGGTGACAACATCTCGGGCCGGATCAAGGTCAAGGTCGGCCCGATCACAATGACCTACGCCGGGACTGCAAAGTTTACCGAGCGCGATCCTGCGGCCCACGTCATTACGCTCGAGGCATCTGGCAAGGAGACCCGCGGCGCGGGCACCGCGTCCGCCAAGGTCCGGTCGATGCTCGAAGGCGCGGGTGATCGCACGCATGTCGTCGTGCACACCACGCTGAACGTGACCGGCAAGCCGGCCCAGTTCGGCCGCGGCGTCATGAATGAGGTGGGCGGCAAGCTGATCGGGATTTTCGCCGACAACCTTGCAGCCATGCTGGCCGCCGAGCAGATTGCCGACGCGGTCGGCGGCGACGAGGATGAGGTTCAGGACGGGAACGTGGTGGCCCTGGCCAGCGGCACGCCTGACGAGGCGCTGCCGATCGACGTCCTGAACCTGAGCACGAGGGCGTGGAGCAGCCTGCGGCAGGACGGCATCCAGACGCTCGGTGACCTGACCAGGCGCACAGTGCAGCAGCTGCGCAGCATTGACGGGGTCGGCCCAGCCTCGCTGGCTGACATCCAGACCAAGCTCGCTGACCGCGGCCTGGCTCTTGCGCCCAGTGACGACTCCAGCACGGCGGAGTCGGTCGCCACCGCGGCACAGCCTGCCGGTTCCGCCCAGCCCGCCACCTCCGAGGTCGCGGACGAGGCCGGCGCGGCCGCTGGGCTGAACGGCGATCGGCCCGCGGGCAGGCATGCCGGGGTTACCGACGACGGTCCGAGTGGTGACCTAGCGGACGTGACGCCCATCAGGCCGGCCAGGCACGAGTCGCCGGTCGCGGCCGAATCCCCGAAGCGCGAGCCGCCGACCTGGCAGCCACCGAACAACGATGCGATCGATCTGCTGGAGGTCGCGGGCGCGCCGGTTCTCAAGCGCGCGATACCCGCAGCCGCAGCGCTGATCGCGCTTCTCCTGGTGGTCTTCGGCCTGCGCCGCCGCCGCGCCCGCCGCAACTAGCGCACGCTAGCGCTAAACCCAGGCTCGCCAGAGCGCTTTGCGGGACGCCTGGGGTCGCCAGTGCGCTCTGCGGGCCTGGGACCCGAACGCTCTGCGGGCTTGGCCAGGTGAGCGCCAGTGCCGTGGTCTGGCCCGTTGCGGGCTGGGCCGCCAGCGGATGTCTGCCACGTTTACGCCCGCTGCGGCGTCCAGGTCCAGGTCGCCTGGCTCCGGTGCCGGTCGCATGCTGCCACCTCCGGATCCCAGGCCGCCCTCGTCAATGCGCGCTCGGGTCTGGCAGGCACATTTCATTGATCTCGTGCGGTATGCCGTCCGCTTTGCCCATATCTGGGTAACCACAATCCGCGACACGTCGGCCGAGCGATCGACTTGTTACCCGTTGCGTGATTAACAAAGCTCGCAAATAGTGATATAAGTTCGCGCTCCTGCGCTGAAACGGGTGCGAAGCTGCCCGCAACACCCCGGCCAGCCGGATCAGGCAGCGCGAGAGCCTGGTAAAGCCTGGGATGCGGCCCATGGCGGCAGCGGGCATGCGAGCAGCCTGAGCCCGGGTTTCCCCGGGCGCTCAGCGGATCCATGGGGGCGGCGAGTTAGTCCAGAGACGACATCACGTGCTTGATCCGGGTGTAGTCCTCGAACCCGTACATCGACAGGTCCTTGCCGTACCCGGAATGCTTGAAGCCGCCGTGCGGCATCTCGGCAACGAGCGGGATGTGGGTGTTGATCCACACGCAGCCGAAGTCGAGCGCTCGCGCCATCCGCATCGCCCGGCCGTGGTCGGAGGTCCAGACCGAGGATGCCAGGCCGTACTGCGTGCCGTTGGCCCAGCGCAGTGCCTCCGCCTCGTCGCTGAACTTCTGCACCGTGATGACCGGGCCGAAGACCTCGTCCTGGATGATCTCGTCATCCTGCTCCAGCCCGTCCACGACGCTGGCCGCGTAGAAGTAGCCCTTGTCGCCGACCCGGCTGCCGCCGGTCAGCACGTGGGCGTGGTCGGGCAGGCGGGAAATGAACCCGGACACCCGCTCGAGCTGGTTGGCGTTGTTCAGCGGACCGTAAGTCGCATCCTCGTTGTCCGGGCCGTCCGTCACCTGAGCCTTGGCCTGCTCGGTGAGCGCGGCGACGAAGTCGTCGTGAATGTCAGGGCCGGCCAGCACCCGAGTGGCGGCGGTGCAATCCTGGCCTGCGTTGAAGTACCCGGCAATGGCGATCGCCTCGGCCGCCTTTTCCGGGTCCGCGTCGTCGAACACGATGACCGGGGCCTTGCCGCCCAGCTCAAGGTGCACCCGCTTGAGGTCGGCGGCCGCAGCCTGCGCCACCTGCATGCCGGCCCGGACCGAGCCGGTGATCGACACCATCTGCGGCACCTTGTGTGCGACCAGCGCGCGGCCGGTGTCGCGGTCGCCGCACACCACGTTGAATACGCCGGCCGGCAGGAACTCGCTCATCAGCTCGGCCATCAGCAGCGTTGAGTAGGGCGTAGTGTCTGACGGCTTGAGGACCATGGTGTTGCCGGCCGCAATCGCCGGGGCCCACTTCCAGACCGCCATCATCATCGGGTAGTTCCACGGCGTGACGGCCGCGCAGACGCCGATCGGCTCACGCCGGATGAACGAGGTGAAACCGGACATGTACTCGCCTGCCGACCGGCCCTCGAGCATGCGGGCGGCGCCGGCGAAGAACCGGATCTGGTCGACCATCGGCGGGATCTCTTCCGAGGCGGTCAGGCCGAGCGGCTTACCGGTGTTCTGCGATTCCGCCTTCACGAACTGGTCGGCCCTGGCCTCAATGGCGTCCGCAATCCGCAGCAGCGCCAGGCTGCGCTCGGCGGGCGTGGCGTCACGCCAGCCAGGGAAGGCGTCAGCCGCTGAGCGGAACGCGGCGTCGACCTCATCCTCGCCTGAGATCGGGGCAGTGGCGAATACCTCGCCGGTGCTTGGGTCGATCAGGTCGGCGCGCCTGTCATAGGCAAAGTCAGTCGACTGACCGCCGATGAAGTTCTGGAGGTCATTAGCCACGGTTGACTCCGTTCCGGTCGTGAAGGGGTATGCGGTTGTCGTCTGTGCGGGTTGTCAGGCGCCGGATGGCGTGCGCTCCTCGCACGCCCACGGTGAGCCGTACTCGGTCAGCAGGTCAAGGAACGGTCGTGGCGGAAGTGCCTCCGGGCCGAGCACGCCTACGCCCGACCAGGCACCGGAGTCGATCAGCTCGAGCGCGACGACCGGGTTGACTGCGGTCTGCCAGACCACTGCCTGCGACCCATAGTCGGCCATCGTCTGGGCGTTGTCGACGACGTGGGAGAGGTAGACCTCGCGCGGGCGACCGTCCTTGCCCGTGCCGGTGACCCAGGTGCCCGCGCAGGTCAGGCCGGTCATCTTGTCGCCGAGCTCGGCCGGGTCTGGCAGACAGGCAGCGACTACGTCCCGAGGGGAGACCTGGGCGCCGCCGACGCTGACCGGGTCGGTCCGGTCCAGCCCGAGCTTGTGCAGGGTCTCAAGCACCCCGATGAACTCCTCGCCGAGTCCATACTTAAAGGTGACTCGTTTCGCGTCGACCCAGCGCGGCAGCAGGAGCACCTCTTCGTGCTCTACGTTCACGCACTCGACAGGGCCGATGCCTGCCGGGAAATTGAAGGTCTCTGGCTCGCTGAATGGCGGAGTGGTAAACCAGCCGCGGCCCTTCTCCCAGATCACCGGCGGGTTCAGGCACTCCTCGATGGTGGTCCAGATGGAGAACGTGGGGGCGAACTCATATCCGGCCACGGCCAGGTTCGCCCCGTCCCGGACGCCAAGCTCGTCGATCTCGCTGAACAACTCGTCCGCTGCATAGCGGGCGAACACGTCGGACAGTCCTGGCTCGACGCCGATGCCGGCCAGGGCCAGCTTGCCCGCCTCCTCCCACTGGTCGGCCATGGCGAACTGCTCGTCCCCCAGCTTGACCCCGGTCTTGGCGTACGGCTCGGTGGGGTGCGGATGCGACAGTGACATGGCCATGTCCAGGTAGTTCACCCCGGCCTTGAGCGCGGCCCGGAAGAGCGGCATAACGAACCGCGGGTCGGTGGCGTTCATCAGCACGTCGCAGCGGTACTCGGTCAGCAGCGAGCCCGTCGCCGCCTCATCCCTGGCGTCGAGCTGGACCGCTACATAAGAATCCTTCGCCGCGGCGGCTCGCTGAGCCCTTGCGAGGTCGTAGTCTGCAACGACCAGATCAGCGAACGGCCGACGGGCGGCGATCCGGGCGAAGGCGGTTCCGACGCCGCCGGCTCCGACAAGAAGTACGCGCATGCTGCGATCCTAGCTGTGAGGCTGTTCGAGATCCGCCGACGGGACCAGTTGCGTTTCGTACATGTTACAACTGAAATCGTTGCCATCTGGTGGGTATACGTGCTAGAACCGTTGCAAGTGTGGGCAGGATATATGCGTCGGCAGCATCCCGGCGTGAGCCGCCGCCAGGTAACAGTCCGATTCTGGAGTGATCCGGGAAATTCAGGAGGGGGCAACCAGAGCCCATGGC
>Ga0335075_10010092_pt1 | contig 14342 bp, 9 predicted proteins | sample Lox_Sample_24_FD_206723 | JGI IMG/M metagenome (GOLD analysis project Ga0335075, IMG submission 206723) | Soil microbial communities from Loxahatchee National Wildlife Refuge, Florida, United States - Lox_Sample_2.4 | ecosystem: Environmental > Terrestrial > Soil > Wetlands | place: USA: Florida...
AGTTATACGCCCCGAGCGCATCGGCCGAAATGTGACCTGAATCACCTCTCGAGGCCGTTGCTCAATCAAGTGCTGCACACTCGCCCTTCAGTCGGAAACCATCAGTTCCCCCGGCACAATCGGCCGAGTCCGCGGCAGCAGCCCGTTGCCCGCGGCCATGCCCATAATCGCCAGCGCCGCCACAAAGGCGCTCAGCTTCATCAGGCTTCCCATCCGCGTCTCCGGCACCACCTTCCACAGCACCAGCAGCAACGTCTGCGCCACCGTCACAGCCCACACCGAGCCGTAAAAATACCGCCGCTCCGTCCCTTCGCCCTTGGTCGAACGCCCCACCCGCGGCAACTTGCCCATCGTCCCCAGCAGCAGCATCAGCGCACACAGCGGCCAGTATCCATACTCGTATATCTGCTTCAGGTACCACACGCCCGTCACCACCGCCGCGGCCAGCCCCGCCATGTTGAGCAGCGCAAAGCTCACCACCGCGTTCCACGCAAACGTGTAGCACACCCGGCGGTAGAGCGGATTCGGCCTGTCCTCGTCGAAGCGCAGAATATACGGCCGCGGCTCCACGCCCGGCATCTGCCCCCGCAGCCCCGCAATCCCCGTCCCCAGCAGCACCACCGCCATCCACGCCCAGTTCCCCCAGTGGAACCCCCGGTCGAACAAACTGAACGTCAGCGGCCCCGGCGCCAGAAAGAACACCCATATCCAGATCGGCCAGTGCGCCATCCGGTACCACGGCTTGTTCCGCTCCCGGATCTTCCGTTCGCCCGCATACTCCAGCTTCCCGCTGTATCCCATGCGCCGAGTCTCACAGACCCCCCCGAACCCAGTCAACCCGCGCCCGCCCGCCGGCTGCTCATCATCCTCCGTACTGCTCGTCGCTCACCTTTTCAAGCCACTCCACCACCCTGCCGGCCAGCCGCTCCTGGATCGCGATATGCGTCATCGCCGTCTCCGGTCCCGCGCCGTGCCAGTGTTTCTCCCCTGGCGCAAACCACACCACGTCTCCCGGCCGGATCTCCTCCATCGGCCCGCCCCATCGCTGCGCCCGCCCGCAGCCTGCCGTTACAATCAGCGTCTGCCCCAGCGGATGCGTATGCCATGCCGTCCGCGCCCCCGGCTCGAAGGTCACACTCGCTCCCTGCACCAGCGCCGGCTCCGGCGCCTGAAACAGCGGATCGATCCGCACCGTCCCCGTAAACCACTCCTCCGGCCCCTTGCCCGAGGCCTGCGTCCCCACTCTCCTGATCTCCACTGCTCCTCCTTCCGTTCCGGCGCTTCCCGAGCCTGCTTCAGCCCGCCTGGCTGCGGGAGAATCGACTAGGCCAGCCCGCCCGCCAGGGTCGAATCCGCAATCACCGCGCGATTGCGTCCCGCCCTCTTCGCCAGGTAAAGCGCCTCATCGGCGCTGCGCAGCATCGACTCCATCGAGCGGCCACAGCTCCCCTCGTGCCAGCCCACCGCGCCGATACTGATGCTCACCGGCAGCGCCAGCCCGTTCCCCGCGAATCTCTCCGCCGCGATGGCCTGGCGCAGTTGCTCGGCCCGCTCGAGCAGATTCCCCGCGCTGCACCCCCGCAACACGATCAGGAACTCCTCTCCGCCGTAACGTCCGATCCCGTCCTCGGCGCGCACCGCCCCGCGCAGCCGGCCCGCCACCTCCTGGAGCACCGCGTCCCCGATCAGGTGCCCATGCACGTCGTTGATGCTCTTGAAGTGGTCGATATCGCACAGCAGAATTCCCGCCGGCCGTGCAAATTCCAGCGATTCCCTCAGAAATTCGAGGATGCTTCCCCGGTTCCACACCGATGTGAGCGCGTCATGCGTAGCGCGAAACCGCATCGCCTCCCGCGCCGCCACCAGCGTATCTTCCAGTTGCAGGATTCGCTGCCCCGTCCGCAGCCGCGCCTTCAGCTCCGCCGGCTTGCACGGCTTCACCAGGTAGTCATCGGCGCCGGCCTCCAGTCCGGCCACCAGGTCCTCGCTCGAGTCCCGCGAGGTCAGCAGGATCACGTACACGTACCGCCGCCCGTGCGCCGCCCGCAGCCGCCCGCACACCTGCGGCCCGTCCAGCTCCGGCATCATCCAGTCCAGCAGCGCCAGCCGTGGACCCTCGTCGTCCAGCAGCTTCTCGATCGCGTCCAGCCCGTTCGCGGCCACCCACACCTCGTAGCCGATCTGCTGCAGCATCCTTTCCATGATCTTTCGTGAGACCGCGTCGTCCTCCGCGATCAGGATCTTCATGGGATTGCCTCCTGGCAAAGAACGCTCAGCGCGTCCAGCACGCGGCCCAATTCCATCTCCAGATCCCCAATGACCGAATTCACTTTGGCCAAGTCCTCGGCCCTCCCCGCTGTCTCGATCTCCGCCGCCAGCGACGCGGCCTTCTTCGCCGCAAGATTTGACAACGCGCCTCTCAGCGAATGCGCTGCCCGTGTCGCTCCGGCTCCATCCCCTGCCTCCGCCGCGGCCCTCATGCTCTCCACGTGATTCCGGTAGTCGTCGCGAAAGGTGTCCACCAGCTCCGTCAGGAACTCACGATCGTCGCCGATCCTTTCCAGCAACTCCTGGGTATCCACGGCGTTCTGCTCTGTCCCCGGCGCCTCGGTTGCTCCGCTTTGCGCCGAGCCGTTGCTCTGCGCGCGCGCCGCATACTGCTCCAGCAGTTGATCCAGCTCCTGCGAGCGGATCGGTTTGGGCAGGTAGCCGTCCATGCCCGCCGCCAGGCAGCGCTCTTTGTCGCCCTTCATCACCAGCGCCGTCATCGCCACCACGGGCTGATGCCGCCCGCTCTCCTTTTCCCGCGCTCGCAACTGCCGGGTCGCCTCCAGCCCGTCCATCCCGGGCATGTGTACGTCCATCAGCACCAGGTCGAACGCCTCGGCCTCGATCGCCGCCAGTGCCTCGTGCCCGTTCTTCGCGTCAGCTACCCGGTGCCCGCGTTTCTCCAGGAGCCGCCGTGCCAGCTTCCGGTTCACCTCGTTGTCTTCGGCCAGCAGCACGCTCAGCGACGCCTTTCCCTCCTTCTGTGCGATCGACCCATTGGTAATCAGTTGCCCATGGCGATCTTCGGCCGCCGCTCCCAGCACCCGCCCGATCGCCTCCCGCAGCTCCGCCTGCCGTATCGGCTTCAGCAGGTACGCCGCCACTCCCAGCTCCTCGCAGCGCGCCGCATCCCCCCGGTGCCCTCCCGACGTCAGCATCACGATCGTCGGCATCGCCACTCCCTCTTCGCCGCGGATACGCTCGATCAGCTCAAATCCATCCATCCTCGGCATGTGCATATCCGTCAGCACCAGTTGAAAACCCCGCCCCGTCGCCGCCGACTCCTCCAGCGCGGCCAGCGCCGACTCGCCGTCCGAAGCCAGCTCCGCCTCCATGCCCCAGTTCGTCAGCAAGCCCTTCAGGATGCGCCGGTTCGTGGGATTATCGTCCACAACCAGCACCCGCGCCCCGGTCAACGCATCCGCCCGCGCCGCGATGGGCCCCGCGCTCTTGGCCGCCGCCATCTCCCCCAGTTCTAGTTCCGTCGTAAAGTGGAACGAAGACCCCTTGCCCGGCTCGCTCTCCACCCAGATCCGCCCGCCCATCATCTCCACCAGCCGCCGCGAGATCGACAAACCCAGTCCCGTCCCTCCGTACTCGCGCGTGGTCGAGGCGTCGGCCTGGCTGAACGACTGAAAGACCGTCTCCAGCTTCTCCGGCGCAATCCCGATCCCCGTGTCCGACACCTCGCAGTGCAGCGTGATCCTGCCGCTCTCCGCGTCCGTGGCGTGAACCTTCAGCGCCACCTCGCCGGCATGGGTAAACTTGATCGCGTTCCCGACCAGGTTCACCAGAATCTGCCGCAGCCGGTTCGGGTCCCCGCGCAGCAGGTCCGGAATATCGGAGTGCACGTCGCACAAGAGCTCCAGGCCCTTTTCATCCGCGCGCAGGGCCAGCGTGCGCAGCGTGGTCTCCAGGCACTCGCGCAGCTCAAAGTCCACCTGCTCCAGCTCCACCTTGCCGGCCTCGATCTTTGAAAAGTCCAGAATGTCGTTGATCACCGTCAGCAGCGACTCGGCCGAGAGCCGCACCGTCTCCAGATACTCCCTTTGCTCGCGCGTCAGTTCCGTCTGCAGCGTCAGCTCCGTCATCCCGATCACGCCGTTCAGCGGCGTCCGGATCTCGTGGCTCATATTGGCCAGGAACTCGCCCTTGGCCCGGCTCCCGGCCTCGGCTGCCTGTTTGGCCATCTCCCGCTCGCGCTCGATCTGCTTTCTCTCGCTCACGTCCTGCACAAAGGCGGCCAAGAGCCTCTTCTGCCCGGTCTCAACCGCCGAAATCGCCATCTCCGCCTGGAAGGTCCGCCCATCCTTCCGCCGCGCGGTCACCTCCACCCGCGCCTGCATCTCCGCGGCATCCCCGGCGCCCAGGATCTCTCGCAAGCTCCTTCGGGACTCCCCGGGGCCCCTGTCCAGCTCAATAAATTCGCCCAGCGGCCGCCCGTAGGCCTCGCCTCGCGTCCAGCCGAACATCCGCTCCGCCTGCGAGTTCCAGTGCTCGATCGCCAGGTCCGCGTCGAACCCCATAAATGCGTCGAACGCCGTCTCCACGATCTGCCGGTACCGCTGCGCCCCGCTCTTGATCTCCATGGCCTGCAGCTTGAACCGCCGGTCGAAGATCGACACCGCGAACACCAGCCCCAGCATCATCAGCGTCACCAGCGTGATCGCCGCAATTCCCAGGGAGGTTATGTCGACGGCGTGGCGCAGATCCACGGCCCGCAGCGGCGCCGGATAAAACGTCGCTGCGGCCATGCCCACATAGTGCATGGTCGGGATCGCCGATCCCATGATCACCGCGTTCAGCGTCTTCCGCCAGCCCCAGTCGGTCAGCTCCCCGCGTGCTTTGAAGGTCGTCCGCAGCGCCACCGCCGAGATCACCACCGCCAGCACCACCGACAGCGTCACCAGCGTCACCGAGTAGCGGCACATCGCCGGCAGCCGCATCGCCGCCATGCCAATGTAGTGCATTGCCGCAATGCCGCCGCCCATCGTGAGGCTGCCCACCACCAGCGACCGCCGCGTCAGCGTCTTGCGGCTCACCACAAACAGCGCAATCCCCGACGCCCCGATCGCCGCCAGCATCGAGACCAGCACCGTGGGCCAGTCGTAGTAGACCGTCACCGGCAGCTGCAGGGCCTCCATGCCGATGTAGTGCATCGACCAGATGCCCGTTCCCATGGCCGTCGCGCCGCCGCTCACCCAGAAGAAGCGCTCCCGGCGGTTGCGCGCCGAGGTTACCCGGCCGGCCAGATCGAGCGCCGCGTAAGCCGCCAGCATCGCCATCAGGACCGACAGCGCCACCAGCCCGTAGTCGTAGTGTCCGGCAAGCGGGACAAGGGTTGGAGTCACAGGAGTCTCTCCCCGGGGAAGGTGTCTCGCAATTTCCTTAGTTTGCACGTATCTGCGTGCGATTGGGAAGCAAATTGCGGTGACAACAGCAAAACCTCTGCTTCTCAACCCCACTTGATCAGAGATGGACGCGGTCAGTCCCCTCTGAGCTCTCTCCGCGTCAGGCCCGGCGGTAAGCTGCCCGGCTCGGAGCCGGGCTGCGCAGCGGGCCCTCACATCCGCAGCCCGCTTTACCACGGTTCCGGGGTGCTTTACGCTTTTTTGAGAGCTTTTCAGGCCGTCCGACCGCCTCATTCGCCCGTAAAGGACCTCCCGTGCCACCACTTCTCAGCCCATGGGCCCGCCGTCTCTGCGCGGCATCGTTTCTCTTCGCAGCCCTTTCCTGCATCGCCAATCCCGCCCTCGCCGCTCCATCGCCCATCCGGCTTACCCACGCCACCGTCCTCTTTCCCGCCGGCGCCGACGGCCCCGAAACCGCCGCCCTCCAGCTCCTCATCCAAGAATCCGCCAAACGCACTGGCGAACAATGGCGCGTCCAGACCTACGGTTCCACCTCCCCCACCCCGGTATGCAATCCCTGCATCCTCCTCGGCCGCCGCGACCAGCTCCGCGGCTCCGCCTACCCTCAGCCGCCCTCGCCCTGGCCAGCGGCCCTGCGCAAGCCGGAGGCCTATCGCGTCGACACACTCCAAACCGGCGCAGTCCAGTTCGTCCGCATCGCCGGCCAGGACGATCGCGGCCTCCTCTACGGCATCGGCTACCTCCTTCGCCACATGCGCTTCGCGCCGGCCGGCGCCGCTCTGCCCGTCCCCGTCCACATCGTCACCGCCCCGTACTTCCCCATCCGCGGCCACCAGTTGGGCTACCGCTTCAAAAACAACACCTACGACGCCTGGACCCCCGCCCGCTTCGAGCAGTACATCCGCGATCTCGCCGTCTTCGGCGCCAACACCATCGAGCTGCTCCCGCCCCACACCGACGACGCGCCCTCCAGCCCTCTTTTCCCCCTCCCGGCCATGGAGACGATGACCCGCGTCTCCGCCATCCTTCAGAAATACGGCCTCCGCTGCTCGGTCTATTACCCCGCCATCGCCGCCAACTACGCCGATCCCCGGACCGTCGCCTCCGAGCTCGACGCCTGGGGCGATGTCTTCCGCAAGCTGCCCCAGATCGACGAGCTCTTCGTCCCCGGCGGCGATCCCGGCCACACCGATCCCGCCATCCTCTTTCCCTTCCTGGCCAAAGTGGCCGCCGTGCTCCACCAGTCCCACCCCCGCGCCACCGTCTGGGTCTCGGCCCAGGGCTTCAACGCCGATCAGATGCAGCGCTTTTACGCCCTCGTCGCCGCCCGCCCGCCTTGGCTGACCGGCGTCGTCGTCGGCCCCCAGTCCCGCGACAGCCTCATCGTCCAGCGCGCCCACATCCCCGCGCAGATTCCCATCCGCTTCTATCCCGACATCGCCCACACCATGCAGTCCCAGTTTCCCATCCCCGAGTGGGACCCGGCCTACGCCCTCACCGAGGGCCGTGAAGTCATCGACCCCCGCCCCCTCGCTGAGACCGCCATCTTCCGCCACTACGCACCCTCCATGAACGGCTTCGTCACCTACTCCGAGGGCGTCAACGACGACGTCAACAAGTTCATCTGGACCGCCCTCGGCTGGTCGCCCACCGCCGATCCCCTCGAGACCCTCCGCGAGTACGCCCGTTACTTCCTCGGCCAACAGGGCTTCAGCGCCGATGAATTCGCCAGCGGCATCCTCGCGCTCGAGCACAACTGGGTCGGGCCTCTGGCGCCCAACACATCGGTCGACGCCACTCTCCGCGCCTTCCAGAAGATGCAGCGGAAGGCCACCCCCGCCCAAGCCGCCAACTGGCGCTTTCAGGAGGCCCTCTATCGCGCCTGCACCGATGCCTACGAGCGCCATCGGCTGCTTGCCGCCCAGGCCCGTGAGCAGCGCGCCCTGCAGGCTCTCGCCGCCGCGCCCCGCGCCGGAACCCTCCCGGCCATGCAAAACGCTGAGAACGCGCTCGCCGCCACTCCCGCCGATGCCGCCCCGCTCAAGTCCTTGCGCGACACCATTGAAATGCTCGCCGGCCAGCTCTTCCGCAACATCGGTCTCCAGTTGAGCGTCAAGCTCTACGGCGCCTCGGCCGTCGATCGCGGCGCCAGCCTCAACACCCTCGACGTCTCCCTCAACGACCGCGTATGGCTTGAGAACCACTTCGCCCGCATCCGCGCCCTCCCGTCCGAGTCCGCCCGTCTCCACGCCATCGCCGCCATCGTCCACTGGACCGACCCCGGCCCCGGCGGATTCTATGACAATCTCGGCATCCCCTCCGCCGAGCCTCACCTCGTGCGCGGCCCCGGCTACCCCACCGATCCCGCCTTCTTCCGCACCGCTCTCGACGCCGTCTCCGGCTTCACCCCCGACCAGGGCTGGCGCCTCTCCGAGATCTCCAACGCCGGCGCCCTCTATGACAATGCCCTCGAGCTGCGCTACATCGGCCTCAGCCCCTCGGCCCGCTACAAGCTGCGCATCGACTACGCCGGCGAAAGCTACACCCTGCCCATGACCCTGGTCGCCAACGGCCGCTTTCTCATCCACGGCCCTCTCGACCGCACCACTAATCCCGAATTCGTCGAGTTCCCGGTCCCCCTTCAGGCGACGCATACCGGTACGCTCGACCTCAAGTGGACCAGGCCCAAAGGTATGGGTGGAGGCGGCCGCGGCCTTCAGGTCGCCGAGGTCTGGCTCCTGCGCGTGTCCGGCCGCGCAGAACCCCCTCAGCCGTCTGCCCCGGATTCACCCGCCCCGTCGAAGCCGAACCGGACAAACTAGTGTCCTGAGTCGAAAGTTCGCATCAAAAATAAACTGTCATCCTGCGCAGCGACGAAGGACCTGCGGGTGCCCTTCGGGAATCGCCCGGTCGCCGCGTCATTTCGGAGTAATCTCCGTATAGCCGACATCCATGTAGGTCAATTGTCAAGAGAAAACACGAGGTCTGATGGCGCGCTCCGGAGAGCGCGCGCAGCGCTGATCGGGAAGTACTGCTGCGCACGAGTGCCTCACGGCAGTGGCCCCTGCTTTCCTGCAGGACCGGACAATACCACCGGAACACAGAAGCAGGCCACGCCGAGTGCAGCAAAAATTAGCTGGAATCAGAAAACGCGGGTGATTTCGAGCTGCGGAGTAAGCTATGTCAATGAAGATGCGTCTTTTTTCGATGTCTGAAAGGCAAGTGGAACGCAGGAGCAGAACGCGTCGAATTGGTGAGGTCGGTTTTGTACTTGTATATGGCCTCTTAAGCCTCGAAGGAATCACGTTTCTGCTCAGTACTTGCACGTCATTCTTCGCCTGGCACAAGAGGCTGAACGCTGCATTTCTAGGCGGGAAAGCCATTACGTGGGCCTTGCGGGACTGGCCTGGGGAATTTCGATCTGGCACATGAACGAGGGCCAGTACAGTACCGCTATTCAGGGGAAGCGTCAGTGAATCGTTGCTCCGCGTACCCAACAAGAGATTGGGGCCTCGTTCCCGCATAACCGCCATCCAACCGGCATTGCGAAATAGAGGCGATAATATTGCTGGCAGATAAGACGTATAGGTCGAAAATTTGAGACTTCAGGCGGAAAGACACAAATATGGGAACTCTTAGAGTTTCGAGAGATGGCCGATGCACACCTCAGGAGGAATTGCGCTCCGTGCAAACCACCGATTTGGCAGCCTCAGACCGGCGACATCAGATTCACTCGCTGCATCACCCCGTCGACACACAGGATACGGTGCTTTGCGTGAGCGGAAAAGGCATCCGGGTCCGCGATGCCGAGGGCCGGGAATATATTGACGGTCTCTCGGGATTGTGGAATGTCAACGCAGGCCACGGCCGCGCAGAACTGGCCGAGGTGGCGGCGGATCAGATGAAGACCCTGGCGTATTTTTCCGGGTATGCCGGGTCGGCCACCATCCCCTCGATCCTTCTGGCGGATCGGCTGATCGAACTGGTTCCGTACATGGCGGCGGTTTTTTTCTGCTCGGGCGGCGCGGAGGCCAACGAATCGGCCTTCAAGACCGCCCGCTACTACTGGAAAGTGCGCGGCCGGAGCGGCAAGATCAAGGTCATCTCGCGGATCCACGGTTATCACGGAGTCACGCTGCAGACGATGAGCGCTACGGGAATCGCCGGCTACTGGAAGATGTTTGAGCCGCGCGTGCCTGGCTTCCTGCACATCGACACCTGCTACCCGTACCGCTGGGAAGCCACGCAGCCGGGTGACACTCCGGGCGAAGCAGCAGCCCGCGCGCTGGAGGAAGCGATCGTGCGCGAAGGGCCGGAAACCGTTGCCGCATTTATCGGAGAACCGATACACGGCGCGGGCGGGATCATTTATCCCACGGACGATTATTGGCAGCGGATCCGCGAAATCTGCGCGCGCTACGACGTTCTGCTGATTGCGGATGAAATCATTACCGGATTTGGAAGAACGGGCCGCTGGTTCGGCATGGAGCACTGGAATGTTCGCCCCGACATCTTGTGCTTCGCTAAAGGCGTCACCTCCGGATACCTGCCACTGGGCGGCATCATCGTGAGCCATGACATCCAGGAGGCCCTGGATTCGGTTGAACCGGCAAACCGGTGGATGCACGGCTACACCAATTCCGGTCATCCGCCGTGCTGTGCGGTCGCGCTGCGAAACATCGAAATCCTCGAACGGGAAAACCTGATAGAAAACGCGGCGAAGATGGGTGACATCCTCCTCCGGGCTCTCCAGCAAGCGCTTGGCAATCATCCGAACACCGGCGAGATTCGGGGAGGAAAGGGGTTGCTGGCCGCTATCGAGTTCGTCCAGGATCGCGGCACAAAGAAGAACTTTGCAGCCGGAGACGATGTCGGTGCGCGGCTGCGAACGGAGATGCGCCGCCGTGGGGTGCTCACGCGCACGCGCCCTGCACTTGGACCTCATCCGGCGCCCGGAGACCAGTTGTTTTTTGCACCGCCGCTCGTATCCACAGAGGCGGAGATTGATGAGATGGTCAATGCTGCGCGCGAATCCGTGGTCGCGGTGCTGGGCGCCTGATTCCCAGGGTCGAGAGCGCTCGGCTCAAATCAGTATGTCCTGTCCGGTGGAAATGCCGATGGGCGAAGATATGGCCGCTCCGCTCCTGGCCGCGCGATTCGCCTTCTGCGCGATCAGGTATTCGAGCCAGTTGCGGTAGATCGTTTTCGCGGTCCCATGCCAGCCGTTTTCGATCGCGGCCCCAGAGAAAAGTCCGGTGAAACGGGCCAAAGTCTCCTCCTCCGGCTGCCTACCCGCCTCGTTCTGGATCTCCAGCAAGGCGGCCTCATCTTTGGGCGCCAGAACGCCGCGCGGCGTGCCCGGCCAGGCGGGCGCTTCGCCGCGCAAATAACGGAGAAGATCCCGGCGGTATTCGAGCAGGAGCGTATCGGGTTGATATTCGGGGTGGCCCTGGAAAAACAGAAAGAGACTCTCGCCGGCTTGCTGACGCAGGAAACAGTCAACTCCGGCATCGCCTGCAAGCGCCAGCAGTTCATATCCGGTGCGGGTCAGCTCGTCTTTCGGAAGGCCATTCCAGCGCGAGTGCGGCATGCGAAAGCGCTCCGGAATATGCGCGACCAAATCGTGATCTGAGGTCCGGGAACAGTCGAATACTCCACAGTGCTTCTGCTCGCTGCGCACCCGCTGAATGCCATCCAGGTACAAAACCGCCGCGTGGGCAGCGAGGCAGGACCAGATCGTGGAAGCGGTTCTGACGCGAGACCATTCGAGGATGCGTACAAAGCTGTCCCAGTAGGGCTCCTCGCGCAGATCGGGTTTTAGCGGTTCTCTTCCGGTCACGACCAGACCATCGATCTCTGTGTCGAGAACAGAGTCGATACTGACATAAGAGCGGCGCAGATAAGCTTCGGCCGACTCGCTGCGCGGAACCGAGGGCATCCGGCACAGGATGAGCCGAACGGAGATACCGGTCGACGCCGCGGCGAGTAACAACTGGAACTGTCGTTCGGTCGCCAGAAGCGCTGCATCCGGCATATTGTTCAGCAGCGCGATTACCAGGTCGGGCCTCGCAGCATCGACAGAACGACGCGGTGAACTGCCCTCTCGATGCCAGCTGCCACCGGCTTGTGTTCGTCCGTTCTCGTTGTAAACCAGGACAGGCAAAGGATTCACCTCAGGAGATGTGGCCGAAGCCGGGACTGCATTATTGGGCCCTCTTCAGCGCCTGATCGAGATCAGCGAGGATATCGTCGACATGCTCGATGCCGACGCTGAGTCGAATCATTTCCGGCGTCACCCCTGCGCGGCGTTGTTCTTCTGGTGACATCTGGCGGTGCGTGGTGGACGCAGGATGACAGGCCAGCGATTTCGCATCGCCTAAATTGACCAGCCGCGTGACGAGCCCAAGAGAATCGTAAAAACGGACGGCAGCGGGATAGCCGCCCCGGATGCCAAACGCCAGCAGCGAGCAGGCGCGGCCGCCCAGGTATTTCTGCGCCAGCCCGTAGTATGGATTGTCCGCGAAACCTGCGTAATTGACCCACTCTATATTCGGGTGGCTTCGCAGGAACTCCGCAGTCGCACGACCGTTGGCCGTATGGCGCTCGACACGCAATGCGACCGTCTCAATCCCCTGCAGCAGCAGAAAGGCGCTGAGCGGCGCAAGCACAGCGCCCTGGACGCGCTGATAGACGCTGCGGCAGCGGCCAAGGAAAGCGCCTCTGCCATAGTGCTCGGTGTAGATCAGGCCGTGGTACGACGGATCGGGTGTCGTGAACATGGAGAACTTCGCGCCATGATCGCTCCAGGGAAAGTTGCCGCTGTCTACAATCGCACCGCCCAGCGTTGTACCGTGGCCGCCCATAAATTTGGTGAGTGAATGAATGACGACATCCGCCCCGTAATCGATGGGCCGCAGAAGAATCGGCGAGGCGACGGTATTGTCCACGAGCAAAGGCACGCCGCGGCCATGCGCCACGCGGGCCAATGCCTCGATGTCGCAGATATTCCCGGCAGGATTGCCGACGCTTTCGCAGTACACGGCACGCGTATGCTCGTCGAAGCACGCCTCAATGTCTTCCGGTCTGTCAGAAGCTGCAAAACGCACGGTCACGCCCTGGCGGGGCAGGAGATGTGCGAACAGTGTGTGGGTGGTTCCATAAAGCTGCGGAACAGAAACGATGTTGCAGCCGGATTCGGCGACATTGGAGACGGCGTAAGACACCGCTGCCTGACCGCTGGCCACGCACAGCGACCCGAGGCCGCCCTCGAGCGCCGCGACCCGGCGTTCGAGAACATCCGTGGTTGGATTGCCGATGCGGGTGTAGCGATAGCCTTCTGCCTCCAGATTAAAGAGAGCAGCAGCGTGATCGGCGCTGTCAAAAGCGTATGCGACAGTCTGATAGATCGGAACGGCGACGGAGTGGGTCGTAGGATCGACCTGGTATCCGCTGTGAATAGCAATTGTCTCGGGCTTCATCGCGATTTGAGAAACAACCTCCTTATCATTCCGCTGCCGGGCATCAGGATGTCGCCGCTGCGAGCCGGCTATTTCTCTGTTCCGCAGCCATGCGGGTTATCTGCTCGACGACATGTTCAATATCCTCCTCTGTGGTCTTGAAACTGGTGATACAGGCGCGCACCACGGAGGCGGTCCCGAGCCTGGCTTCCGACATCCAGGCAATCTGTTGCGCCCGCAAACTTTTGAGAAACCAAGGCAGATCGAGGCCATCGCGGGTAAAGCAGACGACGGGCAGCGAGGTCACGTTGACGACTGTCCAGTTCGCAGCCGCAAGCCGTTCGCGCAGATGATTACCCATGCGCACCTGATGTTCGATCACCCTGGCCTGGCCCTCCTCACCAAGCTCGGCGAGCGTCAGAAAAAGTTTGAGTCCGGCAAACCGGCGCGACCACTGCACCGAATGGGTATACGGATCGCGTGTGTCAGCGCCCGCACGCTCGGGCATGTAGCTGGCCTCTGCTCGAAAAGCGCGGGCGACGGTCTCGGGGTACCGACAGAAGAACATGCCGCATCCCATTGCCACAGAAAACCACTTGTGGGCGTCGCAGGTGATGGAGTCCGCGTGCTCGATGCCGGCAAGATGGTGGCGCAGTGACGGCGAGACGATTGCGGCTCCGCCCCAGGCGGCGTCAACGTGGAACCAGAGTCGCCCGTCGCGGCAGAACCGTGCCAGTTCAGGCAGGGGATCGATTACGCCGGCAGCCGTGGTGCCGGCCGTGCCAACTACCAGAAATGGGGACAGTCCACGTCTGCGATCCTGCGCGACCTGGTCAGCCAAAGCGCTTACATTCATCCTCAGGTCGGCTCCGGTTGGGATCGTGCGCAACGCATCGCGTCCGAGGCCAGTCATATGGGCGATCTTGCTGAACGAATGGTGGGCCTCGGTGGAAATGTAGAACACGGGAGAATTCGGGAGGCCGCGCAGCCCCTTCTCGTCATAAGCGGGGAACGCCTGGGTCAGTGCCACGATGACCGCGGAGAGATTCGCCTCCGCACCCCCGCTGGTGAAGCTCGCGGCGGCTTGGGCGGGCAGGCCGAACTTGCCTGAGAGCCAGGCCAGCGTATGCCGCTCGATTTCGATGGCCGCGGGTGAAGTCCGCCAGGCAGCGAGCTGCGGGTTGTAGGTTGCCGCCAGCGTGTCGGCGACGACCGAGGCAAAGGTCACGCTGGGATTGAACAGGCCGAAGTAGCGAGGATGCGTGACATGTACCTGCCAGCGACGCAACATCTGCTCGACGTCGGCTGCCGCCTGCTCCAGGGGTACGCCCTGGCGAAAATCGTAACGCGCCAGGTGGTCGCGAATCTCCGCGGCGGTCACCTCGGGATAGATCGGGCCGCCGTCGATGGCAGATTCGGCGGAATGGAATTCGTCTTTGAGCCGGTCTATGAACATGCATTCCTG
>Ga0335075_10010093_pt1 | contig 14342 bp, 12 predicted proteins | sample Lox_Sample_24_FD_206723 | JGI IMG/M metagenome (GOLD analysis project Ga0335075, IMG submission 206723) | Soil microbial communities from Loxahatchee National Wildlife Refuge, Florida, United States - Lox_Sample_2.4 | ecosystem: Environmental > Terrestrial > Soil > Wetlands | place: USA...
TCGACATCACGCTGGACAGCGGCGCGTTCGGACGCGCGGCGGTGCCTTCGGGCGCCTCGACCGGTGAGCGCGAGGCACTCGAGCTCCGCGACGGCGACAAGGGCCGGTATCTCGGCAAGGGCGTCCAGAAGGCCGTCGCCAACATCAACGGCGAGCTCGCCACGACGATCGTCGGCAAGGACTTCGATCAGGAGTCGCTGGACGACGCGATGATCGCGCTCGACGGCACCGACTTCAAGAGCCGCCTCGGCGCCAATGCGCTGCTCGGCGTCTCGATGGCCGCCCTGCACGCCGGCGCCGCCGACAAGAAGGTGCCGCTGTACGAGTACATCGGCGCCCTGCGTCACGCGATGACGGGTGGCGGCGCGGCCGATCTCCTGCCCTCGCCGATGATGAACATCCTCAACGGCGGGGCCCACGCCGACAGCAGCGTCGACTTCCAGGAGTTCATGGTGATGCCGCTCGGCGCGCCGAGCTTCTCGGAAGGCCTGCGCTGGGGCACCGAGATCTTCCACACGCTCCGCGGCATCCTCAAGGCGCGCGGCCTGTCGACCGGCGTCGGCGACGAGGGCGGCTTCGCGCCCAGCCTGAAGAGCAACCAGGACGCGCTCGACGTCGTGATGGAAGCGATCACCAAGGCCGGCCTCAAGCCCGGTGAACAGGTGTGGATCGCGCTCGACACCGCCTCCAGCGAACTCTGGAAGGACGGCCAGTACGTGTTCAAGAAGTCGGGATCGCCGACCCGCTCGAGCGAGCAGATGGTCGAACTGTTCGCCGACTGGGTCCGCCAGTACCCGATCTGCTCGATCGAGGACGGCCTCGCCGAGAGCGACTGGAAGGGCTGGAAGCTGATGACCGATCAGCTCGGCGACAAGGTGCAGCTGGTGGGCGACGACGTGTTCGTCACCAACCCGAAGATCCTGGCCGAAGGCATCGAGGCCGGCATCTGCAACTCGCTGCTCGTGAAGCTGAATCAGATCGGCACGGTGACCGAGACGCTGCGCGCGATGAAGACGGCGTGGGACGCCGGCTACACGACCATTGCGTCGCACCGCTCGGGCGAGACCGAGGACAGCACGATTGCCGATCTCGCCGTCGGCACCCGCGCCGGCCAGGTCAAGACTGGCTCGGCCAGCCGTAGCGACCGTACCGCGAAGTACAACCAGCTGCTGCGCATCGAAGCCGCCCTCGGCAGCAATGCCAAGTACGCCGGCAAGGCCGCCATCAAGGCCCTGAAGTAGGGACGGATGGCCAGCCAGCGCGCCCCCGTGGCGCTGATCATCCTGGACGGCTGGGGCCTGCGCGAGGAGACCGACAACAACGCGGTCAAGCTCGCCAACCCCGCCGTCTTCACCAAGCTGTGGGACACGTACCCGCACGCCACCCTGCAGGCCTCCGGCGAAGCCGTGGGCCTGCCGGCCGGGCAGATGGGCAATTCCGAGGTCGGCCACACCAACCTCGGCGCCGGCCGCACGGTCTACCAGGACCTGACGCGCATCGACAAGGCGATCAGCGACGGCACGTTCGCGCAGACGCCGGCACTGCGTGCGGCGATCAGCAAGGCCGTCGCCGACGGCACGGCCGTGCACTTCCTGGGATTGCTGTCGGACGGCGGCGTCCACAGCCACCAGGAGCATCTGCACGCATTACTGCGGCTCGCGAAGGCACTCGGCGCGCCGAAGGTGTTCGTGCACGTGATTACCGACGGGCGCGACACGTCGCCGACCGGTGGGCGCAAGTATGTGCGCGACCTCGAGGCGGTGCTCGCCGAGACCGGCGCGAAGGTCGCCAGCGTGTCGGGCCGCTACTACGCGATGGACCGCGACAAGCGGTGGGAGCGCGTCAAGCTCGCCTACGACGCGATTGTCACCGGCACCGCGCCGCACGGTTCGGCGGCGGCGACGGTGATCGAGGAGTCGTATTCGAAGGACATCACCGACGAGTTCATCCTGCCAGCCACGATCGTCGACGCGGCCGGCCAGCCGGTCGGTCCGATGGCCGACGGCGACCAGGTGATCTTCTTCAACTTCCGCGCCGACCGGGCCCGGCAGATCATCCGCGCGCTGCTCGCCGCCGACTTCGACGGCTTCCCGACCGGCACACGGCCGACGGTGCAGCTCACGACCTTCACCGAATACGACGCGACCTATCCGTATCCGATCGCGTTCCCGCCGCAGCCCGCGTCGCAGTACTTCGGCGAAGTGCTGCAGGCGCACGGCCTCACCAACATGCGGCTGGCCGAGACCGAGAAGTACCCGCACGTCACCTACTTCTTCAACGGCGGCGTCGAGACGCCGTTCACCGGCGAGGATCGCGTGCTGTTGCCGTCGCCGAAGGTCGCCACCTACGACCTGCAGCCGGAGATGAGTGCGTCAGGCGTGGCTGACGCGTTCGTCGACAGCGTGGCGGACCACAAGCACGACGTGATCATCTGCAACTTCGCCAATCCGGACATGGTCGGTCACACCGGCAAGCTGGAGGCGGCGATCGCGGCGATCACGGCCGTCGACGCCTGCCTCGGTCGCGCCATCGACGCGCTGCTGGCCGCCGGCGGCACCGCCCTGGTCACCGCCGATCACGGCAACGCCGAGCAGATGTGGGACTACGAGCTCAACGCGCCGCACACCGCCCACACCACCAACCTGGTGCCGGTGGTGCTCGTCGGCCCCGACGTGGCCGGCAAGACGCTGCACGACGGCGCCCTGACCGACGTGGCGCCGACGCTGCTCTCGCTGCTCGGCATCACGCAGCCGGCGGAGATGACCGGGAAGAGCCTCATCGACTGATAAGGAAGCCTACAGGCTTCAGCCTACAGCCTACCTGTCATCGGACACGGAACAGGCTACGGGCTACAGCCTACGGCCTACCTGAAAAACGAAAGGAGCCGCCAGGATTCTGGCGGCTCTTTGATTTTGTGACGAAGGCCGAAGGCCCAATGACGAAGGCCGCTGTCTTCCTAGACTTCCTCCGTCGCGGCATCTGGGGCGATGCGCAGCGACTTGAGAAAGCGTCGATCGTTGTCGGTCATCGCGACGTGTCGTGTCGCGTGCGAGGCGCGTGTCAGCGCTACCTTGCTCCTCGTCTTGCGGCCCGATCGGGTCGCAAACCCGATCTCGGCATCCAGCGTCACCCGCAGGTCGTAACCCGCTTCGCGCGCCCGGGCGCGGCAGGCTTCCACACGTGGATCAGCGGCCACGGCGTCGGCCATGGCATCCGCCAGTTCCTTCGCCAGTCGATTCACGGTGTCGTCCACATCGATCTCCCTTCCAGCACGCAGGATCGTGCCCTGCATGCAGCCCGACGAGGCACACGCGATCTGCGGGAAGCATCGGTGCGGTCGGGCGCCATCTGCTGTTCATGAGAGGAGGCGTCTTCGGAGGTTGTTGACGGAATCTCGGCCGATTGTATCGGCGTGGCCTGACCAAGGCAAGGCGGCCGGGACCGCGGCGGAAGGCCGGTGTTACGATGCCGGCGAGCCCTCCGATGTCCCTGCTCTCCGTGCGGCACCTCACCACGGCCTTCCCGGCCGGCGACCGCTGGCTGCCGGCGGTCCAGGACGTGAGCTTCGACATCGCCCGGGGCGAAACCCTGGCCCTGGTCGGGGAATCGGGCAGCGGCAAGTCGCTCACCGCCTACTCGCTCCTGCGCCTCGTGCCGCCGCCGGGTCGCATCATCGGCGGCGACATCATCCTCGATGGCCAGAACCTGATGGACCTGGCCGAGGCCGAGATGGAGAAGGTGCGCGGCGCCCGGATCTCCCTGATCTTCCAGGAGCCGATGAGCGCGTTGAACCCGGTGCGCACCATCGGCAGCCAGCTGACCGAGGCGATGACGGTGCACGGTCTCGGCGGTGCGGATCCGAAGGCCGCCGCCATTGCGCTCCTGGGGACGGTCCGGATGGACGACCCGGCCCGCCGCTTCGACGAGTACCCGCACCAGCTGTCGGGCGGCCTGCGCCAGCGCGCACTGATTGCGCTCGCCCTCTGCTGCCGTCCGTCGCTGATCGTCGCCGACGAGCCGACGACGGCGCTGGACGTGACGATCCAGGCCGAGATCCTGAACCTGCTGCGGCAGCTCAAACACGAGTTCGGGCTGTCGCTCCTGCTCATCACGCACGATCTCGGCGTCGTCGCCCACACCGCCGATCGCGTCGCCGTGATGTACGCCGGTCGCATCGTCGAGGAGGCGCCGGTCCGTCGGCTGTTCAAGTCTCCGGCGCACCCCTACACGCAAGCGCTTCTTCGCGCGATGCCAGGCTCGACCCACAGCGCCCGGCGGCTCTCGCCGATCGAGGGTCATGTGCCGGCGCTGCAGGAGTTGCCTCCCGGCTGTGCGTTCGCGCCGCGCTGCCAGTGGGTGCATGAGGCCTGCGTCGGGGAGACGACCGACCTCTATCCCGTCGATGCCGCGCACACGTCGCGCTGCGTGCTGGTACGGGAGGCGCAACGACTCGCCGCCGACCAGGCGCAGGGCCCCAGTCATTCGTGATGCCGCTCGTCGACGTCTCGGCACTCGACAAGCGATACGAGCGAGCCGGCCTCTGGCACGCGCGACGGACGACGCACGCGGTGCGCGACGTGACGTTCTCGATCGAGAGCGGCGAGACGTTCGGGTTGGTGGGCGAATCGGGCTCAGGCAAGACCACGACGGGCCGATGCCTGCTGCGACTGATCGAGCCGACGGCCGGGCGGGTCCGATTCAACGGTGAAGACGTGCTCGGCCTCGACCGCCACGCGCTGCGGCGGCTACGACGGCAGATGCAGATGGTCTTCCAGGACCCGTACACGTCGCTCAATCCGCGCCACCGGATCGCGACGATCGTCGAGGAACCGCTGGACATCCATCGGGTCGGCACACCGACGTGGCGCCACGCGCGGGCGACCGAACTGCTGGAACTGGTCGGGCTCGATCGCGCCGCCCTCGGCCGCTATCCACACGAATTCAGCGGCGGTCAGCGGCAGCGCATCGGCATCGCCCGGGCGCTGGCGCTCGAGCCGTCGTTCATCGTTGCCGACGAACCGGTGTCGGCGCTCGACGTGTCGGTGCAGGCGCAGATCGTCAACCTGCTGGCCGATCTGCAGCAGCAGTTGTCACTGACCTACCTGTTCATCTCGCACGACCTGCGGCTGGTACGACACATCTGCACGCGCGTGGCTGTGATGTACCGCGGGCGCATCGTCGAACTGGCGCCGGTGGAGGCACTGTTCGGCACGCCGCAGCATCCCTATACGCGGGCGCTGTTGTCGGCGGTGCCGGTGCCGGATCCCGACGTGCCGCCGCAGCGGATCGAGTTCGATCCCTCGTCGGTGGACCTGGACGCACCGTTACGCGAGATCGCGCCGGGACATTCAGCGCGAGTCTGATTGGCAATTCGTAGCGGTCGGACTTGCCGACCGAACCGTTCGACGACTTGTCCGCCGAAGCCTTGGCGTAGGCGGAAGTCGGACGGCTACGGACACTCAGCGCGTGACCTGGATGAGGTCTCCGAAGGCCGAAGGCCGAATGACGAAGGCCGTCGTGCCCGTCCCTACTTCTTGACGAACTTCACTTCGAAGACCCAGGGCCAGAGCTTGCCGGTAATGAGGAAGTTACCGGTCTTTGGGTCGTGGGCGATGCCGTTGAGGACGTCGACCCGTGATTTCTCGGTCGCTGTGAGCAGGTTGGACATGTCGATCCACGCCGTCACCGCGCCAGTCTTCGGGTCGATCCGCGCGATGCGCTCTTCCTGCCAGACGTTGCCGTAGATCGCGCCGTCGACGTATTCCATCTCGTTGATGGCCGCGATCGACTGGTTGCCGTCGTGCACCCGCAGGCGGCGGACCTCCTCGAACGTGTCGGGATTCCAGAACCGCAGCGTCTCGGTCTTGTCGCTCATGATCAGGTGCTGTCCGTCGTAGGTCAGTCCCCATCCCTCGCCGCGGTACTTGAACTCGCGTAACTTCGTGAACGTCTTGCGGTCGTAGACGAAGCCAACTTCGGTCTGATAGGTCAGCTGGACGATTTTGTCGCCGACGACCGCGATGCCTTCACCGAAGTACTGGCTTGGGAGTTCGATGCGCTGCAGCGCCGCGCCGGTCTGCAGGTCCACCCGACGAAGTGATGACTGCCCGTACAGCCCTGTGCCTTCGTAGAGCTGGCCTTCGACGACCGTCAGTCCCTGGGTGAAGGCACCCGGGTCATGCGGATAGCTCTTGACGATCTCGTACCCGAGTCGTTCGGGGCCCTGCGCAACCGGTCTGGCCGGTGCCTGGGCGGCAGCCTGCGCCGGTGGCGCGTCCGGTGTCGACGAGGCGCCGCAGGCGATGGCCAGCGACGTCAGGACGGGCAAGAGGAGCGCGAGTCGGGCCGGAATCGATCGCCACATGGACAGACAGCTTAATCGGGAACCGGGAACCGGGTGCCGGGTGCCGGGTGCCGGGGGACAGGGGCCGGCAGTCGGCAGTCGGCTGGTCGGCAGTGGCTGGTGGGCCTGGATCGTGGGAGGCCGGCATCCCGTCGCAATTCGTAGCGCCCCGACTCCCGCCTTCGCCGAAGGCTTCGGCGGACAGGTCGTCGGGGCGTTCCGTCAGCTCTTCCGCCCGACAAGTCGGGCGGCTACGAACTCAGGGGGTGGCGATCCGTTCGAACATCTGACGGATCACCGTGAAGTACGTTTCGGCGATGAGGTCGTACCCCGCCATCGTCGGATGCAGCCCGTCGGCGCCGATGAGCGGCGACTGCTCGTTGCCGAATGCCGCATACAGGTCGGCGCAGCCGGTCTGGTAACGACGGCACAGATCGCGGATCTGGTTGTTCAGATCGCGAACCTCCGCTGGAGCGGTGCCCTTCGGCGAACCGGGACGCTGCGGCGTGAGGGTCGCCAGGATCACGCTCACTCCGCGGCTTTGCGCGTCGCGGGCCACCCGCTCGATGCGCGTGACGACATCGCGAATCGCCCGGGCGCCTTCGGTGTTGATGTCGTTGGCGCCGCCTTCGAGCAGGAGCACCTGGGCGTTGCTGCTGCGCAGTGTGGCTGGATACCGGTCCTCGATCTGGTCCATGAACTGCCCGGGCACACCGGCATTGGTCACCGTGAAGGCCTGGTCCGGATAGCGCTCCCGCAGCAGGAACTCGAGCTTCTGCACGTAGTTGGCGCCGGGAATCTCCCGCATCGGGGCGCGCGAGACGGTGCCGAACGTGAAGCTGTCGCCCAGTGCGAGGAAGCGCTCGACCCGCAGCGTCGGCGCGAGCGTGACCGTCACGCCGAACGAGCAGGTGCTCGTCTGCTGGCGACCGTCAGTGGCGCTGCAGGTGACGGTCGTCTGGCCGACGGGCGCCGTCGCACCGCTCGCGGGTACGCACGCGACTACGACTGGCTCGGTACCGCCGGTGGCCTGCGGCATCGCATACCCGAGCGGCACCGGCTGGCCCGTGGTCGTCCGCAGCGACAGCGGGGCCGGGCACGTCAGCGACAGCGGCGTCGCGATGGGCGTCGGCTGCGTGGGTGGCGCGGTGGACGGCGAGTCGGAGCCGCCACAGGCGGTCAGGGACGCGCACACCACGACAATCAGAAGGATGGAGCGAGGCAACATCGACAATCTCAGCCTCGCAGGATCGCAGAATTGTGCCCGACTGAATAGTCGGGCCCGAGCCACCTAGGCGGCGCGCGTGACGTCCTTCTCGACCTGGCCGTCGCGGATGTGGATCACGCGGTGGGCATGGGCAGCGACCTCGGGCTCGTGGGTCACGAGCACGATGGTGTTGCCGGCCGAGTGGAGGCGTTCGAACAGCGCCATGATTTCCACGCCGGTCTTCGAGTCGAGGTTCCCGGTCGGCTCGTCGGCGAGCAGGATCGAAGGGTTGTTCACGAGAGCACGGGCAATCGCCACGCGCTGGCGCTGACCGCCCGAGAGCTCGTTCGGCTTGTGGCCCATGCGGTGATCGAGTTCGACCTTCGTGAGGGCGGCCTTGGCCCGCTCCGACCGCTCCGTCGAACTCACACCGGCGTAGACCAGTGGCAGTTCCACGTTGTGGAGCGCCGAGGCGCGCGGCAGCAGGTTGAACGTCTGGAAGACGAACCCGATTTCCTCGTTCCGGATGCGGGCGAGCTCGTCGTCGTCCATCCGGCTGACCTCCTTGTCGTTCAGGAGGTAGGTGCCCTTGCTCGGCGTGTCGAGGCAGCCGATGAGGTTCATCAGCGTCGACTTGCCCGAACCCGACGGGCCCATGATGGCGACGTATTCGCCCCGGATGATCTCGATGTTGACGCCCCGGAGCGCATGGATCTCTTCGGATCCCATGACGTACGTCTTCCACAAATCGCGGGTTTCGATGAGGGCCATGGCTTCAGCTTAGTACGGGACAGGGGCTGGAGGGGTTCCCCGGCAGTCGGCAGTCGGCAGTGGGCAGGGGGCCGGTCGGCAGTCGGCAGTTGGCAGTCGGCAGTGGTCGGTCGGCAGTTGGCTGTCAGACGACGGGGACCATCAGCCGGCCTTCGTCATTCGGCCTTCGGCCTTCGGACACCCGCACGACATGCCGGCGCCCGGAGTCTCGAAGACCCTTCGAAGGCCCAAGGCCGGGCGCGCGAGCCGGAACGGCGAGCCGGCAAACGAAGGCCGTCATGGAGGCGACGGCGAGCCGCTGTCCGTCGAGGGCGAGCGGATGCCGACTGGCACATTCGGCATCGGCTCGGCGTGCGGGACGTGGATGACGACCTCCGCATCCTCGTCACGCGGAGCCGGATAGCGGGCCCAGAGGACCCTACGCTCGCCCGCCGCCAGAGGAGTGACGTCGCGGCTGCCCAACGGCTCGTTCTTCCCGTCGCGCAGGACGAAGAACTTGCGTTCATGCGCCAGGTCGGCCAGGTAGACCTCCGCCAGCGTGCCACGGTCCGGCCCGTCAGCGCTGAACCGCTGCGCGAGATCGATTCCCGGCGCTCCGGCCGCCGACGTGTTGGTCACGGCCAGGCGCAGTTCGACGGTGTCGTTCGCCACCCGATCGAGCGACACCACGGCGATGGCCAGGTGTCCCTCCTCGCCCATCGTCTCGGCCAGCACGGGCGGCAGTGCCGCCTGGACCGGCACGGTCGGCGCCATCGGTTCGGCGGGCACGGGCTGACGTCGACTGATGGCCCACGCCGTCACCAGGACCAGGGCGACGGCAACGGCTGCGAGCCAGGGCCAGCGCGCCAACAGGAGCGCGGGCCGCGCGGGTGGGACGGGAGTGGTCGGTTCGGTCACGCGGAACGGGCATCCTGGCGCCGGGCAAGGGCCTCGGCGCGACGACGAAGCATACGCAGGGTCAACCACATGACCAGCGCGTGCGGCCTGGCATTGATGACGAGCGTCCGGTACACCCGTCCTGCGGCACCGGGAAAGCTCGCAAACGTCTCTGCCGTGAGACGAGAACCGACGCCCTCGGGTTGAGTGATGCGGAACACCAGCTGGTAGATCGCGAAACGGTGTCGGCCAGTCAGCGCGTACGTCGTCGCCGGCACCGCCTCGCACACGGCGAACCCCGGCCGCTCGGCGCCGATGCGATGCGGCGCCAACCCGTTGTGCTCGCGCGGGTCACACCCGAGCAGCCTGGCCCAGAACTGGATTGCCGTCCCCGCACGGCTGGCCGGCCCCGCCGTCAGCAGCGCCTCCCACACCGCACGCGGCGGCGCGTCGATGTCCACGCTCCAGGCGTCGACGAACGGCAGCAGCCCGTGCTCGCTCACACCGTTATCTTTGATCGCAGGGCCGACAGGCCACAGCCTACGAGCCTGCAGCCTACCTGTGGCCGGACAGGCCAGGACACGAGCGGTGAGACCGCCCGACGAGTCGGGCAGCCGCCGAACCCCGTACCCGGTACCCCGTTCCCGGCTCGGTTCCGGTTCCCGGTTCCCGGTTCCCGGTTCCCGAGCTTGTTCTAGTCTTCCTGCGATTCGTACTGCGACTTCAGCTTCGCCACCACATTCGGGTCGGCCAGCGTCGTCGTGTCACCGATCGCTTTCCCTTCGGCGATGTCGCGCAGCAGGCGGCGCATGATCTTGCCCGAGCGCGTCTTCGGCAGGTCCACCGTGAAGTGGATCTCCTCGGGACGGGCCAGCGCGCCGATCTTCTTGACGACGTGCTGACGCAGTTCGTGCTCGAGCCCGGTGGACGGCTTCTGGCCGTCTTTGAGCGTCACGAAGGCGGCGATGGATTGCCCCTTGATGTCGTGCGCCCGGCCGACGACGGCCGCTTCGGCCACCGACGGATGGTCGACCAGCGCGCTCTCGACCTCCATCGTGCCGATGCGGTGACCGCTGACGTTCAGCACGTCGTCGACGCGCCCCAGCAGCCAGATACAGCCGTCGTCGTCGACGCGGGCGCCGTCACCGGCGAAGTAGGTGCCGTCGGTGTACTTGCTCCAGTAGGTGGCGTTGTAGCGATCGGGATCGCCGTAGATGCCGCGCAGCATCGCCGGCCACGGACGGGTGATGGTCAGCAGGCCGCCACCCTTCTCGACCTTCTCGCCGCGCTCGTTGCGGATCTCGATGCTGATGCCCGGGAATGGGTGCGTCGCACAACCGGGCTTGGTCGTCGTCACGCCGGGCAGTGGCGAAATCATGATCTGCCCCGTCTCGGTCTGCCACCACGTGTCGACGATCGGGCAGCGTTCGCCGCCGATGTACTTGTGGTACCAGATCCACGCCTCGGGATTGATCGGCTCGCCCACCGATCCGAGCAGGCGGATGCTGCTCAGGTCGTGCTTCTCGGGAAGGTCCGTGCCCCACCGCATGAACGCGCGGATGGCGGTCGGCGCCGTGTAGAAGATCGTCACGCCATAGCGCTCGATCAGGCTCCAGAAGCGATCCTTCTCCGGCCAGTCCGGGGCGCCCTCGTACATCAACAGCGTCGCACCGGCCGCCAGCGGACCGTACACGACGTAGCTGTGGCCGGTCACCCAGCCGATGTCGGCCGTGCACCAGTAGACGTCGTCGTCCTTCAGATCGAAGACGGCTTTGGTGGTCGCCATCGTGCCGGTCAGGTAGCCGGCCGTCGTGTGCACGATGCCCTTCGGCTTACCCGTGGTGCCCGACGTGTAGAGGATGTACAGCATGTCCTCGCTGTCCATCGCCTCGGGCTCGCACCACTTCTCGACGTCCTGGACGATGCGGTGGTACCAGTGGTCGCGGCCTTCCTTGATGTGAACCGGGAAGCGATCCGACGAATCGCGCTTCACGATCACGACGTTCTCGATCGACGGCGTGTGCTCGAGGGCTTGATCCGCGATCTGCTTGAGCGGCAGCAGCGAGCCGCGCCGATAGCCGCCATCGGCGGTGATCAGGACCTTGCACTGCGAGTCGTTGATGCGGTCGGCAAGCGCCTCGGCGCTGAAGCCACCGAACACCACCGAGTGGATCGCCCCGATGCGGGCGCAGGCGAGCATCGCGATCGCCAGCTCGGGGATCAGCGGCATGTACATCGCCACGCGATCGCCGCGGGTGACCCCCAGGCTCTTGAGGACGTTGGCGGCGAGGTTCACCTCGCGCTGCAGGTCGAAGTAGGTGAGCGTGCGACGGTCGCCCGGCTCGCCCTCCCAGATGATGGCGGCCTTGTTGCGGCGGCCATTGCGCACGTGCCGGTCGACGCAGTTCACCGACGCGTTCAGCTTGCCGCCGACGAACCACTTCGCGTTCGGCGGATTCCACTCGAGCACCGTGTGGAACGGCTCGATCCACTCCAGCTGCTCGGCCTGGGCCTTCCAGTAGGCCTCCGGATCGGCGGCGGCCTGCTCGTAGATGGCGCGATCGCTGATGCTGGCGGCGCGGGCGAATCCCTCGGGCGGAGGGAAGGTGCGCTGCTCGTCGAGCAGCGCCGAGATCTCTTGGGAGGATGGCTCCGACATGACGGTCGGCATCCTATCAAGACGAAAGTCAAAAGTCAGAAGGCAGAAGTCAGAAGCGGCAGTCGCGGGCACCGCAGCCGACCAGGCATTCGACCCTCCCTGTGACTTTCGACTTCTGACTTCGTACTTCTGACTTTACGGCCCCTGGGCCGTTCGCCGTGGGCCGGTGTCTATTCCGGCACGTGAGGCCGCGATTCGTCTGCGAAGCCGGGGACCGGCGGCGGGGGCGGCGGCGTGGACGGCTTGAAGATGACGGCCCCGAGCGCGCCACCCAGCGCCCCGAAGATCGCGTTGACGATGGACGACATGATCAGGCCGAAGAGCAGCAGTGCGCCGTGGAAGCCGCCGCTCGTCATCTGCTCGAAGATGCCGCGCAGCTCGGGTGGCATGTCGCCGCCGTTCTGCTCGAGGATGCGACGCAGCGCGTCGTTGCCCATCGGCCCCATCAGCATCTGGATGGGAATGGCGAGCACGGTCCCGACCACGGCGCCGGCGACGCCGGCCAGCATGCCGGTCAGCGCCCCGTCGAGCGGGTCGACGGCCGTCGGTTGGTTCTGCTGGAGCAGCCAGGTGGCCAGCATGCCACCCATGACGACCCACAGGCAGCACAGGCAATTGCCCATGTTGATGACTGGCAGCGCCGACAGGACACCGATGACGAGACCACCCAGCAGCGCCGGCTGCAACTTCGATGCGCGCATCCTCACCTCACGTGGCGCCGATGGTAAACCATGCCCCCGGCTGCACTCCGGGCGCCCTCACGCTAGGCTGGTGCCGTGAGTCTCGGAGACCTCTTCGCTTCGAACCTGCTGGTGCGCTGGCTGCGCGGCGATCCCGGCCGGTACGACCTGCTGACGCAGATGATCGGCGCGCGCCTTGGCGATCGCATCCTCACGGTCGGTGCGGGTGACACCGGCATGGTCACGGCCATCGCCCGGGTAGCCGGCCTCAGCGGCCGGGCCGTGGCGCACGCGTCGACACCCGACGAGGCCGCGAGGCTGACCATCGCCGCCGAGCAGGCCGGGGTGCTCGTCGAGTTGGCGGAAAGCCCGCCGACGTCGCTGCCGTTCAGCGAGGGCGACTTCGACCTGGTCCTGGTCGACGCCATCTCCGCGGCTGTCGAGGGGGTGCTGCCGGAGGTCCGCCGCGTCCTCCGTCCCGGTGGCCGAGTGGTGCTGGTCGTCCGGCAGAAGGCGCCGCAGGCGCCCGCCCCGGCGGCCGTGCTGCAGCAGGTGGCAAGCCACTTCAAGGGCGCCCGCATTCCCTTCGAGCGCGATGGCTACGCGCTGGTCGAGGCGCTCAAAGGCGCCGCCGCACCGCCTCCCGCCTGACCGGGCGTCCTGCGCAGGGGACGCTCTTCTGTCCTGCGCTCCCCTCCTGGCGGCGTCGTTTCCTCGGCCGTAGCCCCCCACTGAGCCCCCGGCAGGTCGCCGGGGGCGGGCACGCTTGTTGCGCATGGGAGTGACGTCGCCCTTCGGGGGACTTGGACGATGTCACTGACGACCCAGCACCTGCCCGACGTGTTCAATGCCCGTGAAATCGCGCGGGCGGCCGGCGCCTCCACCGCGACGGTGGCCGCGCTGATCGCCAGCGGCGCGATCCGAAGTCTGGACGGTGAGTTCGTCGCGCACGCCGACGCCGTGGATGCGGCGCGGCGGTTGCGCGACGGCTCGCCGTTCCCGACGGCACTCGCGGCGGCGTCGGTGACGCCGGGCGCGCTGTTCACACCGGCTCGCGACGCGGAACGTTCACCGGGGCTGCCAGCAGCGGCATCGGCAGTCGTGCATGGCGCCGTCGTGGGCGGCCTGCTGCTCGCGACGCTCGTGCCACTGGGCTCGTCCTCGGCCAAGCCGCTGCAGGTCGACGCGACCCCGATGCGGCTCGTCTACCTGACGCTGCCAGGTCCCGGAGGCGGTGGTGGTGGCGGCGGACTTCGCATGAAGCGCCCGGCCACCCAGGCGCGCCGCGAGGGCGCCTCCCCGTTGCGCAGCCCGCTGCCCGAGCGGCAGCCGGCTCCCGAAACCCCGGCGCCGCGCATGGAGGAGCCACCGCCAACGCCGAAGGCTCCGGAGCCACTGCCGCCGGTCGAAGCACCGGTGGTCGCGCGCAGTAGTGATCCGGTCACGGAAGCAGGCGTGCTCGAACAGCGTCCGGCCGCACCGCCCAGTCGTGGCGACGGCCAGGGCGGCGGCGCCGGCACAGGTTCGGGCACGGGTCTCGGCGAGGGGCGGGGCACCGGCATCGGCGAGGGTGAAGGCGGCGGCGAGGGCGGCGGTCCATATCGCCCGGGCAGCGGGGTCCAGCCGCCGCGGCTCCTGTCGGAAGTGAAGCCCGACTACACCGAGGATGCGCGTCGACGAGGCATCGAGGGGGAAGTCGAGTTGGAGATCGTCGTCCGTCGTGACGGGCGGGTCGGCGACGTGCGGGTGATGCGCGGATTGGGCGCGGGTCTCGACCAGCAGGCCGTGCAGGCGGTCCGTCGCTGG